>Ga0164293_10004540_pt1 | contig 11882 bp, 7 predicted proteins | sample GEODES118metaG_FD_111487 | JGI IMG/M metagenome (GOLD analysis project Ga0164293, IMG submission 111487) | Eutrophic lake water microbial communities from Lake Mendota, Wisconsin, USA - GEODES118 metaG | ecosystem: Environmental > Aquatic > Freshwater > Lake | place: USA: Lake Mendota, Wisconsin...
GGACGACGGCAGGTAGCTGACGTACTAAAAACTCGCACCATTCTATCAAGTCGGGGCGACAGGACTTGAACCTGCGACCTCTTGACCCCCAGCGATCCGCCGGGCGATGGCCTTCATGCGTCAAACCACTTGGTTTCGCAGGCAGTATATGAAGCCGTGACGACGCGGGCAAGGCTCTCAGAATCCCCGATAGCCTCACTCGTATCACCTTTCCCGGACGTTTATCGGGGACGACAGGCATCAACGCTTGCGCAGCGTCGCTCGCCATCCGATGCCCTGCCGCACACGGAGTCTCTGCTCGTTTTGAGAAAGCCTCGAGTCGATCGACTAGCAGACCATCAGGAAGCTCATCAGGTTGAGCTTCTCCCTCAGATACTGCATTGAGGCATCGTGCGTCGGCGATGGCCTTGCTGCCCTCAAGGCGGCCCGACGGCTTTCCACCCTGCCAGTCAGGCTGGTGGTCACGACAGTCACTGGTGCCGGCTGACGCCGCACACGCATGTCGGCAGCTTCGAGAAACGCATCGACCGCCCTACGACCGGTGTAGTAACGACCGCCGATCTTATGGGCGTCGAGCTTGACGCCGCCCACGCCCTTCTGGGCCCAACGGTAAATGTTCGCGCTGGCGGGCCGGCGACCCGTCAGGCTTTCGATGTAGACAGCAGCTTCCGTCAGGGACATGGAGTAGTCGTCTCGGGAGACTGGGGGAAACATGGTTTTTCCTCGTGTATTTGGGGAGGTTCTGGGGCCTATAGTCCTCGCCGCCGGCCGACACAATGGGCCGCAGGAGCACGGCTCGGCAAAACGCGATCTCGAGCGGCCTACTGCGACACAGGCGACCGGCGGCGATTTATAAACGCCGCCACGTCGGCCCTCGAGTACCGGATGGCTCGCCTGCCCATTCGGACAAACGGCAGCTCACCCAGTCGCGAGAGCGTCGAGAGGTACCTCTCCGACACGCCGAGCAGATCGGCGGTGTCCTTCGGCCGCAGCAACGACTGATCGTCGGCGGCCGGTATCTGCTTCTTCTTGGCAGTCACAGCGACTCCTTTCACCTTCAGGATCCATCGAGCATCAAGGGGTCCTCCATACCCCACTGGACGGCAGTATATCGCAGGGAAATGAGGGGTAGCAACCACACCGCCGCAAAACTTTTCGTAGACGAAGACGCATCCTGCTGGCTCTTTACGGGAACCCGTCGAGGATCTGCATGAACGCGGGCCTCCAACAAGTAGCACCACGCACAAGATTGCCCGGCCGAGCCCTTGCGAGTGCAGCTGCAGGGTAATTGCGCTGCATTGCGAAGCAGCAGCGGGACGGAGCATTGCGACTTTCACGCTGTCGAGTCCGCTATCTGCACTCTGCGGGACATAAAAAGCTAGGAGCAGCTCTCGGCGTCCGAGATCCGCTGCTTCTGCTCGGCTGCGTTGGGCGTTAGACGTTCAGGCAAGCCGAGCGGTTTCACGAGGCGGTTCATTTCCTCGCAGCACCCGCCGGCCGTCAAACAAAAGCGCGAGCCGAAAGAAAGCCCGGCCCACGTCGGGAGCGGCAAGTCCGCACAAGTCGGTCCCTACCACACGAAAGCCGGGCAACGGAGCCGTACTCGATCGGCGATACCCCTACGTCCCGGTGAAGTCCGAAGACAACCAATAAGGTGGGACGGGGCCAGCCCGCTTGGGCAGATGAAGACGGCGTACCCGTCTTCGGAACGGAAGGGGTACGCCCCCAGCCAACCACCTTTACGCAAGGAAGGCCAGCAAAAATTTTTCGGCTCGATGTGCTTGCCGTTCTCGCAATACACGCTACATTCCCACGAAAGACATGAACGGGCGTCCAACAGGCACCGCCACCGCGTTCTTGATCCGGCGAGCTCGAAACTACTCGAGGATCGCCGCAAGTGAGGAACTCGGTCGCGGCGTGGCAATACACGTCGGGTGCGGGGCATCGCCCGGCCCGAAACAAAAAGGCTGTTGGTCACCGGACACCGGAGCAGTCCCCTCACGCTGCACGTGAGGCGACGCTCCCCCTGCCGCATCTGCCAGGCAGGTACACCCTCTGTTGGGACCATCGGGCAGATGCGCGATCGCAGCCGAGTGTGTCGTGGACGGTCCAGGCAGTCCTGCCCCACGAGCTCGTCACTGGCGAGTCGAAATGAGAAGCCCAAAGAGCACTCCGCTGCGTCGCGACCAGAGTTCACGTGTACTCACCCAAACACTCTAGGGCACCGGTCTGCCTACTCGGAACGAGAGAGCCGCTGCACGAGCAAACACGCTCCCCACTTTTTTCTCCAGGAGGGGAAATGCCGCTACGATCGCTCACGCCTCAACCCCAATTCGTGCCTCCCCCCGAACTCCCGCTCGCCGAACGCGGTCGATTTAGACCGCGAAGGCGCCGCAAAACTAACTTGAGGGCACGGAAGCCTCCGCGTACTCTCACTCCTCTCCAGGAGGCAGCTCTCCGCACACCGGTGAAGCATCGCCCACCCGCCGACAGCGAGGGATGCCGCAAGCGAAGAAAGACGTCAGTTGATCAGATATGGAAAGATGCTTTCGCCCGCCGCCGGCGTGCGAAGCGAGAAGAACGCGCTGCACTTCAACGCATGCGTTCGAAGCCAGCGGCCCCCTAAAGGCATTCGACTCACCCGCGCCAGTAGTCCGTGAGCTTACGGCGGAGGTCGGCAACTACGGACAGCCTGTCTCGGTCTGACGCCTTCCCAAGCCGGTCCATCACCTCATTGGCGAGCTTGCGGAGGCCGACATGGAACGGGCTCGTGGAAGAGCCGTATCGAGCCACCAGCGTCTTGAGCTCCTCAGACCGCCAGTCCGTTGCCTTCTGGGCGTCTGGGCGATGCAGCACTTCGGCTTCCTTCGAGAACAGGGGCGGAATCGCCTTCTGCTTTTCCAGGTGAGTCAGGGCAGCCCGTGTCTTCCGGTACACAGTGCTTGAGCGGTTCGGGCAGATGGTCAGCAGCGTGCCTAGCGGGCGGATGACATGGGTCGTGTTCTTCTGAGCGTCATGGACCTGCTCGACGACGCTGTCGATGTCACCCACGCTGAAGTAGTCGGGAATCTCAGGGAGCAGCCAGCGATCCGTTGCCCGCAGACCCATATGCGTCCAGAACGGAATCTCGGAGCCAGGAAAGTCGATCAAGGCGATGTCGTAGTCTTCCGCCACGTGCTCAAGCGTGTCGTGCAGGATGTCGACATACGACCAACGCTTCTCTTTCGCGAGGCTGTTCACTTTCTCCGTGAACTCCCGCCAATCCCGTCGCCCTGTGGCGAGCACATCCGCCGCACCGATCGGAGTGGACCCCCTCTTGGGTTTGCCAGCACTATTGCGGTGGAACAAACACTTCTGGACGGCAGCCTTGTTCGAGGCCCTCTTGGCAGTTTGCTGGAGAAGTCTGGGTAGCGACTTCCCCGCCTTGAGGCCGTTAGCGATTTCGTGCTCGGGGATGATCGCCTTCGACGAAGTCCCCTGCGGATCCATGTCGACGACGAGCACCCGCTGCTCGTGGAGCGAGGAGAGGAAGTCGGCGAGGAATACGGTGAGCGCGCTCTTCGCGACGCCCCCCTTCATGTGAAAGATGCCGATGCTGATCATGAAAGAAAGGACGGGGGAACTGTTCTGCTACTCGCGGCCCAAGAGCGCCAATCCATCAAGGTTATCGAAGTGCCCGCCGTTTACTCCTCTGGCAGATCGCGGCCGATCTGCACTTCAAGCAGACTGTGTTTCGCGAGTTCAATATCGCTAAGAATTGCGCCGATGGAGATACCATCGGCACGACTTGCGTCATCAGTCGCCTGTCGAGCTCGTTTGAGGAGCCTTTGGGCGTGTGCCAGCTTAAGCTCGTAGAACTCCAGCCGGTCGGGGTTGACTTTCTTTAAGTATTCGCGTGTCTTGCTATCGATTGATGGCGACTGCAACTTGGCTACCGCCGAACGAAAAACCCGCAGGTCATTGAGCGTATATCCATTGTTCGCCATCTGAATCCCCGTTGCCGCCCGTATTGCGAGCACCGCATCGTCGATCTCCTTGCCGACACGTTTCTCGAACGCTTTGATCGCTTGATTACCACTCTCATCGGCCGCCCGCGCTGATTGAAGGCCCGCCTGGAACTCTGGGGCCGCAAGATCAATATCCACGACATGCGTATCGGAGGACAGCTTTAAGGCAGCAAGCAGCGACTTCGCGTCATTAGCAATGCCGACTGCGATACCAAGATCAACAGCCGACTTGGCATCGAGTGCGAGTGGCTTGTTTTCATCCGCGTCGTAGGCATCCCACTCACTATCGTCTTGCTCCTCCAGCGAGAATCCGAGCACGGGGTGGTGCCAGAGTTGATGCTCTGGCTTCTCCATCGCATCCTGGATAGCCAATGGACGTCCTGTGAGCGTCGCAACCTGGCGACGACGCGCATCGCGCATTGCCGCCATTTTCTGCTCTAGCGCGGTGTCCGGCGCTTCGACGGCTTCTCCGTTGCCGTAGATAAACGTCGCTGCCCCGAGTCGCCCCTGCGATGTCATTACCAGTTCCTTGCATGCCAATGCGGTAAGTGCCGCCGCACTCCCTCCCAAATTCACCCACGCCACTACGCGGTGATTCTTGGGGGCGTCCTGTTCCTGCAGGAGCCTTTCAATGATGGCGTCCATTTCATCCACCCGCCCGCCACCACTGTTTATCTTGAGTACGATAGCTAATGGGTTTCGCTGACTCGCGAAGTCCAAAAGAACGTCTAGTTCTCCCGATGAAATAATCTTGCCGATATCAGCGACGGTTGGCAAAGCAATCGGCCCGTTGAGGTGCAACACGACCACCTCTGGGGCGGCATTTTTTGGGGCGGGCACAATCTCCTGCAAAAGTGGTGTGAGCTCGGCGCACCTCACCAAAGGCTGAGGCAACTTGCGAACAACATGGCGCCGACGATCTTCGCCGTTGGTAGAGGCCTGCTCGTCAGAATTCTCTTCCTCTCCTTGATCTGACGGGAGATCAGCTCCATCTGACTGGTCGCCTGGCGCACGAGTAAATTTGCGGATGTCGTCCCGAGATATTTCAAAAGTCCTCCACTCACCCTTGTGCTTACACCTGAAGACAAGCGGCTTGCCGGGCTCGTCGCGCAGCACCTCCCCTTCAACGGCAACTCCCTGCTTGTTCCAGACTGTGTCTGCAAGGACAGCCTCAGAGACAACAGAGATCGCTGCCACAACAAACCAAATACGAGGGATTGAGTTCATAGATGACACCAATGTCAGAGGTAGCGAGACTTCATACGTGCCCTCGAAAAGATCGGACCACTATACCACCTCCAGGAGGGGATTCCAGCTGCGGGCGGCTGGCCGCTGGCGAAGGGAAAAGTCACGCTCTCCCACCTTCGTCTTTTCAGCTCAGTCGCCCGCCCACCGAACCATCCATTGGCCTGCATTCGCCGCGTCTGCGTTACGATTCGGAATTCACCTCACCCCTGACTACGACCTAAATCAAATGGGGATACCGTGCGACCGTAGGTGTCCCGGTCGTAGAGGCACCTGCGCACTGGCGAATGCCTCCCTTGATTCGCCTCACTGCGGCCGCCCCGTCGATGGCCACCGCCACAAATGCTTGATCCCTAATCGGTAGTACCTCTGACGCAGGTAGACCAAGTCCGATTCCCACTCGGAGATGGCCACTCGCTTGTCTACATGCGTATTCCGTTTTGCGCTTTTTGCGAAGTTGGCAAGCGAATCAGCCATCTTGCGAAGCCGACGGCTCGATGCGGGCTCTCCCCACTGAGACATGTAGGCCGGATCGTTGACGTTTGGAATTCGACCCCCGTATACGTAGTCTAAAATACGCCGCCGCTGATCAGGAGAAAGCTCGCTGCTTTCTCCGACGTGGTACCCCATAAAGCTCAGCACGCCGTCCTTGTACCAGTAGCAGTCACTCTTTAGCGCAACGCTTGAAGATTGAACAGCATGCATGGGCCAATGCAGTCCTCCCGTTCCACCGCCACCGACATCTTGACCGATCTGCTGAGGATACTGAGCGCGCACCAACTCCCTGACGCGTGACTGGATTCGATTTACGTTTGCAGCAATGTGAGTCCACGACTCCGGCTCTCGATCGCTCATGAACTGAACATTGATCTTGCTGAGGATCTCTTCCTCCTGCCAATGCTTGTGTGCATACTCGATCAGTTGCTCATTGGTCGCGCGTGTATAGTCGTGATCTGTCCAGTTGTCCGACGTTACGGCGCCAACGCCGGCGTGCTGCGTCGGCGAAAGACTTTCTTCCTGCAGATCATCCCCTAATTTGTCCTTATCGCTGCTCTCGTCCTCATCGTCATCGTCGCCGTCATCATCCGAATCCTTCTCGTTTTCTGCGGGTACGTTCTGCAACTCTCCTTCCTCGATCCCGTCGACGAGCTCGCGAGGGGTACTCCACGTTCCTTCCAATGGACTCGTACCGCATAGCGAAAGGATCCACTCCAACATCTTCTTGCCCTCAGAAGAAGCGAGGACATTGAGGAGCGATACCATCTGGGCCGGCCGCAGCAGCAGTTCATTCAGGTGACCCTCGACGCCGCCAGGTAGGCGAAGACGGATAAGGCTGAGCCGGTCGCTCCAGTCACCATCGTCATTAGCCACGTCACGTCGCAGCACGACAGTGGCAACTAACGGAAACGCCTCGTCTCCATAGACGCGAGAGACAGTCCACTCCGCAGTCGCAATGATTTCTCCACCGGGCATACAACGTCCTCACTAGCGTTTTTATGTGGGGCAATCAGCCGTTATTCCTGCTGTTCAAGATTGCCCTGTTCGTGTCGAGCACTTCCTCTGCAATCGCACGTCCTCAACCTGGAACCACGCCAACAAAGTGATTGAGACGGTCAACGAGCCTCTGCCGCCGTTCGACTAGAAAGTCCCGATAGCGATCGATGTCGTGGAGGGCGGAGTCGGTCGGCACGCACTGGGCCTCCAGAGCGTTCTTGCCTCGCTCGGCCACGACAGCAGCCAGGTACTCGTGCGGATGCTTTGCACTGATCTTTTGGTTCGAGCCACCGCCGATGAAGGCAAGGTTGGCGATCTCGTTCACTTCCCGGCGGTCGTAGTGGTGCTTGATCCGGGCCTTCGGGAAGATGTGGTGGAACTGGATCTTGTGCCGGCGGCCTGTGTCGCCGAGCGAGATCTTGAGGCCGGTCTTCCAGTCCTTCGCCTCCGCATTCCGCAGAGCGACGAAGAGAAGGGAGAAGATCGGGCTCCGCGCGTTCTTTCCGGTGATGTCGCCGACCTCGAAGTCGAGCCGCCCAAACTGCTGCCGCAGCGTCTCGAGCAGCCCGCGAACAGGGTCCCGGCCGCGAATCGTTGCCAGATCTTCGTCGAGGAGGGTCTCGCTGCTGCCTCGCGAGTACCGCCCCTTCGCGCTGGCGACCCGCACCCAGTGGGCGAGCTGCCGCTCCTCCTGCTCGGAGAACTCCTCGTTTCGAATCACCGCCAGGTACGCGATGGCCAGCACGTAGAACGGTGACGACAGGAGGACAGAGTCCTCGATGTCGCAGTTCTCCTTGAGAAAGTGGGTGGCGTAGTCGAGCCCCCGTTGGGCCTTCTCCCAGCCTTCGTGGAGCTTCTCCAGCGGGATCTTGGCCACCGTCCGAAACCGACACTGGTCGGTCGCGAGCATGACAACCGCCCGAACAAAGGTGCCCAGATCGAGCCGGAACTGCCGCTCCGCGAGCTTCTTCTGGTAGGCCTCCAGGATCTTCAGCGACTCCGGCCACCGGACCGTGATCTGGGCCATCGCCAGATCGGAGCCACGCAGCTTGGTTCCCTGCGAGTTCACCCGGACGAAGATCTCGGTGACCTCCTCGTAGCTCATGCCCTTGTCGAGTACATGCATCACGTAGGGGTATTCCCGGATGTTACGCAGGCGCTGAAGTCGGGCGTTGTATCTAGCGATTCGGGGATCCTTGAACTCCGTGATGCCTGCCCGCTCCAAGAAGGCGGTGTTGTCGGCTGCCTTAAAGACCTCGCTCACCGAAACCCAGTTGGGCTTAGCGGCGATGGACTTCGCAGCAACCACGAAGACGGCCGTCTTGAGCCACTCCTCGAGGACGTCGTCATCCTCTTCGTCCTCGTCAGGCTCCTCCTCCGAATCATCATCCTCCTCGTCGCCCGGCAGCCCAGCGCCGGAAACAAGCCCTTCCGGGTGCTCGAGGTTGAAGAGAATGTCGATCGGCGTCTTGCGGCCCCGCACCTGGACAGCCCGCCCTTCAAGCACAGCCACGAGCGACGTCAGCCTCTGCTGGCCATCGAGCAGGAGCTTCTGGGCAGCGAAGGGCGACACGGCATTCTCTACGGCAAAACCCTTCGTAGGCTGACTGCCGGGAGTCTCCCAGACCAGGATGCTCCCGCTGGGGTAGCCCCGATAGAGGGAATCCAGGAGATCCCGTACCTGCTTAGCGCGCCAGACGTACCGGCGCTGCATGACGGGCAGCTGGATCTCTCCGCTCTTTACCTCGTCAACGAGCTGCCCGACCGAGATGTCGACCTTCTTCATAGTGCAGCCTCTAGTTGGACTGTCTCACGGTGCTGGGGCCGCGTCCGGGTGGATCGGCTTGGCCCAACTGGGGCGGGTGGATTCGGGGTGGCGGCAGGACGGGTCGGCGGGGGGCGGGTCGAGACGGGTCTGGTAGGGCTTGCCCGTGCGGATCGCTTCGGCCATCTCGTCGTAGATCGACAGGATTGTGTCCTTTGTGCGGTAGGTGCCGTGCGCCTCGACATCCTTCTGCATCACGTGAGGGAATGTATCCATCACGTAGGACACTGTGTCGCGAGCAGAGGCTATACCTGCTCCCTCGCTAGGCATTGCATTACTCAACCACTCCGCTGGGGTCCCCATATAGAGATGGAAGTACGCCGCATCCAACTCCGCTCGCAGCTGGAAACGACGATTTTCATCCCATACGTACGGCGGGCCGGGATAGCCGCACGCTCGCCCAAACAACTCAAGATCCCAGGCCGTGTAGCTCAATTCGACAAAACGGGGCAGAAGCCACTGACCAAGAGAGAGCCCGCAATCGCCCAAGAATGCACAGACTCGATTCTGATCAATGATGGGCAAAAGAGAGTAGAGACCCTTATTCACGTTGGGCCCCGCCTGCCGGAGCCGTGTGATGTAATTCAGAATGAATGAGTTTGTCGCTGTACTTATGATCGTGGCGGTGGCTAGAGCCTTGCTGTGAAAGCACATCACGCTAAGGCTTCCCTCCGCACCGCAGGCCGGAATGACAGCTGCTATCAATGTCGTAGTGTTAGTAACGCTCGCCTGCCTGCGAATAGCCAGAAACCATTCGGGCGATTCGGGCGAGATGCTTGCGATTCTTTTCGCGACAAGCATGCGGGGCAGGTAGATATCGGTCTGTGCAATAAATGCAGGGTCTTTCTTCTCGCCCAGCGACAGGCTCCTGAGGCCGTGTTCGCCTGACGTTGCAAACCGATGATCGAAATGCTGGATATGACTTCCCTCGTATACACGCACTGCGTCGATCGCAGCTTGTGCCTCAACTTTTGTGAGCCGCTGCTCTCTAATGTCTTCATCTGCATTAAAGAGCAACGTTGCCGTGACGTCAGATGACGGTGTCTCCAGCAGATCACTCAGCATCGCCCCGTGCTGATACGCAGCCTTCACTATCACTGAGTCTTTAGCATTGCGGAACATCGGCACCTTGAAGTCATCTACGCATAGGGCGATGACGTCGTCATGTGTCAGGGGGATGATGCGAGATTGCTCGTGAATATCCGACAAGGCTACTGTGTCGAAGACGAAGCGGGCTGCTGTCGCAGACGGCCATACTGCGAGAATGGTAAATCGCTGCTTATGGAATACGGCAGGAAACCAACCAGTGCCGTCAGTGCCGGCTTTGCGATTTTGAAAGTCATACCCAAAAGCTAGCCTCTTCTCCTTCATCAAATCGCGGGTAAGGTTCGCTGCAGGCTGATCCTGAAGAACTCCCGATGGCAGTATCAAGCTCAAGAAGCTTTTCACCCGCGCCACTGCGAGAGCTGTCTCGTAGAACAACCCGTAAAGGTTTTTTCTGCCAGCATGGGAGTAGGGATAGCGCGCAGAGGCCTCGATGAAATGCTGAGTCGCTGCTATTGAATATTGGCTTTCACCGGAGCCGCTACGTTGCTCTAGTTGCTCCCATGGGGGATTCCCCAGCACGCAATCAAAGCCGCCGCTCCAGCCCATCTGCGTGATCTCGGGCTTCTCGTTCCCCGCCGGCACGCGGAACACGTCCGGAAACTCCAGATGCCAATGGAAGAAGCCGTACTGCTTCGCGAGCCGGCGGATCTCATCGACCATCCACGCCTGCTGGCTGTGCGGGTTGTCTTCTATTGCCCGGTAGACCTCTTCGGTAACGGGGTAGTCGAACTCCGCCGTCTTTTTCCATACGAACGCCGCACACCACGCATCCGCAAGCAGGCGTCCCGACCGATAGTCGGATGATAAGACGAGCGACTCGTACTGCTTCCGCTTCTCCTCGACCTGCTCCAGCGAGTCGTCGGGGAGTGCCGCCAGGTTCGCGTAGACGGTCGCGAGATTCCCGAGCTTGATGGGCTGGGCGAACAGACCCTTTTGCTTGTTCTGAGCGTCTTCGCGCTCTCGCTTGTTCGCCTTCCGGAACTGCGTGCAGAGCTTCTTATCGTCGCCCTCAATTGCCTCGAAGGCATCGTCAGGGATGCCCTTGGCCATGAGGGCAGGCGTGGTCCCGAGCAGGCTGTTGCCCACCTTCACGTGGTGGTCGAGGAACGACAGCGGCTTGCCGGGCTCCATCGACTCAAGCCAGAGAGCCACGCGGCAGAGTTCCGCCGCCATTGGGTTCAAGTCAACGCCATAGAGGCAGGAGCGAATCACGTCGCGGAGAGCGGTACGGTACGCCTCCGGGCTCGGCTCCGCGTCGCCCGTGCGGACGGCTGCCAGCCGCTTGGCCATCCGGTGGGCGGCGCCAATCAGAAAGTGGCCGCTGCCGACAGCGGTATCGACAACCTTGAGGGCAAGGATCGTCTTCTCCGCCTCCGGGCCCTTCTTCCCTGCTAAACGTTTGGCCAGAAGCGGCTCGAGGGCCGTGTCGAGACAGACCTGCACGAGGGAGTCGGGCGTGTAGTGGGAGCCGGAGGTCTTGCGTTCGTTACCGGCTGAAACCTCGAGGACGAACCGCTTGCCGGCGTATGGGGCTGTCGGGTTGATCTCGGGATGGAGTTCGAGGAGCTGCTCGTAGACGCCGCCAAGCTCCTCGCTGCCAAGATTGCGGTAGTCCACCGTTCGGCGGCCGTCCTTATCGACGATGTAGGACAGGGCTCGGACGGCGGCGAGCAGAGCGTGGTTGGAGAGCGAGGACTCGCCGAGCAGGCCGATGGCGGCCGGCGACCAGAGGTAGCCACCCAGCGGCATGATGCCAATTTGCGGGCATCCCTTCGGGCCACCAAGCCCTGCCATGACGAGCTTCAGCGACTCGTAGAGGTCCGGATGCCGGTTGCCTCGCAGCTTGCCGGCCAGTTCCTGGAGTCGGGCGGCGGAGTAATGGCGGCGGTAGGCGTCCTTTGCGGCTTTCGATGCCTTCGGGTCGAGGAGCAGGTCGCGGCTCTCTGCGACAAACAGAAACACGAATCGATACACGAGCCGCAGGAGTTGCCGGTAGTACTCCTGCTTGCCGAGTTCGCCAGAGGCGAGTGCCTGCTGGAGCTTGGCGTTGGCGGGTCGGGCTAGGAATCCACGACCGAGCGCCTCGATGGCCTCGCGGACGCCCTTGCTGAGCTCGCCGAGCACGCGGGTGCCGACCGTCGTGCCCTCGACGTGCCACTGCTCGATGACGCACTGGTGCGGCTGGCCGTCGGCGGGAACGTCAC
>Ga0164293_10004542_pt1 | contig 11877 bp, 15 predicted proteins | sample GEODES118metaG_FD_111487 | JGI IMG/M metagenome (GOLD analysis project Ga0164293, IMG submission 111487) | Eutrophic lake water microbial communities from Lake Mendota, Wisconsin, USA - GEODES118 metaG | ecosystem: Environmental > Aquatic > Freshwater > Lake | place: USA: Lake Mendota...
GCCCCATCCATCATTTTGTCGCCAACAGCCCAGATCAGCCTGAACCAGCGCCAACTGGCCATGATCGGCCGAGACTGGAAACGATGGTGCCTGACCATGCCGGGTCATTAGCTGGGCTTGTGGGGGACATGGCTAAGAAGGTGCTTCAGATTGATTTGATGCCTTGGCAGATACATGCTCTTGAAGGGATGCTGGCGGTTGACGCTGATCAGAAGTTTGTGCATCGCTCGAGCCTTGTGTCGGTTGCGCGTCAGAACGGTAAAACCACAATCATTCAGGCGCTGATCTTGTTTTGGTTGGTGGAGATGCCAAAGATACGTGGCGGTAAGCAGACCGTTGTTTCGGGCGCGCACCGATTGGATTTGGCTTGCTTGTTGTTTGATGATTTGGCACCGATCCTTGAGGAGTACTACGGCGCCAAAATTGTCAAGTCGTACGGCCGTTATCAGGCCACAATGCCAGACGGCAGCAAGTGGTGGGTCAAAGCATTAAAACCAAACCAAGGTCACGGTATGAGCATTGACTTAGTGATCGTTGACGAGTTGTTTGACGTCAACCCCGACTCGGTTGAAGGCGGACTCTTGCCAGCACAGCGCGCTCGCAAAAATCCTTTGGCTTGTTTCTTCAGCACGGCTGGCACCGAGGAATCGGTCTTGTTTCAGCGTTGGCGTGAGGCTGGCATTCGAGCTATTGACAAAGGCGAACCGTCCACGATGTACATGGCGGAATGGTCGCCCGACCCGAGCCTTGACCCGTTGCATCCTGCGTCATGGGCGTGGGGTAATCCTGCGCTTGGTCACACGTTGGACATGGACACAATTAGGCAGGAATCAACAAACCCTGATCGCGCGTCGTTTTTGCGCGCATCCCTAAACCTTTGGGTAAGTGTTGTGCGCGGTTGGATTGAACCTGGGCGTTGGCCGTCATTGGAATACACAGGGGACATCCCTAGCGGTGGCGTTGTAGCGATTGAGTCTTCGCTGGACGATTCCCGATACAGCGCGACCAGATGCGTCAACTTGTCGGACGGTCGGGTGCTTGTCACCGTTGCGTTCATTGCCGAGTCAATAACAGAGCTGTGGGACAACGTGCAAGAACTTGCCAAAGACCCCACGATCAGGTTTGCGTTGTCTCCGACCGTGGACGCGACTTGCCCACCAAACATCGAGCGTCGCCGAGTCGTCGTTGGCTACGCGGAACTTGGACGGTTTACACCGCTTGCTAAAAACATGATTGCCGAAGCGCGACTGTTACACACGGGAGAAAAACTGTTAGCCGAACATGTACAGCGCGCCGTTGCTGTTCGCACCGACAACACGATCGTGCTATCCAGCAAACGATCACCTGGGCCAATCGAGTTGGCGCGCACAATGGTCTGGGGCATTGGGATGTGTGCCCGTCCAGTCAACAGCGGAAAACCCATGCTTGTTGCGGTAAATAACTAAGATAAACGCGGCGACCGCACGCTCTAACCTTTTGTCGGAATCGGATTAGTCACGTGCGGTTGCCACCTATATGGCAGAGTGGTAACTATGGCGATCTTTAACAAAACTAAAAAAGCAGCAATAAGCCCAGCGCCTAACAAGGCAGCTGCGGCTGGTGGCTTTGCACCTGGTTACTTATCGTCAAATGCTGGCGTAAACATGATCGGCCAGTACTACACCTACCGCGAAGGCGAAGCACGCAATGCAGCAATTAGCGTTCCAACAATTAACCGTGCACGCGATCTCATGGCGTCAGTAATTGGATCAATGAATCTTCGCGCATACAACGAGTTTTGGAACGGCGAAGAAATGGAAAAGATTTACATTGCTCCGCGCAGTTGGTTACGCCGACCAGACCCAAGCGTCAGTTTCCAATTTCTCATGAGTTGGACAATGGACGATCTCATGATGTTTGGTCGCGCATTTTGGTACATCACCTCACGCACCGCTGACGGCTACCCTGCCACGTTCACTCGACTGCCTGCCGGCTCAATTACTACAACCGACATGGCTGGCCCTGTGTGGTTTGCGCCGTCGTCACAAGTGTATTTCCAAGGCGGAGAATTAGACCCGTCAAACCTTGTGCAATTCTTGTCTCCAGCCCAAGGCTTGATTTACTCGGCACCTGGAGCAATTGAAACCGCGCTTAAACTTGAAGCAGCGCGCAACCGTAACGCATCGTCAAGCATTCCTGCAGGCGTGCTTAAGCAAACTGGTGGCGAACCATTGAGCGCGCAAGAGTTGGCTGATTTGGCTAGCGCGTTTAACGCCGCTCGAGCAACAAACCAAACCGCAGCGCTTAACGAGTATTTGACATACACAGAAACAAACAGCACGCCAGACAAGATGCTGTTGATTGAGGCATCGCAATATCAGTCGCTTGAAATGTCTCGTTTGGCAAATGTTCCGCCATATTTGGTTGGCGTTGCTACTGGCGCATACTCGTACCAGTCATCACAACAAGCGCGCGCCGATCTGTACTTGTTCGGTGTCAAGTTGTATGCCGACGCAATCGCTGGCGCGCTGTCAATGGACAACGTGCTACCGCGTGGCACCTATGTTGAGTTTGATGCCGACGACTACCTAGAAGAAAACTTTATGGCCGACCGCGCAGACGATGAAGTAATTGTTAGAGAAAACACACAAGAGGAGTTAGCAAGATGATCAAACTAATTGCAGGAGAGTTCACACTTGACGCTGCCAAAGGCGACGCACCACGACGCACAATCAGCGGAACCGCAGTCCCCTACAACGTGCCGGCAACAGTTTCGGACGGTACAGCTGTAATCTTCCGCCCAGGCTCATTGCCGGTCGAGGGCAAAGCCCCACGCCTGTTTATGTACCACGACGCCAGCATGCCAGTAGGCGTTGTCACCGAGCGCGTAGACACCGAGCAAGGCATGATGTTTAGCGCCAAGATCAGCGCAACTAGCCTTGGCAATGACGCTTTGGTTATGGCCCAAGACGGCACCATTGATCAAGTCTCGGTTGGCGTAAATCCCGTCAAGTTCTCGTATGACGAAGCAGGAACCATGATTATTGAAGCAGCGGATTGGACAGAGTTATCACTCGTTCCGATCGGCGCATTTGGTGACATGGCCAACATTGCCAGCGTTGCAGCGAGTATCCACCAAGAGCCAGAACAAGTAGTGTTAAATGAAGAAGTAACCCCAGTAGAGGAGAAACCAGAAATGTCCGAAGTAAACGAAACCGCAGTCGAGGCAACCATCCCTACTGCACCAATTTTTGCACAAGCAAAACGTCAATTTGATTTGCCAACACCAGGCGAATATCTCGCAGCAATGCACATCGGCGGAGAATCATTCCGCAACGTTGCAGCAGCAGTAAACGATTACACCAAGTCAAAGCAAACTGCACTACAAGCAGCCGCAGGTGACATCGCAACCACCAACACACCTGGTCTCTTGCCAGTTCCAGTTCTTGGCCCAGTATTCCAAGACCTGAACTTCATTCGCCCAGTCGTTAACGCAATTGGCGCACGCGCAATGCCAAACGGTGGAGCATCAAAAACTTTCATCCGTCCAACAATCACCACGCACACAAGCGTTGGCGCACAAGCTGCAGAGTTTGACCCAACATCAGCAACAACCATGGTTATCGCTGCAAACACCATCAGCAAAACCACCCTTGCCGGTCAGGTTACTTTGTCAGTACAGGACGTCGACTTCACCGACCCAGCAAGTCTCCAAATCGTATTGAATGATTTGCTCGGCGAATATCTCATTGCTTCGGACAACGTGGCAGCAGACGCAATTGTTGCTGGCGCAGCTGCATCAGGTGCAACCTGGTCAGTAACCGCAAACGACCCATCAACGTTGATCTCGGCAATTTACACCGCCGCTTACAACATGTTGCTTGACACCAACTTCTTGCCAGACCACATCTTCGTGGCTCCAGGAGTATGGCAAGCAATGGGCGCACAGTTGGACGCAGACAAGCGACCAGTATTCCCATACGTAGGAGCATCTGGCCTCATGGGCGTAAACGGAATGGGATCAGCAAATATCACGGTTGCAAACACATTCAACCCATTTGGTTTGAACCTTGTTGCAGACCGCAACTTTGCTGCAGGAACCATGGTCGTAGCACGCGCTCAAGCAATCGAGTTTTACGAGCAGATTCGTGGGCTCATGTCAGTTGAGTTGCCATCTACTTTGGGACGCAATTTCTCGTACGCAGGGTACGTTTCAACGTTCATCGCTGACTCGACACAAGTACAAAAGATCACCGTTTCCTAGTAGAAAGGCGGCTTAACCGCCATGGCTACTTACACAGTTACTAACAAGTACCTGATTGATAACTTTGCCGTACTGCAATTACTGACCCCCTCGGAAATTGCAGTCGGCAGTTCAATCACGGTTGCTGGAGTAGACGCAACATTTAACGGCACATATACCGTGCGCGCATTGCCACAGTATTTGTTTTTGGGAATTGATACACAAGGCGATCTGCTTTACGACTATCAGGTACCAATTGCTGATCAAGTGCTTTACGCCAAAACAGCTGACGGAGTTCAACGAACGGCGGCGACTGGCACCGTTGCTAATGATCCTGTGTGCATGTGGGTAACTGCCGCGCAGGTCATGACTTATTTGGGTATCACGATTGCCAACCCATCAGACGATTACACGTTGCTCACGCAGTCCGTGTCGGCTGGCAACCAGTTTTGCTATCGCAGGCGTCAGGAGAGCGGTTATATCGACTCCCTAACGACCTCACCAGGCGGAGACGCAACATTAGGCACTCTGATGTATTGCGCCGCTCTATGGCGCTCTAGAGGGTCAATAGAGGCAACCTACGCCACGTTTGACGGCATGGGTTCGGCGCCACAGCAAAGCCTGACCCCGATCGTCAAGCAGCTGCTTGGCATCCCACGTCCAGCGGTTGCCTAATGGCTTACACCGACCTGTTTAACGAAGCAATTGATGATGTCACCGCGACGCTGACCGCGGTATCTGGTTTGCGTGTTGTAAACGACCCAACAAAACTTGCACCTAATTGCGTGTATTTGGATGCACCGAACTTCACAACAATTGCTGGCAACGGCAACGTCATACGCCTCGAGTTCCCTGTAAAGGTGATCGGGTCAGGCCCAGCAGGTTTGCCGGTACTGCGTCAAATCTTGAGCATTGTGGCAAGTGTGCTTGGCTCTCCGATTATTGTTATGGCTGGCCGTCCGTCAAGCCTTGAGATCGGTGGCGCGCTTTACCCGTGCTACGACCTTGATTGCGCTATCCAAGCCCAGACTTCGTAATCCACTACAAGCAAACATAAATAATCTAATATCAGAACAGAACTAAGGAGCAACACACATGGCTAGCGCAACATACCTCTCAAACCCAGTCCTCACGATCAACAGCGTTGATTTGACCGACATGTGCACCGCAGCGACATTGACCTACCTGGTTGAAGCGCTCGAAGACACCGCATTCGGCACCAACTCACGAAGTTACACCGCAGGCCTCGCCAACAACGAAGTGACTTTGACGATGTACGCATCATTTGCAGCAACCGAAACTTACGCAACATTGCAACCACTCGTTGGCACCAAAACAAACATCACCTTGCAACCAGCATCAGGCAGCGAATCAGCAACCAACCCAAAGTTTGTTTTGACTGGTTGCTACCTTGAATCATTGCCAGTTATCAACGCATCCCTTGGCGAGTTGTCAACCTATGACCTCACGTTTATGGGTGGCGCGTTGACGATTGACACCACCGTATAAACAACGGCTCCAAGCCGACATAGGAGAAACATGAAAATTAAGTTGCAGTTAAAGCGCACGCCTGACAGCGCGCCCGAGTACTACTACACCAATCTGTTCGTAGTGACTGAATGGGAACGGCTTGAACGTCGCAACATTCAGCAACTATCAACTAATCCGCTTTACAGCGATTACTGCTGTTGGATGCACACCATATTGAAACTTAAAGGCGAGCAAGTCGGCGACAACTGGCGTGAATGGATTAGTAAAAACCCAGAGCTGGAGATTATGCCGGTATTGGATGAGACTGACCCAAACCCTACGGACGCGGCACCTACCGCCGCCAACTAGCAGAGATTTTGGTTGCGGTCGGTTGGTGGCCTAGCAACATTGTGTTTGACGCTCGAGACATAGCAACTGTCATTAAAGTGCTTAACGAGGCAAACAAAAAACGGAGATAACGTGGCGGAAGTATCGGCAAAAGTTGAGGTTGTAGGGCTCAAAGATGCTTTAAAGACGCTCAACAAAATTGACAAATCTTTGCGACGCGAAATTACCAAGGATTACAAGCGCATTGTTCAGCCTGTCATTGACGATGCAAACAAGCTTGTGCCTACTGGCGTCCCGTTGTCTGGTATGGCGCGCAATTGGCAAACCCGATCGGGGTTTCAATTGTTGCCGTGGATACCTGGCATGAAACAAAAGATTGCTGCCAAGATCAATACTCGAGCGATAAAAGAATATGGCGGAAACAAGACCAATGTGGGGACATTTGCCATTCAATGGAAAGGCGCAACTGGCACCATGTTCGATACGTCTATGGCTGGCTCTTTAGGCCGTGCGCTAACTGCACGCTATGGCAGTCGTTCGCGAGTAATGTGGAAAGCGTACGAGCAACGCCAAAATGATGTCATGTCCGAAATGGAGCAATTGGTTAAGCGCGTCATGGATGAAGCGAACAGAGAGACCGCGTAATGGCAATTAATATCCCGATCATTTCAGAGTTTGATGGCCAAGGAATTAATAAGGCTATTAAGCAGTTTAAGCAACTTGAAACGACATCGGAAAAAGCCCAGTTTGCAATCAAAAAGGCGGCGGTGCCGGCAGCTGCAGCGCTTGGTGGTTTGGCGTTGGCACTCGGTGACGCGACCAAGGCCGCAATGGAAGATCAGCAGGAGCAAGCGGCGTTAGCGCTTACTTTGCAAAATGTGACTGGCGCTGGCAAAGCCCAGACTGCCCAGATTGAAGATCAGATCAGCGCAATGAGTCGAGCGTCTGGCATTGCTGACACCGAATACCGCAAGAGCCTTGAGGCTTTGGTGCGCGGTACAAAAGATGTTGATATGGCCATGAAAGACATGAACCTTGTCATGGACATCAGCACAGCGTTGCAAACTGATTCCAGCACCGTGGCTGACGCGCTAGCTAAGGCATATCAAGGCAACTTTAAGGCGCTCCGATCATTAAGCCCTGAAATGGCAACAATGATCAAAGAAGGCGCAAGCCTCAACGAAATCATGGACGTGCTCGGCGGAACGTTTGGCGGTGCTACTGCTAAAAGCGCTGAAACCGCTGCAGGGAAAATGAAGATTCTAAAAAACTCAATTGGCGAAACTAAAGAGTCAATTGGTGCCGCGCTTTTGCCTGTGCTTGAGGCCGTGTTACCTGTGCTCAACAAGTTTGCTGCATGGGCACAAGACAACCCCAAAGCATTCCTGTTTATTGCTGGCGCTATCGGCGCAGTCGCCGCCGCAATTGTCGCCACAAACATTGCTATGGCATTAAACCCGTTCAGCCTGATTGCTGCCGGCATAGCGTTGTTGATTGTTGGTTTGGTTGCCGCTTACAACAAGTTTGAGTGGTTTCGTGACGGCGTAAACGCAATAGTTAACACGATTACAGGGTTTTTCGCTGGCATGGTCAATGCTGCTATTGGCGCGGTCAACGCAATCATCAGCGCATATAACGCCATTCCGTTGCTGCCAGACATTCCAAAAGCACCAACAATTAGCGTGCCAAAACTCGGTGGTAGCGCGACAACCGCTCGACCAGCTGCAGGACGCATGGGCATTCCGCGCATGGCCGAAGGCGGCATTGTGTCAAGCCCGACATTGGCGCTGATCGGTGAGGCAGGCCCAGAAGCTGTCGTACCATTAGATCGCATGGCCACAGGCGGCGGCGTGACGATCAACGTAACTGGCGGCCTTGCCACAAGCGCCGAAATTGGTGAATCTGTTGTTAACGCGTTGCGCGCCTATTCACGGAGTGCAGGGCCGTTGGCTCTGAACATTGCCTAATGCCAGGCGTTGCGGTCGTCAATTCAGGCAACTATGACCTGCAAATAGAAACAGGATTTATTGTTAACTCTTTTACGCTGGACAACGTGACGTCAGGCGTTCTAGACAACACGTTTTTCGTGCTTGACGGCAACACCGAATACGCCGACGTAATGGCTGATTGTACGCAAGTCAATGTTAGGCGCGGTCGCCGTGACGTGGGCGATCAGTTCAGCGCAGGCACAATGACATTCACTATTCGAGACGTTGACGGCATTTTTAACCCGTTTGACAACAACAGCCCGTACTATGACACGCCGCAATCTAAGCCTGGGCTTGCACCTATGCGTAAAGTGCAGCTTATCCGATACGACCAAACCGACACACCCGAATACCTGTTTTCAGGCTATGTCGTCAACTATGACTACAACTTTGCGTTAGGCGGTTTGGACACCGTAACGGTCTATTGCGCCGACCAGTTTTATCTATTAGCACAAACTTATTTAGATCAACTTAACGTCACCGCTGAAACATCAGGAGAACGCATAGAAACCATCCTTGACCTGCCAGAAGTTGATTTCCCTGCTTTGCAACGCAACATTGCGACAGGGACAGTTAACCTTGGCCATGACAGCGCCTACACAATTCCTGCCGGCACAAACGTGCTGCAATACATAACGCAAATTAACGAAACCGCCGAGTTTGGGCGTGTGTTTATGTCAAGAGATGGCACTCTCACTTTCCAAGAGCGAATTGGCACAACGCTGTCACCGCCAGTAACCAACTTCAATGATGACGGCACAGGCATCAAATACGACGGTCTTGGCATTTCATTTGAAGCAGACGCAGTAATTAACCGATCAGTCGTTACAGGTTTAGATGGCGATAGTTACACAGCCACAAACCCTGGCTCAATTGCTACCTATTTTATTCAAACGTCAAGCATCTTAAACAGCTTGTTGCACGACGCAACCGAAATCCAAGAAGCAGCTCTATACCTGCTCAACCCGTTACCTCAACCACGGTTTACATCGGTAGAAACCAAGTTTTTAATGTTGACAGACGTTGAAAAAGACACGCTGGCAATCATTGAAATCGGCGACACAATTAGCATTGAAAAAACGTTTCCTAGCGGTGCCGGCACAACGCAGTTAACCCAAAATTTAAGCGTAGAAGGCATTGAGCATTACCTTGACTTTGCGACAGGCCACCGCGTCTTGTACTCAACGGCAACAACTACCGTGCTTTATGACCTAATTTTGGATGACCTCTTGTATGGCACACTCGATACCGTCAATGCTTTAGGATAGGAGTACTTATGGCAATTAACCCAAACACCGATTTTACTGCTGGCCAAGTTTTGACGGCTGCACAACAAAACCGTTTTCCGCGTGGCATAGTTGCGCTGACGACAAGTACAACTTCAAGTGCTTCAATAGGAACAACCGAAACCGTGTTGCTCACCGCATCAACTTTTACTGCTGTAGCAAACCGATATTACAAAATTACTTATTACGAACCAGTCATCCAGCCATCAGTTACCGCACCGGGTTATATGACTTTTCGAATTCGTTTGACAAATACATCTGGTACTACTTATCAATACGCTGATGTCGAGCCTGTCGCTGGTGGCGCTGACGGTCAAATTGTTGCGTTGCAAGTTGTTACAACTTTGGCTGCTGGTTCGACTGTTATTGTCGGAACTGGAAAAACAAGTTCTCAAACATTTGTGGCATACGGTTCTGCTGCGATACCTGTAAACCGTCAAATTATTGTTGAAGATATTGGCCCTGCGTGACCAAATGGCTACTGAAATCGTGGTGGCTCTTATCGGTGGTGGTTTCCTTGTATTGGTGGCGCTCATTGGCAAAATCGGCAGCGACAACAAAAAAGACCACGGGCAAGTACACCAAACCTTGGGTCGAATAGAACAAAAGATTGATCACCATGTTGAAAATCACCAATAAAGACAAAGCAATGTTTGCAAGTTATGCGCGATCAGTTGTTGGCGCACTTATTGCGGTTTACTCGACAGGCACAACAGACCCACGTGACTACGGCAAAGGCGCAATTGCAGCGATCATTCCACCATTGCTCCGCTGGGTGAACCCTAAAGACGCAGGTTTTGGGCGTGGCGACAGCCAAAGCTAATCCCAACGCACGGCCATACACAGGCAACAGCGACGGCGCATCAGCGGGCCCACGTGCCGGCATGAACGAATGGATAAAGCAAGCAATCGCAGCGTCAAATAACGCGGTTTGGAATAACGGTTCATGGGGTGTGCGCGACATGCGCGGTAGCGCTGGAACTTTGTCTGTACACGCCACAGGTAGAGCTGTTGACTTGTCATATCGCAAAACAGATAAACACACACAGGCCAGCCGTAAAGGCGCGGTGTCGTTCATTGATGTTGTGGTCGCTAACGCAAACACGCTCGGCGTCGAGTGCATCCTTGACTATTTTCCTGCACCGTACGGGCGCGCATGGCGTTGTGATCGTCAAGCATGGAAGAAATACAGCAAGCCAACAATTCATGGCGCACCAGGTGGCGACTGGTTTCATATTGAGATTACCCCACAGGCCGCCGATTCGGTGATTTTCGTAAAAGCCGCATTTTTAAAGGTGTTTGGGGAAATCCCACCCAAGCCTTGATCTATGTTCTAGGGTCGGAGTACCGACAAAAGGACAGGCAATGACTGACCCACAGATAGTTGATTACAGCGTCTATACAGGAGTGATGGACAACGGCCAAGAAATCTTGGTGCAGATATTTTCTAGCCCAGAGTCGGGCAAGTTCCTAATGGGACAAATCGCATTCAGATCGCACGCATCCAGTTGGGGCGTGCCCATACCTTTGGAGAAACGATGAACTATTTTGCAGAAAAAATTATTGGGCTAGTACTTTGTACTGTTTTTGGGTTTACGGTCGCTGTAGGGGCTCCTGACGCGTCTGGTAGCCCGTCTGGGACTATTGCTTTAGCCCCGTTTTTGATAGAGCCAGCCACTACCACGTCGAGCACGTCGTCCACGATTTACATTGACCCATACAGCTCGACTTGTGAACAGTTCAGCGCGCTAGGCGTCAACCTTGGTTGGCCCGCCGATCAGCGCACCGTGCTTGAATCCGTAATGTTTCGTGAATCACGTTGCATACCAAACGCGGTCAACAGCAAAGACCCAAACGGTGGGTCGCGTGGGCTTATGCAAATCAACGGCTTTTGGACACCATGGTTGATTGATGCCGGCATTATCACAAGCGCAGAAAACTTGTTACAGGCTGATGTTAATTTGCGCGCAGCGTTAGCAATTTACAATTACGGCGTAGAACGTCACGGTTACGGCTGGGGGCCATGGAGTGCAACTAAATGAGTGAAGGCTGTGCATGGAATCAAGGCGAACTTACTGAAGAAACCCGACAAATGGTATTGGAGCAAGCAATGACAACAAGACACGACATGGCAATCTTTGATCTGATCAATCAGATAGCAGACACAAGCACAAACCCACACGCAAGCATCATTCGCCGTTTGCGCGCAATGAAAAACTCGCTGTCATTAGAAGACCCGATGCCATTGCACGATGTGACTACACTTGATTTAGCAATCAAAGCATTACAAGCACATTCCTAACCGACAAGGAGATTCCGACAATGAAAACCTGCACGATCTGCAAAGAAACCATCGCCTACCCAGACATTCAAGGCAAAACACATTTCGTATGTGACGGCCGTGTGCCGGCAAGAAAACAAGCGCCATTTATTCAAGGGATGTTGGCGTCACAGTCGTCTGCTGATGCGCGTTGGACAAAGATTGAACAAAACCAAGTTGACGCTGCGATCTTGCACGTTGCGCGCACTAAAGGGTTCTTTACATCTGACGACATTTGGAAGC
>Ga0164293_10004543_pt1 | contig 11877 bp, 10 predicted proteins | sample GEODES118metaG_FD_111487 | JGI IMG/M metagenome (GOLD analysis project Ga0164293, IMG submission 111487) | Eutrophic lake water microbial communities from Lake Mendota, Wisconsin, USA - GEODES118 metaG | ecosystem: Environmental > Aquatic > Freshwater > Lake | place: USA: Lake Mendota...
AAACAGCACCGGCTCGAAGAAGCGCCGCAGCAGCGGATCCCCCTGCAGGAAGTCGCGCAGCGCCAGGCGTTCGGCCGCGAACTCCTTCTGCACGCTGCTGAGGAAGAGTGGGTGGCGGGTCATCGGGCCATTGGATCGAGGCTGAGGATCTCTCTCTCCATATAGAACTGGAAGGCGGATGGCGAGGTGGAGCAGCGGAGCCCGGCGGCGCTGGCCAGGGCCAGGGTGGCGGGCTCTTCGTTGAGCAGCACGGCCACGGACTGGCTGAGCTCCTCCTGGATGCCGGCGGGCCAGGCCAGGTCGAACACGGCGCGCTGCTCTCCGGTGGCTGGATCGGCAAAGTCGTAGGAGAGGGTGCCGAGGGGCAGGGACTGCTCACCCATCCAGGCATTGAGAGCGAGCAGCTCGGCTTCTTCCTCCTCGCTGGTGATGCCACCCACGGTTTCGCTGGCTTGTTGCGGCACGGCAGCTGCGGGGCCCGACAGCCAGCGGGTGTCGCCATGGAGCAGCTCCTCTAGCCGGGCATTTACCTCGGCTGCAAGAAGAGCCTTGCGGGCTTCCAGGAAGGAGCGGAAGTTCTCGAGCTTCCAGAGTTCTGGATCGGGGGGGATCCACTGGGAGGCCAGGGCACCTGGATGGGCTGCCTCGATCTCGGGGAAGTACATCTCCGGCAGACGATCGAGGATTTTGATATTGGTGTCTTTGGTGAGGAAGCAGAAGTTGGCCAGGGCATTGACCTCCGGTCTGCGGTAGCTGGCCTTGTAGAGCTGGGCCTTGGGGAAGATATGATGCACCTCCAGGCGGCTCATTTTGCCGAGCATGCCGGCCTTGAGCGGCAGTCCAGTGCCCCAGTCGCGGGCTGCGCCCATGCGGGTGAGCAGATAAAGCACGGGGTAGAAGCGGGCGCCGAGGCTCCAACCGGTGAAGTGCCCGGGTTCAACCCGCAGCCCGCCATGCCAGAGGCGCAGCTGCTCCAGCAGGCGTTCCAGACCGGCGTCTTCGCCTTCGAGGGCAGCGAGATCCTGATCGATGAAGGATTCCGTGGATCCCGAGAAGCGGCCCCACATGCCGGCCTGCACGAACCAGAACAGCAGCCGATCGCGCTCCACTTCATCCATGGGGCCGCTGCGCTGATCGAGGTAGCGCACCATCACCGGGATCCCGAAGCGACCAAAGAACACCTGGTCGTGATCGAGGCCGAGGCGGCCCGCGATCAGGTTGAGACAGGTTTCGATGTGTCTGGTGGCGCGCTTGATCGCGTCCTGGATTTCGGGGGTGCTCTTGTCGTGGAGGTAGAGGAACTTGGCCTCACCTGTGAGCACCGTGTTCACCGAGCGCAGCAGCCAATCGAGGTTGAAGCTGTAGCCGTGATCGCTCCACTCCTTCAGCGAGGCCTTCATCTTGTCACGACCCTCAGGCCAGTCGGCGCAGATCTTGGCGAGGGCCAGGTCGCCCTTGGAGAGCTTGGTGCCGCCGCTGTTGACGCGGTTGAAGATGTCCACCACCACGTCGAGGGTCTTGTCGGCGCCGGTGACCTCTTCTATGTGGAGATCGATCTCGGTGATGCCGAGCAGCTGGCTGAGACGGCCGATGAATTCGCCGAGCCAGGGAGACAGCTCGGGGTTCTGTCCGAACTCGGCGGCCAGCTGACCGAGGCCGGCGCTGCCCATGCCGAGCAGGTTGGTGACATCGATCCAGAGGGGATCGTCCTTCATCTTCACCGGCTGATAGAAGGCAAACACTTCCTCTCCGAGATGGAAGCGGAGCCCGGAGAAGGCCTGGGCGTTGCCATCGAAGAACTTGGGAGGCTTGCCGCGCACCACTCCGTAGAGAGATGTCATGCGCTGCTGGCCATCGAGCAGCAGCTTCACCACACCAGCGGCTAACTGGCCATCGCCGCGATGGGTGGCGGTCTGGGACTCGGTGGCCCAGACCAGCAGGCCACCAACGGGATGGCGTTTATAGAGCGAATCGAATAACCCTCGCACCTGGTCGCGATTCCACACGTAGCCCCGCTGGAACTCGGGCAGGGCCATATGGCCGCTATCGATGTTGTCGAGGATGGTGGAGATCTTCATCGCAGGCGTATCTTGCCGGTGAGGAGTTGTTGCATCATCCCTTGCTTGGTGGAGAGAGCCTTGTTCATGCGATCTCGCAGCAAGTCAAGCTCATTGCTCATTGCTCATATCGATAAGGACGCTTGCGATAGCTTTTTGCTCCGCAACTGGTGGCAGTCGCACCTCTGCACTTAGGATGTGTGCCCTATTTGTGGCATAAACCTTTGTTCCTGCAGCCAATCGACGAAGGTGCGCATAGAACGATGGGACGTACTGGAGAAAACCTTTGAAGCCATCAGCCAGAACAGCCTTGTCAAATCTCGCCGCAATGGTGTGCAACCCGGACACAACCTCTGATTTGCAGGCACCGAGGATCTCGACCGACTTACTTACTCCAGCGATGTCCTCTGATGCGTCCGCGAAAATCAAATCACCATTTCTAAGTCGGTCGAGGCGCGCAGCCTTGGCTCCTGATAGGCATGGGAGATGCTGTGGCGAGAGAAATGAGTCAGCGCTGGCGTGGATATCACCATAGTGGAGGTACTTAATGGATCCCTCCAAGTGAAGCTCAGCGCGCGAGTTCACGCCATTTCTGAGAAACTTGACGTGCTCTCCCAACCTTTTCAACTCCCACTCCCCCTCAAACCCCGGCAGCCGTCGCTTGCCGGTGAGCAGCTCCTGCATAGCGGCCCGTTTGATGTTGCGCTTTTTTGTCAGCTCAAGATCGAGGGTCATCAAATGATCATCGATATCGGAAAGAGTCGATGATATTTTCAGTTGCTCCGACCTTGACGGAACTGCTATCTTAATCTTGCGAAGATCCGAAAGAGTGATTTCCATGAACGTTGTGCCCTTGGACTCTGCGCATGCTCGCAGGACTACATTTGGGTTGCGCAACGCCCAAAGTAAGTATGGACTGTGAACGCACAAGGCTGGTGATATCCTTGCGGTTCCTTGCGTAAGATTGGCCCCTTCCAGCTCCGGCGTAATCGCTCTTACATCGCCCAGTCGTCCTCGAAGTGCATACACAATATCTCCGAGTCGTACTTCGGACCGGCGAAATTGGGATGCAATCTCGGCAGAAGTACATAGCATTTTTTCTTTATCTAGGATTGGTCCATCCATGTCGGAGACGCGAATGTATGGAATTCCACCTGGAACATGGGGACCGCATTGAACTATCCCATAAGTAATCTCCTCTTTGCATAGATCCTGGAGTGTTCGAACTTCCCAATCCTCCGGAATCACCCCCACTTCTGTCTGCTTGTAGCCGGGCTTCAGTTCCATGCGAACCCCATCCGCTCTAGGTGCCCGGTCACTCGCGCCTCCAGCCACTCCACCCGGTCGCTGATCACCGGTAGGGCCTCGCCGTAGCGCTCGCCCAGCTCTTTGAGGCGACCGGTGAGGGCCTGGCTCACCCGTTCCACCTCGGCAGCCACTGCCTGCTCCAGGCTGGCCATCCACTTGCCCTGCACCACCAGCTCGCGCACCTCGGCTTCCGTGAGGCTGGAATAGCGGCCGTAAGCCTGGTCGTCGAGCTCGGCTTCGGCTGCTTTGAGAGCCTTCTTGGTGGCGGCCTCCTCGTCGCTCAGCTCCAGCCATTCCCGCAGCACGGCCAACTCCTCAGCGGCTTCGGGATCCTTCCGAATCTCCTTGATGCGGGCGTTCACGGCGGCCTTGTTGATCTTGTCCAGCTCGCTGAAGGTCCCCTCGTCGCCGCCGTGCTCTTCCTCTAGCTCTGCCAAGCGGCTGTTGGCCTCCTCTTGTTGGGCGTGGAGAGCTTCGATCAGCTCCAGATCACCGGCATACAGCTGCCGCGCCAACAACTCCTTGGGTACCAGCTCGCAGGCCCAGCCCTTGTCCTTGGTCTTGCCTTTTTTGTCGATTTCCAGGTTGCGTTGCGGTTCGGCGCGCCAGCCCTCGGCGCTGATCGCATAAACGTCATCCTGCATCGTTTCGGCCCACTGGTCGAGCAGCAGCTGGTACACGGCGTAGGCATCGATCAGGGGCTGATTTTGATAGTGCTGCAACAGGCTTTCGGCGAGTTCGCCAATCACCACCTTGGGGTGGCAGCCCGCCTCCAGGGCCAACAGCTGGGCCGCCGCCTGTTGCCGCCAGGCCGCAAAGTGCCCGGCCATCCCCGCCAGGAAGCCGGCGAACTGGGGATGGGCGGTGATCGTGGCCTTCACCTCAGCCGTTGGCACCGCCAGCTCCAGATAGCCGGGCCGCAGCGGCTGGAACAGGACCTCGCGCAGCTGCGGGCATACCTGCCAATAGGCCTCTAGGGCGTCGGTGTCGCGCTCGGGGATGCCGCCGCGCAGGTGGGCCTCGATGTCCTGCAGGTCCTCGGCTTCTGAACTGTCGATGTAGCGAGGCAGGTTGAGGTTGTAGTCGTGCCCGGCGATCTCCTCGTTGGGCACGAAGCGCTAATAGCCGGTAACCTCCAACTGGCGGGTGAAAACATCCACGATCTTGTGGATGTCGCGCTCGCGCAGGCGATTCTTGGGGCCGTCCTTGATGAAGCCCTTGCTGGCATCCACCATGAAGATGCCCTCGCGGCTGCCTGAGTCCCGTTTATCGATCACCAGGATGCAGGCGGGGATGCCGGTGCCATAGAAGAGGTTGGCGGGCAGGCCGATGATGCCCTGGATCAGCCCTCGCCGGACAAGGTTCTTGCGGATCTCGGCTTCGGCATTGCCGCGGAACAGCACACCGTGGGGAAGGATGCAGCTGCCCCGGCCGGTGCTCTTAAGCGTGCGCACGATGTGCAGCAGATAGGCGTAGTCGCCCTGCTTGGCCGGTGGGATGCCGAAGCCCTCGAAGCGGCTGTAGGGATCCTTGGCCGCATCAATCCCTGTGCTCCAGCGCTTGTCCGAAAAGGGTGGATTGGCCACCACGTAGTCGAACTGCTTGAGCTGCTCGCCCTCCTTGAGTTTTGGATCCGCCAGGGTGTTGCCCTGCCAGATGATTGCGGTGGCATTGCCGTGCAGGATCATGTTCATTCGTGCCAGGCCGCTGGTGGCGGCGTCCTTCTCCTGGCCGTAGAGCGTCACCGGCCGGCCCGCCTGGGCGGCCACCTTCAGCAGCAACGATCCCGAGCCGCAAAATGGGTCGCAGACCGTGGTGTTGGCCGAGACGGCTTCGCTGTCGATCTGCAGCACCTGGGCCTTTACACGACTTACTTCGGACGGAGTAAGGAATTGTCCCTTGCTTTTGCCGCTTTCCACGGCGAAATGGCGCATCAGGTATTCGTAGGCATCACCCAAGATGTCGTCGTCGTCGGCCCGGTTGCGTGAGAAGTTGAGCGCCGGTGTCTCGAAGATTGCGATCAAGTCGGTGAGGCGATCGACCAGCTCCTTACCGCTGCCCAGCTTGGCCTGGTCGTTGAAGTCGGGAAAGTCGCTTTGGCTCAGCTGCTGGTTGGCAGCCACCAGCGGCGCGATGATCTCCTTATTGATGCGATCACCAATCTCCGCTTTGCCCTTGAGGGCCACCATGTCGGCAAAGCCACTGCCCTCGGGGATCACCAGAGGCGCATAGGGCTGACCGGCGTACTTGTCGCTGATGTACTTGTGAAACAGCAGCACCAGCACATAGTCCTTGTACTGGCTGGCATCCATGCCGCCCCGCAGGGCATCACAACTGGCCCAGAGGCTGGAATAGAGCTCAGATTTGCGGATCGCCATGGCTCAGGCTGCCTCTCCTTGATCACCCGCAAGCAGGGCTGGTGGTAAGTCTTCCATCCAGCCTTGAAGCGATAGACGCTGCAGCTTGCGGCTAAGTTCATCGACCTCCCGGCTCAAAGCCAAGCTTTCCGCTTCCAGGTCCACGGCTCGCTGCAGTTCGCTGGCGCACGGAATCACCACGGGCAGGCTCTTCACTTCACCCATCGGCACGAAGGCCACTGCGGTTCCCTGACCAGTCTTGTTCAACAGGGTTTGCCCCACGGCACTGCGGAGATACTGCACTAGGGCGGCTGGTGTGAGAGGGGCGTTCGTCCTGAGGCGGACCACGCAAAACGCCTGGCCAGGCACCGTGGGCTGGTCAAGATCCTGAACCATCGCCACTTTGCCCAGGCCTCCCTTAATTGACAACAGGACATCTCCTGGTTCCAGCAACTGTTGGCGGCCTTTGGCCAAGGCGGCTTCCGGCAGCCGGATCCGCTTGGAGCCTTGGTGCAGCTGGCCGGAGTCGTCGATGTCGCCCGGGATGACCTCACGCACCTCGATGCCTTTGTCCTCCTGGCGACCAAGCGAGGCTAAAGGTCGCTTGATCTCGGCCAGATCACCCAGCTGCACAGTTGTTCGTGAGTCCAAGTAGCGCCGAAGGGTCAGGTCGGATTCAGATTGGAGATAACGACTGACCTGCAAATTGAAGCCGTTCGCCTCTAGTTCCTCAGCTGTGATCAGACGGGCATAGGAGCTTTCCCTTCTATCATTTAGGAGCTGGGCGAGTTCTGTCACCCCGTTCGAGTCCCAGTGCTGTTTTGCGCGTTTTGTCTTGTTCGGGTACAGCAGCTCATGGGCTGCAATCATTTGAATGGGAGCACCAGCTGCGCGATTCTGCTTTAGGACCAACAGCAATCCTTCGAGGTTTGTTGCTGAATTGGCCCCTGAAGGCAGGGCAACCACGGCATCCAGCCAATTTTTTTTCACTAATTCCTCACGGAAGTACTCCAGATCTTTGGATGTCCGATAGCCAATTCCAGGAGACATCAGGGCATAGGTGGTGCCGCTGCAGCGCTGATGGGCAGCAAATACCCTGCGCGCTTCGCTCTCTTTGATTGCCGAGGGGCAGTCCAAGGGTGATGGCGGGAGCCAGGGGTCGTCGATCAACAGTTCAGGCGTTTTCCCTCCCCAGGGTGGGGCCGCAATTGCAACAGGCCATTTAACCTGATCAGCGATTGGTTGCGGTTTTACCTCTTGTGGATAGAGGCTGAGTAAGCCCAGAACCCAACGTGCCTGCCAAAGATTTGCTGAACTCAACAGCAGAGCATGGTCCATCCCCAGAAAAGGGGCTGCAGCCACTCCCATTGGGAAGAGGCAGGCCACTGGATTTCCTGAATGAAAGGCCAACAGGGCTTCCCAGAAGCCGCCCATGGAGGCAGAGCATCCCAGCTCCCCACCACTTCGATTGCTGAGTTTCAGTTCCGTGATTGCTTCGATCACGGCCTTGCACTGCAAGCTGTCACCACTGTTTAACGCTCTGCCAACCGGCAACAGGGTGCTCCTTAGGCTCTCAAGAGACTCATACTCGAGATGGCTCGTTGCTGCTGCGGGAGAGAAAGACATTCCGGAGCGTTCAGCAATGGCCTTCTGAATGGAGTGCCATTCGTCAGCGTTAGCCAGGCTGCGCATGGCATCGAAGTAACCGACCAAAGCCCCGTCGGAGGCTGGAATCCAACGCGCCCAGAGCAGTACGTCCAGAACGGACTCCAGGACCTGATCTATGGGCAGGACGCTCCTTAGCTCATCGCAGGCCTTCCAGATCTGCTTTTCAAGGCTGGCCCGGTTGATTGCAGTGGTTGTCATGGTGGCTATCAGTAGCTCTTGAAACTGTCGAAGTCGTAAGCCGTGATCAAAGCCCCGCCGCATTCGACGACGATCACACCGCCTTTGTCCATGGCTCGGATCAGTTCCTTGCGCTCTTGGTCAAGTTCATTGAGCCGAATGCGGATCTGCTTGCGACCCAGGACCAGCCTGTCCCCGTCGGGGATGCCGTACTGCCGAGCCAGTTCCACAGTTTCTACGCGGATGCCGCGCTGCTGAATCCTGTCGCCGAAATGCTTGGTTTTGGTCATGCCCCTCCTGGGCTTGATGCGCAAAGCATGACAGGCATCCATGGGCTTGTCAAGCTTTTAGGCAAATGTCAGGGACTGACACACTTGTCCAGGGCGTTTTGCTCTTGGGTGAAGGCTGGAGGTGGGGCGTGTGCGGGGCGGCCACTAAGGGGCCGAGGGCGGCAGAGGGTCAGGCAGTCAAGGTGAAAGGGCCCTTGAGGGTTCTTAGGGGCGGACAGGCCCCGCTTACTCAGTGCTTGAGCGACCTGCAGGCGATGCCGTCGCCGTTACCGTCTAGCTAGGCGTGCCCTTGGCGCAGGGGCTGCTGGGCCTTGGCGTAGCTGCCAATCTCCTTACAGGTGTAATTGTGGCCAGCATGGGCAGCCACTGGCGCAGGTGCAATGGAAACGGGCTGGGATCGCCATGCTCGGCATCCTGCAGGCCGGCCGCCGCTTTTTACCTGAGCGAGGCAGGCGCCTGCAGCTGGGTGGCAGCATTTGTGGGCTGGTACAACGATCAGCACCGCCACAGCGGTATCCGGTTCGTGACGCCATCTCAGCGCCACAGCGGATAAGCCATTGAGATCTGCCGCCACCGTGCCCGCGTCTACGAGCTGGCCCGTCAACTTCATCCACTCCGCTGGACTGGAACCACCCGCTGTTGGCATCAACCGGAGGTGGTCTGGATCAATCCGCCTCCACCAGAAATTGGCATCAACTAATCCAAGTTGGTTGTGGCCGTCTGATCGGCGGCAGGGGCGTCATCTTTGCTGGCAGTTACCGAGGCGGATAACACTCGCCTCACGCCCCCCTGCGCAAGAGCAGCACTGTGGTGGGTCTGGCCACAGCGCCGCTCCCGTCACCCCCTCCACTCCCACTACCAGAGCTAGAGAGCAGGGAAGGGCTCGCAAGGGGTGCAGAACCTCCGGTCTCAGACTAGGAATAGTGACGGTACATTCTTCCATTTGAACTAATGCGCAATTCATAAATTCCTCCGCGGGGGCCAATTGAATAATTTGAAGAGCTGTAAAAAACTTTTGAGTTAGCCTGTTTAGCTTTTTCGACTAACTCTATGGTGACTCTTGGATCATCTTCTGGGGTAAGTGTAGACAAATACTCTGGTGACATGCCTTCTATGCTGTCAGAGGCTCTAAGCTGACGAAGAACGCTCAACGCAATTCTTCGTTCTGAAGAGGGTGCATTGACATCCTGGATAATTTCACACGAGACTGGTGTGTAAGTTCCATTTTCGTTTCGAACCCATCCCTTTTGTTCGGGAATCACATCATCCATTGGAATAGAACGTAATTGACACGACTATTTTATCAGAAAAACGCGCATTGGAATTACCGGATCTAAATTGTGATTGTTTCCCAACTCTTCAGTTGTCGTCGCTCAGCTGTCAGCGCTCAAACTTAGGGTGACGCAGCAGATTGTGACGAGTTGGATGGCGAGCTGAGATCGTTGCCGACTCGGCGCCGTGGGCAAGATTTAACGAAGTTTCCTCCTGCTAGGCATGGTGTATTTCCCCGGCGGCCATCGGCTCACCTGTAGGCAAATCGGCAACTTTGCCCACGCTTGGGAGCAACTGAGGCAACGGCCCACCTAATTTGGCAAAAACGGCGAGCCCTGAGGATCAACACCGCCATCGGTGCTGTGTCTGGTGGCGGCGGAGTTGTCGTCGGCCTGACCGCTGGACTTGGCGGGGCTGGCCCCCCAAATAGTCCCTCATCGATCCAAAAAATTACTTTCGATCGCTTGGTTGTTCATTCAGCGATCTCGCGCAGATTTGTCCTCAGACTGCCTGATCAGGTAGTAACATGCCATTGGGGGCTGCGGAAGGACCTTTGGGGCAATAGCCGACTCCCGATCAAATGGCCATTTGCTTTAGCACGTCCACTCCAGTCGGTGCTTTTTGACTCTCGCATGCCACTGAGTTCAGACTGACACCCAGGCACATACGAATTCAATCACATTATCCATTCCAAACAACCTTCCTGGAGGCTGTCGCTGGGACGTTTCTGCGAGGTCCAAACCTCTTGTGTATCAGGCCTTTTTGGGCATTATTACCTCGCTTTCCTTAGTTCATCCCTTCCCGTTTCACTGCCCGACCTAGTACACCCACAACCAGTCTCAGCCCTGAGTCAGCTTTCTGCCTCGACAACCCACAACCCAACGTCTTGGCAAAAACGCTCGATCAAAGACTGAGCTGACCCCAGCCGATATCCAGCCAAAAACCTCGTCACAGTTGACCCGGGTTCACCCGCCAGCCGCAGCTCCGCCAACGCCGGCAGCAGCCAGCCCCAATCCAGGGCGGGGTAGCGATGGCGGTAATGGGCCACCACTACTTGCCTACGGTCAGGTTCAAGGGCACCTAAATGCCAGGCGAACCACCTTTCGGAGGGGTCGTTTCCAAATTCACTGCCAAGCAGCATTGAGCGTTGTCCGGGGTGTCCGACCGGGTCGGGCACCCCGGCAGGGTGATTGGTGCAGCACACTTCTCATTAGCCCGGCTCAGTTCCGGCACCAGGGGCAAGGCCCCGATGCCGTCCACAGCGGCGGGTAGAACCACCTTGGCCTGCTGTGCAGGCTGCTTGACGATCACCGACTCCAACGAATCCAGCAGCAAACATTGGGGAAATCCCTGCCGGTAGGCCGCCAGCTCCGAAAACATCGGCGCCGTCCACGTCGCCGAGTGGCATTCAGCTTCTGCCCGGGTGACGGCCACATAACGCAGATTCAGTTCTTCCTCTGCCAGCACCACCGCCCCGAGGAATTCATCACCAGCCCAAAGCCGTGGAGCCCGGCTGCGTGAGTAGGTAAAGGCTTCTGGATCCTCGCCTTCTGCAGGTTTGGGAGGGTGGGGCAAGGTTTCAGCAGACGGGAAGTCGTCGGCCAGCGTCACCACCCCGAATTCCAACCCCTTGGATTTGTGGGCCGTACACAGCGAAGTGACCCCTGCTACCGGTTGATCCAGCGCCAAGGCCTGGACTCGCTCAATTTCATAAGGGACTTCTAGGCAGCGTTCATGCCGCTCCAGCAGCCCCAACCAGGCTTTCAGGTCCCGTTGGTCTTGCGCTTCTGCATAGGCCGTCAGGGCCTCGTAGCCTTCAAAGCCAGCCAAAAACGGATCTCGGATCTGGTCACGATGCCCATACCGCAGCCGCCAGACATCGAGGAGTTGCTCCAGCCGGTAACCCTGCAAACCACCGACCCAATGGGCGGGTGTAACGCATCAGCACCGTGACCCCGGCCGATTCAGTCCCTGGGCTCCGCAGGCGGCGATGCACCAGGGTGAAGGCCGCCAGGCCGAGATAGGCCTCCGTTTTGCCACCGCCGGTGGGGAAGAACAACAGCTCCACGGCCTCCCGATCCAGCCGGCCATCGGGGGACTCAGGAGCCGCCAAGCCCGGCAGGTTCATCAACACGAAGGCCAGCTGGAAGAAGCGCCAATTGGGGTTGCGGGTGCCCGGGGCGGTGCCGATCTTTGTTGGCGGCACCTTGGCGCTGAAGGCACTGCGTTGGCGCTGGGCCCGGGCCATCACCAGGTTCATGGTGCGGAAGGCTTCTCGCACCAGGGGATCGGCGAGCAGGTTGATGCCGTTTTCGATGCGCTTGGCGCAGTCTTCCGCCTGGGCCCGAAGCTGCTTGGTTGTCTCGTTTTGCTCCTGGTCGCTGATGGGGTGTTTCGGTTGCTGGGTGATCCGCCAGGGCCTCCATGCCCATGGGCACGTTGATGCCCGCCGGAGGTTCGGGCAGGGTGCGGTTGACCCTGGCGGTGGGCAGCCAGGTGGTGGTGAGGCTGTGGCAGCGGGCCGGATTGGCCACTGGAATGTCGGAGGCGATCACGGCGATGTTGTGGCCGCTCGCGAAGCAGTAGTCCCGCCGGTACTGGAGGGCCGCCAAGCGTTCGTCGGGATCCTTGGCGGCCTGCTGCAGGGCATCGCGGCGCGGCGGAAAACCCATTTCGCAGCGCAGCGACAGCTCAGCCTGGAAGGCCGTGACCGGATCGCGGTGGCGGATCTGTTTGGTCTGGGGGGGT
>Ga0164293_10004544_pt1 | contig 11873 bp, 11 predicted proteins | sample GEODES118metaG_FD_111487 | JGI IMG/M metagenome (GOLD analysis project Ga0164293, IMG submission 111487) | Eutrophic lake water microbial communities from Lake Mendota, Wisconsin, USA - GEODES118 metaG | ecosystem: Environmental > Aquatic > Freshwater > Lake | place: USA: Lake Mendota...
GTCGATCGGGCGCGCGATCTGAAGCCCTCGCCGCGCGGTGAGTTGGAAATTACCGATCTCAACAGGCTTTATATGGACGACGGGCAACTTGCGGTCGAAATCATGGGTCGAGGCTATGCTTGGCTCGATACCGGCACACATGCGTCTCTGCTTGATGCCGCATCCTATGTGCGGATTACCGAAGAGCGTCAGGGCCTAAAAATTTGCTGCCCAGAAGAGATTGCTTGGCGGCAAGGCTTTATCTCAGATACGGAGCTTGAGGTCATTGCCCAGCCATTAGTTAAGTCTGGCTATGGCGAATATTTGCTTCAACTCCTTGCCCAGAAAGCCGTAGCATGAACGTCATAGCATGCAATATTGAGGGCCCACTTATTCTTGAACCGAAAGTATTCGGAGATGCGCGCGGTTTCTTCTTAGAAAGCTGGAACGCGGCATCCTTCGCCGAAATTGGGCTTGATGTAACATTCGTCCAAGACAATCACAGCCGGTCCCAAAAGGGCGTGTTGCGGGGGATGCATTTTCAAAATCCTGCGCCTCAGGGAAAGCTTGTGCGCGTTGTCCGCGGCGCTGTATTTGATGCGATAGTGGACATGCGGCGTTCTTCCCCAACATTTGGTCAGTGGACGGGCGTCACACTGTCCGCTGAAAATAAACGTATGTTTTGGGTGCCGGAAGGCTTTGCACATGGCTTTCTGACGCTCGAGGATGACACGGACTTTCTCTACAAGTGCACGTCATCTTATGTGCCGCAGAATGAACATAGCCTGGCTTGGGACGATCCAGAGGTCGGCATTGCGTGGCCGCTTGAGGGGATTGAACCCATTTTATCTGCAAAAGATGCAGCTGGCGTGCCGTTATCACGCGTGCAGGCTTTTATATGAAGGCGTTGATTACGGGTATGAATGGCCAGTTGGGCAAGGCCTTGCTTGCGGATGCGCCGGCGGGTTGGATTTGCGTGGCTCTTGATCGCGCTGCACTCGACCTTACCGATACAGATGCAATTACCCGCATGGTGGATGCCGAGCAGCCAGATCTGGTCCTGAATGCTGCGGCCTATACGGCAGTCGACCGCGCCGAGGGCGAGCCAGACCTTGCCCATGCGATTAATGCCTGCGCGCCAGAGGCCTTTTCTAAGGCATTGGGCAATGCAGGGCGCCTAGTGCAGGTTTCGACCGACTTTGTGTTTGATGGCGCGCGCGGTCATGCTTACCTGCCTGATGACATCCGCAACCCCCAGTCCGTTTACGGCGCCAGCAAGGCGGCCGGTGAGGACGCGGCGGGTGATAAAGCCATTATTGTCCGAACAAGTTGGGTTTATGCAGCAGGGGGTGCAAATTTTGTGCGGACCATGCTTCGGCTCATGCGTGAACGCGAGGAGCTTCGTGTGGTTGCGGATCAAATTGGTTCGCCGACTTGGGCGCAGGGCCTTGCGACTGCCATCTGGGGTCTGGCTGCAAAAGATGCGACAGGTATTTGGCATCACCGCGATGCGGGAATTGCCAGTTGGTATGATTTTGCAGTCGCAATTGCAGAAGAGGCGCACGCGGTTGGATTGCTTGACCGCATTCCCACTATCCACCCGATTGCCTCTTCGGAGTATCCAACGCCAGCGCGCAGGCCAGCGTTTTCAGTCTTGGATGTCACAGCAACGCGTGAAGCCTTAGGTGATGTATCGACGCATTGGCGATCAAACTTGAGAACGATGCTAAAAGAGGAAAAAGCACTTGGCTAATTTACTTGTGACGGGCGGCGCCGGTTTTATCGGCGGCAATTTCGTTCATTATTGGGGCAAGTCGCATCCCGATGACACGGTAACTGTGCTCGACTGTCTTACTTATGCCGGGAATCGCTCGACGATTGCCGATGTGCCCCAAGCGGAACTGGTTGTTGGGGATATCCGCGACACAGATCTGGTTGAAGGCCTCCTGAGTGCGCGCGACATCTCAACGATTGTGCACTTTGCCGCAGAAAGCCATGTCGACCGCTCGATCACAGGGCCGGACGCGTTTATCGACACCAATATTTTGGGCACCAATAGCCTTCTAAAGGCCGCACGCAGTATTTGGCTTGATCAGGGTTCGGGGCGTGAGCATCGGTTCCATCACATCTCTACCGATGAGGTTTATGGCTCGCTTGGGCCCAATGATCCGGCATTTAGTGAAACCACCCAATATGCCCCCAATTCACCCTATTCGGCATCGAAGGCAGCGAGTGACCATTTGGTGCGGGCCTATCACCACACATATGGCCTCAATGTGACCACCACGAACTGCTCCAATAATTATGGACCTTATCATTATCCTGAAAAGCTTATCCCCTTATTCATGCTCAATGCATTGTCGGGTAAACCGCTGCCCATTTACGGCGACGGCATGAATGTGCGTGATTGGCTGTATGTTGAGGACCATTGCCGCGGCATTGAGGCCGCACTGCTCCGCGGTCAATCTGGCGAAACCTATAACATTGGGGGCGGGGAAGAACTTCCCAATATGGCTGTCATCGACCGGATCTGCGCAGAAGTTGACCGCGCATTTTTAGAGATTGATGGCCTCGCCGATCGCTACCCCGACGCGCCAGCCGCCAAGGGCCGCTCCACTGCGGAGCTCAAGACATTTGTTGAAGATCGCAAAGGTCACGACCGGCGCTACGCAATCGACGAGACCAAGGCACGCTCAGAGCTAGGCTATGTACCAAAGCATGACTTTGAGACAGGCCTGCGCGGAACGCTGCGTTGGTATCTTGAGCATGAAGATTGGTGGCGGCCGTTGTTGGCGCGTTGAGAGATAACTGAAGCGTCTAGTCAATTATCTTTTCGATTATGCTTTGTTTCATTTCCCGCCTCTCGTGGGCGAACACTTTTGAAATAGAGGGTGGGACACTTAAAAGGGGCGAGGCGTTGTTATCGTGGTCGTCATATGTCCTTCTCTTCAAGGGGCTATGGCCTCCGACGCCTATGGGTGGTTCATTGTCAATTAGCTGAACATAGGTTAAGAAAGAGTATGAAAGTCATTTATTCCTTTGTGGTAGATTCAGCACCTTGCTTTCTGCCACAGACCCGTATGTTTTTGGCTAGCTTGATGGCGCAGGGCGTCGTGCCGTACCAGATCCACGCTCACGTTACACCCGAGGTCGGCGAAGAAGCGCGGGCCTTGCTTCGGAAGATCGGTGTATGCAATCACGAACTCCAGCCTTTTCTTGATGGCAAGTATTGCAACAAGCTCGTGCAGTTAGATTCGCTGCTTAACCTAGATGCTGACGTCTATATTTTATGCGACACAGATCTTGCGTTTGCAGGGAGCATCGAAAAATGGATCGATCTCAATTATCTGCGAGCTAAACCCGTTGATTTTGAAAACCCCCCACTCGAACGTCTAACGGCGTTGAAGGATCGGCTCGGCCTAGATGTCACGCCACGCCTCGTCGCCACCTCGTGTAGCGCCGGCACGACATGGTCGACCAATTGCAATGGGGGCCTTTATATCGTGCCCGGAAAGCTGGCTGCATCGTTGGCTCAGAATTGGAAATACTACGCCACCTTGCTGCGTGAATGCGAGGACATTCTCGAAAACTGGTATCACCATGTTGACCAGATCGCTTTTGCCATGGCGGCGCTGGCTATAGGAGAGGACTTGCGCGAGCTTCCATTGGAAGCCAACTTCCCAATGCATCTAGCAGATCATTTTAGGCATATGGACTTTAATGAGCCAGTAGTCTTGCATTATCACTGGTTGCTCGACGAAACGGGGCGCGTCCAGCTTACCGGGCACCCTTCAGTAGATAACGCAATTTCTAAAGTGAATGCTGCGCTAGATGCAGCTGATCCGGACAAGCACCCTCCATCGATAACAATGGCACTTGGACAAGGCATCTGAATTCAAAAACTATTTTCTTTAAACAAGGTAAAACATAAAAATTTATGATGTTAATCCTGTAATTTTTAATTGATGCTTGACATGATGCACCCCAAGCAGGACTAAAAAGCGCGGTTGCAGATCTGCTAAGGGTTTAGAGACGTAAATTCATATGTATGCCCCCAACACACAGATTTTGATCATGGCCGCTATTTCGAACTTGATTTTGAAATCATCGAGTAGGGATCATAATTTGTTAGTGGGAATTGGCATTTGAGTTTATATGAGAAAACTGACCTCGACGAATTGTTGGCTTCGGGGGTATTTAACAGCGAGTGGTACCGGAGAGAGTATGCGGACGTGGCGTTGTCCGGTTTGCAACCAGCCGAACATTATCTGTGGATCGGAAAGAAGTTAGGCAGGATGCCCAATCCAGGGGTTTCTTCTATATTATCTGAAGATGGCCGTTCTACCGGAACCCCTCAATTGCAATTTCGCCCTCCATTTGCTTCATTTGGTGTAATCAGGCACAATCCTCTGATCTCAGTCGTGATTGTCAGTTACAATTCGAGTGTGGATCTTGAGGTGTTGCTGCCGTCGATTGCGGCTCAAACTTACTCCAACCTTGAAGTCATTCTGGTAGAAAATGGAACCGAAAACACCGAACCTTTACTCCGGCGTTTTTTCAGTAACTCCTTCTATCTGCGAGCAGATAATGTCGGCTTCGCCGAAGGAAACAACATAGCGCTGCGTATCTCCAACGGCGAACTTGTCGCCCTCATCAACCCAGATACAAAGTTAGATCCAAATATGCTCCAGGAACTGCTTGATGCTTTGCGGTTCGACGGCAGTGCAGCTGTAGCGGTACCCAAAATCAAATTTTTCGAGCGTTTCATCCGGCTCGAGATCCGTGCCGACAGGGCTTTTTCGTTAAACAAAGAAGAGCTCGGTGAAGGGCTAGACTACCGCAAAATGTTCGTCCGCGAAGGTAATGCGGTAGGAGATGATTTCTATTCGAACGAGGATGGAATTCTTTTGGTGGACCTGCCCTACATAACGCCTCGTAAAATCAGTTGCAGGTTGCATGGTATTGGCGGTCGGCTGCACCGATGCCGCACGCAGGTCGGCCATTCTCAGCCTAACCCAATCGCAGTCGATTCCTCAGAGACTATCGAAATCGAGTTGATATTCAACTCGGAAACCTGCAGTTCTGCTCGCTTCATCTTGAACAACGCGGGCAGTGGCGTGGATCCGGATGGTGTGCCCTATGACAGGGGCTTTGGTCAGATCGACGATGGTGAATTCTATTCCAAAGCCTACGTTCAAGCGATGTGTGGGTGCGCAGCTCTCATCCGACGGTCCGTGTTGATTGAACGCGAACTGTTCCTGGGGCCTTTTTTTGCATACTTCGAAGATTCTGAGCTATCCCATTGGCTAATAAGCCAAGGGTTCAAAATTCTCTATCAACCCAATGCAGTTGTTTTTCACCGCCACTCAGAAACAACTGAAGAGAATAGCTTGCTCTGGCAAGTTCTGGTTGGTCGCAGCCGGCGATTGTATGATCTTGCCACGGCGCGTGAACCTATAGCGTCGCGGTATTTTGAATTTGAATACCCCGACGGCTTTGATCACCCGCTTATCCCGAAACTCAAAAATCTTGACGGTCTTATTAGGTCATCGGAAAATCTAGCCCAACTCGTGAAGCCCGCTCGCCCGACCGCCTGCGTTTATAACAGTTATTTTTCGTCAATGGGAGGTGGCGAAAAGCATGCACTCGACGTTGCCAGTTTGCTTCGAGAAAAATATGAGGTTTACATTGCATCAGAAGAAGATTTCTCAATTGCAGTTCTCGAAGAATATTTTTCTGTCAATCTCGATGGAGTAAAAAAAATTATATCTACGTCAATAGATCAGCACTTTACGGCAAACTTTGATTTATTTGTCAATTCAACTTTTCATTCAAATCTTGTCTCAAGAGCAAAGAAAAATCTATACCTCGTTTCATTTCCTCATAAACATGTTGACTTCTCCCTACTAGAAAATACGAAGTTCCTTCAGAATTCCCACTATACGGCCAGCTGGGCGGATAAATATTGGGGAAAACACGACCGAACCGTACTACTGCCAATCGTTGGTCAAGGCTCATTGTTCGACGGCGAACCTCAATTAACAAAGAGCCCTATCCTGCTCTCGGTAGGTCGCTTTACATCGGAAGGGCACTGTAAAAACCATCATCTTGTGCTAGCCGCCTACCGCGATTTAGTCGACCGCCGTCCCGAATTTGCGAAATGGAAATTGCAGATTGTTGGCAGCTGCAATCTGGCAGACGAGTTGGCGCAGTCCTATTTAGAACGTCTCAAAATGCTAGCTCAAGGATACAACGTTGAAATATTGCCAAACTCAGATAGGAAGTCACTTGTCGAAAATTATCGCCAAGCGGCGATTTACGTTCATGCAGCAGGTTTGGGGCTGCCGATAGAAATGCCCGAGAAACATGAGCATTTTGGCATCACCACTTTTGAAGCGATTGCATATGGATGCTTACCTGTTGTGTACTCTATAGGAGGGCCAGCGGAGCAAGTTAAAGCACTTAAATACAATATTGTTTTTGAAAATGAGGATCAACTTATTTCTGCGTTAGCTCTTGCAATGGAACGTGTCGAAGCAGGGGAAGTTGTCTCCGACGCAATTCGGGACTACGCCCAAGAAATGTTTTTATTGAACCTGGCTAGCGCGCGATCAACCCTCTTTGTAGATCACGTTGCCTAACTACACTCAAAATGTGGCCACTAACCGGCCGGCGACGCCGCGCACTTCGGCACAGTGAAGCCCGTTGATGTATTGAAAGAGGGCGGTTGCGGCGATCACGACGGCTGAAGTTAATGTGTGTGCGCATCCGTCGTAGCGGGCATAAATGCACCGCTAATCTTTGATGTTAGCGAACAGGTTCTCGACCAAGTGGCGCTTTTTTAGACTGTTTTATCTTAGCGGTATTGGGTCTTGCGGTGGGACGCAATGGGTGATGCCGCGCGCCGCGGAACCAGTCGCTATCATAGTCCTTATGACCAAACAGTGCCTTGGCGTATGGCAGGGCTGCGAGCAGCAGAACAGCGCCCTTGTGGTCGTTCATCTGATCGTCGGTGCGCATCATCACGATGCCGTGGCCTTCTCCGTCGCACACCGCATGGAGCTTCGAGCTCAAGCCGACTTTAGTGCGCCAGATACACCGGGGACACCACCACTTTTTATAGGCTTGCTGCTGTCTGGTGGGACATGATCCGGTCGGCTTCTAGGGTCTACCCAACCAGTTCGACAAAGGGGCGGTTGAACAAGCCCATGTGGCTCCGGCGGATGAACTGGTTGTCGATCGTTTTGTTAGGCCCGTAAATGCGTGGTGCATTGCGCCACCGGAGACCGATCTTGATAACGAAGATTATTGCCGACACAATCATCCACGCATTCACCCGCGGAAATCCATGCGATCAGGAGAAATACAGTTCAATCCGGCTAATCTGCGGCTCGTTCAGCATAAACATATCGTCTACAAGCACCGCGTCCTTGTGCCACAATTGAACCAACCATTAGTGTTTCATGCAAGTGAGTTAGTCGACCCTGAACCTAGGCTACATTCCAGCCAACTAGGTATTCCTGGCAAGTGATGCGATATTCCATCCACGTATACATTTTTTATTGCGGCCCGGCGAACTCGACCTGCTATTGTTGCAAACCGCTAAATCGCGGCAGATCAGCTTTTTCTTCTGGCGCTAGCTCGTTTTGACGGATATCAGAAACACATGATGGATTTTTCTAGATTGCGTGAAAAAATTGTTAAGAACCGATGGTTTCTTATTGCGGTTGTACTCCCTTCGCTAGCTAGCGCGTGCTATTTTTCTCTGTTCGCATCGGATCAGTATGTTTCGGAGTCCCGCTTTGTTATCAAGGCGCCAAATCAGCGATCGGGACAAATTTCGTCGTTTGCCAACCTTATTCAGACTACTGGTCTGTCTGCAGGCCAGGAGCAAGCAAACGAGGTCATAGATTTCGTGCGCTCGCGTTCTGCGCTTGAGACCCTTGTCAAAAAAATCTCGGTCAATGCGATTTATAGTGACCCAGAAGTCGACTTCCTGACCCGCTATCCTTTGCCATGGCAGAGCCGCAGTTTTGAAGACTTGTTCAAGTTCTACAAATCGAAGGTTCAAATCGAACGTGATAACGACACCGGCCTTGTCGTCCTGCGCACAATTGCATTCGACCCAGCGGAAGCAGCCTTAGTCAACGAAAATTTGCTTCGTGCTAGCGAAAGGCTGGTCAACCAGCTCAACGAGACGGCGCGCTCACGAGCAATATCAGAGTCGGAACGGCGCGTTACCGAAGCTGAGCGGCGGGTAGCGTCCGCTAGGCTAGCCGTCGCGAATTACCGCAATGCGTCAGAATTGGTCGATCCCCTCGTGGAAGCAAGCGGAGTTATTGGAGTTGCCAACGCACTTATCGCGGAGCGCGCTTCCCTTGAAGCGCAGCTCTCGACCCTACAGCGGCTAACACCCCAGCATCCATCTATCCCAGCACTTCGAGCGCAGATTGCCTCCCTGGACCAAGCAATCAGGCGCCAGACCGCGCGCATGGTAGGCGGTAAAACTTCCATCGCTGGCAAGCTCCCTGCGTACGATTCCCTCGTCCTCGAACAGGAGCTTTCGTCCGAACTATTAGTCCTGGCCCAGACAACACTTGAAGGAGCGCGCACTGAGGCGCTTAAGCAGCAGTTCTATCTGGAACGAGTGGTCAATCCTAATATTCCCGATTCGGCAGCTTATCCGAGAGGCTTACGTATTGTTCTTACCATAATTGGATTTCTCCTCTGTCTTTATTTCATTATTTGGATGTTCTTGGTCGGCATTCTTGAACACGCACCAGAGGACTGAGCTATGGCATCGATGCGTCAGGGCTGGGGTATACAGGTTCGTGTAATTCACGCCCTAATAATTCGCGAACTCATCACGCGTTTCGGGCGCGAAAACATCGGATTCCTGTGGATCATGGTGGAACCGCTGCTATTTGCGCTGTTGGTCGGATTGCTTTGGCGAGGGATGAAAGGCCCGCTAGAATTTGGTTTAGACATTGTCGCATTTGTGGTTACTGGTTATATTCCACTCGTACTTTTTCGAAGTTCGATTGGGCGTGCGGTTAACGCCTTTACCGCTAACGGGAGTTTCCTGTATCACCGTCAGATAAAGATCTTAGACCTTATTCTAGTTCGCTTTATTGTTGAGTTGATCGGTCACATGATGGCATATCTTTTCATGGCATTGGTTCTTGGAGCACTTGGATTTTTCCCTTGGCCTTACGATTTAGGATTCCTTATCCTAGGCTGGTTTTATTACGCTCTTTTCACTTTGGCCGTGACCCTTGTTATTGCTCCGCTTAGTGAAATGAGCGAGGTTCTGGAAAAGGTCATTCCAGTAACAGTTTACATGATGATCCCGTTTTCTGGTGCGTTCTATTTGGTGAGTTCGCTCGTCCCGGCTGCCGCCGAAGTAGTACTCTACTCTCCTCCAGTGCATGCCATGGAAATGATGCGATACGGCGTTTTTGGGCCGTCAATTGATCCTCAATATGATTTCTCCTACCCACTCGCATTTTCCTTGCCCTGCCTCGCTTTGGGTTTGTTGCTCTGCCGAAAAGTCCGCCGACGACTGGTGGTCGAATGATTATCTGTGAGAATCTCAGCAAGAGCTACCCGGCGGGACATGGCCGCAAGCAAATTCTCAAAAACATAAACCTGACGATTAAACCGGGGGAGCGAGTGGCCTTGCTCGGTCGGAACGGTGCCGGAAAGTCGACGCTAATCAAACAAATCGGTGGGGTAGAGCTTCCAGACAGAGGCCGCATCATCCGCACGATGACGAGCAGTTGGCCGATCGGCTTCAATGGCGGCTTTCAAGGCAGCCTGACCGGTTATGACAACGCCCGCTTTATAGCCCGAATTTATGGCGTTTCATACGGCGAAATCCGTGAATATGTTGAGGATTTCACCGAGCTTGGGAAATCGCTTGGTATGCCAGTAAAGACCTACTCGTCGGGTATGCGGGCACGGCTCGCATTTGCGCTTTCGCTCGCCATCGAGTTTGATTGCTACCTAATCGACGAGGTGATACTAGTTGGAGATAGTAAATTCCAAGACAGATGCCGGGAAGAATTGTTTCGGAAACGGGCCGACCGCGCCCTCCTTATAGCCAGTCATGATATGCACATTGTACTCGAGTTATGCGAGAAGGCGATTATCATCGAAGATGGGTTAAGCTATACTTATTCAAGTGTGCAGTCTGCAGTGGATGCATACCTAGAAAAATGAATTGAGTTTTTGCCAAAACGTAATATCGGTTAACAATTATCGGATGCAGTTATGAATTTAATTTCTAAAGAAAACCTATTTGAAAATGCCGCCGATTTTTTAAAAAAACTGAACGCTGCTGCAAATCACTCCCAGATTGTTGACCTTTGGCGCTCAACGAATTTCCCTTACAAAATCAAGTCAACTGATCCGTATAAAGATACTTATCGTGAAGAAGTGCTGTACGTCTACAAACAACTGACTGGTATGTCCTATGACGTCGTTAACGAATGGACGTCAACTCTTCAAGCTCCTGAGGATTTTGAATTGGGGTACCCTTGGATGAGCAGGAATTTCAATGTCATTGCAGAGGAAATAGGTAAGCCTATTCAGGTTTTGCGGGCACTGCATGAGTTGAATATCGAACAACTAAGGTTAATTGAATTTGGTGCGGGCTGGGGAAATCTCTCTATACCCTTAGCCAAATCTGGGGTCGACACGACAATAGTAGACATAGATCGTGGCTTTCTTGATCGGGCTGAAAGGATAGCGGCGCGCGAGGGAGTGAAAGTACAAACAATCTGTGGTGACTTTAATGAAGTGGCTCAAGGAGACCACGGTCGTTTCAACGTTGCTGTTTTTCAGTCTTCATTTCACCACTGTTTGGACTTCGAGCGCCTGATCGTGGCACTTCGGACTAATATGCTAGACCGAGATGGAATGATCCTGTTTGTTAATGAACCGATTTCGGACGAGCTGCAGTTTCCTTGGGGTCTTCGTTACGATGGCGAGTCGCTATGGGCAATTATGTGCAACAAGTGGCTTGAGCTCGGCTTTCACTCCGACTTTTTTTCTGAAATGCTGCTCAAAAATGGAATGCTTCCTCAAACTATTCCTGGAATTCCGTCGTTGGTCGGCCAAGGATGGAAGGCAACAATCGGCAACCGGGGGGTTCAATTTTCCGAACTTCGCCTACCCAGCAGATTTTCTGCCACTTTCCACGAATGGGACGGCGCGTCTGGTGGTAGATTCTGCCGTGCAACAAGTTCACTGCCCCCAGTAGGCGGCAGCGGAATGAATGGCTATGACATCGACTTCGTAAACCACTCGCTTCTTCCTCTCCAATTCTCAACAGGCCAAGGCTCTGAAAGGCGGTCTCTAACATTGACAAGCGGGGAGCGGACTACACAGCGATTTTCTGCGCAAGAAAGACCCCTAGATATCCATTCGAGTACATTTGTGCCATACGACCAGAACGGATCCACAGACTTTCGCGTGCTTGGGGTTTTAATCGATCGAATCGCCCTGTACTGATCTTCATCGTTACAACCTAGTACCAAGCTGCGCCGAGACTGACCCAATCCCAGGCGGTAAAAAGTTTAATTCCATGGTGTTCTACAATCCAGTGCGCAAGCCCGCTAGGAACGGGATGCTTTCACCCGTCGAGTTCGAGCGGCAGCAGATTTTGAAAACGGAAGGCGTCTAGAAAACTAGGGGCTATTCAAAACTCAATCCGGTCGAGAATATCTGGCACTTCATGCACGATGACTGGCTATCCAACCGGGGTTGCCTTTCACGACAATATCGTCGACCTCGGCTGCGAGGCGTGGAACAAACTCCTAGCTCAACCCTGAAAGATTATGACAATAGGCCACAGTAAATCCGCACATAGGTTGAGATCAAAGCAGGCTGGA
>Ga0164293_10004546_pt1 | contig 11872 bp, 13 predicted proteins | sample GEODES118metaG_FD_111487 | JGI IMG/M metagenome (GOLD analysis project Ga0164293, IMG submission 111487) | Eutrophic lake water microbial communities from Lake Mendota, Wisconsin, USA - GEODES118 metaG | ecosystem: Environmental > Aquatic > Freshwater > Lake | place: USA: Lake Mendota...
AACCCGCCAGATGATTTACCAGTAAATGGTAGAGACCTTGTAACAGGTATTCCTAAACAAATTATGGTGAGTTATCAAGAAATTGCAGAAGCACTTGATAAGAGTATCTTTAAAATAGAAGAAGCCATCTTAAAAGCCCTGGAAACCACGCCACCAGAGCTTGCTGCAGATATTTACCGTCGCGGATTATACCTTACAGGCGGAGGTGCTTTACTTCGCGGACTCGATAAAAGATTAAGTGCAAAAATTAAATTACCTGTTCACGTTGCAGAAGATCCACTTAAGAGTGTTGTGCGTGGTACCGGTTTAGCACTTAAAAATTATCAGCGTTTCCCGTTCATCATGCGCTAATAATTTACCTTGAAAAATATTTTTGATTTTATTCGTAGGCACTTCACTTTACTTAGCTTTTTGCTATTGCAAATTGCTTCGATATATATGCTTACAAAAGCAAGTACTTCGCATCAAACTTTTTTTTCTGCGAAAATGAGTGATGCAACTTCAAAAATTAATGAGCGCTATTACAATATGCGCGGCTACTTTTTTTTAAGAGAAACCAACCAACAACTAGCACGAGAAAATGCGCGACTTTTAAATTTACTACGCTCCAATATATCGGCGCCAGATTCAAGTATTCAAATTGTAACCGATTCGGTTTATAAAGACTCTCTTAATAAATTCAGAAAATACAATTGGCTTCCTGCTAAAGTAATTGGCAATACCGTTTCATTACAAACCAATTTTTTAACACTTGAACGTGGCCGTTTACAAGGTGTAAAAAAAGGAATGGCCGCCATAAGTCCAGAAGGAATTATTGGCGTTGTAGTGGAAGTTTCTGATAATACTAGCAAGGTAATGAGCCTTTTACACCGCAGCAGTAGGGTAAGCGCCATGCTTAAAAAAGATAATAATGCAGGTAGCATCGAATGGGATGGAGCCAGCCCTTATTACCTCCTCTTACGCAACGTTTCTAAAGGGGCGAAAGTAGCAAAAGGCGACACGGTGGTTACAAGCACTTACTCGGCAAATTTCCCGCCTTACCAAATTGTGGGCCGTGTAGCTGAAATAGATGCCGATCCTTCAAGTAATTTTTATACCCTCAAAATTAAAACGGCTGTCAATTTCTTTACGGTGCAGTTTGTTTACCTTGTAGAAAACCTAAGATATCAGGAGCAATTTGATTTAGAAAACAGTAACTCTAAAACACGTGAATAGCACACTCAAAAATATCATTCGCTTTGCGTTATTTCTGCTACTCCAAATTGTGGTACTTAACGAAGTGCCCCCTGTGCACCGTTTTATCATACCCTATCTCTACTTTTTATACATTCTTTGGTTGCCGTTTTCCATCAACCGTTTTACACTCTTAATTATCGCGTTTTTGTTTGGGCTTTCACTAGACTACTTTACGGGTACCACGGGGCTACATGCCGCTCCCTGCGTGCTTATCGCTTATGTTAGGCCCTATCTTTTAAACCTACTCTTGCCACAAGAAACCATCGAACAAAGCTATGCCGAGCCGGGCGTTAACAGCATGGGCTGGGCACCATACGCAGTTTATGTGGGCGTCCTTACTTTTATACATCACTTTTATTTGGTACTGATCGAATGGCTTCAATTTGGAGACTTTGTATACTTTTTAGGTAAAGTAATTGGGACAACCCTTGTAAGCTTCATGATGATTGTACTTTCTGAACTTCTTTTTTTCAGAAAAGGCAAGTATAGAACCAATGCAGCCTAGGTTTCAATGTCCACAAGTATGCATAAGTTTTTTTTGACAAATTGATGTATTGTTGAGTTTGTTACGTCAAATTTGCAATACATTTTCGTTGAATTATTTTTCTAAGCTCCTATGTCTGCCTTTAATCAAAACCGAAGTAGAATTGTACAACTTATTTTTATAGGCGCCTTTGTTTTAATTACCCTTCAGCTCATCAACCTTCAGGTATTTTCGACAAAATATAAAATGGCAGCAGACAATAATGCCTTTTATAGAAAAGTGATTTACCCAGACAGGGGTATCATTTTTGATAGAAAAAAAAGAGCTATCCTTGAAAATACCATTAGTTATGATTTAGTAGTAATACCTGCAGAATCTAAAGGAACCGATACCCTTGCACTTTGCACCTTACTAAATATTGATACGGCTACGTATAAAAAAAGAATGCGTGATCTTATTTTTAAAAATGGTTCGGTAAAGCCAAGTGCTTTTGAATCCTTACTGACCACCGAAAATTTTGCACGACTCAATGAAAACATGTACCGTTTTCCTGGATTCTCTTTAAGTGAAAGATCCGTGCGTTCCTACCCGTATGATTGCGGCGCAGCACTTCTAGGATATACCGCAGAAGTAGATACTGGCTTTTTACGCAGACATAAAGACGAAGGTTACGAAATGGGTGATTATTTTGGTACTACGGGACTTGAAAATAGTTATGAAAAAGTGCTGATGGGTCAGCGTGGAATTAAGCGTTTTATTAGAGATAATAAAGGTCGAATTCAAGGGCCTTGGGAAAAAGGAGAATTTGACACGCTGGCAATTGCAGGCAAAAATTTATACTCCAGTATAGATGTAGAACTCCAGCAGCTTGGCGAAAAACTCATGCAAAATAAAGTGGGTAGTATTGTAGCGATTGATACTAAAACCGGTGGTATTATATGTATGGTTAGCGCCCCTAGTTATAACCCCAATTATTTAACAGGCAATCAGCGAAAAAAGCACTTGGTTGACATGATGTATTTTGATCCAAGAAAACCATTACTCAATAGGGCCGTTAGCACCACTTACTCTCCGGGTTCTACATTTAAAACGCTGGTTGGAATTATTGCGATGGCAGAAGGCGTGATTGATGATCAATCGACGGTAAGTTGTGGTGGTAGTTATTTGGGGTGTGGAAGAAAAATGGGTTGTCACGCCGTAGGTACCTTTAGTTTAAAACCTGCTATTTCAAAATCTTGTAATAGCTATTTTGCAGTCGCATTCCGAAGAATATTAGACAATGCAAAAATCAATAATAGAGATGTAACACTAGGCCTCTTTAATGAATATGCGTATTCATTTGGGCTTGGAAAAAAATTAGGTGTAGATCTTCCATCTGAAAGAATGGGTAATATCCCTACAGCAAACTATTACCAAAAAATATTTGGAAAAAATTGGCAGGCTTGTAATATTATTTCTAATTCTATTGGACAAGGAGAAATTACAACTACCCTAACGCAACTAGCCAATGTGATGGCCATTATTGCCAACAAAGGATGGTATTATTTACCACACTTGATCGACTCAATAGAGGGTGGTGACGATTATCAAATGCTTGCTCGCTTTAAAGTCAAACAAAGAACTAAAAATATAGCTGAAAGTATTTTTGAAGAAGTGCATGAAGGTATGCAAGGCACCATGGAATTTGGAACAGGCGCCGCAGCAAAAGTGCTTGGCATAAATGTTTGTGGCAAAACCGGTACTGTAGAAAACGCATATAGAGGCGAGTCTTTAAAAGACCATGCTTTTTTTGGCGCTTTTGCTCCTCGCGAAAATCCACGCATTGCTATCGCTGTTATGTGCGAGAATGCTGGCTTTGGAGCTACATCAGCAGCGCCTATTGCAAGTTTACTCATTGAGAAGTATTTAAGGGATTCTATTGCCGGGCCAGATAGAAAAGCAAAAATTGAACAACTGGCAAACATGAATTTAATTCCGCCTCAAATGAGCCGTCTCATGAAAAAAGAAGCACCTATCAAAAAACCTGTTTCTAAAAAGAAGGATCCAAAAGCATAGCAAAGCAATGAATAGGAAAAAAAATAATCTTGCAGTAGAAGGGATAGACTATACGGTCATTTGGCTGTATGGAGCACTGGTTACAATCGGGATTCTGTGTGTATTTATGGTTGAATATAAAGTTGGCAGCAATTGGATTGCTACCTTTTTAGGCGGCAAAGCAAACTATAGCAAGCAGCTCATTTTTGCGGGTATTTGTGCGCTTCTAGCCACTTTTATTTTACTCACAGATAGTAAAATTTTTACCGCTTTTGCAAACCTCTCCTACGTGGTCGGGATTTTACTTATGTTAGCTACTTTTGTTCTTGGAAAAAATATCAATGGATCTAAATCGTGGATTCCACTTGTTGGTGGTTTTAATTTACAGCCTGCCGAACTTTGTAAAATATTCACATCACTTGCATTAGCAAAATTTATATCGCGTCAAGAAGTTGATTTTTCAAACTTAAAATCACAACTAATTGCAGGCATAATTGCACTAACACCAGCAGCGCTTTCAATCTTGCAACATGAACTTGGTTTAGCGCTTGTATACCTAAGTTTATTAATTGCCATGTTCCGTGAAGGTCTACCAGCACAGTTTTTAATTATAGGATCTTGCTTTGGCATACTTTCACTTGCAACACTGATAGTAGAAAGAGACGCTTTGACTATTACGCTTACAATTTTAGCAGGACTGATTATTTTTTTAGCATATAGGCAAGTTAGAAAAAAGCAAAAGCTCGTTACCATTACAGCTATTTTAGCCATCTGGATTTTATGTGTGGGCGTACAGCGCTTCGTAGTGCCCTATGTTTTCAATAACGTGCTAGAGTGTTACCAGAGTACTAGAATATATAGCATGGTGGGCAAAGATTATGATTGTAGCTTAAATAAAAAATCCAACGAAAAAACAACTGGAAAAGCTGCACGCAAGCCTGATGATTATAATGTAAGGCAAAGTAAAATTGCGATTGGTTCAGGCGGATTTTTTGGAAGAGGCTTTTTAAAAGGAACACAAACAAGAGGTAAGTATGTGCCAGAGCAAGACACAGATTTTATTTTTACATCATTAGGTGAAGCCTTTGGATTTGTGGGTTGTGCAATTTTTTTAGGATTGTATTTCTTTTTCTTATTTAGAATTATTCGAATCGCCGAAAGACAACGAAGTACTTTTAGCCGGGTATACGCCTACTGTGTTGCTAGTATCTTGTTTTTTCATATTGCCGTAAATGTTAGTATGACCATTGGGCTTTTCCCAATTGTAGGAATTACCCTTCCGCTCATTAGTTATGGTGGATCTTCGTTACTAACATTCACGGTACTTATATTTATCATGCTTAGACTAGACGCCGATAGACAAATGGTGCTTCGTTAGGCCAACACTGTATTTCATGCAAATCATACCATTATCCGAGGGCAGCTTTACCATTGATAAATCCAAAGTATTTGTACCATTTGATACAAGTAGCGAAATTCTTCAAAGCAGACCTCCAGGAAGCATCCTAGTAGAAATTCAACCCTTTGTTATAATTACCAGTAAAGATGTTATTTTAATTGACACCGGACTCGGGTATGCAGGTACAAATGGGGAATTACAAATTCATGAAAACCTAGAAAAAGCAGGTATCAAGCCTGCCTCTATTACCAAAGTGCTTATAAGCCATTTGCACAAAGACCATGCTGGTGGAACTACATTTAGTAATATCGACAATACTGCCCGCTACATCAGTTTCCCATACGCTACGTATTATATTCAAAAACGGGAATTTGAATTTGCCACGGGTATTGGATCGGCTTCTTATATTCCTTCAGATATTTTACCGCTACAGGATTTTAGTAAAGTTGTTTGGCTAGATAGTGATGAAGGCGAAATTGATGGCGGAATTAAATTCCAAGTAACGGGAGCCCACTCCAAGTTTCATCAGGTGTTTTGGATCACTGAAGACAATCAAACGGTATTTTTTGGCGGAGACGACGCACCTCAACTACAGCAAATGAAAAGCAGGTTTGTAGCTAAGTACGATTATGATGGGAAAAAATGTATGGAATTACGGCACGCATGGCTAGAAAAAGCAAAACAAGAAGGCTGGACCTTCTTGTTTTGCCATGATATTAAAACCCCCATTTGGGCGGCGAATTAAATACTTGGTTCTTGACCTGGTGGAGGTGGTGGTGTTCCTCCCTTTTTGTTCTTGCCACCCTTTTTACCACCCTTATTATTATTTTGAGGACCTTGCTCACCTCTTCTATGCTGAAGCTCATCTTTGATCATGCTCATAAATGCACGGTCTGCGCCCATTGCTTTGTTTACACGCTCATCAGAACCCAATGCTTTTTTAAAGTCGTTTTTATATTTCTTTCTGATGTTGAGCGCCGCTTCTTCAAAAGCTAAAACGTCGTCTTTCTTTTCTTGACGTGCTTTTTTTAATTCTTCGAAACAAGCATTGTAGGCAGGCCAAAATTTTTGTGCTTCTTCTGCATTTAAATTCAAATGCTTGGTTATAAAAGCCACTTTTAAAGCTTCTACATTTTCTTTGCTTGGTCTTGGGCCTTTACCGCGAGGACCCATCGGTCTTTCTGGTGGCTGTGCCAAAGTTATGGCTACAACAAAGAAAGAAAATAAGAAAGATAAAACGATCTTTTTCATAATTACTATTTTTAATTTTTAATTAATTGCTTAACTCTATATATTCTACAAGTGCTTGATCTGAACTTTGTTCAATTAATGAGATGCTCGTTTCTAAATCATATTCCGGAATAGAAATATCAGGTGTTGTAATGAGTGTTTCGTGTGCATCTATGTATGATAAAAGTGTAGAGTCACTCATTGTTTGTACTAGTTGATTATGATCCATTGTACTATAAGCCGCGTAATCAAATTGCTCAACTTTGTTATTGTATAAAAAAGCGCTAATCGCCATAACACCAATAATCACGGCAGCTACAGCCCATTTTACAAAACGAAATAAAGGCAAAGATTTTTGTGGTACTACTTCAGGCTGCTGATACACATTTGTTTTTGGAATCGTATTTAAAAGTGGCGCGATAGACGCTAACTCAGCATAAACCGCTTCTTTTTCGATACTTGCTCTAACAATACCATGCAGCTCCTCAAAATATTGAGCAGGCACTTGATAAGGCATCGTAGCATGTAATATTTGCCAAAATGGACTTATCGTTTCTAATTCATTTTGTATGTCAGTGTTTTGATGCATGGGTAAATAATAGACTTTCGCTTTTGAAAAGGGTTTAATTATTTTTTATAATTTCTTCTATTTTTTTTGCAGCTAAATGATAACTCGCTTTTAAAGCACCTTCCGATGTTTCTAACAACTCACTCATTTGATGATAAGGCATTTCATCATAGTAGCGTAAATTAAAAACCAGCTGTTGTTTTTCAGGAAGGCTCTTGATAGCCAATTGTAGTTTCCAAATCAATTGATTTTCATTAAAATTAGAATCTGCCTTTATTTTATCCTGAAATCCATCTACATCTTGATCTAAAGAAACAGTGGCTCTCTTTTTTTGCTTTTCAATAAATGTGAGGGTTTCATTGGTGGCAATCCGGTACATCCAGGTAAATAATTTACTATCCTCTCTAAAATTTTCTAGCCCGTTCCATATTTTAATAAGTACCTGCTGTAACACATCATTGGTATCCTCATGGTCTACAAGCATACGTCTGATATGCCAATAAAGCTTCTCTTGGTACTTTTTTACAATACCGGTGTACCCCTTTTCTTTAGTAGCAGGATGCTGAAACTGGGCGAGTAAACTGGTATCATCTAGGTGTAATGCCATAATATAAAGGTAAACACTTGGACTTCCGTATTGAACAAAAGTTTAATGCCCCATTCTATGGATTGTCTTTCCAGCGCCAAAGATGCAAACAAGCATAGGTCCGGTAAGGGCTCCACGCTTTTGACCTTTCTAACATATCTATTTTCAATTGCTTTTTATGGGTGGGGTCTAAATGATAGAGCTTTATCATGGCCTGCTGAATGCCTAAATCATCAACAGCAAATACATCTTCTCGACCAAGTGAAAACATCAAAAGCATTTCTACCGTCCATTGGCCCACCCCTTTTATTTGAGTGAGCAATTCAATGATTTCTTGGTTTGAAAGCCCCTGCAATTTTTTATCTGTAATTTTATGTTCGAGACAAAAATTTACCACTGCATAGATGTAATTGATTTTTGCATAGCTAATACCAATGCCCCTAAGGGTCTCTACTGGCGTATCCAACACTTTTAGTATGGTAGGTTTTTTAGCCGGATACAAGGCTACAAAACGATCAAAAATAATGGCTGCCACTTTTGTACTCAATTGCTGACTAATAATACTCCCCATTAGCCTTAATGGAATATTTTTTTGAAGCGTTAATGCATACGTTTCGCCTTTTAAAATGACTGCCAACCGCTTATCCTTTTGCAAATGTTTTTTGTACGACATACGGCAAGTTACAACCCCTAATTTATCTTACAAAACCAATAAGAAGTAGTAGCTTAGTGTAAAATTAAAGCAATATGCTTTCCCGCTTTTTTACTTTGTTTTTACTTGTTTCAGCATTTACATTTCAAACTTTTGGACAAGCTAAAACAGCTGCTAACTTATCTGATGAAACAGCCATTAGGGCTTTACTTGCAGCGCAAACCAAGGCTTGGAATAACGGAGATTTAGTAAAGTTTATGGAAGGTTATCTCCCTTCCGATTCCTTACTCTTTGTAGGCAAATCGGGCCCTACCTATGGGTTTAACAACACACTCAACAATTATAAAAAAGGCTACCCAGATACCGCATCAATGGGCAAGCTTACGTTTACATTGCTTTCGTTATCGCCAATCCAAAAAAAGCATTACCGTGTTTTAGGAAAATGGGAATTAAAAAGAAGCAAGGGAGATGTAAGCGGCTACTTTACATTATTACTTGAAAAAATAAAAGGCAAATGGTTTGTAATTCAAGACCATAGCAGCTAAATAAAAAATAAAATTACACCATGGCAATTATTATTATCGGCATCATCATACTTGTAGCAGGCATGTTGATCCTAAAACAAAAAGAAGAATTCAATAAACTAGGTAAGGGCATTAGAGCTTTTGGTATTGTACTAATTATTATTGGTGCACTTAATGCTTGTGTCAAACAAATAGATGCTGGACAAATTGGCGTTACAAGTTTATTTGGCAAAATTTCTAACGAAGTACTTACCAGTGGATTAAGTTTTGTTAACCCGCTTGTAAACGTTTATAATGTAGATATTAAAACACTGAATTATACCATGAGTGGCGTACATAATGAAGGTGAAAAAGAAGGGGATGACGCCATTCGAGTGCTTACCGCGGACGGTCTAGAAGTAACCATCGACTTAACCGTTTTATACCGCGTTGTGGGCACAGAAGCACCAAGGTTAATCAAAGAAACTGGTCTGGATTATAAAGACAAAATTGTAAGACCCCTTACTAGAACAAAAATTAGGGATAACGCTGTATACTTTACTGCCATTGACTTATACTCTACCAAGCGGGATCAATTTCAGAATAGAATATTTAGCAGTATCGAGGCGGATTTCAAAAAAAGAGGTTTGATATTAGAGCAATTATTACTCAGAAATATCACACTACCTAACAACGTTAAAACTTCAATCGAGGAAAAAATAAAAGCAGAACAAGATGCACAAAAAATGGAGTTCGTGCTTCAAAAAGAAAAACAAGAAGCCGAGCGTAAGCGTGTAGAAGCACAAGGTATTGCAGACTATCAACGTATTATTAGTACTGGACTCAACGACAAGCAATTACAATACGAACAAATTCAAATGATGAAAGGATTAATCACTTCACCTAATTCAAAAGTCATTGTAATGGGCAAAGGAAATACGCCCGTTATTTTAGATAGTAAGGATAAATAATTATACTTCGTTGTAATCGATAGGATCTTTCCATTTATTGTACAAGTACCAGAAAAGCAAGCCAGTACTGGCAATTAGCCAAGTGTAAAAAATAAGATTGGCTGTGGTAAAGCTACTTTCCCAATAAGCAGCGCCATACATAATACCAGCGCATGAATTAACGGCCATCCACAATAAAAACATGGAAATGGTATTGACAATACGGATTAAATATTTGCGTACACCTGGTTCCATATGAGTTAATCTAAACTTTGGTTATTGGCAGCAGCCATTTTTAAGAGCCTGTCAAATTGTGCAGGCGTTAAATCATTGTAAAAGAAGTTAATAGGGTCTACTTGCACGCCAGATTTATGCACTTCATAATGTAAATGCGGACCCGTACTTTTTCCAGTACTTCCTACATATCCAATAACTTGGCCCCGCTTTACTTGCTGTCCTTGTGCTGCACTAACCCTAACCATATGCCCATATAAAGTTTCATAACCAAAGCCATGATTAATAATAACATGATTGCCATATCCATTTGCAGAAAATCCAGCAAATTTAATAATACCATCTGCAGTTGCATAAATTGGAGTTCCACTTGGAGAAGCAAAATCGAGACCTAAATGCGCCTTTCTAGTTTTATAAATAGGGTCGATCCGATAGCCAAAGCCAGACGCAATACGAGACAATTGCTTATTATTAATAGGCTGAATCGCAGGAATTGCAGCCAATAATTTGGTCTTATTATTAACCATATCAATAAGATCACTGAAAGATTTGTTTTGATAAGCCATTCGAAGGGACAAACTATTAAGTTGATCAACAATAGCATGCACTAGCTCAGATGAGCCCATGCGCTGAACGAGTTGAACCTCTTTTTTCTGTTCCATGTCCTTAATGCGCGCACTATCTGCAACAGGATCTGCTTCAAAAATAGAACGGTAAACGGTATTGTCCCGATTGGTAATTTCGCCCATTTTTAATTCGAGTTGCTTAAGGCGCTCTTCAATAACAGCATACCCCTCTTTCAGGTCATCGTTTTGCTGACGTAGAATCTTTTCTTTTGGCGAATCAATATATTGAAAAGCAATGGCAAAAATAACAACCCCTGTAACCATAGATGCCGCTATAAAGCCAAATACTTGTAGAAGCCGAACTCGAAGTGGCTTTTCCAGCTTTTCAAACCGGAGGGTATGGGTATTATAGTAATATTTTATTTTGCGCATAGGGGCGTTGGTATCAGTAGCTAAAGGCTCAATTCCTTACCTTTGAGTCTATAAAAATATAGAACAAAGATAGTAGCCTATCCATTAAAATTAGCATATTTAAATTTGTATCCTTTTATGATGACGAGTGCCGAGATAAGAAAAGAATTTCTAGCCTTTTTTGCTTCGAAAAAACACCATATTGTTCCTTCTGCCCCTATTGTGGTAAAAAATGACCCTACCCTCCTTTTTACCAACGCTGGCATGAACCAGTTTAAAGACTATTTTTTAGGAAATAAAAAGCCTGAACACAAACGGATTGTAGATACCCAAAAATGTTTGCGCGTAAGTGGTAAACACAATGATCTCGAAGAAGTGGGTGTAGATACCTACCACCATACCATGTTTGAAATGTTAGGCAACTGGAGCTTTGGAGATTATTTTAAAGATGAGGCCATTGCATGGAGTTGGGAATTACTAACCGACGTATATAAAATTGATAAAGACCGTTTATATGTTTCTGTTTTTAAAGGTGACGAATCAGAAGGTATACCAATGTCTACAATTGCATTCGAAGCATGGAAAAGATTAGTACCTGAAGACAAAATTATTTTTGGAAATAAAAAAGATAATTTTTGGGAGATGGGTGAAACCGGTCCTTGCGGTCCATGTTCTGAAATTCATGTAGACTGCAGATCAGATGAAGAAAGAAAATTAATTCCAGGTAGAGACTTAGTTAACAATGATCATCCGCAAGTAATTGAAATTTGGAACAATGTATTCATGCAATACAACCGTTTAAAAGACGGAACCCTCGAGCCACTTCCTGCAAAACACGTAGATACAGGTATGGGATTTGAACGTTTGGTGCGTGTGCTACAGGGCAAGCAAAGTAATTATGATACCGATGTATTTAGCGGCACCATAGATGCAGTAGCTTCTATTACTGGAAAAATATATGATAGATCAGACAGCAAAGAAGCGGTTGCATTTAGAGTATTAGCGGATCATATTAGAGC
>Ga0164293_10004547_pt1 | contig 11870 bp, 10 predicted proteins | sample GEODES118metaG_FD_111487 | JGI IMG/M metagenome (GOLD analysis project Ga0164293, IMG submission 111487) | Eutrophic lake water microbial communities from Lake Mendota, Wisconsin, USA - GEODES118 metaG | ecosystem: Environmental > Aquatic > Freshwater > Lake | place: USA: Lake Mendota...
AAGTCGCTCTTGCCGAAGGGATTGGTCGAGACCGAAGGCTGGCCATTGCCGCCATTCGCGCCCAGCCCGACCGCGTTGTACAGACCGGCCGTCACCAGCGGGGTCTGGTAGAGTTCGATCGCGCCGCAGCAGCTCGACTGGCTCTTCGAATAGTCGGCGATGATGCGGCCACGCAGCCCGATGTCGGTGTCCCAGCCGATCTGGCCGCGCACCAGCCATTGGTCGACGTCATTGGTTTCGCCGATCTTGGTGCCGGTCCGGTTGACAACATCGAGGAAACCGTCGCGCTGGCGATAGGCACCGGTGACGCGCAGTGCGAGGGTATCCTGCACGATCGGCACGTTGACCGCGCCCTGCAAGCTGATCTCGTCGAAATTGCCGTATTCGGCGTTCACGAAGCCGCCGAATTCGGTGACATCGGGGCGGACATTGGTGACGTTGAGCGCGCCGGCCGAGGTATTGCGGCCGAACAGCGTGCCCTGCGGGCCGCGCAGCACTTCAACCCGCTCGACATCGACGAATTCGGAGAGCGCCACGCCCGGGCGCGACTGGTAGGCGCCATCGATGAAGATGCCGACGGCGCTTTCAAAGCCGATGTTGTTCGAAGTGGTGCCGATACCGCGCACGCGCAGCACCACAGAGCCCGAGGCGAGCTGCGCCTGGCTGGCGGTGAAGCTCGGCGCGAGCGCCGAGATCTGCTGGATGTTGACCACGCGCTGGGCTTCCAGCTGCTGCGGCGAGATCGCGGTCACCGCCAGCGGAATGTCCTGCACGTCCTGGGCGCGGCGGGTGGCGGTCACGATGATGACACCGTCTTCCCGTGCGACCGGAGCATCGCTCTCGGCATCCTGGGCATAGGCGGGGGCGGTAAGTGCGCTGCAGGCCATGAGGCCGCAGGCAAAAGCTGCGAACTTGCGAGTCATGTTATCCCTCTCTCCAAAATCCAGCCGGCTTCGCGCCGATCTAGGTGTTGCGGTTTGAAACCTATCAGGGTCGCGCGTCCTATCAAGAGTCATAGGAAAAGTTCTGATCAGGCGTAGCAAATATGCAACATAATGTATTGCAGTGCAGCATGTATGCAATGCAACTGCGCGCAGACGCAACAATGTTCCCAAAATGGCAGAGGGTCAGAAGCCGTAGCGTAACCCCAGCCATATCGTGCGCGGGACGCCGAGATCGATCGATCCGCCCTGGTTGCGGGTGATGATGTCTTCGTCCGTCAGATTCTCAGCCCGCACCATCAGCGACAGCTTGCCCGTAAGCGGCGCGGCCAGAAATGCGTCGAGCGTGGTTGCAGGCGCGAGCGAATCAACCTCGCGGTCATCCTCGAACTGCGCCGATGTGTGGCGCAGGGTTCCTGCCACTTGCCAGCCCTCGGCCGGACGCCAGCCGAGCGTCAGCGTCGCGGCGAATTCGGGGGTCTGCGCAGGCCGGTTGCCGTCAAGGTCTGACGATGAACCCTCGCCGCGCACTTCGGCATCGGTCCAGACCAGCGCGCTTTGGAGGCTGACCGCACCCAGCTTGGCCGCAAGACTCGCTTCGATCCCGCGCGCGTCGATCGCCGGCAGGTTCTGGCGCTGGCGCTGGTTGGGGCCGATGGTGACATTGGCGATGGCATTCTCGACTGTGTTGTCGAACGCCGTGACCGACAGCACCAGCGCGTTCACAGGCTGCCAGTCGAACCCGACCTCAAAGCCTTCGAGCCGTTCGTTCTCCAGCGCGGCATTGGCCTCGGTCACCACCGGGAAGACCACGAAGGGGCGGTAGAGCTCGTTGAGGGTCGGCAGGCGCAGCCCGGTATAGGCGGCCGCGCGCAGCTCCAGCCGCCGCGTGGCGTAGAACAGCGCGCCTGCGCGCCAGTTCACCGCCCAGTCGCTGCGGTCGGGTGCGATGACTTGGCTGACCGGCACACCGGCGGCGTTGACCGCGCGGTAGAAGCCGTCGGTGATGCTGGTGCGGTCGGCGCGCAGGCCGACGTTGATAACGAGCGGGCCGATCTGCCAATCATCCTCGATGAACAGTCCGAGATTGGCGGTCGCGCCGCCCGCCCGCCGGCGCTCGGTGATCGCGCCGCTGACCGCGTTGATCGCCTCTTCCTGCAACTCTCCGTCGGCGCGGCGGTAATCAGCACCGATGCGCAGGTCATGCCCCTCGGCCAAGGGCGGGCGCAGCTCGAACTTGCCGCCGATTCCGGTCGATGGCGTGCGGCGCTGGTCAAGTGTCGGGGTGAAGCGGGTGGAACTGATCACGATATTGGAAAAATCGCGCGTCTGGACATAGGCCATCGCATCGAACTGCCATGCGCCCCGCCCGACGATGCGGATCGAGGCATCCTCGCCTTCGCTGGTAGAATCCGCGCCTTCGAACCTGAGCGTGCGGGCATCGCGGAAGGCGCCGATGCGGGCCTGCACTTCCACTTCGTCTGCTAGCGGCGCGACCGCGCGCACCCCTGCGCTCCAGCTATCGAATGCCGCGCGCGCACTGGCAGGGACGCGTTGCGCCTCGGGCGTGGTGAAGAAGCCCTGCCCGCGATCCCAACGCCCGCTGGCGACCGCAAAGCCGCGTCCCAATCGCTGGGTGAGCACCCCGCTCGCCTCGGTCTCGGCGCGCGAGTTGATAGCGGCGCTGCCGAGGAACGGCCCGCTGGCTGAAGGATCGGCGCTGTCGAGCTCGATCGTACCGGCCAGCGCGCCAGCGCCAAACGGGCCCGAGCCGCCGCCGCGGGTCACCCGGATCTGGCCGAGCGTTTCGGCGGCAATCGCCGACAGTGGGATATAGCCGAAGAAGGGGTCAGCCAGCGGCACCCCATCCAAGAGCACCAGCGCGCGGCTGGTTGCATTGCCGCCGAGCGCGCGCAGCGTCACCCCTTGCGCGCTCGGATTGGAGGAGCGGCTGTCGGAGCGACGGAACTGCTGGAACCCCGCAACCCCGCGCAGCACATCCTCGATCCGGCCCGATGGCGCCGCGATGATGGCCTCGTGCTCCAGCGTGGTGGTGGCGTAGATCCCGCTCGACAGCGCCGGTTCGAGGCCGAGGCCGGTGACGACGATCTCGGGTGCCGGCTCGGCGTCCTCCGCCGCAATCTCCTCGTCCTGAGCGGCAAGCGGCGCGGACAACGACATCACGGACAGGCAGGCGGAAAAGCGCAGCATCACTCTCATGGTGCGCGCATCTAGCCACTAGCACCCGCTGCGTCACCCCTGCGTGCGGTTTGGCCAAACTCGGTTGCAGATTGCCATTCAAGACTCGCTTTTGCTGCGGCCATGTGATTACAACAGTGTCAACAAGGGAGAGAGACCCCATGCTTGCCACACCGCCAGATTTCGACGTGCTGATCGTCGGTGCCGGAATTTCCGGCATCGGCATGGCCGCGCACATGGAAATGAAGGCCCCGCACCACACCTATGCCATCGTCGAGCGGCGCGACAATCTTGGCGGGACGTGGGATCTGTTCCGCTATCCCGGCATCCGCTCGGACAGCGACATGCACACGCTGGGCTTCGATTTCGAGCCGTGGCGGCATGAAAAGAGCATCGCCGACGCGCCCGCGATCCTCGATTACCTCGACCGGATCGTCGATGAACGCGGTATCCGCCAGCACATCCGCTTCGGCCACAAGGTCATCAGCGCCGATTTCCGCCACGATGAAGCGCGCTGGCATGTCGAGATGGAGCTGGCCGACGGCACGAGCACCCGCATGACCGCGAACTTCCTCTATCTCGGCGCGGGCTATTATGATTACGACGAGCCCTATGATCCCGGCTTCGATTTCGGCGAATTCGAAGGTCAGGTGCTCCACCCGCAATTCTGGCCCGAGAAGCTCGACTACGCCGGCAAGAATGTCGTGGTGATCGGATCGGGCGCGACCGCGGTCACCATCGTGCCTTCGATGGCGAAGCAGGCGGCGCACGTCACCATGCTGCAGCGCACGCCAACCTGGATGTTCTCGCGCCCGGCCAAGGATGCGATTGCCAATTTCCTGCGCAAGGTGCTGCCCGAGAAGCTGGCTTACCGGGTCACCCGGTTCAAGAACATCAAGATGCAGGACTTCTCGTTCAAATTGGCGCGCGACAATCCGCAGAAGGTGAAGGACGCGCTCTACAAGAAGATCGAAGAAGCGCTCGGCAAGGATTACGACAAGGCGAGCTTCACCCCGCCCTATAATCCGTGGGAACAGCGCCTGTGCCTGGTGCCCGATCAGGACCTATTCACCGCGATGAAGGCGAACAGGGCAAGCATCGTCACCGGCCATATCGCCAAGTTCGAAAAGGGCGGCGTACGGCTTGCCGACGGCCAGTTCCTACCGGCCGATATCGTGGTGACCGCGACCGGCCTCAAGCTGGCGGTGGCGGGCAAGATCGATGTGCGGGTCGGTGGCGCGCCGGTCCAGTTCGAGCAGCGGTTCTACTACAAGGGCTGCATGTTTTCGAACCTGCCCAACCTTGCGGTGGTGTTCGGCTATCTCAACGCCAGCTGGACTCTGCGCGCCGACATCAATTCCGATTACGTCTGCCGCGTGCTCGAACACATGCGGGCCACCGGCGCCACCATTGCTACCCCGGTGCTCACCCCCGCGGGCGAGGCCGCCATCACCGAGGATGACGTGTTCGATTTCTCGAGCGGCTACATCCAGCGCGGCAAGCACATCATGCCGCGCAATTCGGTGTCCTATCCGTGGCGGCTCAACCAGGAGTATCTGGTCGATCGCAAGCGCATGAAGGACGATCCGCTGACCGACGGGATCCTGACTTTCACCAAGCCCGGAGCCAATGCGCGCGGGGCCGAGGAGCAGCTCGAAGCGGCGGAATGATTTGCGCAGCCCCTCCAGGCTGCGATTTCCTCGCTCACGCGACCTGAAGGTCGCATCGCTGCGGGCGGGCAGTCGCGCTTGCGGCCGCGACGCGTCCGATAGATATATATTCGATAAGTACACCATGGATGCTTGAGGCGATTTGCCGAAAGCCCTAACCTTTCCCCATGACCTCTCCCGAAAAGATCTGGACCGCCGGGCTTATTGTTATCGGCGATGAAATCCTCTCCGGCCGCACCCAGGACAAAAACATCGCGCAGGTGGCCACGTGGCTGCAGGTGCAAGGCATCCGCCTTGCCGAAGTGCGCGTGGTGCCCGATGTCGAGGCCCGCATTGTCGAGGCGGTGAATGCGCTCGGCGCCGCCTATGACTACCTTTTCACCACGGGCGGGATCGGCCCCACGCATGACGACATCACCGTCGATGCGGTGGCCGCCGCGCTGGGGGTTCCGGTGGTGATCCACCCCGAGGCCCGCGCTTTGCTCGAACGCTATTACGAGACCCGCGGCGGCCTCAACGAGGGCCGGCTGCGCATGGCGCGTGTGCCCGAAGGTTCCGAGCTGATCCCCAATCGCATGTCGGGCGCGCCAGGCATCCGGCGCGGCAACCTGTTCCTGATGGCGGGCGTGCCGCACATCACCGCCGGGATGCTCGATGCACTCACCGGCCAGCTTGAAGGCGGCGCGCCGCTGCTGTCCGAAACGCTCGGCTGCTGGGTTGCCGAAAGCGAGGTCGCCGAACTGCTGCGGCAGGTCGAGGGCGCGCATGAGACCTGCCAGATCGGCTCCTATCCGTTCTTCCGCGAAGGCCGGGTGGGCGCGAATTTCGTGGTCCGTTCGGTCAGCGCCGATGATCTCAAGGCCTGCTGCGACAGCCTGACCGATGGCCTCGCTGCCGCTGGCCACCTTGTCACACCCGGCGGCATCTGACGGCTTCCCGCCGCGAGGATACATAATCACGCTGCCGTAACCCTTTGGGCTTATGGCCGAAGGCACCATGACCCGCGTGTTCATCACGATCGACACCGAGTATTCCTCGGGTCTTTATACCGGGCCGGGCGCGGAAGACCGGGCGGTGAACTACGCCCGCTCGATCGCCTGCGTCACGCCGGAAGGCCCGGCGGGCATCACCCACAAGCTCGAACTGCTGCAAGCCCATGGCCAGAAGGCGGTGTTCTTCGTCGATCCGATGCCGGCGCTGGTGTGGGGGGTGGCGGCGATCGAGGATATTGTCGGCCCGATCCTCGCGGCCGGACAGGATGTGCAATTGCACTGCCACACCGAATGGCTCGCGCTGGCGGGCAGTGCCAATCCGCTCGGCTCGAAGCGCACCGGAATCAACATCGCCGACTTCCCGTTCGAGGAGCAATGCGCGATCCTCGCCTACGCCCGCGAGACGCTGATGGCGGCGGGCGCGCCGGCTCCGGCGGCGTTCCGGGCGGGCAATTACGGCGCCAACGACGACACACTCCGCGCACTGTCCACGCTCGGCATCACCTATGATTCGAGCCACTGTCCGGCGCTGGTGGGCGGCGCGTGGCCGATCAGCCTTGGCTCCGATGATCGCGATCCCGTGCTGCACCATGGGATTATTGAAGTGCCAGCGGGTACCATCGGCACATTGGGCGGGGGGCAGCGACACGCGCAGATCACCGCTTTGACGCTGGCCGAAATGCTCGCCGCGATCACTCACGCCCGCGACAACGGGCGCGAGAGCTTCACGCTGGTCAGCCATTCCTTCGAGCTGATCAACCGCCGCAAGCTGGCAGTGAACAAGATCGTGCGCCGCCGCTTTACCGGACTGGTGCACGCGCTGGCGACCATGCGCAGGATCGCAACCGGCGCCTATGCGGACAACCCGCCGCCGCCCAGCTGCCCCGCGCGCCCGAGCCAGCCGCTTCCCGCCAGCGCGTTGCGAACCGGGCAGCGGCTGGCCGAGCAATTCGCCTCCAATATGCTTTACTGCGCCCGCTAGGTCATCGCGCGCATGGCGACCGCCGGAATCGACTTCACTCTCGGCTCACGCCGCCTGCTGAGCGTACCACGCTAGCTTGCGACCTGGAGCTTCAGTCTGGAGGAGGTGCTGGCAGGCACCCTGCCAGTCTCCCCCGACCCAGGCCCGGACGGGTTGCGCGTGCTCTCCGCCCCGAGCGCGCAGCATGGCGAAATCGCGGCGCGCTTTCCCGGTTTCGTGGCGGGCGGGCGGCAGGATTACCGGCGCCGCTACATCGACATGGGACAAAGTTTCGAAGCCTATCTCGCACGGTTCTCGGGCAAGACCCGCGCGACCTTGCGGCGCAAGGCGAAGAAGCTGGCCGAGGACTGCGGCGGCACCACCGTCACCGAACACCGCACCCCGCAAGAGCTCGAGGCCTTCCTCGCTGCCGCCTTGCCGCTGTCAGCACGCACCTATCAGGCGCGCTTGCTCGATGCCTGCCTGCCGGGCAACCCCGAAGCCCGCCGCGCGATGCTGGAGGCGGCCGAGGATGACCGGATGCGCGGCTTCCTGCTTTGTGCCTGGGGCAAGGCCATTGCCTATCTGGCCTTGCCGGTAGCCGGGCCGGTGGTGGGAGCCACCCTCGTCTATGCCCATCTTGGCTATGATCCCGATCACGCGCGCCTGTCGCCGGGCACGGTGCTCCAGATGGAAGCGCTGGAGCGGCTTTTCGCAGAACAGCGCTATCGCTGGTTCGACTTCACCGAGGGCGAGGGCGCGCACAAGGCGATGTTCGGCACCGGCAGCGCGCAATGTTCAAGCTTCGTGCTGCTCCGCCCGACGCTCGCCAACCGGCCGCTGCTGGGTGCGCGCGGGGCATTTGATGCGGGCGTGGCAGGAGCCAGGACGCTGGCCGAGCGGTCGGGCGCGCTGGCGCGGATCCGGGCAGGCTTACGCGCCTGAGCCCCGGTCCCTGTCTTTGCCATTGCCCTTGTCGGCGGCAGCCTTGCGGCGGTTGCTGAACTGCTGGCGGAAGCGATCGAGCATCGCCCGCCGCTCTGTCGGGCGGTCCGCGCCCACCAGGCTGAACCGCAGGGTGAGATAGAGCCACGGCGCCGCGACCACGCCCAGCACCGCTCCGGCGGCAAGGCCGAGCCGCAGATCATACTGGATGATCAGCACCAGGGCGACGAGCGCAAAACCGATAACGAACCACTTGGGTGCGAAAAACGATCCCTCGTCAGGGGTAACGGGCATCGGCTGTCCTTCTTTGGGCAAGAGCGCGCGGGGGGAGGAGGGGGGAAGCGCGACCTTGGCTGAGAGGTGGCGATACAGCGGTCAAAATCAAGGGCCTGAAGGCGTCAGACAGACAACAAAAGGGCCGGATCACCCTGCGGTGTCCGACCCCTTTGTCATGTCTCCAGGCAGTAGGAAAGCCGCGTCAGGCCCGGATCATCAACCCTCGAGCCCAAAGGGCTCGCAAGGCCGACTGGCCGCCGCGCCTAATGGCGCGGTAGCCAAGGGGCCGCAGGGCCCCCCGCCGGCGCCTGAGGCGCAGCCAATTACGCGCCTTCGACTTCCGACAGGTCAACCTTGAGGCCCGGGCCCATCGACGAGGTCATGGTGACCTTGCGGACATACTTGCCCTTGGCACCCGAGGGCTTGGACTTCACAACCGCCTCGGTCAGCGCCTTGAAGTTCGCCTTCAGCGCGTCATCCGAGAAGCTGAGCTTGCCGATGCCGGAGTGGATGATGCCCTGCTTTTCGACGCGGAACTCGACCTGACCTGCCTTGGCGTCGGTCACGGCCTGCGCCACGTTCGGGGTCACGGTGCCGAGCTTGGGGTTCGGCATCAGGCCCTTGGGACCGAGCACCTTGCCCAACCGGCCCACGACGCCCATCATGTCGGGCGAGGCGATCACGCGGTCATAGTCGAGGTTGCCGGCCATCATGTCTTCCATGAGGTCTTCAGCGCCAACCTTGTCAGCACCCGCAGCCAGCGCCTTTTCGGCATTGTCGCCGCGCGCGAACACCGCAACGCGAACGTCCTTGCCGGTGCCCGAAGGCAGCGACACCATGCCGCGCACCATCTGGTCAGCGTGACGCGGATCGACGCCGAGGTTCATCGCGACTTCGACGGTTTCGTCGAACTTGCCCTTGAACTGGCGCAGCGTGGCCAGCGCTTCTTCGACCGAATAGAGCTTCTCGCGATCGAGCGCAGAGAGAACCTTGGCCTTCTTGGTAACATTGGTCATCGGATCAGCCCTCCACCACTTCGAGGCCCATCGAACGGGCGCTGCCGGCGATGATCTTCATGGCCTGGTCAACATCGTTCGCGTTGAGATCGGCCATCTTGGCCTCGGCGATTTCCTTGATCTGGCTGGTGGTCACCGAACCGGCGACGACCTTGCCCGGCTCCTTCGAGCCCGACGTCAGCTTGGCAGCCTTCTTGAGGAAGTAGCTCGCCGGTGGGGTCTTGGTCACGAAAGTGAACGAGCGGTCCGCGTAGACGGTGATCACGGTCGGAATCGGCATGGCCTTTTCCATTTCCTGCGTGGCGGCATTGAACGCCTTGCAGAATTCCATGATGTTCACGCCGCGCTGACCCAGCGCAGGGCCGATCGGCGGCGAGGGCGTGGCAGAGCCCGCGGGCACCTGCAGCTTGATATAGCCTTCAATTTTCTTGGCCATGGGGCCATACTCCTATCGCACTGTTGCCGTGCTCTTTCGAGCAAGGCTCATGGTGAGCGGTCAAACGCCAAGGCTGCGTGCACAGCACCGGCTCCCGCATGGAATCACTTGCTCGAAGGCAAGCGAAGGCGAGCGCATAGCGATACGGGCGCAGAATGCAAGCCCGCGCTTCGCCCGAGGGCGTTCAGGTTCGCGCCTGTAGGAGACACAGGAGACACTGTCCTGGAAGAGAAAAGCCCGGCCTCGCGCACAGCCGGAACGGGCCGAAACGGGCCGAAACGGGGGGCGCCCGGCAAGGGTGCCTGCTTGAGCGACAAAGCGGGGGAGCGGCGAGGAGCGGTTCGAGGGCGGGCGCATTTCGCAAACCTAGGCGGCCCGAGGGGTGTAGGAAAGCGCGGGCTGTCAGGCGCGCGGCGGGCGCAGGCCCTTGGTGCGGCTGGTGAGGTGGTAGCTGCAGCACAGCGCACACTTGTAGGTGCGCAAGGTCGCGTCAGCCCGCAAGGCAACCGAATCGGCCTCCTCGCGAGAGGCGAAACGGCGCTTGCGCTGACAGATGCCGGGGCTGGTTTTCACCGGTCCCCTTAGCCGCAAGCCGTTTCGCGCTGGATCGGCCTCGCCAGAGGCCGCAAGGGCGTTGGGGCCTCAAGTAGCGGAGCGATAGGCCGATAAAGACACCCGCCCGCAGGCGCCCGGACAAAAGGAAAACCCGCCCTCAAGTAGCGAAGCGGTAGGGCAACAGACACTCGCCGAGGACGCACCCGCGGAGGCGCGGGTGAAACCACTATTTCGCCAGTTCGACCTGTTCGAAATCGAGCTCGACCGGGGTCGCGCGGCCGAAGATCGACACGCCGACCTTGACCTTGGCCTTGTCGAAATCGAGCTCCTCGACGATCCCGTTGAAGCTCGCGAACGGACCGTCCAGCACCTTGACCGAATCGCCGATCTCGTAATCGACGCTGATGTCGCGCTTGGGGGCGGCCTGGGCTTCGGCGACGCCGCCGAAATAGCGCGAGGCCTCCTTCTCGGAGATCGGCTGCGGCTTGTTGCCCGAGCCGAGGAAGCCGGTCACCTTGGGGGTGTTCTTGACGAGGTGGTAGACATCGTCGGTCATGTTCAGCTTGGCCAGCACGTAGCCGGGCATGAACTTGCGTTCGACCTGCACCTTCTTGCCGCGCTTCACTTCGGTGATGGTTTCGGTGGGAACCTGCACTTCCTCGACGCCTTCGGACAGGCCGAGCCGTTCAGCCTCGGAAATGATCGCGTCGCGAACCTTGTTCTCGAAACCCGAGTAAGCGTGGATGATGTACCAGCGAGCCATGGAATGTCCTTGGAAAAGTCGTCTGAGGGCAGCCCCGCCGCAGCAGGGCCGGGCCTTATTGCAAGAGGCCGATCGCGGCGCGCACCACGGCGCCAAAGGCGCTGTCGATGCCGAGGAAGAACAGCGAGAGGATCAGCATGAAGATGAACACGAAGATCGCCGTGCGCACGGTTTCCTCGCGCGTCGGCCAGACGATCTTGGCGGTTTCGGCGCGCACCTGATTGATGAATTCGCCGACCGAGGTCTTGCGCTTCTTTTCTTCTGCGACTTGCTTCTGATCGGCCATGATAGCCCGTTCCTTCGCGTAATGCCTGTGGTCTGTCCCAGACGGCTTTCAGGTAGGGGTCCGCGCCGCCCGGGACAAGGTCGCCGGAGGGGCTGAAAGATTACCGATGTCAGGAAAGACTCGGTCGCCTTTACGCCGCCACGTGGGTGAATGCAAGAGGGGGCGGGGCAGCGCCGATGCTGCCCCGCCCCCTTTGATTGTTGCCGCCGTGGCGGGCGAACTTAAATCCCGACGATCCCGCCGTCGGTGCGGGTCACCGCGACCACCGCCGAACGCGGGCGGACGCCCGGCGCAGCGCCGTTCTGGTTGGCCGGCCAGTTGCTGCTCGGCGCAGCGGGGGTGCCGTTTTCACCGGGGTGCTGGATCCCGACAAACACCGTGCGGCCATCCGGGGTCGTGTCCACGCCGGTGATTTCGGCTTGAACCGGGCCGACCAGGAAGCGCCGCAAGGTCGCCGCGGTCGCGGGCGCGCCGACGAAGGTCGCCTGCGTTGCGGTGGTGCCGTTGGTGTTGGTGATGGTGCGCGCCGCCCCGTCGCCCACCCGGCCCGGAAGCGCGGCGAGCATCATGCAGTTGCAGCGATCGGTGAAGGCCCCGTCGTCGGTCTGGATCCACAGCAGTGGACGCCCGACCCCCGAGGGGTTCTGCGGACGGGCAAACCACAGGCCGTCCGGGCTCGAGAAGTCATTGTCGGTGGTGAGGCCTGACAGGTTGACGTTCGCGGCGTTGGCGTCGGTCGAGTCCGCCCCGAACAGGTAGATGTCCCAGGCGAAGGTTGTCGCGGTCGGCAGATTGCCCGCTTCGCGCATGCGGATGATGTGGCCATTGGG
>Ga0164293_10004549_pt1 | contig 11869 bp, 9 predicted proteins | sample GEODES118metaG_FD_111487 | JGI IMG/M metagenome (GOLD analysis project Ga0164293, IMG submission 111487) | Eutrophic lake water microbial communities from Lake Mendota, Wisconsin, USA - GEODES118 metaG | ecosystem: Environmental > Aquatic > Freshwater > Lake | place: USA: Lake Mendota, Wisconsin...
CTGCATCCGGCCCTCCTTTTCATTGCTCCATCGCTCGATGTGGTGCTGGCTTTGATTTTTTTTATTATCCTCAGTACTTCCTTTCTCTTGCAGCCGGGGGTAAGCGTCTCGGTGCCGGACTCCCCCTTCCTCCTCGCCCCCCAGCGTGATCCACTGATCATCAGCATCGTCGCAGCGCCACTCTCGTCCGTATATTTCGAGAACGAAGAGACCACCCTTGAGGCTCTTCACGAAAAGCTCCGCACACGCACGAGCAGACACCATACCATCATCATCAAAACCGACCGGCTGGCAGAGTTTCAAAAACTTGCCGCAGTCATGAACATATCGCTCGGCCTTGGCTACCCGACTGTTATCGCCACCTCGGAAGAAAAATGAATACCCCGGCGCTGCTTTTCAAGTGGCCCCATCGCCACCGCATCTACTTCCTTCTTCCTACCATGCTCGTGCTAGCGGCACTAGCCCATGGAGGAATTTTTTTTCTCTTCTCGCTCGCCAATCCTCCAGTGAAGACCGATGGACTTCACACGGCACGTGTTTATTTCCTCGACGAAAGCAATCCTGCGCTTGCCCAACTTGAGACCACTTTGGCTTCCAACGACTCCGCGATCTTTGCTCCCCGCCATGGTGTTTCCGCATCCAGGGAATCCATCGCCGCTTACAATCCACAATACGCGTCGGCAAAAACAGCTCTCCTTAATATGCCCCCGAGAAAAAAAATGGAGGACGCACCCGCTCCTGTTGAAGCCCCTGTGCAAATCCCCACCCGCTCAAGCCTATGCGCCAATGCCTCACCCCCTCGAGACTCGAACCGCCTGACAGCCTCACCAGAACTTGCCGCACGCCTCCCGGAGCCAATACAAGAAATCCGATTCCCTCAGAACACAGAAACTGACCCGCTCGATTCTGCATCATTTTTTGTAGGAATACGGTCTGATGGCACTGTCGCACACATCCTGCCCACCCAATCCTCCGGGAATGCGGATCTTGATATTCAGGCAATCCAAATTATGAAATCCCTCCGCTTCGCCCCGGCTGAAGACACCCCGCTTGCCTGGGGGGTCGTAAACTTCCGTTTCGGTGCGGTCTTGGCCCCAACCACCGAACCATGATCCGCATGCCCCTACCATGGCTAGTTTTTACGGCGCTCTTTATCCTTATTGCTGCAATACTTTTTACCTGGATCTGCTATGAGGTCAGTCGCATACGCCGCGAAGCGCGACAATTCCGCTTTTGGATACGGTGTCCCATCTGCGCTTTCCAATACAAATCCAATCTTGAAGCTCGCATGCAAAAGTGCCCGCAATGCGGCAGTAAAAACGAAAATATTCCGATCAAGCCGATCTGAGCACTTCCTCGGAGACTTCGTTCCGCATGAGAGACTTTTTTGTGCCAAACATTATGGCACACATGGCGCTTTTAAAAGAAAAAAGAGTCATTTTGTCTCTATTTGAATACCAACGCGAAAATAAAGAACTTTTTTAATTATTTTGTTTATAGTATGTTATAATAAAAATTTTTCATAGGCCCAATAATTGCTTAGAACGAATTGCAACACATAACTCTATGGGAAAAATTTTAGGAATTGATCTAGGAACCACAAACTCCTGCATGTCGGTGATGGAAGCCGGTGAGCCCGTCGTGCTGGAAAACTCCGAGGGCGCGCGCACCACACCATCTGTCGTCGCGTTCACTAAATCTGGCGAGCGTCTCGTTGGTCAAGCTGCGAAACGCCAAGCCATTACTAATCCATCGAATACGATTTTCTCGGTGAAGCGTTTCATGGGCCGAAAATTCGACGAAGTACGAGGCGAAGAGCATCGCGTTCCCTACAAGCTGGTGAAAGCAGCAAATGGCGATGCACATATACAGGTCGAGATCGACGGAAAGGCAAAGAGCTTTTCGCCACAGGAAATCTCCGCCATGATCCTTGCGAAGCTCAAGGCCGATGCAGAAGCCAAGCTGGGTGAAAAAATCACAGAGGCCGTCATCACGGTCCCAGCATATTTCAACGACTCGCAGCGCAACGCCACGAAAGATGCTGGAAAGATCGCTGGGCTGGATGTGAAGCGCATCATTAACGAACCCACTGCAGCATCTCTGGCCTACGGACTCGACAAGATGAAGGACGAGAAAATCGCAGTATACGACCTCGGTGGCGGAACCTTCGATATCTCGGCTCTTGAAATCGGAGACGGCGTCTTTGAAGTACGCGCCACCAACGGCGACACTCATCTCGGTGGTGACGACTGGGACAACCGTATTATGGATTGGATCATCGCCGAGTTCAAAAATGACTCTGGCATCGACCTCTCCAAGCAACCCGATGCCGTTCAGCGCATCAAAGAAGAAGGCGAAAAAGCCAAGATAGCCCTCTCTTCCACGCAAGAATACGAAATCAACCTACCATTTATCACGGCAGATGCCAGCGGGCCAAAGCACATTCAGAAAAAGCTCACCCGCGCTAAGCTCGAGCAACTCACCGATGACCTTTTCGAGCGCACACTGAAGCCAGTGAAAGACTGTCTAGCCGATACCAAGTGGACTAAGAATGATGTGAATGAACTGGTACTTGTAGGCGGCATGACACGCATGCCGAAAGTCATTGAGACCGCCCGTGAACTCATCGGTAAAGAGCCCCATAAGGGTGTAAACCCCGATGAAGTCGTTGCCATCGGCGCAGCAATCCAAGGCGGAGTGCTCAAGGGGGATGTGAAGGATGTCCTCCTCTTGGATGTAACTCCGCTTACCCTTGCGATCGAAACAGCCGGCGGCATAGCCACTCCAATGATCCCTCGCAACACAACAATTCCGACCAAGAAATCCAATGTGTTTTCCACCTATGCCGACAACCAGCCAGGTGTGGAAATCAAGGTCTTACAGGGCGAGCGTCCACTGAGCCGCGACAACAAGAATCTCGGCACATTTCATCTGGATGGCATTCCACCAGCCCCACGCGGAGTTCCTCAAATCGAAGTAACCTTCGATATTGATGCGAATGGTATTCTTAATGTCTCAGCCAAGGACCTTGGCAGCGGCAAAGAACAGAAAATCTCCATCACTGGTTCCAGCGGACTCTCCAAGGAAGAGGTCGAAAAAATGCAGAAGGAAGCTGAAGCACATGCGGAAGACGACCGCAAAGCCAAGGAAGCCATTGAGATCCGCAACAACGCTGACAACCTCGCCTACCAGTGCGAAAAGCAGCTTAAAGAACTCGGCGACAAAGTGGACGGTGCTTCGAAGAAGAGTATCGAAGACGCTATCGAAAAAGTTCGCGAAGCTCTGAAAGGCAGCGACTCCGACGCCATCAAGGCTGCCTACGACGATCTGCAAACCAAGTTCCAGGAGGTCACCGCGGCCGCCTACAAAGCTGCAGCAACCCCTGCTGGACCAACACCTGAACAGGAAGGCGACGCCGCATCCCAACCACAGTCCAAGAAGGACGATGTTGTAGATGCGGAGTTCGAAGTCCTCGACGAAGACAAAAAAAAGTAGTCTTAGCAAACCACATAGGAGACCAACAAGGCCCCAACAACTTTAACAACCCGCTCCGGTTCTCAAAGAGCCGTAGCATGTTAAAAACAAAACCAACATAACGACACATAAACACATGGCAAACCCAAACATTAAGCCTCTCGGAGATCGCGTGCTCGTGAAGCCGCTCGAAGAGAAGGAAATCAGCAAAGGCGGGATCATTATTCCCGACTCCGCAAAAGAAAAACCACAGGAAGCCCAAGTTGTGGCCCTCGGCACTGGCAAACGCGATGACGACGGCAAGCTCGTCGAATTCACCGTGAAAGTCGGCGACAAGGTCCTCGTTTCAAAATACGGCGGCACCGAAGTCAAAGTCGAAGGAGAGTCTTACACCATCATGCGTGAAGACGACATCCTCGGGATCATCGGTTAATACATAACTTCAAACTTAATTAATAAATAACTTAAAACTAATAACATGGCAGCAAAACAACTCCTATTCGACGAAGCAGCACGCCACGCGCTCCTTCGTGGTGTCGAGAAACTCGCACGCGCCGTCAAAGCAACCCTCGGACCATCAGGACGCAACGTTATCCTCGACAAAAAATTCGGAAGCCCCACCATCACCAAGGACGGCGTTACCGTCGCCAAGGAAATCGAGCTTGAAGACGCCTATGAAAATATGGGCGCACAGCTCATACGTGAGGTTTCCAGCAAAACCAGTGACACTGCGGGCGACGGCACAACCACCGCAACCGTGCTTGCCGAAGCGATCTATCGCGAGGGCCTCAAGAACGTAACTGCGGGAGCTAATCCGACTAATCTGAAACGCGGCATCGACAAAGCTGTGGAAGCGATCACTGCCGAACTGGCCAAGATCGCGAAGAAGGTGAAGGACAGCTCGGAGATCGCCCAAGTTGCAACCGTTTCAGCCAACTGGGATACCACCATCGGCCAGATCATTGCCGATGCGATGGACAAGGTCGGCAAAGACGGCACGATCACGGTAGAAGAAGCCAAATCGATCGAAACCACCCTCGACGTGGTCGAAGGCATGCAGTTCGACAAAGGCTACCTCTCACCCTACTTCGTAACGAGTGCCGAAAGCCTTGAGGCTTCCCTCGAAGGTGCCTACATCCTCATCCACGAGAAAAAAATCAGCAGCCTCAAAGACCTGCTCCCGATCCTTGAGAAGATCGCCAAAACCGGCAAGCCCTTCCTCATTATCGCGGAAGACGTCGAAGGCGAGGCCCTTGCGACCCTCGTGGTGAACAAGCTCCGCGGCACGCTCCAAGTCTGCGCTGTGAAGGCCCCCGGATTTGGCGATCGCCGCAAAGCTATGCTCGAAGACATAGCCGTCCTAACTGGCGGACGCCTCATCACAGACGACCTCGGCATCAAGCTCGAAAGCCTCACACTTGAGGACCTAGGACGTGCCAAGCGCATCGTGGTGGACAAGGAAAATACCACAATCATTGAAGGCGAAGGCTCAGGGGCCGACATCCAAGGCCGCGTGAGTCAGATCCGTCGCCAGATCGAGGAAACTACCAGCGACTACGACCGCGAGAAGCTTCAGGAGCGCCTTGCCAAGCTCGCCGGCGGTGTTGCTGTGATTAATGTCGGTGCAGCCACTGAGACCGAGATGAAAGAGAAAAAAGCCCGCGTCGAAGACGCCCTTCACGCCACCCGCGCAGCAGTGGAAGAAGGTATCGTCCCCGGCGGTGGCGTCGCTCTCATCCGCGCCCAGTCTGCTCTCGACAGCATCAAGCTCTCTGGCGACGAAGCAATCGGTGCAGGCATTATTCGTCGCGCAATTGAGCAGCCTCTCCGCACACTGGCCGACAATGCGGGCCAGGAAGGCGCACTCATTGTGCAAGAGGTCAAGAAACGCTCCGGCGCGGAAGGCTACAACGTCGCCACAGGCGAGTATGTAGATCTCATCAAAGCCGGCGTCGTTGACCCTGCCAAAGTGACACGCAGCGCACTCCAAAACGCCGCATCCATCAGTGGACTCCTCCTCACCACGGAAGCTCTCATCTCCGAGCTTCCGGAGAAGGAAAAAGCTCCCGCGATGCCTCCAGGCGGCGGAATGGGTGGAATGGGCGGCATGGACTACTAAGTCTAAGCTTCACCAAAAGCCAAAACTCAACAACTCAGCCGGGTTCGCAAGAACCCGGCTGTTTTGTTTTTTTTGCTCCAAACACGAAGGCCATCCTGACATGACGGCTTGAATCGAAACCCGCCGCAAGGCAGGCTCGACCATACCCGTGAATTACTCATCGACTCTCAAATTCGCAGCCTCATCAACCCTTCGCGATCTTCTGACCGCAGCGGTTGCCGAGGGATACCACAAAATCGGGCAGGCAGTTTTTCTAGCCGAGGGCGAGGGATTTTTCATCTGCCACGCCGAGGACTCCGGGCGAAAGGATTTGGAGATTTTCGACAACCCGCACGATGCCGCGACCATCGCACTTCATGATGATGCCGAGGCCTACCGTCCGCTCAAAACCGCACCAAACCTGAAGCACGGCTGGTGTCTGCGCATTGCTTCATTGGCTGATTTGCATCTAGCGTTGGATCTCCTCTACCCAGCCGCGCTCGCGAACTGGCGGGCGCTGCTACGCAACGAAGAGATCGCCACGCCGCTGAGAGAAACGGTGAACCGCCAGACCGGCATGTATCGCGTTACGGGATTGATCACAGACGAGGAAGCACAAGGCATTCTTGATTCGCTGTGCAGTCCCGGTTGCCTACGCTGTATCCAGTGGACAATTCCCTCAGGTGCCGAGCCACCGGTTGTTCCGATCAAAGAAAAAGAAATTCCACTCCTATGCATTGACGCGTGCAGCCTGCTCATAGCTGAAGCCCGTCGCGTTGTGAAATCCCGGCTCGGCAAGTGAACTGGGTAACGATCATCTGGTCGATGACGGCAGCAGCCTCGCTCACGCTGGCGGGTGTGCACGGATTTGTGTGGATGAGAAGAAAGCAGCAGATGGCGAGCCTCATGTTCTGCATCATGGCGGCTGCAACAGCAGGCATGGCCGGATGCGAACTTTGGACCATGAAGCAGATGGACATGGAATCCTATGCGCATGCCTTGCAGTGGTATAACCTCATGCGGTGGATTGTTACCCTGGCACTAGTCGGCTTTATTCATTTTTACCTTGGTTCAGGCCGCCCTTGGCTAGAGTGGACCGTCTGCGCCCTGCGAACATTGAGCCTGCTGGTGAATTTTGTTTTCTCTCCGATGGTCTACTACACAAGCATCGAAGAGCTTGTTCGAATTCGGTTTCTTGGCACGGAGGTCACAATCGTCGAGGGCATTCCAAGTCCACTTTCAATTATAGGGCAGTTGAGCTTGCTGGTGCTAGCCGCCTATCTTGTGGACGCGACATGGCGCAGCGCCCAGCGCCGAGACAAGCCTGGGGCGGTTCGTGTCGGCTTGAGCGCTGTTTTTTTTGTCCTCGCGCTCTCGATTCAAATGATGTTCGCCCTTTGGGGATTCATCGACATGCCGATTGTAGCAAGCTTGTTTTTTGCTGGAATCCTCGTCGTGATGGGAATCGAGTTGAGCGAGGACATGCTCCGATCCGCCAAGCTGGCAGAGGATCTCAAAATTCGTGAGCGCGAACTACTCGCTGAAAGAAAACTGACGGATGCCATTTTTGAAAGTGCTCCCGGCATGTTATACCTCCAGTCGGCAGACGGGAGCATGGTAAGATGGAATTCCCAGCATGAACGTGTCACTGGATACTCAAATACCGAAACTTCGCAAATGAGGGCTGATGACTTTTGCGTGGAAGCGGAAAAGGAAATGTTAAACCAGGCTCGCAACATTGCATTGGCACAAGGCGGGCACGATGTGGAGTTCGATCTCGCCCGGAGGGACGGCCGCACATCGCGGCACTTTTTTCGTATGGTTCCGGTGGAGGTCGCCGGAGAACCCCATTTGGTGGGAATCGGCATCGACATCAGTTCCCAGCGCGCACTTGCAGCCGAGACGGAAAGGCAACGCGAACAGATGGCCCATATAGCACGCGTGGCATCGGTGAGTGAGCTTTCCAGCTCACTGGCTCATGAGATTAATCAACCTCTTGCCATCATTCTTAGCAATGCACAAGCCGCACAGCGCATAATGGCACACGAAAACCCCGACCTCAATGAATTGCGTGAAATTCTGGAGGATATTGTAAGCGCTGATATCCGCGCCGCAGACGTCATCAAGCGCTTGCGATCGATTCTCCGCCAAGGCAAGCCAGCGTTGGAAACAGTTTCCCCAAATGCGCTTTTTGACGAAGCGCTTTCCATGGCGCAACCGGATCTTAAATCCGCAGGCGTTCAGGTTTCCAGACGACACTCGAAAAAACTTCCTTTAATCCAAGCGGACCGGATTCCCATTGAGCAGGTTCTTTTAAACCTCATTAAAAATGCCTGCGAAGCAATGGAGGACAATGGTTCCCGGGAAAAAACACTGTCTCTCACCTGCGTGAATGAAGGAGCGTGGCTGAGGTTTTCCGTGAGGGACAATGGCCATGGGCTGAGTGAGGACGCATGCAAAATCTTCGAGGCATTTCATACCACCAAGCCAAATGGGCTGGGCCTGGGTTTAACAATCTGTCAGACTATCGTCCGAGCGCATGGAGGAAATCTCTGGTCCGAACAGAACAAAAGCCATGGCGCGACATTTCATTTCCAACTTCCAATCGTGCCTGAAAATTTATGAGATGTTCTGAAACTGTTTTCATCGTTGACGACGAACCCGCGCTACTGAAAGCACTTGGCCGACTCCTGAAAGCCGAGGGATTTGCCGTGCAGGCTTTCGACAGCGCCATGAAGTTTTTGTCAGCACCCCACAATAATGGCGCGGGTTGCGTTCTACTTGATCAATCGATGCCTTCAATGTCCGGCTTGGAATTACAACAGCGCCTACTCCAAGAGGACTCGGCTCTCGCTGTCATTTTTATTACAGGAAATGGAGATATCCCCATGAGCGTGCGAGCCATCAAAGCCGGTGCCGTGGATTTTTTAACTAAACCGATTAAAGACAATGAACTCCTAACCGTGATCCGAACAGCACTCGAAAAATCTCGCACCACGCTTTCAGCGAGGGCGGAGATTAAAGAGTGGAAGCAGCGACACGCCGAACTCAGCGCACGAGAGAAAGAAGTTTTATTGTATGTTGTAAAAGGACTTCCAAATAAACACATCGCCGCAACTCTAGGAGTGGTTGAACAAACAGTCAAAGTCCACCGCGGTCGTGTCATGTCCAAAATGTGCGTGGATTCTCTGGCTAAACTCGTGCTTGTGGCTGAACGCCTTCAACTAAAATAAGATCGCGAATCGTACGACACACTCCAGATAAAAACGAGCGAATTGAACTGAACATGTATGGAGCTCTTACCTTCAACCAAAGTATAATCGACTTCCTGCTGGAAAAGAGACAGGATGGAGAAAAACAAAATTAAAAGCCGATCAAAACAAAGACCGTTCTCCCTCAAAATGATTTGTCTCACTTCAAAAATGGATTATGGACAGTGTCGCGATTGATTGTGAATAACTCTGCCGATGAGTAGCCTGATTCAGACATTGAGACGCTCTCGTGCTCGATCGATGAAAGCTGGAATAGCTTTTTTCCTGCTTACTCTGGTGCTTTTTACTTCCGATGAAACAGCCGCGCAAACAGTGCTGACCGTTCGTGAAGCGGAATTTCGGTCTAGATGGGAAGGGCGACAAGAAGACCGTGTTGTACCTGCACAATATTTTCAACCAGACGGTGGCCTCGCGGAAGAAGGCGGTGAGCAGATAGACGAACCCTATCCTGATGAAGAACCGCAACAAGATGCTTTCTCTCAATCCATGGACCGGATGGCGGAAAACATAAAGCGTAGGCTGCGCTTGGGTCCGCTAGATTTTCAACTTGGACTTGTCAACGGCTGGGAGTATTCGTCACAAAATTCTGTGGGTGCTGCCACAGATTTCAACAACAGCAACAGCTTCTTTGCCGCGCCCACTGCTGCGGTGGTTTACGAACGGGAAGTGGGCGTCTGGAATGTTTCTGCGAAATACTCCACCGGCTACAGATACTACTTCAATCAAGACTACACCGCCGCCGGAACGGGAGCACAACGGAATCCGCTTGCGATGACCGGCGGAATAAACATCGGATACAATACGAGCAGACTTGCAGCGAATCTTAACGCGAGCGCATCCTCAGGAACAGGCTATGATCCAGTTGCTGGAGCGAACAACTGGCAATCGACAGCAATCACAGGACTATCTGTGCGCTATATCATCAGCGAGGAATTGAGTATCGGTGTGGCTGCCTCCGCAACTTACTCGAACACAGCGGATGCCCAAGTAGCCCCAGGAGAAACCCCACAACCAAACAGCAGCAGTCTCTCGGCGGCAGCAAGCTTGTTTGCAGACTATCTTGTAACGCCAAAAACCAACATCCGAATGATTCTGAGTGCTGGTCAAGACTTTCAGAGTTTCAGCAGTGGCAGCTCAGAGGGCAGGCGCTTCTTCGATGCGATGCTCATGCTGACCTATCAGCTTGCCCCAAAACTCTCAGTGGATGCAGGTGGCGGTGTGGGCTATGTACTCGATCAGAATATACCTGACCCAGAATACACCGGAGTGCGGCCTGTTTACACCGCCGGGATCAATTACACACCAACCGAGAAAACCTACTTCAAAGCCAAATTTGGAATGCAGGGAGCAGATATCCGACCAAACTTCAGCTTGGTTGCTGGTTGGGATATGAGGGAAAAAACTAGGCTCTCGCTATCGGTTTACCAGAACCAAGGTTTTTCCAGCCTTTCATCTGACCAGTATAACATCCTTCGCGGCCTCCTTGGCACGGTGTCGCAGCAGTTGTTCAAAGGCATCAACATCTCCCTATCCGGTGGCTACGAGCAATCCGAATATCTATCGCTCACCAGCGAAAAACTCCCCAACCCGGTTGAAGGCCCCGCCTCTTACTGGCTTGCCAACGCCTCTCTCTACTGGCGCATTCGCGAGTGGCTTGCCTGGCAGAACACATTCCAAGTTTCAACAGGCCAAGCAAACAACGAAGAACTTCAAACCCGCTTCGACACGAGCTTCAATTTCAATTTCTAAATTGGCTCAACTCAGCGCCACGCCTACCTTCTTGATGTGGGCCAGATATTCTACATTGCCATCATGTCCGGTGATAGGCGACGGGATGTAGCCAAGCCAGTGTTGACCGGATTGCTCCACAAATTTTCGGATTTTTTCAACGCAAGCCAGCCGCAGCGTATCGTCACGAATTATTCCACCAGGAGGTAGTGAGCCTTTGGGGGACTCAAATTGCGGCTTGATGAGAAAGACGGCATCTGAGCCCTCGGGAATAACCCTGAAAACCGCCGGCAAAATGACCGTGAGGGAAATGAAGCTTACATCCCCCACTGCCAACTCAGGCCGTGGCGAAAGGTCGCCGAGCGTGAGAAACCTTGCATTGAAGCCCTCGCGACAGATGACGCGCGGATCGACTCGCAGTCTCCAGTGGAGTTGCGAGTGTCCAACATCAACCGCATGGACCAGGCTGGCTCCCCTCTGAAGAAGGCAGTCCGTGAACCCGCCAGTGGAGGCGCCAATATCGATACAGACGAGCTCTGAAGGATCGATATGGAAGTGATCCAACGCCGCCTCAAGCTTGAATCCCCCGCGGCCTACGTACTTTTCCCGTGCGGCGAGACTGATGTCCGCATCGGGCGCAACAGGAGTTCCCGGCTTTGAGACAGGTTGACCTTTGATATAAACCTGCCCGGCCATGACTGCTCTGGCAGCTTGGTCGGCATTTCCAAAAAAACCGCGCTCAACGAGCAACGCATCAAGCCTTCTTTTGCCGACTGCCATATTAACTGCGCGTTGAGGAATCAGGGTTTCTTTAGAAAGGCGTCGTTGGAGATCACAGTGCCATCCGTGGCGAGGAGCTTCAACTCGCCGAAGTATGTTCCATTTGGCCCGTAACACCAAACCGACCAAATCGGAACCACAGAACCACCTTGCTGATTCAGAACGAAGCTCACTGTGCCGATCTGCTTGCCATTTGCTCCAGCATACTGCTGGGCGATATTAAAAATCTCGCGTGAATCAAGCTGGACCTTGGAGAGATCCAAAGGCTTGGCAGAGGAAAAAATCTCACGAAGTCCAAGGGCAGGTTTGTCAGAAATGATCTGACCGGACGCCACTTCAAAACTGCGCATTCCCTTTTCATACCTCCCAACCTGCACTGAGACATACCAAGTATCAGGGTTGGGGTTTGCATTGTCAGCAGAGAGTTTGAGAACACCATTCCGATATACTTCAGGAATAGCTTGCAAGCAGGCCAGCGCCCCCCTCGGATCCATAGCTTGAAGGGTCGAAGAGGCGA
>Ga0164293_10004550_pt1 | contig 11868 bp, 10 predicted proteins | sample GEODES118metaG_FD_111487 | JGI IMG/M metagenome (GOLD analysis project Ga0164293, IMG submission 111487) | Eutrophic lake water microbial communities from Lake Mendota, Wisconsin, USA - GEODES118 metaG | ecosystem: Environmental > Aquatic > Freshwater > Lake | place: USA: Lake Mendota...
GCGACTTCAACCTGCTCATCAATCAGCGCCAGTTCGGCGGAATCCGCCCGGGTACCGGCCTGCACATCGGTGCCGACGCGAGCGCCCCGACGTTCCTACCCGCCGACACGATGCGCCCCGACACGACCTTCGACGACGTGCTCGATCTCACGATCGGCGATCTCACGATCGAGTTGCACCACGACCGGGGCGAGACCGACGACCACCTGTGGGCGTGGCTTCCCGAGCGCAAATGGCTGATGTGCGGCGACTTCTTCACGTGGTTCTTCCCCAACGCCGGGAACCCGCAGAAAGTGCAGCGCTACCCGCTCGAATGGGCGCGCGCTCTGCGACGCATGGCGGCCGTGCAGCCGGAGTTGCTCGTGCCCGCGCACGGCCTGCCGATCGAGGGTCGTGAACGCATCGCAGTCGCCCTCGACAACGTCGCCCGTGCACTCGAGGATCTCGTCGCCGCCGTGCTGTCGCTGATGAACGAGGGTGCGTCGCTCGACGACATCGTGCACACAGTGCGCGTGTCCGACGACATGTTGGCATTGCCGTACCTGCGCCCGTTCTACGACGAGCCCGAGTTCGTCGTGCGCAACATCTGGCGCCTGTACGGCGGATGGTGGGACGGAGCAGCGTCGCGGCTGAAGCCGGCACCGGATGCGGTGCTCGGACGCGAAGTGTCGGCCCTCGCCGGCGGACCCGACGTGCTCATCGCCCGGGCCAAAGGAATCGCCGAGGACGGCGATCTGCGGCTCGCCTGCCACCTCGCCGACTTCGCGGCGTGGGCCGCGCCGGACAACGCCGCCATTCACGAGCGCCGTGCCCAGATCTACAAGATGCGCCGCGATGCAGAATCGTCGCTGATGGCGAAGGGCATTTTCATGGCCGCCGCCCGTGATTCCGAACGCGTCGTCAACGAAGGCGACTGACTCGCCGAATAGGTGTTACGACGATGCGCAACTGCGGTGGGCGTGACGGGACTCGAACCCGGGACCTCCACCATGTCAAGGTGGCGCTCTAACCAACTGAGCTACACGCCCGAAAGCGGCTTCAGCCTACAAGGGACGCAGACGCAGTGAGACCTCGTTGGCGAGCAGGCGTCCGGCGCGGGTGAGCACGATCCGGTCCCCCGCCACGGCGATGAGGCCCTCGAATTCGGCGCGGTCATCGTCGCTCAATGCACCGAGCGGCACGCCGTCACGGGTGCGCAGTGCCAACTGCAACCGCTCGAGGCAACGAGTCGCTTCGTCGAGGTTCTCGTGACTCGACTCTGCCGACTCACCCGCTTCGATGAGTTCGACGTAGCGGTCCGGCGTGCGCACGTTCCACGCCCGCCGACCGTTGCGGTGTGCGTGCGCGGCGCTGCCGAATCCGGCGTAGTCACCGCCGCTCCAGTACACCGCGTTGTGCCGACATTCGTGGCCGGGGCGCGCCCAGTTGGAGATCTCGTAGGAGAACAATCCGTGTTCTGCGAGGAGATCGTCGACGCGCTCGTACTTGTCGGCGAGGTCGTCGTCGTTCGGATGGCGTGCCGGCGTCGTTGCCAGAACGGTTCCCGCCTCGACGGTGAGCCCGTACGCCGACACGTGGGGAACGTCGAGCGCCGCAATCGCCGACACCGTGTGCGACCAGTCGTCGAGTGTTTCGCCGGCGGCCCCGTAAATGAGATCGACGTTGAACGTCGCCAGGCCCGACTCGTGCACGGCTTCGATCGCCGCGACCACGTTGCGCGGTGCGTGCGTGCGTCCGAGACTGACGAGGACGTGCTCGCGGGTGGACTGCACGCCGATGCTCACCCGCGACACACCTCCCCCGCGGTACGTCGCGAGCAGGGCGGGTGTGACGTCGTCGGGATTACATTCGACGGTGAATTCGACGTCGGACTCGCGGGGAATCTCGGCGAGCACGTCCATGAGCAGCGACGGATCGACGCGGGTCGGCGTTCCGCCGCCGACGAAGATCGTTCGCGCCGGGGGAAGTCCGGCATCGCGCGCGCGGCGGATCTCCGTGCGCAGCGCACCGAGATACCGCTCGATGAGATGGTCGCGATCGGTGAACGTGGCGAACGCGCAGTAGTCGCACTTGTGACGACAAAACGGCACGTGGACGTACACACCGAACCCGATGTCGGCAGCGGGCGCGAGGATCGACCAGGTCACGAGCACTCAGTTACACGAATTGGTCAGACCGGATTTGTCATGAGGTGGGTGGCACGAAGACCAACCCGAGGCTGGCGAGTCGTGCCGGCACCTCATCGACGCTGACCTCGAGCATCACCGCGATGGCCCGAATGTCGTGCGCCCGCACGGTGATCACCTTGCCGTTGAAGTCCTGACGCTGCACCTGGATCATGCGCAGGAACTTCTCGAGCATCGAGAACTGGCCCCCCTGCATCTGGCCGAGCTTTGCGACGTCGATGCGCAGCTTTCCCTGCGTCTCACCCGAACCGGGAGCGACGTCGCGCACGTCGCGCGGCAGGAGCTGGTCGATCGGCACCCCGTAGAACCGGGCGAGACGCTCCATGCGCGGCAACGACAATGCGCGTTCGCCGCGCTCGTACGCACCGAGCACCGACGCCTTGAACTCCTGGTTCGAGTTCGTCTCGACGTCGGTGAGTGCCATGTTCTTCTGCAACCGGATCGAGCGCAGGCGCTCGCCGACGAGGCGGTTGAACGGCGAGGATTCGTCGTCGATGTCAGCCATGGCGCTGGTGTCCCGTCGTGGATCGTGGTGTCGCGGCTGCGCGGAGATGACCGAGCAGCGTCGCCGCCACCAGTGTTGCAGTCTCGGCGCGCAGGATCGTGTCACCGAGCGACACGCGGGGAACGTCGTGGCGCACCTCCCCCGGGTCGAAACCGCCCTCGGGTCCGATGACGACGAGTCGCGGCGACTCCCCGAGTTCGCCGCCGTCGGGATCGGCGACGGCGGCACCGGGGCGTGCGCATACGTCGGACAGCGATGCGAACTCCTCGATGGCAGGCAGTCGCGTGCGACGCGACTGCATCGCCGCCTCGCGTGCGACGCGTCGCCACTTGTCGAGTTGCTTGTCGAGCCGCTCACCCGACCACTTCACGATCGCGCGTCGCGTGGGAAGGAGCGGAACGATGCGGTCGACGCCGAGTTCGGTGAGTTTCTGCACGGTCCACTCGGGTCGGTCACCCTTCACGGGCACGAAGGCGACGGCGATCTCGTACGCCGGGCGTGGTTCGTGGTGAATGCCCGGGGCCTCGCTCGTGCCGACGACGAGCACGCCCCGCGACCACTCGGCGAGACGCCAATTACCGGTTCCGTCGCTGCACGAGACGATCTCGCCGTCGCGCAGACGCAACACCTTCGCCAGGTGATGCTCGTCGTCGGCACCGAGGTGCGGGGCATTCAGATCGTCGACGAACACGTGCGCCGAGGAGTTGCGCAACGACCCGCTCACTCAACCGCCGTCGTCACGAAAACGCCGACTTGATCTTCGAGAGCAAACCCTCGTCACCCGCGACGTCCTCGCCGCGACTCTCGGCGAAGCGGCGCAGGAGATCGCGCTGTTCGGAGGTGAGATCGGTCGGTACTTCGACGGCGATCCGTGCGCGCAGGTCACCCCTGCCGCGCGAACGACCGGACGCTGCGAGCCGCGGCACACCCCGCCCGCGCAGGACGAACTCGCGACCGTGTTGCACACCCGCGGGCACGACGAGTTCCTCGTCACCGTCGAGCGTCGGCAACGTGAGCTTCGTACCGAGAGCGGCCTGCGCGACCGAGACGACGACATCGGTGACGAGATCGTCCTCATCGCGGCGGTAACGCTCGTGATCGGCGACGCGGACGTGCACGTAGAGATCGCCGACCGCACCGCCGCGCGGACCGGCCGCACCGCGACCTCCGAGGCGCAGCGTCTGTCCACCGGCGATGCCGGCGGGAATCTCGACGGTGAGCGTGCGCTCGGCGATCGTGCGGCCCTCGCCGCGACACGTGCGGCACGGCGTCCCGATGATCTCACCGATGCCGTTGCAGCGTCCGCACGGACTTGCCGTCACCATCTGGCCGAGCATGCTCTGGCGAACGCGGCGCACCTGACCGGTGCCGCGACACTCGCTGCACTGCTGCGGCGCCGTACCCGACTGGGCTCCCGAGCCGGCGCAGTCCTCGCAGCGCACCGCGGTGCGCACGGTGAGTTCGTGCTCGCAACCGAACACTGCATCCTCGAAACTCACGTCGGCAACGACTTCGAGGTCCTGGCCGCGCGGCGGCCCGGTCGGGCCGCGTTGACCTCCGAAGGGTGACCCCCCGCCGAAGAACGCATCGAAGATGTCACCGAAGCCCGCGGTGAACGGATCACCACCCCCGCCACCCGATCCACCGACACCGGCTTCGCCGAACTGGTCGTAGCGGGCGCGCGACTGCGGATCACTGAGCACCTCGTAGGCGCGGCTCACTTCCTTGAACTCTTCCTCGGCGGCAGGGTTGTTCGGGTTCGCGTCGGGATGCAGTTCGCGGGCGCGCTTGCGGTACGCGCGCTTCAGTTCGTCCGGCGAAGCACCGCGGCCGACGCCGAGCAGCTCGTAGAAGTCGCGCGCCACGATCAGCCCTCCGACAGTCGTCGGCCGAGCTGGTCACCGACCACTTCGACGGTGGCGAGCGCCTGCGGATAGTTCATTCGCGTCGGACCGAGTACGCCGACGCTGCCGACGCGGGTTCCGTCGCGCACGACCGGCGCGATGACGACCGAGCACGCACTCAGCGGCTCGACACCGTGCTCGGTGCCGATTGCAACGGAGAGTCCGCGGTTGATGAGGTCGCGCACGAGCGACACGACGACGTACTGCTGCTCGAGCGTTTCGAGTACCTGTCGCACGACGTCGACGGCGTCGAATGCGTGCGTGAGCGCCGACGCCCCACCGACGAACACCGACTCGTCGGACTCGTGACGCGGAAGCGTGGCGGCGATCGCTGCTGCGAGCGCTTCGACGTCGGCGTCGACCTCGTCACCGCTGCGGCGCTCGAAGGCGACGTCGGCGATCGCCTTGCCGACCATCGCCTCGGATAGGCGCCGGGTGACGGCGATCAACTGATCGTCACTCATCGGTGCGGGGAACTCGACGTGCTGGCTCTCGATGATGCCGTTCGACATGACGGCGACGACCGTGCCGTGACGCTCCGACAAACCGACGACCTGAACCGAGCGGACCTCCGCCCCGACGACGGTCGGACCGGTGACGACGGCGGTGTAGTTCGTGAGCTGCGACAGCAACAACGACGTGCGGTGCAAGGTTTCTTCGAGCCGGAACGACGCCGAATCGAAGAACGTGCCCACCCGTTCGCGGCTCGCGGCATTGAGCCGACCGACGTCGCGCGACGTGAGATGGTCGACGTAGAAGCGGTAACCCTTGTCGGTGGGAACGCGCCCCGCCGACGTGTGCGGCTGGGCGAGGAAGCCCTCCTGCTCGAGGTGGGCCATGTCATTGCGAATCGTCGCCGGGGACACGCTCAAACCGGGCAGTTTCGCGACGTGGCCCGACCCCACGGGTTGACCCGTGGACACGTAGTGCTCGATCACGGCCCGAAGGATCGCGATCTTGCGGTCGTCGAGTGCCGAAACGCTCATGGGAGTGGCTTCAGGCTACCGATCGGTGTCGACGCACCGGGAACACGGTCACTTGCGTGACGGCTTTTTCCCGCTCTCGCCGGAGGTTCCCGTGACGAGTTGGTACCGACGCAAGGATTCGTTGCGCTCTTCGCCGTGGTCGACGATCGGAGCGACGTATCCCGCGGGAACTCCGCCGGGTGCGAGATGCGGTTCATGCACGAAACGATCGGCGACGTCGGCGATCTCGGGCACCCACGCACGCACGTATTCGCCGTTCGGATCGAACTTCTCCGCCTGCATCGCGGGATTGAAGATGCGGAAGTACGGCGCGGCGTCGGTACCCGTTCCAGCGGTCCACTGCCAACCGTGGTTGTTCGAGGCGAGATCACCGTCAACGAGATGACGCATGAAGTGACGCGCACCCCATTGCCACGGCAGGTGCAGATCCTTCACGAGGAAACTCGCCACGATCATCCGCACGCGATTGTGCATCCATCCGGTGGCGAGAAGTTGGCGCATTCCCGCATCGACGATCGGATATCCCGTGCGACCGGCACACCATGCGGCGAATCGCTCCTTTGCGCGCGCATCGGTGTCGACGGGCATCGCATTCATCTTCGGCTGCAGGTTGTTCCACGCCGTGGCGGGCTGGTGATGGAGCACGTCGGCATAGAACTCTCGCCAGCACAACTCGCTGCGGTAATGGTCGTGGTTCGGGTTCGGGTGCAGTTCGGCGAGCAGTTGGCGCGGATGCAGCGTGCCGAAGCGCAGGTACGGCGAGAGCATGCTGCACCCGTCGCGGTCGGGGAAGTTGCGCTCCTCCTTGTACCGCGACAGTGCATCGGCGGCGAAAAGCTCCCATCGCCGCCACGCCGCCGCTTCGCCGGCGACCGGCAAGTCGGCGTCGAGGTGCGGATCGGCCGGAATGCCGTCACTGGCGACGTCGGGAGCACCGCGCAGGTCGGGCTTCACCGGTGCCGCCAACGGAGCACGCCACCCCACCGCGTTCCAGCCCCGCGAGAACGGCGTGAACACCGCGTACGGCGTACCATCGGGCTTGCGCACGGTGCCGGGCTGCACCGCATACGGCGTGCCGACGCGCTCGAAGCGCACCCCGATGGCCGAGAGTCTCTGTGCCACGTCGTCGTCGCGACGCGATCCGTACGGCGCGAAGTCACCGCTCACGGTGACGAGATCGGCCGCAACTTCGTTCGCCACACGTGCGACGACGTCGCGCGGGTCGCCGTGGCGAACGACGAGCGTGCCGCCGAGTTGCGCATCGAGATCGCGCAACGTGCGGTACATGAACGCGATCCGTGCCGCACCGGAGCGCTCCATGAACACGGGGTCGAGCACGAACAACGGCGTCGTCGTCCCGTGCGCGAGTGCGGCGGCGAGCGCGGGATGATCGGCGACGCGCAGGTCGCGACGGAACCACATCACCGCAGCGGCCATGGGGCGAACCTACTTCCGACGCAGTGCGACGACCGTAACGCAGAGCAGACAAATGACGCCGCCGTAGGCCATCGACCACTCGAGCGAGACGTAGTCGGCAATGAGTCCGGTGATCGGTCCCCCGATCGGCGTGCTGCCGAGGAATGCGACGGCGGTGAGCGCGAGCAGCCGACCGCGCATGTCGGGCGGCGACTCCTGCTGGGAGATTGCACTCCCCGCGGCGATCATCGCCGCGCCGGCGGCGCCGAGCGGCAGGCACAGCAACAGAGCGACGACGAGCGTCGGCGCGAACGCGACGGCGATGTCGCACACTCCGAGCAACAGCACGTTTCCGGCGAACCATCGCAGCGTCACGCGACCGAGACGCGCCGTGACGAGCGCCCCGACGATGCTGCCGATTCCGGTGACGGTGAGCAGGTACCCGAACGCGGCCCCGGCTCCCCACTTCACGTCGGCGAGCTTCGGAAAGACGACCTGGTAGTTGAAGGCGAACGTGCTGACGATGACGTTGACGGAGAACATCGTCGCGAGTACGCGGTTGTTGCGCACGAAGCGCAACACCTCGCGTACCGGCGAGCCGCCCGCCGGACGCTTCACCGCGGGGATCATCTCGCTGCGTCGCAGACCGACGACGCCGTAGATCATCGCCGCGAACGAGACACCGTTGATGATGAACAACCACGACGTTCCGAGCGGCCCGATGAGCAGCGCGGCGAGCGCCGCACCGAATACTCGCGAACCCGTCATGACGGCGGTGTTCAACGACATCGCATTGGCCACCTGTTCTGGCGGCACGAGTTCGGTGATGAGACCGCGCCGCGCGGGATTGTCGATTGCCCCGACGACGCCGAGGAACAGCGACAGCACGTACACGACGGGCAGGCTCACCCATCCGGCGAGATCGAGCACGCCGAGCGTGAGCGCCTGAACTGCGAGCAACACCTGCGTCCACAGCATGATCGTGCGCCGGTCGTAGCGGTCGGCGAACGCCCCGGCCCACGTACCGAGGAGGAGCATCGGCAGGAACTGGAATGCAACCGTGTACCCGAGGTCCGACGCCCTGCCCGTCAGTCGGTACACCAGGTACGCGGTGGCGGTGAGTTGCAGCCACGAGCCGATGCTCGACAGAAGCAACCCGGCGAAATACAGCCGCGGGTTGTACTGGCGCAGCGAGCGGAACGTTCCTCCGCGCTTCAACGATTCGCCGTGACCCTGCGCCGCATCCGGTGCGGGAAGCGCCGTCTCAGTCATCGAGTTTCAGCGCCGAGATGAACACGTCACCGGGCACCTCGACGCGCCCGATCGCCTTCATCTTCTTCTTGCCTTCCTTCTGCTTCTCGAGCAGTTTGCGCTTGCGGGAGATATCGCCGCCGTAGCACTTGGCGAGCACGTCCTTGCGCTTGGCTTTCACCGTTTCGCGGGCGATGACCTTTCCACCGATAGCCGCCTGGATCGGCACGTCGAACATCTGCCGCGGGATGAGCTCCTTCAACTTCTCGCACATGCGCTTGCCGTAGTCGTAGGCCTTGTCGCGGTGCACGATCGTGCTGAACGCGTCCGCCGGGATGGCATTGAGCAGCATGTCGACGCGCACGAGATCGGATTCGCGATACCCGCTCAGTTCGTAGTCGAGGCTCGCGTAACCCTGCGAACGGCTCTTCAACTGGTCGAAGAAGTCGACGACCACCTCGGCGAGCGGAATGAGATAGTTCATCTCGACGCGCTCGGGTGACAGGTATTCGAGTTTCGTCATCTCACCACGCCGCGACTGGCACAGCTCCATCAACGCACCCGTGTAGTCCTTCGGGGTGATGATGCTCACCCTGAAGAAGGGTTCCTCGATGCTCGCGATGTTCACCGACGGCGGCAACTCGCTCGGGTTCTCCACCACTTCGACCTCACCGTCGGTTTTCAGCACGCGGTACTGCACCGACGGCGCAGTGGCGATGAGTGCGAGGTTGAATTCGCGTTCGAGACGTTCCTTCACGATCTCCATGTGCAGCAACCCGAGGAAGCCGCAGCGGAATCCGAAGCCCAGCGCACCGGACGATTCGGGGACGTACGAAATCGACGCATCGTTCAACTTCAGCTTCTCGAGGCTCTCGCGCAGCGTCTCGAAATCGTCGGCATCGATCGGGAACAAACCGCAGAACACCATCGGCTTCGGGTCGAGGTAACCCTCGAGTGCAGCGGCGGCCGGCCGCGACACGTGCGTGACCGTTTCACCGCTGCGCGCCTCGCCGACGTTCCTGACGCCGGCAATGAGGTAACCCACCTCCCCCGGTCCGAGTTCGTCGACGGGTGTGGGCGCGGGACGACGCGCTCCGATTTCGAGTGCCTCGTGCACGGCTCCCGCCTGCATGAATCGCAGGGCGTCTTTGTTGCGCAACCGACCGTTCATCACCCGGATGCTCGACACGACTCCGCGGTACTGGTCGTACTGACTGTCGAAGATGAGCGCCTGCAGCGGCGCATCGGCGTCACCCTTCGGCGGCGGGATGCGCTCGACGATGGCGTCGAGCAACTCGGGCACTCCCTCACCGGTCTTCGCCGAGATGCGCAGAATGTCCTCGGCAGGAATGCCGAGGACCTTTTCGATTTCCATCGCGTACCGATCGGGGTCCGCCGCCGGCAGGTCGATCTTGTTCAGAGCCGCGACGATCTCGAGATTGTTCTCGAGCGCGAGATAACAGTTGGCAAGCGTTTGTGCTTCGATGCCCTGGGCCGCATCGACGACGAGCACGACGCCCTCGCACGCGGCGAGCGACCGGCTCACTTCGTAACCGAAGTCGACGTGACCGGGCGTGTCGATGAGGTGCAGCGTCGCGTCCTTCCACGTGACGCGCACGTTCTGGGCCTTGATCGTGATGCCCCGCTCGCGTTCGAGATCCATCGAGTCGAGGTACTGGGCGCGCATGTCGCGGGCCTGGACCGCCTTGGTGAGCTCGAGGATGCGGTCGGAGAGCGTCGATTTGCCGTGGTCGATATGGGCAATGATCGAGAAGTTGCGGATGCGGGAGAGTTCCATGGGGGGTTCGGCGCACCGCACACGAGGCCGGCAGCAACGACGATGCTACCCCTGAAGCCCTTGCGGGTATTGGCGTTGCGCCGTGTCGCTGGTAGCGTGGCACAGCCATGGCAAACATCAAGAGTCAGAAAAAGCGCGTCATCACCAACGCCAAGCGCACCGAGCGCAACAAGGCCGTGAAGAGCGAGATCCGCACGCGGGTGAAGAAGGCACGCGACACTCAGGGCACGCCCGAGAACGGTGAAGCCCTCCGTCTCGCCGTCAAGCGACTCGACATGGCGGCAGCGAAGCGGATCATCCATCCGCGTCAGGCGGCGCGCAAGAAGAGTCGCCTGATGAAGCAGATCAACGCCGCGAAGTAGTTCGCGACTTCGGTCGGGTCGAACCCGAACCGCCCAACCTGCTCAGTCGAGCAAGCAGGATTTCGAGGACGATCTCCTCGTCGAGACCCTTTCCCCCGCGCAGGTCGCGATCCGCGCGCGCGAGCAACCCGATCGCTTCGACGGTGCGCCGCGCACCGATGCGCCGCGACAATTCGAGGTACTTGCGCGCCTGGAACTCGCTGCGCGACGAAATGACCGACATGACCTCGGGAACCGCCGACGCACCCGAGCCGTCGAGGCGCAACAACTTCGCATAGTGGTTGTGCAGGATCGACAGGATCTGGAACGGGTGGTACTCGCCGCTGCGCACCATGCGCCGCAGCATCGACAAACTGCGCGGAGCATCACCGGCGTCGAGCGCATCGGTGAGATCCCACGGCTGCACGCTGCCCGCCTGGCCGAGGAACGGTTCGACGTCGTCGAGCCCGAGTCGGTGTTTGTCGCCGTACGTCGAGCGCAACACCTCGACGAGGCCGGGCAGCCGCGCCGAGTCCTGGCCGAGCCAGTCGATGATCTCCTCGAGCGCAACGGCATCGATCTTCATTCCCGCCTCGGTGAAGTGCGCCTTGTACCAGTCGACGAGTTCACGCCTGCGCTGCGGTGCCGCCGTTTCGTACGTGGTCGCACCGTCCTTCTTCAGCGCATCGGCGAGCGCCTTCGGGAGCCGGCCGGTGGCCGTGACGACGAGATGCGTCGACGGTGACGGTGCAGCGAGATAGGCAACGAGCAACGCGGCATCGAGCGGCGTCACGTGCGCGTTGCGCACGACGACCACCCGTGATTCGGCGAACAACGACTGCGTTTCGGCCGCATTGACGGCTGCGCGCACGCGCGCGTCACGATCGTCGGCCTGTGCCTCGGCGAGGTCGTGCGACTCGAGCATCGCCGAGCGGTCACCCTCCCCGACGAGGTCGTCGATGAGTTCGCTCAACTTCGCCGAGACGAGTCGCTCGTCGTCACCGGTGATGAGATAGCTGGGCACCTCCCCACTCTTCCACGTTCGACGTCACACGGCCGATCCCGCTGCGGCCGGGCCCGGAGCACGGTCGGCGCGCATGCGACGACGACGCACGATCGACACGACGCAGGCACCGTATGCGGCAACCCACGAGAGCACGTTGACGCCCGGTGACGGACTCGCCCGCTCGGCGACGACGGCAACCCACCAGATTGCGCGAACCCCGATGCGCACCGGGACGAGTGCTGCGTCGACGACACCGTCGACGATCGTCGATACCACGTGTGCGGAACCGGAGCCGAGCATCGCCGCGACGAACGATGCGAACCCGTCGAGCGTGCCGCAGGCGAGCACGAGCGGCAACCCGACAACCATGACACCCGATGCGATCGGCACGGCGACGACATTGGCGGGTACCGCGACGATCGGCAACGAGCCGAACCACCACAACGCAAACGGTGCAACGGCAAGTTGTGCCGCA
>Ga0164293_10004551_pt1 | contig 11867 bp, 10 predicted proteins | sample GEODES118metaG_FD_111487 | JGI IMG/M metagenome (GOLD analysis project Ga0164293, IMG submission 111487) | Eutrophic lake water microbial communities from Lake Mendota, Wisconsin, USA - GEODES118 metaG | ecosystem: Environmental > Aquatic > Freshwater > Lake | place: USA: Lake Mendota...
CGTTGATGATGGTGCTCAAATTGGAGAGGGCTCTCGCATATGGCACTTTGTGCACGTCTGTAGTGGGGCTCGTATCGGCAAAGGCGTTTCCCTAGGCCAAAATGTCTTTGTGGGCAATAAGGTCAGCATTGGTGATAAGTGCAAAATCCAGAATAACGTTAGCGTGTACGACAACGTCACCCTCGAAGAGGGAGTGTTTTGTGGTCCCAGTATGGTTTTTACCAATGTATATAACCCTCGCTCCTTGATTGAGCGCAAAAACGAATATCGTGATACGCTTATCAAAAAAGGAGCCACACTGGGGGCAAACTGCACTATCGTCTGTGGAGTCACTGTGGGGGAATATGCATTTGTGGGTGCAGGAGCCGTCATCAACAAAGACGTCAAACCCTATGCTCTCGTGGTTGGCGTGCCAGCGCGGCAAATCGGCTGGATTAGCGAGTTTGGGGAGCAACTGGACTTGCCCTTGGAAGGGCGAGCAGAAACTGTATGCCAATATACAAGCGCTCGTTATATATTGAATGGTTCAAATCTCACCAAACAAGCTAAGTGATTGCCATGGAATTCATCGACCTCAAAACCCAATACCATCGCCTCAAGGCCGACATTGACTCTGGCATTCAGCGTGTACTCGATCACGGTCAATACATCCTTGGTCCCGAAGTGGGCGAGCTGGAAGAAAAGCTGGCTGCCTACACCGGCTCCAAATACTGCATCACTGTGGCCAATGGTACCGACGCGTTGCAGATCGCACAAATGGCCCTTGGAATTGGCCCTGGCGACGAAGTTATCACGCCTGGCTTTACTTATATCGCCACCGCTGAAACCGTGGCCCTACTTGGTGCTAAGCCCGTATATGTGGATATTGATCCACGAACCTACAACCTGGACCCCGCCCTGATCGAGGCTGCCATTACCCCGCGCACAAAAGCCATCGTGCCCGTGAGCCTGTATGGCCAATGTGCCGACTTTGACGCCATCAACGCTATCGCGGCCAAGCACGGCATTCCCGTCATTGAGGACGCCGCCCAAAGTTTTGGCGCAACGTACAAAGGCCGCAAGAGCTGCAACCTTTCTACCATTGCGTGTGCCAGCTTTTTCCCCAGCAAACCCTTGGGCTGCTACGGTGACGGCGGGGCGATTTTCACGAACGACGACGAATTAGCCAAAGTAATGCGCCAGATCGCCCGCCACGGACAAGACCGCAGGTACCACCATGTCCGCGTGGGCGTGAATAGCCGCTTGGACACAATACAAGCTGCCATTCTGCTGCCCAAACTGGCGGTACTTGATGAAGAATTGAAAGCACGACAACGTGTCGCAGAAAAATACTGCGAATTGTTTAAATCCGTTTTAGCGTGCGAAGAAGCGCGGCAATCCACGAGTTCAATTACGGTTCCTTTTATAGAAGCCCACAACACCAGCGCCTGGGCACAATACACCGTTCAAGTACATCAACGCGAAGTCTTGCAAGAACAACTTAAAAAAGCAGGTATTCCCACGGCTGTTCATTACCCCATCCCCTTGAACAAACAACCCGCCGTAGCAGACAACTCAGCACAACTATCTGTAGGCGATGCTGTGGCTAAGCGCGTCATGAGTTTACCAATGCACCCATATTTGACTAGCGAACAACAAATTGAAGTTCGCGCTAAATTGGTTGTTTCATAGCCAAGATATGAGCTATCAAAAGAATGTAATTTCTCTTATATCTGGTTCTGCTGCGGCTCAAGCGATTCCCATACTGATCAGCCCTTTTTTGACTCGACTCTATTCACCTAAAGAGTTTGGTTTGTTGGCTCTTTTCTTAGGTATTAGTGCAGTTTTTTCAGTTTTTGCAGCCGGGCGTTATGACCTAGCGATTATTGAACCCGCACAAGACATTGAGGCCAGAGGACTACTGTTCGCAGGTTTATGGATCAGTGTCGTATTCTGCTTATGTCTATGGATACTGTTGGCGCTGACAGCGCCTTATGTCGTTCAATTGATGGGGGGTGGGGATGGAGTGCTTTTGTTGAAGCTTGTTCCACTCAGTGTGTTGAACATGTCATGCTTATCGCTGTTCACTTATTGGTTGAATCGGAGCAGAAATTTTAAGGCAATGAACATTTCTCGAATTACAAACTCTGTACTCATAGCTTGTTTATCAGTTGGCTTTGCTTTTACAGAATTCAAACAAGAAGGCCTTTTGTTTGGAAGCATCCTTGGTCAGGTACTGACAGTTTTGTTTGTTTGGATCGCGTTTGTGAAGTCTGAGAAAAATAAGAATAGAACAAATGCGTTGATTGTCATGCGGGATTATGTTCGGTATCCTAAATTTCTCATACCATCGACTTTTGCAGGCACAGTAGCTTCAGAATCTCCAGTAATGCTATTTACACGGTTTTTCGATACCACGGTGTCTGGTCTGTTTTCATTTGTGAATCGAGTGATGATATCCCCAATGTCAATCATTGGTAATTCTATTGGAGAAGTCTACAGAGTTCGTGCTTCAGAGCATTTTCAGCAGTATGGGGAGTGTCGTACTATATTTCTTACCCACGTCAGGCTATTGGCACTTGCAGGTTTTGTTCCTTGGTTAATACTGTTTTTCTGGGGCCCTAAATTATTTACCTTTGTTTTTGGTCCACAATGGAACGAGGCTGGGGAAATGGCAACATTACTGTCATTTGTATTCTGGTTCCAATTAGTTTCTTCTCCTTTGTCATACACAATCACGTTTAATCGATCTCAACACCTAGATCTATACTTGCAAATATTCCGTGTTATAGGTTCTGTTGGGTCAATATTTTTGGGGTATGCGTACGGCGATTACATGTTAGCTATTCAACTCTACAGCGTAACGTATTGCATTTACTATTTTTCACATACTGTAATTCAATATCGTGCTTCTTTGGGGGTTAATTGAAGCCTACAGTCGATAGTGTCTTGAGTGATTTGGTTGCACTCGGTGTACGGCAGGGGGATGTCATTTTTGTTACTGCTGACCTCATACAGGTTGGGCTTTTCTTTAAGAATCGCAAAGAAACCGAGCGAGCATGGGTTAGTTTGTTAAACCAAGCAGTAGGCGATGAAGGAACCATCATTGTTGCCGCGTACACACCAACATTCTTTCGTTTTAAAAAGAATGCACGAATCGTGTTCTCACCACAAGTCGCTTCCACTTCGGGTTCGCTCTCCAATGCTTTTCTTCGTGACCCACGCTCTAAACGAAGCCGTCATCCAACCAACTCTTGTGTTGCCATCGGTCGAAACGCTGAAGAGATTCTTATTGGGCACGATCAAAATTCACAGACCTACAGCGTCTTAGGGGAAATTGTTAGGCGAGGAGGTAAGCATCTGATGCTTGGCACGTTGGACCGCAAGAATGCCCCATTGGGATTGCATTACGCACAAGAGTTGTTGGGAATTACAAAGACGGAACCGTCAGTAGGTATGTTCCAAAGCTACTATCTTGATGAATCTGGACAGCGGCAACTATTTACGAAATGGAATACAGGTGGTTGTTCCGGCGGAGGCTACAAATTATTTGGGCACCTTATTGTTGAAGATGCAATCTCCTTGGGCAATGTTGGGCAATGTAAGGGGGCTCTAATTGACGCAAAAAAATCTACAGAAATAGCATGTACAGCGCTCTCTACAAACAAGAGTGCATTCATTTGCGACGATACGTCATGTTTAAGTTGCCGTGGCCGTTGGACTGTAAGTGGGATAAATACACCATACTTATATTTTAAATATGTTTTGTGGCGATTGTTTCGGTATTTAAGTTTGTTAAATTAATGGTGAAGATAATTATCTAAAGTAAAAATAAATTAAATGTCAATAAAAAAAACAATTGCCAAAATAAAAGACATTGCAATGTATCTCCCTCCAGTGGTGCTTAGCAATTTCGAATTGTCAAAAATCTATCCCGAATGGCCTTCGGAAAAAATCTATGACAAAACTGGCATAAATGAAAGGCGGATTGCTGGAAAAGATCAAACTGCAGGGGACTTAGCATTTGAAGCTGCGACTAGGCTTTTCTACCAAGGGCAAATTGCCTCACAAGACGTTGATTTCATCATTTTGTGCACACAAGCACCAGATTACATTTTACCAACCACTGCATGCATTATCCAGGACCGGTTAGGTATTTCTCGGCATGCAGGTGCGTTGGACATCAATTTGGGTTGCTCAGGTTTTGTTTATGGCCTGTCTTTGGCCAAAGGCTTGATCGAGACAGGTGCAGCAAGGTGTGTTCTTTTACTGACTGCAGATACGTATTCAAAGTACATTAATCCAATGGACAAAAGTGTACGAACCCTATTTGGCGATGCCGCTGCAGCTACAGCCATTGTGGCGACAGATGCGGAATGTGAAAAAATTGGTCCATTCGTTTTTGGCACAGATGGTAGTGGAGCAAAAAACTTGATCGTAGAGGCGGGTATGTACCGCGTGCCAAAATCGGCTGAAACCTCTAAAGAGCTTACAGATGACTCTGGTAATGTCAGAAGCCGCAATAACTTATATATGAACGGTGCTGAAGTCATGGCTTTTTCATTGAAAGAAGTTCCAAAGGCGGCGGATGCATTGCTGTTAAAGGCCGAAATGACAAAAGAAGATATCGATTTCTTTGTGCTGCATCAAGCCAACAAGTTCATGCTTGAAGCATTGCGAAAGAAAATGAAGGTCCCAACAGAGAAGTTGCCCATATTTGTTGACGATTGCGGCAATACGGTTTCTTCAACCATACCAATTGCTCTGTTCAAGTTGCACCAACAAGGACGCTTGAAGTCTGGACACAAGCTCATGCTTATTGGGTTTGGCGTTGGGTATTCGTGGGCTGCGTGTCTGTTGAATTTTTAACTTGGAGAAGAAGATGAGTGAGTTTTACGAAGGCATGGCTGAAATTTTTGAAGTTGAATTGAGTGCAATTACTTCTGAGTTTGAGCTCCATTCTGGCGAAGCTGCATGGGATTCTTTAGCGATTGTGTCAACCATTGCTTTGGTGGATGATTGCTTTAATGTGATGCTCGATGGCAAGGCTTTGGGTGGCTGCCAGACGATTGCTGACATTGAAAATCTGATCGAAGCTGCAAAAAAGGGTTGAATATGACATGCCAATCCACCACTGTAGGTCGCCATGTTTGCGTGACGGGTGCTGCCATTGTGGGTGTTGTATCTTGCCTGCCCCAGAACCAAGTAAGTAATGCGCAGTTTGAAAACTATTTTGGTGAAGCTGCGGTTAGTGATGTAGTGAAGATGATTGGTGTTCAGAATAGATTCTGGACGGATGAACACACATCAGCTAGGGATCTGTGTGCACATGCTGGGCGTAGACTGTTGACCCAGTTGGATTGGCCTGTTACATCTGTGGATGCTTTGATCTTCGTATCTCAAACTCCAGACTACAGATTGCCGGCATCTGCATGTGCATTGCAGAGTGATCTTGGCTTGACTTCGGCCTGCATTGCTTTTGACATTAATCTGGGTTGCTCGGGTTATCCATATGCTCTGTGGCTTGGTATGACTATGGTGCAGACGGGTGCAGCTCGTCGTGTGCTTTTGGCTGTGGGAGATACTATCAGTAAGATAGTAGATCCTACAGACCGTTCTACTGCTTTGTTATTTGGTGATGCGGGCACTGTCACGGCCATTGAGGCGGCTCAAGAGCAGAAAGCCTATTTTGTTCTTGGTACGGATGGCCGAGGCGCATGTAATTTAATTGTGCCAAAAGGTGGCTTCAAGGACTATTCGAAGTCTGGGGATATCAGGTTAAAGGAAAAAGTACCAGATTGCTTGTATATGGATGGAGGTGAAATTTTTAATTTCACACTGAAGGCTGTGCCTGCATTAGTGTCTGAAACAATTGAATCTTCAGGCATACCGTTGGAGGAGCATGATGGATTTTTGTTCCATCAAGCGAATTTATTTATGTTGAAGCATTTGACTAAGAAGTCCAAATTGCCTTTGGATAAAACCCCAATCAATATAGACCAATATGGCAATACAAGTTGCGCATCAATTCCGTTGTTAATGACAACGTGTTTGAAAGATAGTTTGCAAAAAAAGTCCATGCAACTTGCGATGTTTGGATTTGGAGTGGGTTATTCGTGGGCTGGCTTGTCGTTTTCTGTGGGCCCGTTGAAATGTGTGGAGACGGTTAAGTTATGAACACCTTCAAGTTAAACGCCTTGCAGGGCATGACAGTTCTGGTAACTGGCGCATCATCTGGTATCGGAAAAGCAGCTGCGATTCTTTTGTCCGAATGTGGTGCACGTGTTGTGGTGAATGGGCGTGATGAATATCGCCTCAACCAAACCCTGTCACAGCTGAAAGGATCTGGACATTTTGCTTCTGTTGCTTCGCTGGAAAACGCTGACCAGACAACAGACTGGTTGAAAGGTGTCTTGGAAAAGAGTGGCCCTTTGGAGGGGGTGTTTCATTGTGCAGGTATGGAGCTGATACGGCCAGCAAGAATGACCAAACAAGCGCAACTGAATGATGTTTTAGGTAGCAGTTTGTTCGCTGCCTTTGGGATTGCTCGGACAATGAGTGGTAAGAATGCGATGGCGGATGGAGGGTCAATTGTTTTCATGTCATCTGTTGCTGGATCTACAGGGCAAGTGGGTATGACCGCTTACAGCGCCGCAAAGGCGGGCATTGATGGTTTAGTACGTTCTTTAGCATGCGAATTAGCAAGCAAAAAAATACGAGTAAACGCTATTGCGGCAGGAGCTGTTCACACGGCAATGCATGACCGTTTGACTAATGGCAGCAACGCTGAAGCAACTTTGGCTTATGCCCAGTCTCACTTGCTCGGTTTTGGGCAGGCCGAAGATGTTGCACAAGCAGCGCTTTTCCTCTTAAGTCCGGCAAGTCGTTGGGTAACAGGCACGACTATGGTTGTTGATGGAGGGTACTTGGCCCGTTGATGCAATTAATATTTATTACGTATTGTTGGTCAAAAAAAGTGTTTTTAATTACCCTTTAATGAACGGAAATTTCATATGAAATTGGGTATACAGCTATTTCGAAATTACTGGCATATGGTTTGCCATAGGAATGAATTGCCTAATGATGGCGACTTTATAAGGTTCAAAACACCTATTGGTGATGTCGTGGTTTTTAATGATTGTGGAAACTACATCGCATTTGACAACCGCTGCGCTCATCGTGGGACATTTATTTATCTAACTGATTTTGGCAATCAAGCCAATACCTGTAAGTATCACGGTTGGACATTTAAATCAGGTAATTTAATAATTCCAGCCTTTGAACAATTCAAGGGTTGTAGCATCAACAAAGCCGACTTAAATCGCTATAAATTGGACTGGTGTGGAGACTTTCTTTTTTTAGGAGTTGAACCGCAAAGTGATCTTTATGCGCAGCTGGATGGTGCTGTTGAATTCATCGAAAATATTTCATTTAATATTAGTGGTCGGCTGGATGCAATTACTTACGAGTATGAGTGTACATGGCCAATAGCGGTTGAGAACGCACTTGAGCCTTACCATATTGGAATGGTTCATCCTGGAACTCTTGCAAATCTAAAACTTGAAGATGGCTTAAATACCTTTTATGGATCAAATTCTGTTTGGCAAGCTCCATTAGGTGATGACAGGATCAAAAAGCAACTAACACGTCTTGGCACTTTTTTGAATATTGATTATGCGTATCAGGGTTATATGAGTATTTTCATGTTTCCTTTCACAATGATTTCCTCTACATTTGGTTATTCATATTCTTTGCAGAATTTCTTTCCTCACCAATCGCGTCACGATAGAACAAATTTTATGAGCCGTCTTTTGGCTTGTCACGTTAAAGATGAGCGCGCTCAAACGATAATGCAGCCGTTTTTCGATTCAACCGCCAAAGTAAATAGAATTATTTTTGAAGAGGATCATTCAATTTGCAAGATTATGCCTGTAGATGCGTGGAGCGCCGACCCATTAATTTTTATGTCTGATCAAGAATTAAAAATCTCGCACTTTAGGGACATGTGTAGATTTAATTTGAATATATTGGATAAAAATAATTATTAGATGAGAAAATCCAACGTAAGTTCTGTGTCGGCCTTAAAGTGGCTATCAAAGATACTTGAAGAAAGATTTGGACACACTTTTAATTTAAGTGTGAAAATACCTAATACGTTGTTAATCTCCCTTTATCAATACCCTAGTATTATTCAATTGCCATTTGACTTCGACACGTTTACTCGCGCGGACTCAAACATGCCATGCACGCACTGGGACGCCTCAGCCGAAGGTTGGCAGTCAGTATTGGTTTCACCACTACCCGCCCCAGGTGTTGCAAGTTTGCCTTCGCAACTAATCACGTCCACCGACCATGGCATGAATGTGGCTTATGACATTATGGGTTTGACTTATTGGATGCTCTCCCGTCAAGAAGAAGTGGGGCGTACCGATATTGATGAGCATGGTCGCTTTCCTGCAACTTCATCTCATGCACACAAGCATGGTTACCTTGAACGGCCTGTTGTAGATGAATGGATTCACATACTGGGGCAAGTGATGCAGCGAACTTGGCCAGGAATCAAACTGAAAGAGAATAGCTTTTGCATGAAGGTATCTCACGATGTAGATCAGCCAAGCCTATATGCATTCAAATCCCCAGCACAGATTGCACGGATGATGGGGGGGCATCTCCTGAAAAGACGCGATCCTAAAGCCTTTTTGCTTGCACCTTGTATCAAGTTGACTTCAAGTCGGCAGATTAGCCCAGCAGATCCTTTCAATACATTTGAATGGATAATGGACCAGTCTGAAAATTACAGTTTAACTAGTGCTTTTTATTTTATCTGCGGCCACGGTGACCCGCATGACGCAGACTATGAGCTCGATGACTCACGTATACGTCATCTCATGCGCCGGATCCATGAACGGGGACATGAGATTGGACTACATCCAAGCTATGGTTCATACCAAAGTTCGAGCATGATTGACCAAGAGGCTAAACTTTTACTGCGAATTTGTGCTGAAGAGGGAATTCATCAAAGCGACTGGGGCGGGCGTATGCACTACCTTCGTTGGGAGCAACCGAGCACTTTGCAGGCGCTTAGTGATGCCGGAATGAGCTATGACAGCACGCTATCTTACGCAGATAGACCAGGCTTTCGTTGTGGGACATGCTTTGATTACCCAGCCTTTGACCCAATTAAACAGCTAACTTTGAACATGCGGATCAGGCCATTGGTAATGATGGAGTGCTCTGTGATTGATGATGCATATTTAGGTTTGGGTAAGGGGCAAGCAGCTTTGGATAAAGCACTGTCATTGAAAAATACTTGCGCCAAAGTGGGGGGGGTATTCACCTTGCTTTGGCACAACTCAAATCTAGTCTCCGCAGCAGATAAAAACTTATATCAGAGTTTGTTGGCTCAGTAAAATATAGTTTAATGGTGCAAAAAATTTAATGTTTAAGCTAGTAGATTTAAATTATAAAGTTAAATAGATTTAATGCTGTGGTAATAATCTGTATTTTTATTAGTTAAATTGAATAAAAATTGACAAAAATATTATTTTTAATGTCATGGATTGCAATACCATTTGTATGGATTTTTATTCTTAGGCTTGGCGGTATGAGGTTAATGATACTTTCATTGCCCTCTTTTGTGGTTTTTTCAATATTTGTTTTCCAGTATGTGGGTTTTCCTATTTTATATTTTCAACTAGATGATTATCGTGCAGAATTTGTCACAAATCAGGATTTGCTTTTAAAGGCATGGTTAATTACATCAATTTCTACTATATTAGTTTGTTTTGGTGCTGTGCTTGGAGCGTATTTGCTTAAGCCGCTAAAATATTTTAGAGTCAAAAATATATTACACAAAGTACTTGCGAAGTATATTAAAAGAAGAATTTATTTGGTTGGGTTGTTCTGTCTTGGGGTTTTAATTGTTTACATCGCTAAAATTGGTTTTAATAATATTGCTTTAGTTGCGGTTCTTAACGGAGCTGGTAGTAGTGAAATTGCTTTGGCCCGATCGTTGATGGGGAATGATTTTGGATCAGGCTACCATTGGTATAATTTTTTTATGCGAGATTGTCTTGTTTTTATTTCGTTAACCTTGATTGCAATACGCTTGCAAAAACCTCAAGAAATATCTAAAGTATATTTTATCTTAATTATTGCTGCCGCTGTATTATCTCTGGTAATGGCGACAGAGAAAGGATTATTTGTTGATTTTCTTATTGCAGTATCTCTTGTTTATATTATTTCAAAAAATAAAGGTGTAGTGCCTTTTTCTGTTGTTTTGTATTTTATATTTTTTTCCTTTACTGCACTAATTGTATTTTACATATATTTTATGGGTGATGCTGATATTGTGGCGAGTGTAATGTCTATTTTTAGCCGAGGATTAACAGGCTCTTTGCAACCGATCTATCATTATCTGGAATTTTTTCCAACATATCAAAATTGGCTATACGGTATCACATTTCCCAACCCCGGCGGCATTTTTCCATTTACCCCATATAATTTAACTGTAGAAGTAATGAACTTCGTTCAACCGGAGCATCGTGATTCTGGAGTAGTGGGGACAATGCCTGCAATTTATTGGGGTGAGTTATATGCAAATTTTGGGTATTTAGGAGTTTTTATTTTTAGTCCATGGGTTGGATTTTTTCTTTACTACATAAATTGGATTATATATAGGCTTGAATTTGACCCAATGAACTCAGCTCTTTTCGCTTGGATGTTGGTTCATTACAAGAACTTGAGCTTGACTTCTATTAGTATGTTTATAATCGATTTTAATTTGATTGTGATTTTATTTGTGTATTGCATATTAAAAATTAAAATTGTGAATAAGCACAATAAATCATTAGTTGTTACAGTTTAATTAAATAACTATCAAATTTCATGAAAAAAAATTTACATCTCACGCACACTGATATTGAGTCAGATTCACGAATACTTAAAGAGATGAGTACTCTTGCTGCGGCAGGTTACGCAGTTAGTGGTATCGGGGTTACGATGGAAGAGGGCTCTCAACGCTCTTCTATTAATTTTGATGCTGATGTCAGAGCCATCCGATTGAATTCTCGTAATTTGACCTCATTGCCAAGGACGCTGAGACATTTAGTTACATTGGTAGAGTTAATTGTTAAGATCCTTCCAATGGCTATTCGTAAAAGTCCTGATGTGGTGCATTGCCATGATACGTTGGTATTGCCATTGGGCGTTATGGTGAAGATTTTCACTGGAGCTAAACTGGTTTATGACGCACACGAACTTGAGTCTGATCGAAATGGTTTATCAAAGCTTCAGGGTAGGCTCACTTTTTGGGTTGAAAAGATTCTATGGCGATTTATTGATGCATTGATTGTTGTAAGCCCCTCAATTCAAAATTGGTATCATCAGGAGTTGGGAGTAAAAAAATCGACTGTTATTCTTAATGCACCACTTTTTTTGAAGAGTGACGAAAGTGCTAATAATTATTTAAGAGATAAATTTTCGATTCCACTGGAAAGTAAAATTTTTGTTTATGTAGGGATTCTGGGTGAAGGTCGTGGTCTCGATTTGATCACACAAGCTTTTATAAATGGGAGATTATCATCTCACGTTGTTTTCCTTGGTTATGGTGAGATGTACGCGCATCTTAAAGTATTATCTGAAAAATATTCAAATATCCATCTGCATGATGCTGTAACTCATTCCAAAGTAGTGCCTGTCGTCAAATCTGCAGATTTCGGACTCTGTTTGGTTCAGAATGTCTCTTTAAGTGATTATTATTGTTTGCCAAATAAACTTTTTGAATATTGCTTTGCAGGAGTTCCTGTATTGGCATCAGATTTTCCTGATATTCGATCTGTCATAACAAGGCATGGAATTGGTCAGTGCTGTGAGCTTGAAATCGATTC
>Ga0164293_10004554_pt1 | contig 11865 bp, 6 predicted proteins | sample GEODES118metaG_FD_111487 | JGI IMG/M metagenome (GOLD analysis project Ga0164293, IMG submission 111487) | Eutrophic lake water microbial communities from Lake Mendota, Wisconsin, USA - GEODES118 metaG | ecosystem: Environmental > Aquatic > Freshwater > Lake | place: USA: Lake Mendota, Wisconsin...
CTATGTCAACGCCGCTCTCGAAGCGATCGCACCGATAGCCAAATCTGGATCCTTAGTCGTCGGTAAGTCCACTGTTCCCGTAGGAACAGCAGCGCGCCTCGCGACGAGATTGGCAGAGATCAACCAAGGTGCTGAACTGGCATGGAACCCAGAGTTCTTGCGTGAAGGTTTCGCTGTCGAAGACACATTGCGCCCAAATCGCCTCGTCGTGGGTGTTACTTCGGATAAGGCAGAGGCGCTATTGAAGGAAGTCTACGAAGATCTCCTCGCACTCGATATCCCATGGATCCGGGCAGATCTTCCGACCGCCGAACTTGTCAAGGTCGCAGCGAACTCCTTCCTCGCTACCAAGATCTCCTTCATCAACGCCATGGCAGAGATTTGTGAGGCAGCTGCGGGAGATGTCACGGTCCTCGCAAGAGCGATAGGTCACGACCCTCGAATCGGAAACAAGTTCCTCCAAGCCGGGATCGGATTCGGTGGTGGGTGTCTTCCCAAGGACATCCGCGCATTCATGGCGCGAGCCGATGAATTAGGAGCGCGTCAAGCGCTTGAGTTCTTGCGCGAGATCGACTCCATCAACCTCCGCGCACGGGCACGGATGATTGAACTCGTTCGAAGCGACCTCGGTGAGGATCTACGTCAACGACATATCGCAGTCCTTGGGGCAGCCTTCAAGCCAGAGAGTGATGATGTCCGCGATTCCCCCGCGCTCGATATCGCCGTGCAACTAGGTGGCGCAGGCGCAACGGTCATCGTCCATGATCCCAAGGCGATCGAGAATGCGAGATTGAGATTCCCATCACTTCAGTTCGCTGAAGATGTAGCCGATGCGATGAATGATGCCGAGATGATCCTTCATCTCACAGAGTGGCGCGAGTATCGAGAGATCGATCCGACCGCGCTCAAGAGCAGGGTGAAGGCAACGAACATCATCGATGGTCGCAATGCCCTCGATCGCGATCGTTGGATCGCGGCCGGATGGAACTTCCGCGCGCTCGGTGTGGGGCGTTAGCCGACTCTGACGAGTCGGGGCCTTCCAACTCCACGTCGCTCGGCGATGACTCGACCTTCATGGAAGAGCTCACCACCCCAGACGCCACACGGCTCCTGACGCGAGAGCGCACCCTTCAAGCACTCATTGCGCACCGGACATGGCGCGCAGAGTCTCTTGGCTTGCTCGATCACGGTCTTTTCCTCAGAGAAGAAGGTCTCGGGATTGGCGTTGTGGCAAGGCAATGAATAGGCATGGCGATCGCCAAAGGTGCCGGTGACCTCCTTGAGGCCGATCTTGGTATCAGCCCAACCAGGGACCAATAGATCGCTGAAAAGTACGTTTGCCATCTCACTACCTTCTCTCTGCTCTTGGAACTTGTATTCAACTGCTCTCGGAACTGCTCTTGGAACTTGTATTCGAACTTCTTTCCTTCGACTTTCCTGCTCCGAAGGTCCTTGCCTTCTCTTTCTCCTTGCTTCTTACTTCTTACTTTTTCCTTCCTTTTTTTCCCTCCCCCGTGCCAATCTCAGGGGAAAAAGAAAAAGGGCCCGAAGATCCTTTTGGATCCTGGGCCCCTGGGCTTCTATCTTCCTTAGATAGTCCTCCAGGATCCCGAGATCCCGCGATAAAAGGCTGTAAATGAGCGGGCAGCCTTCTTCGAGGTGGTGTGGCCATGTGTGAGGGCATGACGATTCATGCGATCGGTAACAAGGCTTCGGGACATGTGGCGGAGAGTAGCAATCAAGGTAACGATAGAGCAAGGTCGTTTTTCGCGCGGAGGTGAGATGCGTTCCCTGCTGACCGATCTCCTACTACTGCGTATCTGCAACGCCCTCACGCGAGATCAAGGGTGATGAATTCCCCGAATAGGAGATGGCAAGTCTCTCCTTCGCTCGCGTGACACCCACGTAGAGCAAGCGCTTCTCTTCCTCGACCGCCGATGATGGCCACGGGACGATCCCCTCTGAGACTCCGAAGAGATAGACCGAATCCCACTCCAAGCCCTTGGCAGCATGGAAGGTTGCAAGAGTGACACCTGGAAGTTGTGGTGGATTGCTCTGATCCTTGCGATCCTCCAATTCTCGCAAGAAGTCACGCATCGACTCGATGGTGGGATCCTCGAGAGCGAGATCAAGGATGGCTCTGACCTTCGCATCATCGCCCAATGGAGCAAGGACTTGTCTCAACTCCGATCGCCAATCGCCCTGCGAGTCACTCAAGACCGATGCGCTACGGATCAATCGCATCGCATCTGCGACTTCCTTCGAATCGAAATATCTCTCACTCTCACGGATCTGGAATTCGATCCCTGCGATACGAAGTGAACGCGCAATCGCCTCGAGTTGATTGTTGGTACGAGCAAGGATCGCAATCTGGCGAGGATCGCGTTTGCCTGCAATCTCACCTTTCACCTCCGCGACGATCGATCGAATCTCCTCTTCGACGCGGGGATGTCCACTCAATCGCACTGCTTCACCATGTCGGAGCTCACCGGCGATCAACTCCGAGGATTCCCCGGCAGAGAGACGATCACGGATCAATCTGTTGGCGTAGGTGATGATCTCTTGCGTCGATCGATATCCGCGGTTGAGACGGATCACTTCGGCTTCTGGATAACGCTTGGTGAAATTGAGGAGGAATGCGGGAGTCGCACCCGCGAAGCTATAGATGGTCTGGGCGGGATCGCCAACGACGCAGATGTCCTTCCGACTTCCAAGCCAGAGATCCAAGAGGCGTTGCTGCAGCGGTGAGACATCCTGATACTCATCGACGGTGAAGAAGCGGTACTGATCCCTAACCCGACTCGCGACGCTGCTCTCCTCCTCCAACATCCCTATCGTCAGTAGCAAGACATCCTCGAAATCAATCACTCGCTCATCCCGCTTGATCGACTCATACGACTCGTAGATCCGAGCGATCTCACCCGGCGCTATCGAGGTCTGGCGATCAGAGCGCTTCGCCTCTTCAACATATTGATCGGGAGCGAGTGAGAGCGACTTGCTCCACTCCACCTCACTTGAGATCTCTCGTAAGTTCTGCGGATTGATCCGAACCGGTGAGCCGATGCGACTTACGCTCTCACTCAAGAGCGGCGACTTACTGGTCAAGACCTTCGGGAAGCGACCACCTAAGACCTCCGGCCAGAAGTAGATCAATTGGCGAAGTGCCGCAGCGTGGAAGGTTCGTGCCTGGACCTGACCGATACCAAGGACGCGAAGTCGCTGTCGCATCTCACCTGCTGCCTTCGCAGTGAATGTGAGTGCGAGGACCTTTCGCGGATCGAAGGCACCGACCTCGACCCCATAGGCGATCCGTTGTGTGATCGCACGTGTCTTTCCGGTTCCTGCGCCGGCGATCACGAGGACTGGACCGCGGATCGCAGTTGCGACCCTCCGTTGCTCCTCATCGAGTGCGGCAAGGAGCGCTGTTGCATTCTCACTCATCAACGCCACGCATCCTTCGTTGAGAGCGGTTCACCTTTCCCGGCTTCGTACCATCGATCGATCATCGCCCTTGCGACGCTGATCGGAGGTGGCAAGAGGAGTGTGCCAGCTCGGCTAGCTTCGAGAAGTGATGCGCGGTCAAACCACTTGATCTCGGTGATCTCCTCACCATCGGGGCGAGCGCGATCCGGCTCTTCCGTGATCGCTTCGAAGGCGATCATCACCGACGATGGGAAGGGCCACGGTTGTGAACCCAAGTACTGGAAGTCAGAGATCGTGATCCCAGCTTCCTCTGCGACCTCACGATGAAGCGCGCCTTCGAATGACTCGCCCGGTTCCACGAAACCTGCGAAGGTGGAGAAGCGCCCTTCTGGCCAGCTCGCTTGATGCCCCAAGAGGATGCGATCGGAGCGATCCTTGATCAGAGTGATGATCGCGGGGTCGGTCCGAGGATGATGTTGATGGCCATCGACACAACTGCGGACCGATCCGCCGAGTATCGAAGCGGTCTCTTTCCCGCACCGAGAGCAGAAGCGATGGTTCGCGTGCCAAAACGCAAGACCTTGTCCATGCATCACCACGCCGATATGAAGTGGTGAGAAGAGTGCGACTTTGGATCTCAAGTTCTCGATGGTGTAGCGGGAGATCTTTGTGATCTGCTCACCTCTTGATTGGCCTTGAGAGTCAGTGGGAGTTCTCATGGCTTGCATGCTCTGACCATGGATGAGCTTGCTCTGATGATGGATGAGGAAGTGTCCGCGTCCATCACTATCGAGGCCTAAGAAGTACCTCTCATCTACATACTGCGCGCTGATCTCTGGCGGAATGGCTTTGAAGAGCTCCTGGCTCTCTGCCCAGCTGAGCGATGCCACCTTCTCGCCATCGATCAACCATGATCCTGCGATGAAGTGATAGAAGTGTGCGGATTCGAGGAGCGCATCGAGTGTGGATTCCTGAGAACGTAACTCTGCCGAGCGATCCAAGACCTGTTTGGAAAGTGGCAAATGCAACATGCTCGCAAGCCTACTAACCTCAACTCATGACCCGACAATCGTCATCTCCCGCTCTTCGAGTGACCTCGTGGAACCTCCTCAATGGTCGTTCCTTGGTCGACGGCAACGCGTCGCGCCAGACGCTCGAGCGCGGCCTCTCACGATTCCTTGAGGAGTTCACACCCGATCTCCTTGCCATCCAAGAGGTCGATGACCTACAACCACGAAGCGATGGGATCCACCAGACTAAAGTGATCGCGGATCTGATGGGAACCGAGCATTGGCACTATCAACCGACGCTCTTCGGTACACCCGGCGGCGAGTGGAGTACGACGAAGCAAGAGGAGTCCCCAACCTACGGAATCGCACTCATCTCGCGACTGGCGGTACGAAACTTCCATATCAAGGAGTTAGGGACAGCCCCATTCGGTGCACCACTTGCGATACCGACCCCTAAAGGAGTTCGCATCCGCTATGTCCCCGATGAACCACGGGTCGTCGTTGCTGCAGAGTTGATGGATGGCACCATCGTCGCAAGTACACATCTCTCCTTCGTTCCTGGCTTCAACGTAAGGCAACTTCGGATGGCAGAGAAGTGGCTTCGCACCTTAGGAGAACGCGTCATCTTGATGGGGGATTTCAATCTTCCATGGGGGCTTGCCGAGAAGTCCACACCGCTTCGCTCATTGACGAAAGCTAAGAGTTATCCCTCATGGTCACCGAAGGTGCAATTCGATTACATCCTTGCAAGTGAAGGAATTGAGGGAAGAGAGATCGTCCACAAGCAGGCGATGATCAGCGATCATCGTCCCATCTCGGCAGTAATCGGATGATCCCTGCCTCGTCCAAGAGATCTGCAGGACGGACTGTTGCGTCATCTGTTACATAATGGAATGCAGCGCTGATGGCGATCAACGGCTTACCGAAGACTTTCGCAACCGCTAAGCGATACGCAGCGAGTTGGATGGCAGCCTCCTCCAACTCCGCACCACTCTTCGCCTTGCCGGTCTTCCAATCGACCACCTCGATACGCTCGGAATCACTCACATCCTGGTAGATGGCATCGATTCGTCCACGCAGGAGCGTGCCATCGATCACTACTTCGAAGGGGAACTCCACCTCAAGCGGTTTGCGTTGCGCCCACTTCGATGCGAGCCACGCCTCCTTGAGCGCCTTCAACTCGCCATCGGAGAGCCGCTCTTCCCACTCCCAATCGTCCTCGCCCCAAAGTTGCGGTCTATTGAGGTGACGTTCGACCCAGCCATGGAACTCAGTGCCACGCCGCGCATAGAGATTTGCGTGGGAGGGCATCGGCCGCCTGATCCGCATCGCAAGCGCACCTGGATCACTTCGCAAATCCTCGAGCATCGAGACCGAGATCCGCTCTGGCAGGAAGACAGTCGCTCCCTGTTTTCGTCGTCGCTCCTCAGTGATCAACGCGAAGAGATCGCTATCGAGTTGCGCGAGGTCCTCATCGTTGAGCCGTGGCGCAGCATCGAAGAGGTGCACTCCCTCATCGAAAGCTGCCCGACGCTCCCCCAAGGTATCGATCGGCCAACTCCCGCGGCGGGGATTTGTGAGCGAAGGATTTTGAGAGTCCGGGAGCGTGCCATCAAAGTCATTGATCTTGCTGGCATCTCTTGATGAGATCTCGAAGAGTTGGCTCGGACCATCGGCGTTCTTTCCATCCTTGAAGTAACTGAAGGAGACCATGAGACTGCTACGTGATCTGGTCAGTGCGACATATCCGAGACGTAACTCTTCGATATAGCGATGCGCACGACACTTGGCAGCGAAATCCTTCTGTCTCGCGGTCAGCTCCTTGCAATCTGCCACTGTGGAGATATCGAAGTGAGGGAGTTGATAGCGATCGCCTCGGAGTGAGAATGGCATGTCACCAGCATCGATCAACCAGTTGTCGACGCTCTGCCCGGTGACTGGGAAGCCGCCATCGCGAAGTCCCGGTACTGCCACTAGATCCCACTCAAGTCCCTTCGCACCGTGGACAGTGATGATCTGGATCCGACCCTTGCTCTCCTTGACCTCGCTCTCCTTGAGACCACTTTCACGCGTAATCGCGTAATCGATCCAATCCAAGAAGCCAGCGAGTGATCCACCCTCGCTCTGGAACTTCCCGACCTCATCGATGAAACGGTTGAGATGTCTCGTTCCGAGATCGATGTCATCGCGGACCATCACTTCGACCTCGAGGCCGAGGGTGCGAATCGCCTCTAAAGTGATATCGATCAGCGATCCAGAGCGCTCTCGCACTCGTTGGATATCCCGACTCGCCTGACGAAGACGCGCGAGACCTATCTCGGTGAAGTTCGAGCGCGGTGCATCATCGATGAGATCGAGCGCCTCGACGATATTTCCTACGAACTGTCCCTCGTTCTCCAAGGTCTCCGGATCTCCCGATGCGATCTCCTTGATCAATGAGTTCTTCACTCCGCCGCTTCGCTCTCTGACGATCTGACGCGAGTAGTCAGCAAGGGCAGCAAGATCCTTCGCGCCGATGGCATAACGCTCACTGGTGAGGATCCGCGCAAGGGATACGCCGCGGTCGGTGAAGGCAATCGCCTTGAGAAGCGAGATCACCTCGACGATCTCTGGGATGAAGAGCAGACCGCCGATGCCAACGACATCGACCGGGAGTTTGCGCGCTCTCAAGGCTCGCTCGATCACTTCGATCTGTGAACGCGAGCGGACCAAGACGGCAGCAGAGAGCGATTCAGTCAGGCGCTTTTCGAAGTACTCTGCCAAAGCTTCCGCTTCATCTTCGAGAGTGAGAAAAGCGCCAGCAACGACCTCACCATCACCAGCGTTCTTCCGACTTGAGAGTCGTTGCACCGCGTGAGATGGATTCGTAGGAGTTCCCGTGCCGGCAGAATCTGCTGAATCCTCATCACCATCAGGGTGCGCAAGTCCTTCGATCGCCTCGATCACCTCATTCGCCCGCTCGAGGATGGCACGATCATTACGCCAACTGATGCTGAGTGAATAGCGAAGCTCGACCCTACTTCCACCGGGGAAGTAGTTGAAGAAAGTCGTCATCGTGTCCGCACTCGCACCACGCCAGCCATAGATCGATTGGAATGGATCGCCTACCGCCATCACAGGATGGCTCTCACTCCCGTCGACCCTGCCATAGAGCGCAGAGAGCATCCGCAACTGGCTCTGCGAGGTGTCTTGGTACTCATCAAGGAGGACTGCCTTGAACTTCAACCGCTCCGACTCACCGATCTCAGCGAATTCTGCAGAGAGAGTCGAGGCCATCGACATCTGATCATCGAAGGAGAAGGTGTTCTCCTCGCGTCTCTTCTCATCGAAACGCTCCACCATCGGAAGGAGTGCAAGGCGGAGCTTGGCCTGATCAATGATCTTCTGATGTTCAAGGGTGAGCTTTCCGGGAAGGGATGAGATCCCGGCCAAGATCTCCTCGGTGACCGTTCGCACCGCTTCGACGCTACTTCCATGCTCGGAGATCAGGCGCGAGAGCGAGATGACTTTCTCCACTGCCGTCTTCGACTTGATCTCGACATCGGGATCCATCTCGGTGTGATGAGCCACCACCTGTGTGGCGATCTGAAAGAGCGCGGCCTCTCCAAGCGGGATGAAATCACTATCGATACCGTGGCGAAGTCCGTACTCCGAGACGATCTTCGATGCGTAAGAGTGGTAGGTCAGGATCGTCGGGTCGGTGAGCAAGAGAGAACGAGAGATGATCCCGCTCTCTGCCAATTGTCGAAGTCGTAATCTCACTCGGACTGCCAACTCGCCTGCCGCCTTTCGTGTGAAGGTTAGCCCCAAGATCTCATCGGGACGGACCAAATCGTTCGCAACGAGGTAGAGCACACGTGAAGCCATCGTCTCGGTTTTGCCCGAGCCTGCTCCAGCGATCACGATCGCAGGTGAGAGTGGTGCAGAGATGATCTGACTCTGCTCTGGAGTCGGCTGTTTGAACTTAGGATCGACGCGAAGAAGTGCGGCGGTGATCTCAGATTCGCTGTACTTGATCGCCTTCACATCATCTCTCTTACTCATGGCTGGACCACCGATCGACCACTACCTTGCATCGGGCAGATGGTTCGAACCGCACAGATTCGGCAAGAGCTGTTGATCGTCGCGACGAAGGCATTGCCCGCCATCGCGAGGCTCTCACTCTCTATCTTCGCGGCGATCTCCGCCGGATCAATCGCAGGTTGTTCTCGCGTGGTGATCGACTTCGAATCCTTCGCTGGATAGACGAGTTCTGCTCCGCCGATCTCCGGCTCTTCATCGATCCGACCCTTCAACTCCTCGAAACCACCCTCAGCCAACGCGGTCTGATAGGCAGCAAGTTGCAGGTTCTGGACTGTCTTCTCCTCAGTCAATGGCGTGGCCGAGGTCTTGAGGTCGACGATGAAGAGTTTGCCATCGTCATCGATCTCGATCCGGTCAGCACTTCCACGCATTCGTACTCGACCGATCTTCAAGTCGAGCTTCGCCTCCGTTGCAAGGAGTGTGCGTTCGTTACTGGTGTGCCAGATGAAGAAGCGATCGAGGATTCTCGTCGCACGGCGTAACTCATGGGTGTGAGCCCAACCGGTACTTCGATCGATCAAGTACCACGTCCGCTCCAAGCGTGAGCGTGCCTCATCGATATCGACTTGGCCTTCCGCGAGGAGTTGGGCGTAGGCATGAATCGCAGAACCGAGGAGCGCTGCCTGACTATCGCCATCGCGCGCACCGCTCTTCTCCAAGAACCATCGCAATTGGCACTCGATGAAACGATCAATCTCGCTAGGCGATACCGGGATCTCAGCACCATCTGCAACTAGCGGAGCTTCGGTACTCAAGGCATAGAAACCTAACCACCTCGAAGAGTGGGCGAGTGTGAACCCTTCTTCGGCTAGCGCCTTGAGCATCGTCGCGGATCGCTCGCGTCTCTCACGTGGGAGATCTTGATCCATCACCTCACGGCGAAGATGTGCGATCAGTGGAAGCGGTGAGAGTGGTGCATCGACGCTCTCACCCACCGGGCACGTCGCAGCGAAGTCGAAGAAGTAGGGAGAAGGGATGTCATCCTCGCGCGAGACTGCAGTGACGAGGAGATGATCTCTCGCACGCTTTGTCGCAAAGTCGAAGAGGCGTGCTTCATCGAGTGCGAGTGCGTTGGCAGAGAGCGCAGCAAGTTCCGCCCTTGGCAGGAGTCCATATCGTTGGATCTCCACGAGTCGTTCACTGCCAAGAAGTGAGCCACGCATCTTGAGGTTAGGCCAGATCCCATCTTGGAGACCGGCAATCACCACGACCTTCCAATCGTTTCCTTTGGCGGAGTGGACCGTCGTCAACGTGACCCGATCTCCACCATCGGAGACGGGAGCGATCACATCGCCGAAGATCGTCGTCGATCTCAAATCCTCCAGGAAGAGAGCGGGGGTCGAGTATGGGAATCTCTCTGTGAATCGACGCGCGACCTCAAAGAGTTCGACCACGAGATCGAGATCTCGATCAGCTGCGCCGATCTCATAGAGCGAATGGCTTGCGATGACGCGATCTCGCCAGAGTTCATTGAGGAGATCCCCATGATGGTTCCGGGCGTTGCTCCAGATCTCCCACAGGAGATCAGTAATCGTGGCGCGGGAAGTGGATGCCACTTTGGCCGCTCGCTGCAAGAGTTCGGTCAGGGGCTTCAACTCCCCTTGCGGGTCGAAGGGAATCATCACTTCGCGATCCTGAAGGGCTGCAAGGATCACCTGATCGGTCGACCTCGCATCGCCCTCATCGCGATTGCGATTGATCTCCTCTCGCAATCGACGAAGACGAAGTGGATCAAGTCCCCCGAACTCAGAGAGGAGTAACTCCTCTACTCGTTCGAAGTTCTCCTTGACCAAAGGCACGATGCCGAGTGCGATCTCAGCGATCATGATCAGTGGCTTGATCGCAGAACTCTCAGCGAGAGATTGCGTGCCCCGTTCTTGGATCACTGGGATATTGGAAAGGGCCAATGTCCGACGGATCGTCGCTAGATGTTCACCAGGAGAGCGGACTACAACTGCCATCTCACTCCAGGCGATGCCATCTCGAAGGTGCCTGCTTCGCAAATACTCCGCAATGCTTCGTGCCTGACCAGCGATCGAATCGCTTTCGATAGCAAGCGAGATCGGCTCGGTACGAAGTGAAGAGCCAAGATCGAGCGCTGGAAGCATCTCGCTCCGTTTCGCGGCGAAATCCTCCAAGAACCTCCCCAAACCCTCTGGATCCGCGCCACGAAAACGAGAGACAGTACTCGCCGTGTCATAGAAGATCGTGACCGCCTTCGGAACCATCGCAGTAAGTAGTCTGCGATGCGATGGATCGCTCTCCTCGAAGTGATCGATGAGGATGTGATCGAAGAGTGAAGCGACGCGAGTGCGCAACTCTTCAGACTTCTCGAGGAAGAGCGCTGCTCGATTGATCAACTCGCTCGGATCGATCCTCTCCTTGGGATCTCCCACACCACTCTCTCGGATGATGCTGATCTCATCCATCCGCTTCCAGAAGCGAGCTGCTGCGATCCAATTGGGATCCTTTGCTTCCGTACCCAATGCTTCAAGTTCACTGTAGGAGAGGCCCCACTCCTTCGCACGCGAAATGAGATCGCGTAACTCCTTCGCAAAACCACGGGTAGCGAGCGCCTTGGTGAGGTCCTCCGGCCAATTTCCGACTTCGAACTCTGAGGTGAGGAGCGAGCGGATCATCTGATCCTGTTCCGCACCCGAGATCAGGATCGGCTCTCGCACATCCTCATCGAGAGCCATCCTCACGATCGAGAAGGCGAGCGCTGCGAAGGTCCTTGCTATCGGCTCGCGCGCAACGGATTCAGCGCTTATCGCAATGCGATCACGCAAGGTATCGGCATGACTTCGTGAGAAGGTGAGGACGAGAAGTCTCGAGGGATCGATGGGATCGAAGTTCTTGCCCTCGGATGATCTGCCACCCTCGAGGAGTTGGAGCGCTCGTTGAATGAGAAGGGTGGTCTTGCCGCTACCGGAAGCACCAGAGACGAAACGTGAACGATGCGGTTCGCTCTCGAGCACTTGGCGATGAAGGTCAGATGCTGGGATGCGGGTGATCTTGGGCAAGCTCTTTCGAGCCAACTCCAACGTCACAGCGCTCTTCTTCATACCCCTATCCAACCCCAGGGTGGTGACGAAGCGCGGTTTAGAGGCCTTTTACAGCCTCATCAGGAGTCGAGATTCGCCTTCTTCGCCTTGGAGGTCAAGCGAGCGCGTTCATTCTGATCGAGAACCACTTTTCGGACACGAACGGTGGTCGGGGTGACCTCGATGCACTCATCCTCGCGACAGAACTCGAGCGCTTGTTCCATGTTGAGAAGTTTCGGCGGAATCAATCGCTCCAACTCATCAGCCGTGGCCGAACGTATATTGGTCAACTTCTTCTCTCGACA
>Ga0164293_10004555_pt1 | contig 11864 bp, 22 predicted proteins | sample GEODES118metaG_FD_111487 | JGI IMG/M metagenome (GOLD analysis project Ga0164293, IMG submission 111487) | Eutrophic lake water microbial communities from Lake Mendota, Wisconsin, USA - GEODES118 metaG | ecosystem: Environmental > Aquatic > Freshwater > Lake | place: USA: Lake Mendota...
AGCAATAGCTGATAGCTGTGGATATCCAACTCCGGTTTTTAATCTTGTTGTACAAGCAGAGCCGGGACCAATTCCAACTTTAACAATATCTACTCCACCGTGAAGAATTAATTCTTGCACCATTTCTGGTGTGCATACATTACCAGCCATGATAATTGGACGCTTACCAAACTTTTCGCGTATGTTACGACAAAAATTTACAAAATTATCTGTGTACCCATTTGCAACGTCTATACAAATATTCGGCACATCATCTATTCTATCAACTAACGCGGATAGTTTTTCTATATCTGAATCTTGTATACCCATACTGTACCAATATGTATTTAGATTGGTAATATTTTCACAATACTCTTCTATCTTATAATGCTTATGAAGACATGTGATCATATTTAGCTTGGATAAAGATGCTGCCATGTCAAACGTTCCGGTTGTGTCCATATTGGCAGCAATGATTGGTACACCACTCCAGTTCTGTTGAGAATGATAGAATGAGAATTGTCTATCGACCAACACACTGACCCTTGATGCCGCTTGCGATCTCTGTGGAACGAGTAAGACATCATCAAAATCTAACTTGGTATCATTGATTATCTTCATGATAAATCCTTGGGTTCATAAAATATGTGGTGGGTGCTGGATTCGAACCAGCGAAGCCGAAACATCTGATTTACAGTCAGACCCCTTTGACCGCTCGGGAAACCCACCGATAAGCAAACGGAGTGAGTTGCCCCACTCCGTTATACTCACATTCAATCAATCACGCACTAACTAATTCTCGACCAAGACGCTTTGAAAGAACAGCGTTGATCTTGTCAATCTTTGCAGTAACCTCAACAACCCATTCGCGGTTACGCTGCTTACGCTGAACATGATCAATATCACTGTCGGTCATATGAACAACCTTATCGAAGATGCTGTCGAATTCAGCAACAACCTCGTATCGGCAGCAGCGAAGCTTTTGAAACTTATGGTCGGTCGGAACGCTAACAACATCGCGTGGATTAACCTTGCAAATCATAAGGCGATTTCCGCCGCCCTTATCATCATCGTCAAGATCAATGCCGCCATAACTCTTTGCATAATCAATTGCACCAACGTGCAGACCATGACCACAACCATTATCACGATTACTATCTACCCTATTACGGGCAACTTGACAAGTTGATCCAATGCTATTATCAAAAGTACCAGAATAGATATCCTTGTAGTCTTCACGAACAGCCTTATAGGCAAGGAAACAACCGTCATAAGTGATGGGCATGTTCTTGTTTTCCATAAAGTCAAACAATTCAACGACGGCATGATCTGAAGGATTTTGACTCAGATTATCAAGGAAGTTAAGCATAGGTTCAAAGGGGAAGCCCTGCTTTACCATATCAATAATCGTATTTGTAAACATGCTTGGCATCTTGATACCATCCCAAGTTAGTGAACCATCTGTGCAGTTAACATAACCCTCACAGTAAGCATTAACGTGGGAAACAATATCATAAGCAGCCTCAAAATACTCTACATTATTATTCTTAAGGTGATTCACCAGCTTATTGTAATTAGGGTGAGACTTGCCGAAGCAATATGTCTGACCGCTAACAATCGCAGTAACAGTACCATCATTTGCAATAATATACTTGTTGGACATTATAATTCTCCTAGTTTATTCACATACAACTCAGAACGTTGGACATATTCTCAGCAGACTCAATAGTATCGACATAATCGGCCACGATCTTTATATCATTTTGACTAACGTTACCATAGTAACCCATGTTGGCAATGACCTTGAGCATAGGATACTTCTTAACAGCCTCGTCAAATCTCTTAGAGAATTTCGTATTATCGATCTTCATACCAGAGAAGTCAACACTATCACAATTCGGAATAGTGCTACTCATGACGCGGACCAATTCCATATCATGTCGCATAGAAGTGATACGCTTCTCATGCTCATTATACTCAGCCACGATCTTCTTTGCCTCATTATCTGTCTGTGTAGCAGCGAAGATGTTGGCAAACTTTTCATTTCTATTAGCAGACAAGCCGAATCGGATATTACAATCAATAATATCTTGCTTATGATCTGCAACAGCTTTGTTGAACACTGTACGCATAATGCTAACAGCATCGCTCCAATTAGAACGCTCCGCAAGCTTACGATTCTTAATTACAGATGGCTTGACGGCATAAAATGTCATACCGTCAACATCATCTGGATAGTGCTTGTGCATATAATTAAGAGCATTTGCGATATTGCTCATATCCAGATCCTTATATCCGAGGGTAATACTACCCTTAGATTCAGTGAAATAGTACGCATTCTCATACTTGACACTCATATTGCACTCTTCAAATCGGCCAGTTTCTTCATTAAAAACTTGAATATGGACAGGCGGAAGACCGTCGCCAGAACCGCCGGAACTGGTTCTATCATAGGTGATCTTGGGCAGACTTGAAGTCAGCACAATATCGTCCTTGGTCGCTCCACCAAGTATATCATACAAACCGTTGTTGTCAACAGTCTCACCATCCTTAAGTTTGTAAACATAGCACTTTTGTTCACACTGTTCTTCACGCATAAGTTTCTTGATTCGGCTAAGACCGCCGCGAGTCAAATCATCGACAAAGAACTTCATATCGCCAGTGAAATTAATAAACTCAACATCCGTTGAACTATTGACCTTCTTTCGATAATAGGACTTGTTGAGGAATGTGAGTGAAAGCTTATCCTTAACATTAACACTCTCGTTAATGATATTGTCAAACAGCTTTTGACCGTTCCAACTAATCGACTTCTGGAGCGATTCAATAGCATTCTTGATAGAAGAACACTGGTCGCTAATCTGAACATACTTGAGGCGAGCTTTATAAAGTGAAGGCTGGCTCTGAATTTGATCCTCAATCTTGGATGCAATCTCAGACGCAATACGGTTCACAATATTCTTGATATTGATTTTCGTATCCTTGCTATAAGACAAGGACTCACGACTAGGGGTAATATCAACATCACCAATATTCACAAAGATGCGAAGACCATCAGAATACTGAATAAATCGTGCTTCCTTGTTGTCACTGTCGCCCATGATCTGAAAATGATCAATGGGGTATGCAATTTGGCCCATAATAATCAAATTACTGGCAGAGTGATCGTTATCATCAAAATACCAACCGTCACCAGCAAGAACCTTGTCGATCTTTTTAAAGACAACCTTCTCACTAACAAAGTTTGGCTTAACCTTAAAGAATTCATACACTTTAGCTGCCTCGACATTAAACCTATTAACGTCGTGCGAATTGACTTGAATAGAAACCTTGATGCCATTAGCCTCGTCAGTATCTGTTTCATGCATCAAAGAGAAAACGGGACTACCATCTTCATTCTTATATGCATTGTAGATACGCTTCTTGCCATCAAGATAAGCTTCAACAGTAAAGCTATCAGAGTAAGCAAATGGAGCTTTGCTACCAAGACCAAGACAGCCAACAGCATCGTTGCTATTGTTACGAGTACTACGAAAATACGTAGTATAAAGCTGCATACAACTATCGTGATCCATACTTGTGCCATAGTCACGAATAAAGAAGACGGGATTCAGAGCCGTTGGAAGATGAACGTCAAAAGCAACGTCACGCTTTCCGGCATCAACATGAGAATCGTAAGCATTGGTGGAAAGCTCACGAACAACAGCGAGGATCTTATTGGAATAAAGACCATCGGAAAGAATAAAGAATGCCTTGGACGATGCTTCGATGCTAAACTTAGACTCTTCGAAGTTGCCCGACTTTTCAATAACGTTATTACCAGCGTGAAGTTTCATAATTGCAAAATCTCCTACAAGTGCTTAATGACTGAATGTGCTTCAAGTATACACCACTTATCGGCATTGTCAAGTGGCTGGCTTAAATTTTTTTATCGCTTGGGTTCGATACAAAAAGAAAAAGCATTTGAACAAAAATCACTGATATTATCATCCACAAAATCATGCCACTCATCTAGAAAAAGCTTAATGCTTTCTATATATTCTGGACAATATTTGTATGAATGATAATCGTTTATTTCATCATTCCATATAACAATTGAATCATATCCGGCATCTATATTAGCTGGCAAATCTTTAAAGTGTCTAGCCGCCAATAATTGCAATGGAGAATATTCTGTGTTTTTAATAGCACGAATAATATCACTTTCAAGCATATCAAGTTGAATTTTCATTCCAACCCAAAGCCTCCGATATAATTGGTAAATGAGAAATAAAAATTTGTTTTGCCTCGTTGGCAATAATCATGTGTTCCTTTTGAGTTCCATTTGATGAACGCAAATCTATCCAATGAATGAATGATCTTACGGTGCCAGACATATAAAGTCTAGTGGGGGTGGCTAAAGGTAGAATAAATCTAGCACACTCTTTGGCAATGCCGTCTGCTAGCATACCATCATATAAAGCTTTTGATTTAGCAAAATGCTCTCTAATACGAGTGTTCCACTTAGATTTAATCTCGTCACTAATATCATCTATACTATTCTGTCTATTTTTAGTATCTTGACGCCTTAATTCAAATAGTGGAATGTCATCGGCCAACAGTGTAGTATCAGCATATCTCTGGCTAAATTCTTGGAATGTAAAACTTCTATGTCTCAGTATTTGTGCTGCTATTCCCCTTGTGGTATTTATTTCCACAGTCATAAAAGCTTGCTCAAAAATTGACCAGTGTTGATGGTCAATACAATATTTTAATAGCTTGGAATAGTTATCGTTATCTTGATTATTGGGATTACTTACTCTTGCACAATAAGCCATAGTTTGTTCAGCATCCGGTGTGATGCTTATAAGTTTCACTGACATATTTTTTCCTATTTCAAATGTTGAACCGACAATATTTATTTATTGATTACAGAACGAATCCAAGGTACAAACTTACTTATTCTTGTATGACCAGCTTCGTCGCCATATACTGATTTTGGTGATCTATTAATAGCAAGAACACACGAATTAATGCCTGCTAATTTGTTTCCTATAAAAAGACCGCCGCCGCTATCGCCATGACATATTAAAAATTCTAACTCTGTTCTTCCTGCTTTTGATGGTGAGCAGATTAACAAATCTTTTTGAGTCTCATCTATTATATTCGATCCGGCCCGTCTTTTACCATCGGATATTTTTATATCGTTGGCAAATGTTCCAGTTACTCCATAACCAGAAATACTGCATACTTTTCCAACTTCATCGCTATCCTCATACAAAGATGGATAGAATTTTAATCCAAGTTTTTTAGATGTCTTGCACAATGCTATATCTGCTACACCAAAAGAAGTTTCAAAGTCTTTATGTATGATTACTTCGTCTATTTGGTGTTTTTCTTCGCTATTAAATACAACGCATGTTTTTGAATTTTTAACTACGTGGGCAGCGGTTAATAACCAGTGATCATTTATAGCTACTGCGGATGCACAAAAATTACCATCGTCTTCGTATTTACCACATATTTGGTAGACATACTCAAATTTTGTTCCATATGTAACGTATTTTTCATCTGGTGTATGAGGATCAATTGTGCCAGCAAATAATGAGGAGCATAGTAATATCAGTGGACTAATTAGTAGTAATAGCCTGTTCATGATTATATGGCCTTTGTTGGAGTTTTTGAAGATAATTGTTAGAATCTGTCACAACATCTTTATTCCAACTTTTATAATCCATCAAATGACCAAAAATAAAATGACAAGTTTTAGCGCATAATGTGATTAAATTCTCGGGATCTAATTCTTTGGATGGATTTAAATGTACTGGTTCTATATGATGAACTTCTAGGTCTTCTTGGCGTCCGCAGGCTTGGCAAAATGGTTGTTTTAATAGATGTTCTTTTCTAACATCTTTCCATTTCCAAGATCTGGAAGCATATCTAAGTTTATTGAAGAACCAAAACATATAGAGCCTATATTGGAATGTTGCCCAATATTTATACACTATTTGATTTGAAGCACCCGTCGTAGTGCTTTAATGCCCTTCTGGTGTTTTCCCTTTGGGTTACTCGCTCCAGATTAGTTACAGAATTATCTGCTTTATCGTGATTTTTATGGTCTACAATAAAAAGCTGCCTGAGTATAGCCTTTATAGACTCTGGGGTTTGCTCATAGTCCTGTTGATCTATAATCTCTGGCAAATGCTCATCGAATGGTCTAAAAGCATCCATTACTAACTGATGTATTCTGCAAGTCTTTGTCTGACGCTTTGATCTAATCTTAGAATAATATGTATCTGGCAGCAAACCAACATCGAAACTTATATCTACAGATAAATAGCCATTACTTTGATTCTTTGGTTTTAGCTTTTTAACGTATGATCTATCGTAAGTTGCTTCGAATCCATTACTTGAACCAGACTTTCTGGTGAACTTGATATGAGAATATACATTTCCTAAATTAGAAACACTGTACTCTTTAATTTCAATTCCATCTATTACTACTGATCTTAACAGTTCACCATCAGAAAGGGGAGACACATTCTCTACAAAAAAGAATTCAAGTTGCGTCATACAATCTCCATTACTGTTTCACGGTTGAGATGTGTGCAGTAACTCCAGAACGACCAAGAGCTATCGATACACCAATCCTTTTATTATAGTTGTCCTCTTTGGAACAAACAGCGGTTCCTTCAAAATGTTCGCCGTGAGGAGAATCGATAATAAGTTCAGTCATGCCACCCTTTGGGCTAATAACTACTTCTCCAGACTTATAAGTATCATGATGCCTATAATGTCTGACTGCAACCTTATATCCGAACTTACGCAATTGACCGACTGTGATGTGATGGCTCATTATTTTTATCCTTATTCAATGTAGAGTTTAAATACGATATCAATCCGCTACCGGTATTAACAAAAACACACGGCAACAAAGCGTGTACAATAAAAACAACCGATGCACACAAAGCTATTATAGCAAACGTAATAGCCCGTGTCAAGTGTGTGCAATACGATAGTTGCAATTCTTCAAGATGCTTAAACATAATTTAGTGGAGGCGAGGGGAATCGAACCCCTGTCCAGAATAGTTTCAATATAAACTTCTACATCCTTATGCGATTATTTGTCACCAATCGCCAATGCTATCCGCACAGTTAGCGGAGTCACGCGGTCTACCGCGATTTTATCCGATTACTTTGCCGGATCGACGCAGTTGACTTATCAACGTCAGCATGATTGGGCAATATGGCTCATGCCGCCACACTCGTACCTAACTAGGTCAGGCAGCGAGAGCGAGAGTCGAAACTTCGCCAGATAACAATTTAATCGACTTTTATACTGGCCGGTCGATCAACCAGTGGATGCAATCTATACCTACGTCTACCTGTCGATACCTTTACGCCCCCTTATTTAAGGAATGAATTTAACTGTTGTGGACCTTTGTATCCTATTAATCTTCCTTGTTCTTTACCTTTGTCATATATCAAGAACGCTGGTATGGTTTTGATATTATGTCCCTGTACTATATCTTTATCTTTGTCATAATCGACCACAATAACCTCATATTGTTTAACAGTTTCTGATAATTCTGGATGAACATTTATATCATTTTTAGCAACTTGGCAGTATTGGCACCAATCTGCTGAGAAGATAATTAAAGTTTTATTTTCACCGGCAAAACACTGCAATGTATATATTGAAATGATTACCGAAAGAAAAAAAATAAAGGTGTTGGTTTTCATGGCAGACCTCCTTTTTCTTGACCCATGAATATTATACACTATTTATAACCAAGTTTTAGTGCTTGATCGTCGCTAAGTGTTTTCAGCCAACTAGCCCTTACTACTTCTCCTTTCTGATTTATCATAAGATTTCTTACTTTGCCTTTATTACCAGTAAACTCACAGATTCCAAGACTCATTTCTTCTGCCATATCAACTATTCCTCGCACATAATCGTCGGCTCCATAACAATATAATCGGATGCCACCGAACTTTTCTTTAATCTGTGACCAGCAAAAATCTGTTTCGTCATTCTCTGGCTTATTAAGATGTTTTAATCTATTTTGTATTCTAAAACACGCTTTATCAATAAGATCGTACCATCCATCCTCGCACTCTATCCATTTAAGCATACGAAACTGCCTAGGATATTTTGCTATAAGTTTATCCATTAACTCAGGACTCATTTTCATCCTCTAATTGTTTGAGAGTATTCTGACATATCCTCAATCTACGGTGCAAATATTCAGAATAGTGATACCAACTGTTAGCCATTATAGCCCGTTCTACAGCGACTGTCAATAGCACTATAATGATTAGCGATGTCATGGTTTTACTATCCATCCAAGTTTTATAAAATCTAATCGTATTTCTTCGGTAATGATGCCTTCTGGTACATATCCAGCCTTGTGATCGCATCCTATGCCAGAACAATACCAATCTATATAATCACCACGGTTTAGTATATCTGATACTATACCGCCAGCGTATCTCCAAGAACAGCCCCATTCTTTTTGATCATACAGGAAAGTATTGTTGCACAAAGCAGCATATAAATTTTGACAATATACATTGCTGTGTTTGCATTTTTCAACAATATTGCTTGATAAGATATCTTTTTCTAAGTCCATAAATAACTTCTTAGTTTGATTAATTTGATCAGCATTTTTGTATCTTCTTTTTCATAATTTCTTTCTACTTCGTCAATCTTCCTAAAGTAGAACTTACCGTCTTTTTCTTTAGTGAATAATTCGTATGGATCTAATCTGTTATCTCTGTTTTTCCACCAGTTGTATAGTTTTAATATTTTCTTTGCAGCTTTTGCTTGACTTGTTGGCTTGCCATAGTCTTTATCTCCAACAGGAACCCCATAATTTTCATCTAGTTTAAGATTACATGCCCAATCTAAATGATCCAATCCAGCTTGAATACATCTACCATGAATGAATTCATAATTTCTATCATCATAACAACTCATTAAATGGGCTTGTTCTACTTCTACAAAATCTATAAGCTCGTTAAATAGTCCATGAAGTATTCTAGTATCCAAATCATAATATTCGCCGGGAGTTAATCCAGTGTGCAAATAATGTACTTTATCAATAAAACGATTTCTGATATAAACTTCTATTGTGTGGTAAATATCGATAGGTAGAAAGACTATATCTTGTAATATACTCAGTCCATCCTCTGCTATCCAATATCTGATTGGATGTTTTTGTTGATTGACTTTATGCCACTCCCTCCACCCTTCGCTGGTTAATGGTTCCGGCTTAGTTGTTCCTATAAGCCAATAAGCTAACTTGGAACAACTCCAATAATTGAATCTTGGATATTTCTTGATGAATTTAAACATTACAGGTCTATATTTACTTCGTGTTCGTTGAGTAGCTTATAAAATTCGTCTCTGATTCTATCTAAAGCGTCATTAGCATCTTTAAAATCATGATGGTATTTACGCCATGATCTTAATTGTTGACTAAAATCCCATAAAAATGAGTGTGTTTTTTGTGCTTGTAAAACAACATTGTATTCATGTTGATCTTCTGGCAAATTAAACTCTAGTATAGCTTTCATGAATTAAAATACCTCATAATTCTGTATAGTATATAGCTGCACACAATAATGCCAATAATACAAATGATGGTTCTAGTATTATCATCATGAATAAATGTGGGGCAGATTGGTCTTCTGTTGGGTGGTAATTGCATATCAAACAAATAATCTATCTTGTAACAAAGCTCTGACTGTTTCAGTAACATTAATTCCATCAACAATAATGTCATTACCTCCACCCTTAATAGGATTAGGTGGCATTTTTTCTGCTACTCTATTATAGAGCCAAAAAATAATAAACTTTTGTTCTTTTGTTAGATTACTCATAGATACTGAACTCCATCTAGTGGATCATTGTCATATGGATATTTAAATGGCCCCAATACTAATCTTCTTTTCTGCTTCATGAAATTTAAAACCTCATAAAAACAGCTCTCACAAATATCAATACCAAATTTTCTACCATCATGTGTAGAACCATAGCCCCAACAACTTTCAAGCGTTGCATAGTCTGGACCAACATTAGTGTTATTAGTTGTGCTTTTCCCGCAAATGTCGCAATGAACATCTTGAACTACTCTAATCTTTTTTTCTTCAAATGTTTTCATTATACTTCCAATATATCAGATACGCCTTCTAATAGGTTTTTACGTACATTCTTATTCATATTAGATAATGTGATGTGTTGCTTCACAAAGTCTGTACCTTTTTCTTTAGAGATCTTTCCTATAAGATTTCGCCCCCAGCCATTAGTTATGCTGCGAACATCCTTGAAATCAATCTCGACATTAAATCCAAGATCAATATCATCAAGAACGCTCTGTTTTAATTCAGTAGCTAATTTAGTACTACTTAAATCAGTACCATACATATGTTTAATTTCGTAATAAATCAACGGACCCTTCATATTTCCTCTTTATCAAAATCTAGTAAATCTGGATTAATTAAGTCAATCATATAGTCTTTCGTTAAAGCCAATGCTTCTTCGTGACCAATTTCAGTAAAAATTTCCTCAACATCTTCAACTATTTTGTCTACTAATTCACAAACCGCCGTAAAATCATTTCTGTCTAGATTGGCTAATTCTTTTGGTATGTTAACTATCATAAATTTTCCTTGTATTGAAAACGCCCCTATTATCGTTGGTTAATACCCTGAGTGAGAAATCTCAACAATACGGATATTAGAGCAACAGGACGTTACATTTGGCGATCAACTCAAATGTGACTGTTGATTCAGTTCTTCTCCAGTATTATAGTCGATGATAGGTTTGTCAACAGACAGCATCATGCTTTCAAGATTCCATTTAAGACTTTCAATGTCATCACCAATAGCATAAGATGGTTTTTCAGATATATTTACAATAGTTCCATTATCATCAGTAAATACAGTATGAATACAGTATGATGTATCCATATCTCCAAGAGGAATTTTAGTTACACTTTTTACTACACGATAATTCCAACTCATTCTAAAACCACAACCTTTGCCCCATCAAACACATGATGATCCATACTATCATACATACCACTTCGTATAGGCTTATTTATTACCCTAAAATCTATGCTAAATTGACTATCTAATGAAATGTTTTGAGTCTCTCGCAAATATCTCATGATCGCAATAGTAATATCTTCAGCAGATAACTCGATCTCTTTTTTATTTTGTATTTTCATCAGAATAGTCCTTATACAATTTATAATTCATTCCCGCAACAAATCCGCACTGGAAATAATAAAAATCATTTGGGGTTCCTTCATGATCCCCGTCAAGCCACAATTCTTCTGCTAGTTTTTTAGCACTTTCATATCTTTCTTTGATAGTATTTAGTTTGTTTGAATTTTTCATTCTTGCACTTTTGTTCCAATATCATAAGGATATCCATTTTCTGTATCGTCACTATAGACTCCTTCGTAATGATTGTCCCACCAAGGAATCTTGCTATCTGGAAGATAGTCATTATTTTCTTCTTCGTTACACATTACTTTAGACTCTCCCTAATCTCAGCCCTAGCATCATCCCAGCCAGCAATGTATGCCGCCTCAAGCCACGTTTTAATTGTGGGCCAATTGTCTACCTCATCTATAGGTTTTTTAACTAAGTCATCGTATGCTCTTTCGCATCGTAACGAAAATCCTTCAATTGTGTTTAGCCAATCTTCAAAACCGTTCATGTTTCTTCTTTTTCTTTTTATTAAAGTTGTCTAATTTAGAAATATAGTCTTTGCTTAATTGTTCTTTATTTTTTTTATCGTTCTGTTTTTGTTTTTTATGCTTTATTTTGATTTTGACATTAAACAATAATCCATATATTGTAACAATCGGAGCAACGAATAGCAATACTAGAAC
>Ga0164293_10004556_pt1 | contig 11863 bp, 1 predicted proteins | sample GEODES118metaG_FD_111487 | JGI IMG/M metagenome (GOLD analysis project Ga0164293, IMG submission 111487) | Eutrophic lake water microbial communities from Lake Mendota, Wisconsin, USA - GEODES118 metaG | ecosystem: Environmental > Aquatic > Freshwater > Lake | place: USA: Lake Mendota, Wisconsin...
GAGCTGCCGGTGTGAATGGTTGTGGATCTACAACCGCTGTTGCCGCAGGTGATACGAAGTTGTTCAGGTCTTTAAACGTTACAGAGTAAGTACCTGGTGCTACTCCTGTAAATACATTCGAAGGCTGATAATTAGAACCATCGATGCTGTAAACAAATCCCGCTGTGGTTGGTGCGGTAACCGTAATGGTTCCGGTGGCAGCTGCACAGGTAGGTTGTGTTACACTAACAATTGGAGCAACAAGGTTTACTACTTCGATCGTTGCACTACCAGTGAGGTCAGCAGCAATTGAAGCACAATTGGCGTCGTTCAATGCTCCAATAGTATAGGTTGTTGTAAATACTGGTGTAACATTCACTACAATCGGACTGCTAGATCCGCTGAAAGGAATATTACCCGGTAATAAAGTACCGCTCCATGGGCCGGTACCGGTAACTGCAATGCTTACAGGTGTTGGAGCAGATACCGGTATGATGGCATCACCACTAATTACTCCTGTAGGACGTGAATTAACAGTTATGGTAGCAGTGGCTGTAGCAGTACATCCGCCTGTAGCCGTTGCCGTTACCGTATAAACCTGAGTGCTTGAAGGACTAACGTTTACGGTAGCACCTGTTAAATTGCCCGGATTCCATACATAAGTTGTAGACAATGGTTCATAGCTGTACAATCTACCGGAAGCTGGTTGATCGCTATTCAAATCATTGGCAACACTGTTACTAGAGCTGTTACTGCTGAAAGTAATGCTTTGGTAATTAGTAGAACCTGCTGTGATACCTGCAGATGCAGACATTGAACCTGATCCCATCGTACCATAGCGGTATTCAATTTTACCTGAACCTTCATACAACCATGCCTGGAAGGTTGAGTTAGCTGCTCCACCAGTAGCACGTGGTATGGTTACAAACCATTGTACTTTGAATATCCGGTTAGGTGCTGTACCTGTAACCAAGGTTTTTACATTACCATCGGTACCGGTTGCCAAATCATCCCAATAAGGATAGATTTTTGGAACATTAAGGGTGCTGGTAACAGTATTACCAAACTGGCTTGATGCGGTTGCGCCACCAAGTAAGATCCATCCATCAGGCGATACGGAATATTGCGTATAAGCAGTACCGTTAAAGTTAAAGCTGAAACCGATATTCGCTGCAGCACCTGTTGGTGTATCATCGTTACTAGAGTTCAAAACCTGTGCGGCTCCGGTCATCGGATCTAAACTTGCACCTGTTGAAGTTGAGAATACATAAGAAGAAGCCGTTGATGAAACAAGGCTGCTTGCCTGTAATTGTCCGGTTGAACCTTCACAGATGGTAGCACCTGTTGCAACGAGGTTTTGAACAGAAGGATTAGCCGTTACAATCGCAGAAGCTGTTGCAGAACATCCATTGCCATCTGTTCCGGTCACCACATAGGTAGTAGTAGCTGATGGTGATGCATCTACCACTGCGCCTGTTGCAGCAGATAAACTACCTGAGTTGCTCCAGATATATGAAGTAGCACCTGAGGCAGTTAAAGTTACCGGAGTACCACCCGGTGTACAGAATGAAGCTGTGCCAGGAGTTACGGCAACTGTTGGTAATGCATTAACCGTAACCGTTACGCTTGATGTAGTACTATTGCCACATACATCAAATACGGTAACCTGATAGGTTGTTGTTACTATTGGGTTAACAGTTACTGAAGCAGTGGTTTGTGTAATACCATTATTCCAAACATAAGTAAATGGCCCGCCACCGGTTGCATTGGCACTCAGTACAACAGGGCTTCCTGCACAAGAGGTAGAAGGTGTTGCAGTAGGGGCAGCAACTACAGGCACCACTGTAACGGTTACCGGAGTTGCATTGTTATTCGCGCTACAACCTGCAGCTGAGCTAACAGAAACCGTATAGTTTGTTGTTACGGTAGGAACAACGGTTATAGATGCACCTGTTTGTGGTGTTGTTGGCGGTACCGTATTCCAGGTATAAGTGTAAGCAGGGTTTTGTGTAACAACATCCAGAATATTTACTGTAAAGTCATAAGCACCACCTGAACCAAATGAAGCACAAGCATCACCTGATCCGTTGGTATTACCATTTAATCTGGTACGTACCCTCAATCCTGTTTCACCTGGAGTTGCATTTGCAGGAACCGTAATATTTACCGTACCTGTTGTGGCAGAAATCCATGGCTGTATCCATTCTGATGCTTCATACAAACCATTACGATTGTAATCGATCCAAACCGACACAATGGATGCACCATCTGTTGTTAAAGACAAAGGATAAGTTTGTCCGCTATTCAACGTTGTAGTTGTTGTAGGTGTTGGTGCAACAATGTTATAGAAAGGAGAAACTTGTGATGCTGCAGTGAAGTTGATGGTTCCTAATGTCAACCCGGTTAAAGTAGAAGTGCCCGAACTGGTTGGCACACAATACACAGCAGGTAACCCTGTAGGGCCTGCAGATACCACACCTGAATAAGCATTCAACACCGCAGAACTACCCAAACAAATGCTTGGTGGAACTGCTCGTACGCTATCAAGAACAGGTGTTGCATTAGCAGTTACCACTACACTGGCTGAATTAGCGCAACCTGTAGGCCCTGAAACGCCATCATCAGCAGTTACCGTGTAAGTGATAGTACCTGCCACTGTTGGTGTTGCGGTAACGCTTGCTACGTTGTTGGCACTTAAGCCACTACCCACTGATGGAGAAGCGGTCCACGTGAAATTGATATAGCTTGGATCGCTAGGTGAAGCTGATGCATCTAAACCTACTGATCCGCCAGGAATACAGAATGTAGTTGATCCTGATGGTGTAATGGATAAAGTAGGTGCTGCTGTTGTAGTAACTACCACTTCGGTACGTGGTCCTTCACATCCTGCTGCTGATGTTTCAGCAACCCAGAATGAAGTGGAACCTGCAACAGAAGTAGGATATGAGCCGGTTGAATTCAACGAAGTACCTCCAGTAGCTACGTTATACCAGTTCAATGTTCCACCGGTACCTGTAGCTGTTAAGGTTACTGCACCTGGTCCACAACGGGTAACTGCAGGTGCTGTTGGTGCAGCAGGTAATGGATTTACGTTAACTGTAACCGGAGATGAAACCGTAGAACATCCACCTGGTCCGGTAACGGTAGCAGTATAAGTATCGGTAACGGTAGGATTGATTATAGTATTTGCAGCAGCAGTACCTACGGTATTTAAGGCTGCATCTTTCCAAACATAGGAATAAGCCGGGTTTTGGGAAACCAGACTGATCAGATTGATTTTATATTCCTCATATTCACCCCAGGTTACTGTTTGTGTAGGACCACTGATAGTGCCTTCATTTACCAATACGCGCATTGCAGTTACACCTGCTGTTGCAGTAAGTGGAACCGTAAAGCTTCCGGTAGAAGTGTGAGGGCCAGTAATGACTGCACCTTGATTGTAAACTTGCTCACCAGCATCATTGAAATCACCGTCACGGTTGTAATCGATGAATGCTGCCAAGGCATTACCAAAATTTCCACCTTGTGTAATGCTTGTTAGGGAGATATTATAGGTTTGTCCTGCAGTTAAAGAGTATGGCCCAAATGCGGTGAAGTTAGAATAGCTTCCGCCTGTTCCGGTTGCAGTTCCAATAGACCCAACCAGTGAACCACCTCCTGTTGTATTGTTCAATATGGTGGTTGAGCCCTGAGAAATGGTGATATTACCAAAGTCTTCATCTGTAGTAGGGTTTGACACTGCAGGAGGAGCCGTATAAGTAGGAAGAGTTTGAGGGCCTGTGCCTATAACGCCTGAATACACACTAAGTGTTACTGCTCCATTGGCGCAAACAGTTGTTGGATTGGCTTTTGCACTATCAATAACCGGGTTAGCCAATACAGTAACAGTAACTGTTTCAATTGAAGTACATCCTTTATCAGGATCAAAAGCTGAGATTGTGTAAACATAAGTACCAGGTGCTGTTACGGTAAGTGAATAAGGATCAGAACCTGTTGCATTAGGAGTTAAGGATACAGTACCCGTAACACCGCTTCCGGCACCACCTGTAGCGGTTAAATCGAACGTAGCGAATGTATTAAAGTCGGGCGTATAGCTAGAACTTAATGTAAAGGTTTCTCCCACACAAGCACTTGAGCCTGTAGAAGAAGTAACGGTTAATGGATCAGGTGAAGAAACCGTTATCGTAACCGGTGTTCTTCCACTTTCACAACCGAATGTGGTGATTTCTGAAACATAGAATGTAGTAGTAGTAGCAACAGTAGTCAAATAAGTAGTTGACACATTCGTTTGAACTGCAGTGCCACCAGTAGGTACTGTGTACCAGTTAAAGGTTGGCGTTGGTTCACCTGAGTTTGAAGAAACACTGGCTGAAGGTATTACCGTACCGCATTGTTCAGATCCTGTTGTAGAAGGATTTGCAGGAATTGGGTTTACCGTTACCGCTACGGTTGGTGTGCTGCTGCAACCCAACGCATTGGTTACAGTAGCCTGATAGGTAGTGGTGGTAGTTGGGTTTACTGATGCTGATGGCGTAGTTGCCGTGATGCCATTATCCCATGCATAAGTTAATGCCGGGTTTTGTGAAACCAAACCTAAGATGTTTACCAGATAATCTTCCGTTTCACCCCATGTACCTGCAGGGTCGCATGGGCTTGCTACAGTGCCCTCTCTCAATATCACACGCATGCGGGTTACCCCTGCTGCTGCAGTAACAGGTATGGTTATGTTTGCAGAAAAATCTGCATAAAATCCGCCACTTAATTTAGGAATATCGAAGAACTCACCGGCATCTGCAAAATCTCCATCACGGTTAAAGTCGAAATAAATCCTGCACGTATTACTCGTAGCGTCTGTTCCATCATGGAACTGATAGATGGTTGCAGGATAAGTTGTACCTGCAGTAATCGTTACCGGAGTTAAACCGGTAAAGTCAGTATAAGCCCTGTTAGCTGCAGAATTGTTGGTTTGTGGTGTAGGACGTACTGCAGGGTTATTTATACCTGCAAATGTAACCTGGCCGATATCATCTTCTGTAGTGCTACTGAAAGCAGATGTACAATATCCGGTAGGAGGGGTTTGTGGACCACTACCGATACCCGAAGAGTACACATTGAGTGTAACCGGAGCACCTGCACAAACAGTTGAAGGTGCCGCTTTAATACTGTCAATGGTTGGCTGAGCATTGATGGTTACAGAAACCGTTGCGGTGGTAGCACATCCTTGTGTACCATCTAATGCACTAAGGGTATAAACATAGGTGCCACCGGCTGTTGGTGTTATTGAAATAGTTGAAGGATTACTGATGTTTCCGCTTCCACCACTCACTGAAGAAGGTATTCCACTTCCGGTAGCAGGTGAAGCAGTCCAGGTATAAGCATAATTATTGGCGTTTGATCCACCTGTTACTGTGGCCGTTAATTGAAGCGGGCTATTGGCACAAACAGGTCCATTGGAAGAAGCCGCAAGTGGATCGGGTGCACTTACCGTTGCTACAACCGGTGTACGCAAACTTTCACAGGTACCATCGAAGATGGCCACATAGAAAGTAGTGGTTGCTGAAATGGTATAAGTATTGGTGCCACCATTAGAGGTATTCAAACCAGCAGCAGTTTCACCAGGAATAGCCGTTCCTCCCGTTGGCACCGTGTACCAGCGGTAATTGCCATTAGAAGTACCAGTAACAAAGCAAGCAGGAACTGCCGTTCCGCACTGGGTTGAATTGGCTCCGGATGGTGAAGCAGGTAAAGCAGTGGTAGTTACTGAAACCGTATTGGCTGCTGCTAGCGGACAACCGGCAGCCGTTAATATTCCACTGTAGGTAGTATTCACCAGTGGATTAACTGTTGCAGGATTTCCTGTTGCTACAGTAGAGGTTCCATCCGACCAGGTTGCGTTGCTTACAGGTATTCCTCCATTTCCTGTAAAGCTTAGTGTTGGCCTAACAGTGTAAGTTGAAACACCAGCTACTGTGATTCCACAAACAGAAGTTCCAGTGGTTGATGTTCTGTTATAAGATACAACAGATGCATACGTAGTATTATCAGCAGTACATGTGGTAGAAATGGTAGATGTACTTGCTAAAATATCCCAGCACATTTGAATCACGATATTGGAACTTCCATCCCAAACGAAAGAAGAAGATGAACCGCCGCCTGTACCAAATGCGAAATTATTTGCCCCAGAAACCGGAACATAACTTGCATTGAGGTACACCTGTGTAAATGTTGGGGTTAAGAAGGTTGTAGTTAAAGCAGTTGCGCTCGTTTGCGCCATATTGATGGTGAAATTGGTACGAGCAGTGGTATTATTAGCTGTAATATTTAAAGAAGCTGCAGTAATTGGACCAGCTGCCAACCCGGCTGCCTGCAATTCTGTAGCTCTGTAAAGTATTTGCATCTTATTATTCGCCCAGTTACTATACAGTGGGTTAGGATAGGTAGCAGAAGTAGTTGCACCGGTACCAACTGTTCTTGTAACATTAGGAATCGTTGCTATTCCTGTTAAGGTAACCGGACTTCCTGAACAAACTGTTGTAGCAGAAGCTGTCATTGAAGCCGAAAATCCGGTTAAAGGCTCATCCTGATAACTTGCACCAGACCATGTTTTGGTTAAACCTGTTGTAGTAGTAGCGGTAATGCTCCAGGTTACCAAACGATTATTTGGTGTAGCTGCCGGAATGGTAAACTGCCAGTTACTACCACTCGTATTGGTCATGGCAACAGGTCCGGTAGTCGTGCCATCGTTATTATAAGTGATGGTGACACCCGATACCGTGCCGCTGTTCGTTGTTACATTCGCAGAAACCAGATGTGAGGTTACTGAACATGCACCCGGTGCAACGGTTACATTAGCAGAATCTAAAGATGCGAGTATCCATGCATAATAATCAGCGCCTGTTGGAACAATTGGCCCCGGGGCAGTTGTAGCCGTTGTACGCGATCCGGTTGCACCGATAGCTCCTGTTCCGCTGCTGGCTGATCTTGGAGACCAGGCACCAGAGAGTGCCGATGATTGGCCAATATATAAATCACCCTGATTGGGAACCGTGAGCGCATCAACAGCGTTGAAATTCATCGTTACTGTTGGATTGGTTCCCTGAATGCCACCTGCATTGGTATTAACCAGATAAGCACGGGTTCCGATTGCACCTCCTGATGGAGCAGCGGTTTCTCTTACGGTTACTTTGGTAACGGTAGAACCTGTGGTAACTGCTGTCGGTGTTGATCCTGCAAACCAATCAAATCTGGCAGAGAATGGATAGTTGAACGTACTTGCACCACCACGGCCGGTTAAGCTCATAGAACCATTTCTGATATAGGTATTGGTACCACCAGCAAGTGTACTGAATGTAGGAGACGCTCCGGAATAACCGTTCCAGGTAAACAAAAGGTTATTACCACCTAAATCCAGCACATTACCTGGTGTTGATAAACTTGCAGCTAACGTAAGCGGCGCTGTTCCAAAGAGGGTTAAGTTATTAGAAAGATTTAACCCATTACCATTGCCAGCCAAAGTAAGGTTATTCAATTTCCTGTTGGCAGGTATTGACGCATCATCTCCATTTACTACTGCCGATGCAGCAGGAGAGAAGAAGTTCAGCGTGAGGTTATACAAGGCAACCCTTGCAGTGGGTGTAGTAGCAGCAACTGAATATGTACCCGAAGTTCCAGCTCCAGATGCAGCATTACCTAAATTCAATAAAGGAGCTGCAGCGTAACCAAAACCTGCATTGGTTACTGTAAAACTGGTAATCTGTCCATTTGAACCAATATTGGCTGTAGCAGCGGGCCAGCAACCTGCAGGAAAGGCAAGTAATGCCGTAACGCCCGGACTCACCGACATCGTTAAAGTTGGCGGGGTGATGTAGGCTGCTGTTGTAGAATTAAGGTAAACAGATTCTACCATACCCTGGTTTACAGTTATGATAAAGTTGGCCGATGTATAAGCAGTAGCGCCGGAAGCCAATGTTCCGCCCGAAACTGTGATAGTGGGAGCAGTAGTATATCCTGAACCAGGGTTAGTAATTAGATTAAGTGCCAGTGGACCACCAAAGGCAATCTGAGGGGCCACAGTATAATTAGTACCACCATTAGTGGTTGAAATATTACCAACACCCGAAGATGCCTGTTCGTTTGAAGTAGCAATACTTGTTCCCTGGTCGCTGTTAATGGTAAGCCCACCACTGATGGTTGCAGCCCCGGATTTTTGAATAATACTACTCGCAGGTCCTGCAACCTGTTGTAAATAAACAGCAGTTGCCGCTGCAGCAGAACCTGTACCACCTGCAACACCAACACTAAAAGCAATTGCTGGAGCAGAAGAATATCCGTTGCCGGGATTGGTTAAATTCAAACTACGAACAGTTTGTGAAGTAGCATCCCAGTTGGCACTGGCAATGGCTGCTGTACCTGCATATAAGAAAGTTGCAGTACCACTTACAGCAGTACCAGATACATGCACCGGAGCTGCTGAAGCTGAAGGTGTACCGGCAACTGTACAGGTATATAAATTGCCATTATAAAAATATTGAGTGCCGGCAGTTACGGCTGATACCTGGAAAGGATTGCCCAGTTGGCCTACAGTACCGAGGTATAAAAGCGTGGGCCCTGATGAAGCACTGGGTGTTGTGCCGGTAAACGATGGTGCAGAGCTAAATGTTCCGGCGCCCGTACAGAGGTAAACATTACTTCCGGAAACATACCTTGTACCTATAGTAGCAACCAGTGCTGGCGCATATTGAACTACTGATGCACCAAATACCACAGGCTGGGCATTGTATAATGTTCCCATATTGGTAACCACCGCATTCGCCACCTGCAAATTCAACGGCAAACCATACAATTGAGCGGTATTATCTATTCTTATTTTACCATTGGTATTAAGTGAACCAGCCGTATGTGCTAATCCGAATGGAAGAATAAGGTTTTGTGTTGTACTGATTACACTACTGCCTAAACTGGCAAAACTTAATGAACGTATAATACCATCCGTGCCATTGCCCTGGAAGGTTCCCGAACCCGAAAGGGTAGAACCACTGCCATTAAAAGTTAAAGAGCCAAGGGCAAGGTTTGCATATCCATTGTTGGTGAAATTACCGGAAACCGTTAATGCCTGACCTGCGCTGGTGGTAGAATAGGCAAGTAAACTACCCCCGGAATTGATATTGATATTTGTAGCTGTTAATCCAAATGAAGTAGCACCCCATTGTAAAGTGCCACTAATGTCAACATTATTATAAACCAGCGCCTGATTTGCCGTAACAATGGAACCAGCCGGGATGGTTATGTCATTTCCAGACCCTGGTACCACTCCACCAACCCAGGTAGCCGGTGAATTCCATAATCCGCCAGTAGCAGTTGCAGTGAAATTTGTAGGTACTGCTGATGTGATAGAAATATTGTCTATTGCTGCAGAAGGATTGGAACCAAAACTACCATCGTTTTTCCAGGCAAAAATAAAACGAACGGTTGTTCCTGCAGCAGCAGAAAAACTTCCTGTAACATTGGTAGCGGCAGTAATTCCCTGATAGAAATTGATAAACGTTGCACCTACCATATTGGTAACAGCATTGCCTGATCCGGGATAGGTAGTTGAAGCAATTGGTAAAACGGTGGTTGGTGCAGTAAAAAACTGCATCAAATCCCAGGCTGCTTCTCCATTTGATATTACTGTAAAGCTATAATTGATTAACGATTGTCCTGCAGGTATTGCAATATCCCTGTAAAAGTAGTTGACACAAGCAGCAGCATTGTTATAATTGTTGGAAACACCTGCATTGCTTGATACATAAGCGCTGCTTCCGGCAAAAGAACCTCCGGTAACACCAGTACCCACAACCCAGGGGTTATTGAGTGTGTTATCCGATTGCCAGCCATTTGCAAGTAATGTACTTCCGCTATTGAAACCACCTTGGCCGGCAGGATCAAGCAATAATGTACTTTGCGATTGGGCATTAAAAGATGCCAATAAAATAAGCATTGCCGTAATCGACGTCATCAACAAGCGGATTGTCCTGAACCCGGCCGGTTGTAAGTTTTTGGTAACTGTCTGCATGTTTTGATGTTTTATAGATGTAGTAGAAAACTCAAGTGAAAAATTATTTTGCGGAAAAGAAAAAAATCGTTGTCGGGGAGGGTCTTCCGGAAACAAAACATAATCCGTTTGCATTCCGCGGCTGCGAAATCCGGATTGAAGGAGTCTCTTCAATGATGCGTAAAAATTACTCATACAAAAAAACAATAGTTTGTTTGAAATCAATACAGACAAGCGTTTTAAGCTTTGCCCGGCAGTTTTCCTGCTCCAGAATTCGAAGGGGGGGGATGGTAGTTTTTGTTAAGGTCAGCAATTAACAATGTGAATTTACTGTTATTTTAATAATAACCAAATAATATCTTAGCAAAATCTTTAAAAATTAATTTTCGGGTATCGATTTTTTTTAATACAATTTATTTAGCATTTTCATCTTCCAGTCTATTTGGGTTTCACTATTTCTTATTGCCCATACTTACGCTCATATACAAAGCTCTTTCTTGAAGGTATATTATTTTACTACCTTTAACTGTAAACAATAGCCGATGTATCACACTGTTAAAGGGAAAGTCCATATATTATTACATCCGGAACTGGGTGATAGCAAATGGGATAAATTCCTCAACAGCTTTTTAATCACCCTCATCGTACTCAATGTTACAGCGGTTATCCTCGAAACCGTACCGTCTATTCATGATCCCTATACCAAAGAATTCGCCATTTTTGATACGGTTTCGGTAATCATTTTCACCATAGAATATTTTTTCAGGGTTTGGAGTGCCAATCACGACCCCAAATATCCGCATAGCTTTCATGGCCGGATGAAGTATATTTTTTCAACGGATGGCATCATCGACCTGCTGGCCATCCTGCCCTTTTATTTTCATGCTATCATTGGCCTCGATCTCAGGGTGCTTCGGATCCTTCGCCTGCTCAGGTTTTTACGGCTTTTCCGTTTAACCGCCTATATGAAATCGGCAAAAATGGTGCGGAATGTATTCATTACCCGCGCCAATGAACTCAAACTCAGTATCGTTTTGATCATCTTTCTCCTGATCATCTCTTCTTCCTTACTCTATTTCACCGAGCACCTGGTGCAACCAAAAGTATTCTCCAGTATTCCCGCTACTTTCTGGTGGGCCATCGTAACCATCACTTCTACAGGTTATGGCGATATGATCCCTGTAACGGCTCTTGGTAAACTCCTTACCGGCATCATCATGATCATCGGCTTTGCCGTTTTTGCCTTACCAGCAGGTATCATCACAGCAGGCTTTCTGGATGAAATGAGAAAAATAAAAGGAAAGCATAAGCATGTTTGTCCGCATTGCAAGCAGCCGATTGAGGAGGAGTAGGAGCATGCGTTTAAGACGTTTAACGTTTAAGGTTTAAAGTTGGGGTAGCTGTTGAGGTGTGAGGGGATTGGTTCATTAGTTGAATAAGGGATTGGGGATTGGGAATTAGTTGATTAGTTGATTGGTTCGTTAGTTGAAAGGAATTGGGGATTGGGAATTAGTTGATTAGTTGATTGGTTCGTTAGTTGAATAAGGAATTAGGGATTGGGAATTAGTTGATTAGTTGATTGGTTCATTAGTTGAATAAGGGATTGGGAATTGGGAATTAGTTGATTAGTTCATTAGTTGAATAAGGGATTGGGAATTAGTTGATTAGTTGATTGGTTCATTAGTTGATTAGTTGATTGGTTGATTGGTTGAATAAGGGATTGGGTTAAAGGAATAAGGAATGAGGAACAAGGAAAGAATAACATCTAATACCAATGTAATTTTTATAATGCCAATATTTTATAAATCTTATATGCCGATGGTATCAAACAAATAGTACAATGAGGCGATA
>Ga0164293_10004557_pt1 | contig 11863 bp, 12 predicted proteins | sample GEODES118metaG_FD_111487 | JGI IMG/M metagenome (GOLD analysis project Ga0164293, IMG submission 111487) | Eutrophic lake water microbial communities from Lake Mendota, Wisconsin, USA - GEODES118 metaG | ecosystem: Environmental > Aquatic > Freshwater > Lake | place: USA: Lake Mendota...
GATGTACATCACACTCGAGCCGTGTAGCCATCATGGTCGCACGCCACCTTGTGTAGATGCAATTATTGCGGCACGACCCAAGCGTGTCGTGTTCGCACATTTTGATCCGAATCCAAGCGTAGCTGGCCGCGGCATGCGCCGTCTGCGCGATGCTGGGATTGTTGTGGATATCGGTGTTTGTGCTGACGAAGCGTTGGCGATTAATCCAGGTTTTGTCTCGCGGATGACGCGTGGCTTGCCCTACGTCTGGATGAAAATTGCTGCATCACTAGACGGTAAAACCGGGTTGACGAACGGCGTGTCGCAGTGGATCACGGGCCCCGAGGCGCGTGCAGATGGACATCATTGGCGTGCACGCAGCTGTGTGGTCTTGACTGGTATCGGTACTGTCAGAGCAGATAATCCGAAGATGACTGTACGTCACGTCGTGACAGCGCGACAACCCCGCCGTGCCGTGATTGATCCAGGCTTTGAGATTAACGATGATGCCGCTGTCTTAAGCGGTGAAGGCGCAATTGTTTTTACCGGTGATCAAAACGCAGAGAAAGCAGCGCGTTTTGCTGACTGTGGGATTACTGTGGTGAACGTGCCTGAAGATTCACCAGCGCCTGCAGGGCAAGCGCGTCGTCGCATCAACATGCGCGCGATGATGCGCTGGTTGGCTGAACATGACACGAATGAAGTGCACGTCGAAGCGGGTTCAGGTTTGAACGGCGCGCTTCTACAGGCAGACTGTGTAGACGAGTTGCTGGTTTATATGGCGCCGATGTTATTAGGCGAAGGCTTGAGTATGGCGCAGTTGCCCTCACTGACTAAACTTGAGGGCGTACAGCGTTTTGAGTTTACGGATGTGACACGCTTCGGTGCGGATGTACGATTGCGTGCGCGACTCGCAGCGCATTGGCAAGAGCTGATGCAAAAAATACATTTGACCCAACCGGGCTTAGATAAGGCACTTTAAATGTTTACCGGAATTGTCGCGGCCGTTGGTCGTATCCAGAAAATTGAGCCGCTGGCCGGTGGTCATGCGTATGCGGGCGTCCACCTGACGATTCACGCCGGTGGTTTAGATTTGAACGATGTTGGGTTAGGCGATTCCATCGCGATTCAGGGCGCATGCATGACGGTTGTGTCTAAACATGCTGATGGGTTTGCTGTGGATGTATCGCGCGAGAGTTTGCGCTTGACTATGGGTCTGGACAAAGAGGGTGAAGTCAACCTCGAAAAATCCCTGCGGGTGGGTGATCAAATTGGTGGGCATATCGTCTCGGGCCATGTCGACGGCGTGGGCGAGGTGGTGAAGTTTGAGCCCGTGGGCGAGTCCTGGGAGTTGATCGTCCAGGCGCCTAAAGCGTTGGCGGCTTTTTTGGCTTACAAGGGCTCAATTACAGTCAATGGCGTCAGTTTGACCGTGAATCGGGTGCAAGATGTGGCCGACGGGTGCCAGTTCAGTATCAACCTGATCCCCCACACGATCTCGGTGACGACACTCAAACACCTTGTTCCCGGGCAAAAAGTAAACCTTGAGGTCGACACGATTGCCCGGTACGTCCAGCGGATGTTATCGCTCGACCGGTGATGCTAGAATAGCAGGCTGTTGTTTTTCTTTAGAAATGACACAGCGGACAGGTGGCCGAGCGGTTGAAGGCGCACGCCTGGAAAGCGTGTATACGTTCAAAGCGTATCGGGGGTTCGAATCCCCCTCTGTCCGCCATAAGTAGATGCAAATACTTGATATTAAAGGATTATGGCTCTACACCATCATTGGGCAGGGAGCAGGAGAGGTATTGCCGGTTGGGGGTGGCGGGATGTTTTTGATCAACCGGTAGTTAGTACGAATTGGCCGTGCGCCTAAGCGACCCTGCGGGTTTTCTTGATGCTGGCTCTCCGCGTCGCGTTGATCTTGGTTTGCCAATGATTTTTGCCACTGCCAACAGGAAGGCCTCGAACAGGTTTGAGTGTTGCCATTTCGATCTCACTGAGCTCCCTCGTGTCAGGATCGGCAGCAATCCCAGCATTGATTGCTTTATTTTCTTCTGGTCCAGGAAGGTGGACTCTGCGTCCTGATTTATTTTTGAGATACATAGAACTCAACCTCTCTTCTTTTGGCCTTGCGCAAGCTAATGATGCACCGCGGACCGTATCGTGAATGATCAAACCATCAGGGAGATCACGACGATGCGATTGGTAGCGAGTCCGTGTTGGCATGACCAGCGCAGAGATGGCCGAAACGCTAGGCTCCCCCGATATCGTTAACACGGATCAGCGGCGTCGTGAGGTCTGGATTTGCGACAAGATCGCAACTGACCGGGCTTACTCCGCCAACTCGGGCGGTGTCAGCGCATTGATTCTCGGCGCGGGTGGGAGCTTAAGTGGCTTGGGCGGTGCAGGCGCCACCAGTGAAGCCGGTGCAAGCTCAATCTAACAGCGCACGCTCACCGTCACTACAGTTGCGGATCCAAAGCCATATTGGGTAAACAAATTTTGCATTTGTGTCCGGTTGTTGGCTGTTCTGCCAGTGACGGATTCGATGTCGATGGTGTGCTCAGTTGCTGAGCACACCCCAGTTCATTATCTTTACTCAAGGCGTTTCATGATGGCTTGTCCTGGCTTACTGCACCCAATGTCACAGCAGCTTCCTGGCTGGTTGCTTGTCGCCTTTCCATTGGCATGGCTGCTGGTCAGTACATTGCGTTCAAGCAATCTTTCTACCAGCTTGACCTTGTCACCAATCGGGTAGTTTCGATAAATCTCTTTTTTCATTGCAGCTGGTGAACCGCCACCATGCAGACTGATAACCGAATACCAGCCTGCCTGATGGGATGCAGTCAAGTCCTCGATAAACCTTGCGACCTGAATCCGTTTGTCGTAAGGAATATCTGGATTTGCTTGTAGTACCTCGGACAATCGCCCCGATGTGTGGGGGTTGTGGTCTTCGTCTGGTCCAGGAAGAGCGACAATCAAACCGCCAGAGACTTCGTGTGCAAGCCGATGCATGTCGTACACGTGTGTGGCAAGCATCAGTTTGCCGATATTTGCAAAAACAGGCTCTGGCATGAACGTTTTGCTGAGCGGATCTTGTTGTGCATAGACACTTGAAGCCACGCCACAGGCGTAGATGCTCTCCGTCAGCTTGATCAACTCCACCATTGAATCATGCAAGCTGGAGGAGCTCTCAGGGTTAAGACCATTGGCCTCGCACATCATCGCACTGGCCCCGATCAGTAGGTCACCAAATCCAGCACGAGCCGCAATACAGCTTTGGCGATGGTGATTGGCATATGAATACGTCATGTAACCCGAGTGTTCCCATTCCCGCGCGTAGAACACTCGATCCCATGGAATAAAAACCCGATCAAACATGACAACAGCAGTTGATTGACCGTATTTGCGAGAGAACAGTGCGTCCCCGTGTTCAAGCTTTTCGCCAGGCCTGCCGGCAGGTCGAGCAACAATCGTGATGCCAGGTGCATCAATAGGCACAGCGCCGCATATCGCAAAATCAGCATCTTCTTTGATCATGTTGCGGCAAGGCATGACGAGCAGTTCGTGCATGTAGGGGCCTCCGGTCACAATCGCTTTGGTCCCAGAAATCACGACCCCTTTGGCATTTTGCTCAACAATGTGAACGTAAGTGTCAGGATTCGCTTGTTGGTGAGGGCGTTGTGAGCGTATGCCTTTGGCATCTGTCATGGCGATGCCAACTGACAGATCGTTGTCCTGAACATGCCGCAAATATGACTTGAATCTCTCGGTGTGTTCAGTTGATCCTTTCGCGTCATCGATTCGAGCGCTGACCTGACAAATTGCATTCAGCGCATCATGAGTCAAGTATCGTTGGGCGCAACCAGTTTCCTGGCATAACAAGCGTATGGCTTCCAATTTGTTCAACAGATCACCAGCACACTCGTCAACGTGCAGCATCCGGGGAACAGCACGACCATCCTGAGTGGCAAGCATGAGGGGTTTTAACTCTGGCCGATGCACCATATCGTAAGTCAGCGCCAGCGCGTTTACACCTGGCCGCAGGCTAGGGTGATCCACCACAGATTCAATTCTCTCGCCATTGACATAAACAACGGGCTGATAGCGTCGCAGTGATTCGCGGTACTGATCTCCTGTCATCATTTGGCTACCACCCAGCGTGGAATCATGCAAATCATTTGGCTTCATATTGGTGTCTCCGATGCATTCAATATTTGACTTGAGGTAGTTGACCAACAGACATCTGGATGAATGAGGCAAATCGTGTCCTATCGATCCCGAGCCAACGTCATGGTCAAACCTAGAGAAGGGAATTCGTGAATGATGACGTATTGTTAATTATCAAAGCAATATTATTCTCAAATGTTCGGATAAGGGAATGTTTGATGAATTGCGTGCTGATCTAAAACACTTACATGTGACTGATTCGCCATAATCACTCAAAATAGCTTTGTAGATCAAGGGGTTTTATGCTTGTATCCGTGTTGGAACGGCGGCAACTTAGGGTTTACGTTAGAGTTTGCTTTGAATGAAAATTTTATCTTGCAGCTAAAAAAAAATACTGATAGTCTAATTGTACGTACATAAAAATCCATCATTTCTTGCTAACAGATGGGTCCATGAATTCAAGCAAACTCACAACAACTCTCTCAATCACAAATCTTCATTCACTTAGGCAAAAATAATGATTCCGTTTGGCTCGGCACCATCTGAATCCGTAGCTGAAGAGTGTATAGAGCAGATCTGCAAATGGAACAAACATGTCAACGCAGTGATCACGTTGGATCCTGATGCAGCCCGAATGGCCGCAAGACAGGCCGATAAAGCGTCCTCACAGGGTAAACCACTTGGCTTGCTGCACGGCGTTCCGGTCTTGGTGAAGGACAACATTGAGACAGCCGGCATCAAGACAACTTATGGTTCTGGCTTTTTTCGTGATCATGTCCCTTCCAGCGATGCAACCGTTATCAAGCGTCTGCGTAATGCGGGGGCCATCATCGTGGGTAAAGTTACGCGGCATGAATTTGCATTTGGTCGATCGCCCGGGCTGAGTTTGCCATGCGGATTTTCCAAGGAAGGAATGCCGATTGGGGTGATGTTGGAGGCTGCGCCTTGGGGCGGAGTCCGTGTTGTTCCGGGTGGGTACGGTCTTTCAAAAGGCGACTGATTGGCATACCAAAAAACCATCATTGCCAGCTGTTTAGGCTGAAGTTTACGTGGAAACGTGTCTGTTCCATCAGCATGAATCTGCGTATGTTTACAACGAAGTGAAAGGAGATACAAAATGAGAATGCGCGTTTCACTAACCAAATTAGCAGTGTCTTTGTCCACAGCTCTGGCTGTTGTGGCGGCCACGCCTGCAGTCGCAAAAGACCCAACAGTCAACATCAAAGTGGCTGGAATGTTTGGCTCAAACTTCAAGCCAATCGGTGGTCACATCAAGCAAATGATTGATAACGTCACTCTCGCAAGCAACGGATCCGTCAGGATGCGTTTCTTCGAGCCTGGCGCACTGGTTCCAGTCATGGGTATTTTTGACGCGGTGTCTTCAGGCTCCGTTGACGCAGGCTACGTTGGCATTGGTTTGTACATCAACAAAGAGCCAGGCTTAGCTCTTGTTAACGCCGCGCCATTCACGCCGGATCTTGATACGTTTCTGGCCTGGATCTATTACGGCGGCGGGCAGCAGATCGTCAACGAGGTGCTGAAAAAGCACAATATGACTGCAGTGTTCTGTGGATTGTTGGCTCCGGAAGCTGGTGGTTGGTTCCGCAAGGAAATCAAATCCCTGGATGATTTCAAGGGTATCAAGATGCGTATCGGTGGCCTAGGCTCGAACGTTCTTGAAAAGCTGGGGGTGTCAACCCAGGCACTCGGTGGCGGGGATATCTATCCTGCATTGGAGCGAGGCGTCATCGATGCGGCTGAGTTCTCCAATCCAGGCATGGATGAGACGATGGGATTCCATGAGACGGCAAAGTATTACTACTTCCCCGGATGGCAAAACCCGGTCAGTCCAGAGTGGTTGATCATCAACACCAATGTCTACAACAAGATGACTGACAATCAGAAAAAAGTCATCGATATGGCTTGCGGCAACACGGTGGCGCGAAGCATTGCCGAAGGTGAGGTGCTGAGTATGCAAGCTCTCGATCGCCTGCGCGCCAAGGGTGTCAACGTCAAGCAGTGGGATCCAGCCATGATCAAACAGCTCAAGCAAATGTGGACAGAAGAAGCAAAACGACTTGCAGCAACCGATCCTAATTTCAAAAAGATTTGGGATTCGCAGCAAAGCTTCCGACAGCAACATGAAAAAATGAAGGAACTGCAAAGGCTTCCATAAGTCAGCACGAAGCCACCGAGGGAATCGGGTTGATTCCCTCGGGTTCATCAATTAGTGGGGAAATACATGAAGTCAGATTTCACGCAAAAAATTGATAAGTTTGTGACCCAGGTTGGATTGGCTGGCGGTTCGCTTTTGTTCTTGCTCACGGCAGTCGTCTGTTTTGATGTCATCGGTCGCAAGTTTTTTGTTTTTCAATCGACGATGATGCAAGAGCTCGAATGGCACATTCACACGATCATTTTCTTCCTTGCCATCCCGATGGCGTATTTGCGTGGAGTCCACGTCCGAATCGACACGATCAGAGGCAATTTCAGTCAATCGGGAAAGGCCAAGCTTGAGATCATCGGGTTGTCACTGCTCGCGATTCCATTCACCTTGCTTCTTTTTAAATATGGCATCGATCTTGTCGTTCAGTCCTATGTACAAAAAGAAGGCTCGACATCGATGCAGGGCATTCATCACCGCTGGATCATCAAGACGATCATCCCTATTTCCATGGCACTGTTGTTCCTCGCTCAGATTGCCACGTTGATACGTTGCGTTCAGGTTTTGAGGGGTAAAGCAGAGTTGCCAGAAGCTGTTGATAAAGAAAACTTCTAAGATATTGCTGTTTAACGGAGCACATCGAAATGGATTTTATTACCGCCAATATTGGTATTTTGATGTTCCTTGTTCTTGCGGTACTGTTTTTTTCGGGGTTTCCAGTTGGATTTGTGTTGGGGGGCGTCTCGATCATCTTCGGTCTGATTGGATGGTCATTGGGCTTGTTTCTGCCCCTCGAGTTTTTCAACTTCCTGTTTCGAATATGGGGTGGGGCGGCAGATAACATTGTGCTCATTGCTGCGCCGTTATTCATTTTCATGGGAATCGTGCTGGAAAAAAGCAACATCGCAGCCGATCTGTTGCGTTGTTTGCAAATCCTTTTGAGACGGGTGCCCGGTGGATTGGCGCTGGGAGTGGCGATCATGGGGACAATCATGGCAGCTACGACCGGCATTATCGGTGCCTCCGTGGTGATGTTGTCGATGCTCGCGTTGCCTGCCATGTTGAGGCAGAACTATGACAAGGGTCTGGCAACTGGTGTCGTGGCAGCCTCCGGCACACTTGGCATCCTCATCCCGCCCAGTATCATGTTGGTCATCATGGGTGACATGCTGCAGCTATCAACAGGGAAATTGTTCTTGGGCGCGGTGCTCCCGGGTCTGCTTCTGTCAGCTGTCTACGTTGTATACATAATTATCTTTGCCTGGCTGAGGCCAGACATGGCGCCTCCAATCACCAGCGAAAATGACATCAGGTCAGATGAGACCATGACAAAGCTGGTGATGAAAGCGTTTGTGCCTCCATCCGTGCTCATTACTCTAGTACTAGGATCGATATTTTTTGGCTGGGCCACACCAACAGAAGCTTCTGGTATTGGTGCTGCTGGAGCAATATTGCTTGCCATTTTCAATGGTCGGTTCAATCTCGAGCTCGTCAACGAGTCGGTCAGGACATCTGCCTACACGATCGGGATGGTGTTCCTCATCATCATCAGCGCAGCCTGTTTTTCCTACGTGTTCCGTTCACTCGGTGGTGAAGATGTGATTCACGCCATGTTGGATGCTTCTGGTTTGGGGCCGTGGGGAATCCTCCTGTTGTTGATGTTCGCAGTCTTTATGATGGGATTTTTCTTTGACTGGCTTGAAATTATTTTGATCGTCATACCAATCTTTGCCCCAATCATTGTAAATCTGGATTTTACGGGTCACATTCCCAGTCAAATTGAAGTTGTTTATTGGTTTGCGATTCTCATTGCCGTCAATTTACAAACCTCATTTTTGACTCCCCCATTTGGATTTGCACTGTTTTACGTCAAGGGCTCTGCACCACCCAGCGTGCAAATGACTGACATCTATCGAGGCATCGTTCCTTTTGTAATTCTTCAGCTGCTTGTTCTGGCGATCACGATTGCCTTGCCTGACTTGGCACTATGGCTGCCTAGAAAACTGCTTGGCGATTAATCAACCGTCTATGTATGAGAGGAGTGAAAAAGACAATGTCCGCAAACGCATGGGATGCTTATTTAAGTGATCAGGATAGGGAAACGCTTGCAAGGGGAAAGTGGGGCAGGACGATAGCGCCAGGCTCCCGGCCAGCAGTGATTGCCATTGATGTGCAGAAATACATGGTGGGCCCAAAGGGTGGGGATGACAAAGACTACCCCTACAGCTGTGGTGAGATTGGCTGGGAAGCTGTCAATGCATCTGCTGAAATATTTGATGCGGCACGAAAAAAAAATGTCCCGATCATCTACACCCGCTTTGCACTCGATCCGACAGGAAATGACGGGGGTGTGTTTGCTCAAAAAGTGAGCAAGGGCGAAGGTAACCATGCATTTGTGGAGGGCACACTCGGATCCGAACTAGTGGATGATGTTGCCCCCAGGCCAGGTGATATTGTTTTCACCAAGAAAAAAATGAGTGCCTTTTTTGGAACACCGTTACAAGCCTATCTGACTGAGTTGAAAGTGGATACCCTGATCGTGGTGGGTGGTTCGACCAGCAACTGCGTACGCGCAACCGTGGTGGACGGTGCCCAGTCGAATTACCGAGTATTGGTGCCAAGAGAGGCTGTTTTTGATCGCATACCACTGTCCCATGCGGTCTCGCTGTTTGACATGGATCGCAGTTCAGCCAACGTCATGAGCAAAGATGCAGTGATTCAATATTTGAACAGTTTGTCGAGATAATCCCCACTGATAGATGGGGGTGGATCAATCCGTTTGTAGCGTCAACTTGCACACACTGCAGGGTCTCCGCTCATGGGATCTGTAAAAAATGACTTTGGGACTCGTTTCTCGTAATGATTTCTTGCGGTAAAGACACAAGGATGAAAAATGGATATTTATAAAAAGCAAAACATGGGGAATAGGATTGGTTTTGGTGAAAAGCCAGCATTGTTGATCATTGATTTACAAAATGCTTTCACAGATGAGAATTTTTTTGGTGGTCACAATATCAACGTAGCGATTGACAATACCACCCATCTCCTGCACGTGTGCAGGCAAGCCCAGATTCCCATCGCGCACGTCAGGTTCGTCACATCAAACGATGGATCGGATATCGGAACGTTTGGTTTGAAAGTTCCACGTTTAAAGGATTTGGTGGATGGAACTTCAGCCGCAGATATTGTTGATAGTTTGAAACCAAAAAGTGACGAGTTTGTTTCCATCAAGCACCACGCTTCGGCTTTTTTTGGTACCACCTTGCAGTCTTGGTTGACGTTCAAGTCAGTCGATACGCTTTTGATCACGGGTTGTGCCACGAGCGGTTGTGTTCGTGCAAGCACGATTGATGCATCTGCCTATGGTTATCGCCCAATGTTGGTCGCTGAGTGTGTGGGTGACCGCGCTCAAGGACCACATGAGGCAAATTTATTTGACATGCAACAGAAATATGCTGATTTGGTGTCGCTTCAAGAGGCCACGGCCTATCTTTCCAAACTGCGTCAATAGATCCTCATGAATAAAAAGGTTATCAAGCGTCTAAAATTCGCTTGAGGATCATGAAAACAAACAATAGCAATCCGAAACCATTGAGCGATCTCAATGTACTCGACCTGTCCAATTTTTTGGCAGGACCAATTCTGGTCATGGCCGCAGTCAATGAACGCAGTGATACAAAAACATGTCGAGCGATTCAGTCTGCAACAGCTATTGGATCCTGCGCAGGCGAAAACTCCACGTTCGCCCCGATCAACAGCATTTTTCCAGCATGGGGGCAGCCAACATTCTCGCTGCCCTTGACGCTGGGGCGTCTTGGAGAGGATCTGCATCTCGGTTTCAGTTGCGAATTCGAGAAGATCAGTGAGTGTGTTTAAGCCGCTCATGATCCAGATTTTCTCAGGCTGGGTACGGACAATCGTTCCGATGCCTGCACGCCAGAGAATCAGACCATCCGTTTTCAGCTCACGTAGCGCCTGGCGAATGGTGTGTCGACTGACTTCAAGGGTTGAGTGTCTATCGAATGTTTGTTCATTCTGATGGTTTCCTTTAAGGCCAGACATTCAAGACAAGCTTTGTATGGCAATAAAAAGTGTTTGTCCGAACGTAATCAAAATTCGCACTGATTGACACTCAATTTCAATCCATCTAAATTGTACGTACATTTGGAGATATCTTATGAAAACCATTCGTACCTTTCTTTTCGCGCCAGCCAACCATCCCCGGCGTGTCGAAAAGGCTTTTCTCCTTGACGCAGATGCTGTCATCCTTGATCTAGAGGATGCCTGTGCCGTCAGTGCAAAAGAGGCGAGTCGAGAGAAAGCTGTTGAGGCACTTGCCAAGCCACGCAAATGCTTGGGCTATGTCCGGATCAATCCCTTGGATTCACATTACGGTTTTGGAGACATTCTTGGCGTTGTGAGGCAGGGTGTGGATGGCATCGTTTTGCCTAAAACAGAGTCAGTGCGTGATATTCAAATCGCCGATTGGATGATTGGTCGTCTCGAGCGCGAACGTGGGCTGAAAGAGGGCTCCATCGATCTGATGCCACTGATCGAAACGGGGAGAGGACTGGGCAACTTGCGCGAGATCCTAGGTGCCAAGACACGTATCCGCCGTGTGGCATTTGGGGCGGGTGATTTTTCACTTGACATGAATTTGCAGTGGACAGCCGATGAGCTAGAGCTATTACCCTATCGCAATGAAATCGTCATGCTGTCACGTTGGGCTGGTTTGGAGCCGCCCATCGATACCGTCTGGATCAACCTGCAAGATACATCAGGATTTGCAAACTCTGCGCGCAGGGCAAAACAGCTTGGGTTCCAGGGCAAGCTTTGTATCTATCCAGATCAGGTGCCAGTGGTCAATGAGGCTTTCACGCCTTCCGAATTGGAAGTGCAAAAAGCCCGTCGATTGGTGGCGGCGTTTGAACAAGCAGAGAAGGAGGGTAGCTCATCTTTTCAACTCGATGGGCAGTTTATCGACTACCCCATTTTGTACGCAGCGCAAAAAGTTCTTGCGCTGTATGACATGATTCAAACAAAACACAAGACATCAAGCAAATAGAAAAAGAATACGCAAACATAGTTGAGATGCTGAACTACGTTTTAGACCGGATACACACCTGATAGTTTTTGGACTGTCTAGCAAGATTCGAACGTGCGACCTAGGGCTCATATGCTGTAATGCGGGGGTAAATCTAGGAGAGTGCTTTGAAACCAAACGTTTTGCTCTTGGCTCTATTTATGTGCATGCCTTTTTTGACTTTGGCTCAACACAATCAAGCAGGGCAGACACCTTATGCAGGCATGCAAAACCGCGTCATCAAATCGCTGTCCGACAGCGACATCAACGAACTTCGGCGTGGTGGTGTCTCGGCGCTGACGGTTGCCTTCTTGATCCCAGTGTTCGGTACCGTATGGGGTGCTTGGCTGTTGGGCGAGTCGGTGACGTGGGCAACAATGGTTGGTGGTTTGTTGGTGCTCTTGGGGACAGCGTTGGTGATGGGCTTCTCGCTGCGGGCCTTGTTTGGCCGTTCAAAACAACAA
>Ga0164293_10004559_pt1 | contig 11862 bp, 10 predicted proteins | sample GEODES118metaG_FD_111487 | JGI IMG/M metagenome (GOLD analysis project Ga0164293, IMG submission 111487) | Eutrophic lake water microbial communities from Lake Mendota, Wisconsin, USA - GEODES118 metaG | ecosystem: Environmental > Aquatic > Freshwater > Lake | place: USA: Lake Mendota...
CTGTGATCCAGATACAGGTTATCTACACTTTATGGATAACTTTTTTATGATACAACACCCTACTAAAGGGAGTATGGTGTATCATCCTTGGCCCTATCAAAAACGATTGATTGAAACATATCACAATTATCGTTATTCTATTAGTTTGATGCCTCGACAGTCTGGTAAGTCTACATCAGCCGCAGGTTATTTACTTTGGTACGCTATGTTCGTTCCAGACAGTACCATCTTAGTTGCGGCACACAAATACACTGGTGCTCAGGAGATTATGCAACGTATTCGTTATGCATATGAGAACTGTCCTGATTACATTAAAGCAGGTGTAACAACATACAACAAAGGCTCATTAGACTTTGAGAATGGTAGTCGTATTGTAAGTGCAACAACTACTGAAAATACAGGTCGTGGTATGTCTATCACACTATTATACTTAGATGAGTTTGCATTCGTTAGACCAAGCATTGCTAAAGAATTCTGGACAGCTATTACCCCAACATTATCAACCGGTGGTAAAGCGATTATCACAAGCACACCAAACAGTGATGAGGATCAATTTGCCTTCATCTGGAAAGGTGCTAACAAGACTGAAGATGACTTTGGTAACACCACTGAAGTAGGAGTTAACGGGTTCAGGGCGTACAGAGCACATTGGAGTGAGCAGCCAGGACGAGATCAAAAATGGGCTGATGAAATTAAAGCACAGCTCGGTGAGGATCGTTTCAACCGAGAGATTGGTTGCGAGTTCATTATTGCTGACGAGACATTAATCAATCCAAACACATTGATTGCCATGGAAGGCATAGAACCGGTCAGTCGTATTGGGCAAGTTCGTTGGTATCAAAAACCTACAAAAGGTAATATTTATTGTGTAGGATTGGATCCAAGTTTGGGAACAGGTGGAGACCCTGCCGCAATTCAAATATTTGAAGCAACTACTACTACCCAAGTCGGTGAATGGAAACACAATAAAACTGATATTCCTAGTCAAATTAAGTTACTTGCACAAATTAATAAACATATTGCGGAATGTACAGGAGAGCCCAATAGCATCTATTATTCTATTGAATGCAATGGTATCGGAGAAGCCGCTATTGTATCACTAAATGAATACGGGGAAAGTAACATTCCGGGAATTTTTATTAGTGAAGCTGGTAAAGGTCGTAGGGGATTCAATACTACTAACAAGAGTAAACTAGCAAGTTGTGCTAAGTTCAAAACACTAGTAGAAAGTAAGAAAATGACTGTAAATAGTCGTAGTCTTATCAGTGAATTAAAAGCATTTGTAGCACATGGTGGCAGTTATGCCGCTAAGATTGGTGATACGGACGATTTAATAATGGCCAGCTTGTTGGTAACACGTATGTTACAGCAGTTAAGTGATTTTCACTTTGATTTAGAAAGTCAAATCAGAGACCATGATGAATACATAGCTCCTTTACCATTCTTTGCGGTCATAAGCTAAGACAAAAAAGATAAATACGTTATGGCTAAAAATCAAGAATCAATCAACAGTTCATTATTCGAACTTTTACGCAGTAGAGGGCTAAATCCTACTCTATTAGATACTTCTGGTAAGGAGATTCCGGTCCCCGAAGAAGCAGAAGTATTCCAATTTAAGTTCGTTATTGACGGTGAAGAATACGGTACTGTAACTATCTCTATTGACGGGTTACATAAGTTAATAATTTACTTCGGTGACGATGTTGCCAACAGTGATAAAGAATCTAAAAATAAAGATGATACATGGTACAAACTATTGAATCATTTAAAACGTTTCTCACAACAACACCAGTTAAGTTTTGAAGTTAAAAACACAGACCATTTAAAATACGATATGGCAAAAAGGGATCATATGAAAAAGCAAGAGAAAATATCAGAGGGCTATTACCCAATGGGTAAAAAAGGCAGCTACAGCGATGCTGTGCCTACTACAAAAATTGTCATTCAACACAATAGAAACATTGAAGAAGGTGAACAACGCTATCGTAATGTAGCTAAAATATTTGTTGAGAACAGTGAAGGTGAACGCTTTGCAGTCCCTACAACTAAGCCAGGCATCGCACGTGTTTATGCTCGACATATTGCTGAAGGTGGTACACCTTATGATGAAAAAGGTAAACACATTACTAGTCTAGTAGAAGAATACAGTAAGATGGCTGGATTTGTTCGTGCTACACGTAACGGCCAGTTCAATGAATCAGCACAGCAATTAGTTAATGAAGGTATCAACCACTATCAATCATTGCGTGAAACACTAAGCAGAATGACTGGTCATCGTGGGTATTCAGCATACTTTGAATCATGGACTCCACCATTAATGGAAGATGAGACAGAAGAAAATAATCTAAACGAATTGTTCGTACAAGAAACATTAGATCCACGCATTGAAAGTGTAATGCCAATTCTTAATAAGCTACACAAAAAAGTAGCTGAGATGAAAGAAGTTGGTGATTTAGCTGAATGGGCTGATAAGTTGACTGAAGCTCCTGGCGCAGAAACATTAGCACATGATGATGATACTGAAGAAAGCAATCTAAAAGCATTTGGTTTAGCAGAAGATGATAATTTACAAGAACCTGCTATTGATGAATTAGAAGAAGGTTCAGACCATAGTCCAGTAGCCGGTGCTATTACTCGCAGAATATTATCACAGCGATTAGATTTGCTGAAAAAATACGGTCCTGTAGCAGTTACTCAAGCAATTGATGATGTTGCAGATTTCGTAGGTGATACTGAAGAAATTGGTTCAAGTGATGTAAGTGGTTGGGTAAGGCAAGTCGCACAATCATTGGGTAGTAAAATAGAAGAAGCACTGGATCCAGAAAAGAAACAAAGACTTGATGATTTAATTAGCCGTTATGAGGATGCGACTGATCCTGAAGACATGGGAGATGAGCGCCATGAAGATATCATAGCACAAATTCGTATAGAGTTTGGTGACAAAACTGCTGACAGTGTAGAAAACGGACCAAGTATGCACTTCCCTCGTCCGGGTCATTCAATGGATCACGATGATTTAGAGTTTAGACAAATGCGTAAAAACACATCACCTAATAGAATAACTAAACTAGGTAAACTTCATAAACAAGATAGTGATACACTGAAGCGTGACATTAAGAGTAATCTTGATGTTGAAGAAGGTATCATGGATACAGTTAAGAAAGTTGGAAGTAAAGTATTTGACAAATTAGGTGGTGGAAGTGAAGAAGACCTAATTAGAGATTTACAAAAATCAGCTGGTGTAAAAGTTACTGGCAAAAAACCTGAGTTTGATGTTAAAGCAAAAGAATTAGCAAGAAGTAACCCAAGTGATCCAGCTGGTAATTTTATGAAGGGTGGAAAAGATTTAGGTATCTTTAAAGAAGCCGGCTTAGATCCAGCACAACAAGCCGCCCAAAAAATAAATATGCCTGCATCTCAACGTAAGGCGGCAGGCGGTGACTGGAAAGTTACTAGTCAAGATTTAGCTAAGGCTGATGAAAAGAATATGACAAGTCCAGCTGGTATGAAGGCCTTAAAGGCACGTATGAGTACCACAAACAAGTTACCAACTTACGCAGGTGATACGCTACCCTCACCAAAAAATGCAGGTGACGCACATCCATTAAATCAGACTAAACGTGTTAAAGAAAGTGAGTTTGCAGGCGATTATGCTACAGGTGAAGCAGGTCAATGGCGTAATAAAGGACCTAAAGCTAACAAGCCAGCAACGATTGGTGACTTAGTTGGTGAAGGTACTGGCAACTTAGCTAAAGCAATTTCAAAATTAGGTGGTTGGTATCAAGAGGATTCACTTGATCCTAACATAGAAAAATTTGAATACGATGACCGTGAAGGCGGTTATTATGCCAGCGGTAGTATTGAACACAATTTGAAGACAGGTGAGATTGAAATTCATTTCCAAGATAGCGAAAGTGACGAAGAAATTGACGGCACATTTAATTCTATCGGTGATGCTATGAATGCATTAAGAGGTGGCTATCCAGGTAGTCACGGTGGCAGAGCACAAAACTATGATTCACTTGCAAATAAAACTTTATTTACACCTGATGATGTTTACAAGACTGACAGAGCAGGCAAAAAAGGAACACTAACTAAAGCACGTATGGACGGCATGAAGGCAAGTAGCGCATACACTATGCGTGGTGGTCCTAAAGGTAACTTACCTGAAGGTCAAGAAGACTTAGATACTATTAAACGTTTATTGAGTAAATAATTTAGGTACTGAAATGAAGATTACAGCATTGTTGAATGAAATAGATAATAGCGGTTCTAAAATGAATCTACCGCTAGATAAAGACTTGATTTACAAGGCTAAGAATATGTTTCCTGGGTATGACAATCAACAAGCCTTGACGTTGTACATGGCAAGTCAAGTACAAGATCAGGAAAAAACAGATTCAACTCAAAATAAATTAATCGATACTCAGAAACGTGAGAACGAAAGATTACGTGGTGCACTTGATAATTTGGGTCAAGAATTAAGTGACTTTGAGCGACAGTCAGCGGAAACGGATCAAGAAGTACAACGATTAAAACAATTAAGTGGCAATCTAAAACCAAGTATGCAGAATACAAAACAGGATGCTAAGGCTGAAGCAGACGAATTAGAAAAACTTCAACAACAAGTAAATGCATTAGAAGCTAAACCTGGACTAGAACCCGAAAAATTAAAAAGGTTCCAAGAGCAAGTTAATAAACTAATGACCAATCCAAATTTTGGTAAAGTTGACGTTGACGAAATTGAACAGTTGGTAACAACATTAGAAAAGCAATCAACTGTTAGTGATGATTTGAATAGTAGATTAGAACGTAAGTTGATTGATACTCAAAAAGCATTAGATGCCAAAGAAGGCAGATTCTCTAAGTACATTGAAAAGAAAAAGAATGAACTTACAACTGTGCAGGCTAACCAAGCCGCAGAGATGAAAAAATATGCTGATATTGTTAATGGTTACAAACAAGAGATTGGTAACTTTGATGAGTTTATGAAGCAGAAGGCTGAAGAAATTATTAACTTAGTTGACTACGCAAAAGCACAGGCAGGCAATTCGGCAGGTGTTGCAGGTCAAGCAATTACAAAGGCACAAAATACAAGTAAAGCAGGACCACAAGGATTAGATCAACAATACACTCAATCCGAAAAAGAAAGAAGTTTTACTAATATTGCAAACCCTGCTATGTCCGAAAGCATCATTAATGAATTAATTAGACCAGCTAAAGATTACGGGGTTAAAGAATACAATGATTGGCTTGCTAGAGATTTACCTGTACTAGTAAAAATATTTAAAAACAAATATTACCGTGAATTGGAAAACAAGCACCCGACCTATGGAGATCAACAGATTGCTTACACATGTGAAGAACATGCTCCATATTTATGGAAAATTGGTCAAACTGAAGAACCAATCATTACAACGAAACAAATGGATATTTACATGACCGCAGTAAAAGTTGATTTGTTCCGTCAACCCGTCGAGCAGGAGCAAATTGACCTTGACCTTTTCTCCGAAAGCCTTGACAAAATATACGAATCTATGTTAAACTCTGTTATTGGGTTGAAATACATTAAATGAGATTCTCAGAGTTTACCCGAAAAGTAAACGAGTCTGAAGTCAGTCTCGCCAATACCGTTGATAAACTAAAATTCGGGCAGGAAATAAAAATGAGCTTAAATGACTTTGGATTAAGTGAAGCTAAAGGTCAAGACAAAGGTGCCAACGGCAGAATTGCTGAGTATGCATGTGCATTTCAATTGGCTCATCTATTGAGAGCTAATGGGTTGAATGTTAGAAGTGACGTTGAACGATTAAAAGATTTAGCTGAACTTGAAGCAGAAAAGTATTCTAAATCATTGACACCACAAGAAATTCAAATAGCGATTCAAGCTGGTAATAAAATGGCTGAATCAATGTTCAATAGTATTATTGATAATGGCAAAGATTTAGTGTTCACTAATTATGAATTCATTCCTCAACAACATGACTTTGAAATAACACCCACTGGTGCGGCACAGAACAAGGGTTCTACCGATGACATGATTATTGAAGTATCTAAAGACGGTAACAAAGAAGTAGCCAAAAGAATATTGCTCTCATTGAAAGTGTCAAGTAGTAAAGCAAATTCTCAAGGCTCAAAAGGTCCTCTCCCCTTATTATGGCATTTGTTTGTTGACCCTAGCAAGAAAACGGTTAAAGCAAAAGACTTCATTGAAGTGTTTGGTCCTAAAGGTAAAGAGTTTGTTGATGCATTAGACGATTTTAAGACTGCAGGTAGAGAATATTTAAAAAGTCCTGAAGGTCAAAAATGGGCTAAAGATAAAGAACAAGAACGCATTGGACGAGGTAAAACAGCCAAAGCGGCAAAAGTTAAAGCTAGTGGTAATTTCTTCAGAGCAAAAGAAGTCGGAGACTATTACACCAAATCACGTGGTTATAAGTCAGAACACAAACTATCTAAGTTGTTTGTTGAACTGTATGAACATGGTAAAAAGAATTTGAATGGTGGTGATTGGAAACGTTTCAATGAAGGCTTTAAACAAGCAATCGGATTTGATGACGTAATCACATACAAAGCCATATGCAATAAACAAGGTGTTACCGATATTGTATCTTCGGCTACTAGCCCCGCATATCAAGCCATGTATCGTGCATTAGAAAATCAAATTGATGTGGTACTTACATCTAGTGGTGAGTCAGGTGGCATCGGTGTAGTATTGAAATACGGTGATACTGTATTAGATAGTTTATCCTGTAGCATCTGGAAAGAAGGTACCATTCAATTCAAGTTCGATTCATCCAAAGCTGATGAACCCGAAGATGACCTGTGATTTCGGTCAACATACATTTGACAATTAACTCAAAATCTGTTATCATACTTAAATGATAGAAAGCCTACTTAATTACATTGGTCACAAGTCTAAAATTGTTGACCAAATACTAACACATTTGCCTACTCAAGTAAACGGTACATTCTATGACATGTTTGCTGGTAGTTGTGTAGTTGCACTTAATGCACCATACAATAAAATTCAATGTGTAGAAAAGAACGAACATCTATCAAATCTTTACAGTCATCTTACTGACCCTAACTTTCACGCTGAACTTACACTATTCTTAACTACATACAATCTTACAAATAGTAGTGTGGTCCCTAGAAGTCAATACTTAAAAAACCCCAATATTGGTACAGTACAGTGGATGGGCAAAACTATCCCTAACTTGCACTTAGATAAACTGAATGAGCCTGGATACAAACAAGTTATCACGGACTTCAATAACAACAAGTTTACTGGCATTCATCGTAGCATCGCTTACATGGTTGCAACAATCTATGGTAGAAACAGTTCAGTTAATACTAGACCAGATGGCACACTCAGCGGTGGTGTAGGTCCTTTAGATTTCAGTTTGAAATGTAATAAGAAGTTTAATGACCACCTAATTGTATTGAAACAGAACAGACATAGTTTTGTTTGTGATAGTTATGAGAATATTAAACCAACGAGTGATGACTTTTGTTATTTTGACCCACCTTACTTAGCAACTAGTTTTCACTATCAAGGTTGGGATGAAGTTGAAGAAAAGAAATTGTTAGATTACATCGATAAGTTACCATGCGATTGGGCATTGAGTAACACATTCCAAAGTGGTACTAAAGTAAATAGTATTCTTAAAGAGTGGGCACAAGATAAAACAGTTATTTACATTAACAAGAAATATCGCAAGTGGGCAGGCACGAATGGTGCTGAACTTACTAAGCGTAGCTCAAAAGTAAATGAGGAAGTATTGATTTTAAGTAAACCTTTTAATACTACAACGGTATTTGGAAATGGCTTATTTGAGCAGGAAAAAAGTAGTTTACCCACAAAAGGGATAAATACTATTGACATTGAGAGACAGTGATGCTAAACTGTCTCTTATGTTAGTCACTAATAGGTAGTGGCGAATATTAAAACGAGACCATCTCAATTTATAAGGAAATTTATCATGGCATCATTAGCAGAGATTCGTGCCCGTATTGCGGCACAAGAAAACAAATCAAGTTCTGGTTCAACACAGAAACAATCAGATAACTCTATCTACCCTCATTGGAATATGGACGAAGGCACAACAGCCACATTACGTCTATTACCTGATGCGGATAGTAACAACCCATACTTCTGGGTAGAGCGACAAATTATTAAACTCCCATTCAATGGAGTTAAGGGTGATCCTAATGTTAAGCGTATTGAAGTACAAGTACCTTGCGTTGAGATGTATGATCCCAAAGCACAATGTCCAATCTTAACTGAGGTTCGTCCTTGGTACAAAGATGAAACATTGAAAGAGTTAGCAAACAAATACTGGAAGAAACGCAGTTACTTGTTTCAAGGTTTTGTTCGTCAGAACCCGATTGGTGATGACAAGACACCAGCTAATCCGATTCGTAGATTCATTATTAGTCCGCAAATCTTTACAATCATTAAAGCAAGTTTGATGGATCCTGAGATGGAAGAATTGCCAACAGACTTTATGCGTGGTCTTGATTTGAATATTAAGAAAACAAGTAAAGGTGGCTATGCTGATTACTCAACAAGTAATTGGGCACGTAAAGAATCAGCATTGACTGAGGCAGAGCAAGCCGCTATTGAAGCACATGGCTTGTACAATTTGGCAGAGTTCTTGCCTAAGCGTCCCGGCGAAGCAGAGTTGCGTGTAATCAAAGAAATGTTTGACGCAAGTGTAGACGGTCAACCATATGACTTAGAACGTTGGGGTAGTTACTATCGTCCTTGGGGACTAGAAGCACCTGCAGGATCGACCGCGGATAAACAAACAGCTACTACTGAAACTAGAGCACCCGCAACAGCACCCGTAGCAGAAACTTCAGCACCATGGGAAGATGACGCTGTAGCGGCCGCAGAATCAATTAAGATTCCAACAACACAGCCTTCTAGTGATAAAGCACAAGACATTCTAGCAATGATCCGTGCTAGACAAAACAAGACTGCATAAGAGAAATAAGGGAGAGTACTCTCCCTTATCTTCAGGAGAAATAACATGACACTACCAGACGAAAGATACCGCGCCATCAAGCAAGGTAAAAAACTATTGGAAGAATTATGCGATCCTGGCAAAACTCCTCGTGTCCCTAGTTTAATTAGAGACCGTGCGAGGGCCGCATTGCGACACTACCCCCAAGATTGGGAATTAGAATCTATTGCAGAAAAATGTCCAGATATGCTAGACAAACAACCGTTAACTATGTACACTAATGGTGTACACAAACAATAAGGAATGATATGAAATACCTAGAGAAATTAAACAAAGTAAATGAATCATTTACTGTCAATCGTTATGACAATGGCTTTATGATTGAAGTCGGTGGAAGAGACACCGAGAATGATTGGAAGAACTGTAAGATTCTTTGTACTACTGAAGATGAACTCTTTGCAGTAATCAAAGAAGCACTTGCTATGGAAGTGGATAATTAAAATGGGAAAACCTTTTGACATTAGTAAGTTCCGTAAGGACATTACAAAAAGTATTGAAGGTCTATCAATAGGATTTAACGATCCTACTGATTGGATCTCGACAGGAAATTATGCTCTCAATTATCTCATTAGTGGCGATTTTAATAAAGGCGTTCCTCTTGGTAAAGTTACTGTCTTTGCCGGAGAGTCAGGAGCAGGAAAAAGTTTTATCTGCTCAGGCAATCTTGTTAGACACGCACAACAACAAGGAATCTTTGTAGTCTTAGTAGATTCAGAAAATGCACTGGATGAAGCGTGGCTACATGCGCTAGGTGTATCTACAGACGACAGTAAATTGTTAAAACTTAACATGGCTATGATTGACGAAGTAGGAAAAACTATTTCTATGTTCGTTAAAGATTACAAAGCACTACCAGAAACAGATCGTCCTAAGGTATTGTTTGTAGTTGATTCATTAGGTATGTTGTTAACACCGACTGATGTAAATCAGTTTGAAGCAGGTGATATGAAAGGTGATATGGGTCGTAAGCCTAAAGCACTAACCGCACTTGTTCGTAACTGTGTTAACATGTTTGGTTCACTAGGCATTGGTCTAGTTGCTACTAATCACACATATGCTAGTCAAGATATGTTTGATCCAGATGATAAAATCAGTGGTGGTCAAGGTTTCGTTTACGCATCAAGTATCGTTGTTGCTATGAAGAAACTGAAACTTAAAGAAGATGAAGATGGTAATAAGATTAGTGAAGTGCGAGGTATTCGTGCGGCATGTAAGATTATGAAAACTCGTTATGCGAAACCATTTGAATCAGTTCAAGTTAAGATTCCTTATGAATCAGGTATGAGCCCTTACTCAGGTCTATTAGATATGATTGAGAAGGCTGAACTTGTTAAGAAAGAAGGCAATAGTCTTGTTTACACAACACTTGATGGTGAAATCATTAAGAAGTTTCGTAAAGGCTGGGAAGCAAACACAGATGGTTGCTTAGATAAAGTAATGAGTGAGTATGGACAAAAAGCAAATGTAAAGATAAGTAATACTGTAGAAACTGATGAAGGAGAACCTACAGAATGAGTTTAGATTTTGTTGCCGAAGTTTGGGATGCATTGCGTTTTCACATTGATTTGAATGACCGTAGTGATGCCGCTGATTCATTAATCAATTTATTAATTGATAACAATTATGAAGCAGACGAAATTAAAGATGCCTTTAAGGGTGACAAAGAAATGCTAAAAGCATTAAAGGGTTACGCTGAACAGCACGATACGGAAGAGTACGAAGATTATGATGAAGACGAAGACCAAGAAGAATGGGATTAAATGTCAAATTGGTACACAAGGATTACAGCTAACCTAGCTGTAATACCCGATTTTATTTCACACTATGATAACGAAATACTTTCGGCAAAACAAGATGTTAAGGTATATGGCAATGTCGAAAAGAACATTGCCGCATTACCCGGAATTACAGAACATCGATTTAATCAACTACAAGAAATAGAAGCGGTATTGAATTACCTTAATATTCAATTACGGAAAATTCGCCGAAAACATTTTCAAAAATACCTAGAGGCGTATAATAGAGTATTAACTAGCCGTGATGCTGAAAAGTATGTTGATGGTGAAGATGAAGTAGTTGACTTTGAAACACTTATCAATGAAGTGGCACTGTTAAGAAACAGGTGGTTGGGCATTATGAAGGGACTTGAAGCCAAACAATGGCAGATGGGTCACATCGTAAGATTACGCACAGCCGGTATGGAAGATATTACAATAGGATAAAAATGTCAAATTACACAAACAATTGGAAACTCTCAGGCAGCGGTGGGGTTGGATCACAAGGTAGTATTACATTAGGTTCCGGGCTGAATAGCATAAACACAATTTCATTGGCTAACTTATCAAGTGATAGTGGTTTTAGTTATCAGAATGATTTTACTATTAATCCAAATTTCAGACGTTATGAAATGATAGAATCTAATGAAGACATCATTGCATTAAGTGTAGCTTGGAAACGATTACGTGATAACCGTGACAATGTGCCAATCTATGCTAACTCATTACTAAGTGCAGATGTGTATGCGGCAGTAACAACTAGTGATAGAGACCATGCTAGTCAGATTAGAGATTACTTCAGCAAAAAGATTATGCTATGGACTCTCAAGGAATTCAAATTATCACAATATCGACAAGACCTAAGTGAGTTGATTCATGGCGATGGTAAAAAGATTACAGAAAAGATGTTGCCAATTGCTTTTAGATTACCTGAGTTCTATGAGTATGACATTGAATTTGATAAATTCAAACAAGACGTTACATTAGAACTTAAACATTTTAATTCAGGTACACAACAAAAATCTAGTACATTGACACCAATCAAGTGTTTTTAC
>Ga0164293_10004560_pt1 | contig 11861 bp, 8 predicted proteins | sample GEODES118metaG_FD_111487 | JGI IMG/M metagenome (GOLD analysis project Ga0164293, IMG submission 111487) | Eutrophic lake water microbial communities from Lake Mendota, Wisconsin, USA - GEODES118 metaG | ecosystem: Environmental > Aquatic > Freshwater > Lake | place: USA: Lake Mendota, Wisconsin...
AACGACGCAGATCTACACGCATGTCACGATCGAGCGTCTGAAGGCTGCTTATATGGCGGCCCACCCGAGAGCCGAAGCCTAAACCTATTGCTTGCCGCTTACTCCGCCGCAGCTTGGGCACTTGAATTCTTCGCCGTTCTGGCGGGGTTGCTGAGTTCGATCAGGTCGCTGATGATGCGGACGGCTTCATTCCGTATGGGATCCGGCTCGGGAGTTTCCTTGGCTTCCTTCTTCTCTTCTTCCGACTCTTCTGATTCTTCTTCGATTTTGTATTTTTTATCGCGCTCACGCTCGTAGGCGACGACTTCCAAGTCCTCGCGGTTGTTTTTCACGTCATCGAGTGTGAGTTGCCAGACTTTGGCATTCACCATTGAACCACGAGCTGCACGTTCCTGCTTGCGGGCTTCCTTGCGTTTTTTTTCATCAGCGAGTTCTTTGCGGCGAATTTCCTCGTTTGTGCTGATGGTATTTTTGGCAAGGCGCTCGCGGAAGCGCTCCATGTCCTCATTAACATAGATAAACTCCTGATCGCTCTGGATGCGTTTTTTCGAGCGCTCCCGAAGTTCCTCAACAAAGAGGCTGGCCGCTGGAGTTTGTTCCTTTGGTATCAAAACGACTGGCGCCACCTCGTCATAGTCGAGCGGGTTCTTGAGTGAGGCTTCGCCGATCTCAGCGTTGTCGGTGCGGGAGGGCAGGACGATGTCCGATTCCACGCCTTTGATCTGAGTCGAACCGCCGAGAATGCGGTAGAATTTCTGGATCGTGAGCTTAAGTGCCCCGGCTTCTGGCTTCTTGACATTGAAAAACGGCAACGACATGGATTTATCGAGGTCCACTATCGTCTGAACGGTGCCCTTGCCGAAACTGCGCTCGTCTCCGACAACAAGCGCACGCCCGTAGTCTTGAAGTGCGGCAGCAAAAATTTCGCTCGCCGAGGCGCTCAGGCGGTTCATCAGAACGATCATTGGGCCGGAGTAGGAAACATCCGGGTTCTTGTCGTTGTTCACCGTGATTTTTCCACTGGGATCCTTGGCTTGAACAACCGGCCCCTGAGGAATGAAAAGCCCGGTGAGATTGATGGCTTCTTCGAGCGAGCCTCCTCCATCGCGGCGGAGGTCAATCACAAGCCCTTCGATGTTTTCTTTTTTGAGCCGCGTCAAAAGCGCTTCGACATCCGCCGTCGTGCTCTTGGGTTCCCCGTCGCCGCTCATGTTGGCGTAGAAGGATGGCAGGGTGATCCACCCGATGCGTGCCACCTTGCCCTCGGCGTCGGTGACATCAAGGAGCTCGGCTTTTGCCTCCTGATCCTTTAGCTTCACCTCATCGCGGGTTATATCAATAATTAAACGTTTTGAGGGATCATCCGCATCGGTTGGTATGACCTGCAGGCGCACGACGGAATTTTTGGCTCCCCGAATTTTCTCCACGACCTTGTCGAGTTTCATGTCCACGACATCCTCAAACTCCTTCTCCCCCTGTCCGACGGCAAGGATACGGTCTCCAACTTTCAGGCGTCCATCGCGGTCGGCAGGGCCTCCAGGAACGATTTCCATTATTTTGGTGTAGCCATCCTCCGAACGCAGAACAGCTCCAATGCCCACAAGCGAAAGCTTCATGTTGATCTGAAAATTTTCCATCTCCGTCGGGCTCATGTATTCCGAGTGGGGGTCGTAGCTTTGGGTCAGGGCCTTGAGAAAGGTGCTGATGACGTCATCTGAGCTCATCTCACGCACATTGCGCAAAGCCTGGTCGTAGCGGCGTGTCACAGTTTCCAGCGGAGAGCGGAGATTGAGTTCGCTTAAGTGTTCTTGAAGCAGCTCAGCTTCCACGCGGTCCCGCCAGATTTTATCGGATTCATCGAGATCCTTCGGCCATGGAGATTTCTGACGGTTCAACTCGACCTCCCGCTTGCCTCGGAAGTCATATTTTTGGGCAGCGAGTTTCTTGTTGGCAGCGACACGGTTTTCGACGCGTTCTTTGAAACGTTGAAAGATTTCCGTTGCGGGCGAGAGGTCGCCGGAACGGATGAATTTGTGCAGCGACTCGCCGTACTTCAAGGTGAACTCATCGACATCCTGTTGCGTGAAGTAGAGTTTATTGTAGTCGAGTAGCTCAAGATAGGTCGCGAGAAGCTTCGCCGACATTTCGGAATCCATTTCCTTGCGGCTGTAGTGGGCCTGCTGCAGCCAATTTGCGACGGCCAGAGCGACTTGACCCTGATCGGCTGCGTTGGATTTTTCGGCGCGAGCTGGCAGGAGGAGTGCCAGCGCCGTGAAAACGGTGGCGATGGCATGTTTGGAAAAATTCATGATGGATGGATTGAAAATCTTGCAGAGAAGTCGACGAAAATCAAATCTCCTCATTTTATTCTACGACTCGATAGCGCATGAATCCGTTCAAAATTTTTACCGGTGGTCCGCTGGACACCAACGCCTATTTTTTTCAGACTCCTTTGGGAAACATTCTTTTCGACGCTCCTCAAGGAGCCGATGAGCAATTTGCCGGCCAGAAGATCGATTGGCTTATTCTCACCCATGGACATTTCGACCATGTAATGGACGCTGCAAAAATCCAACGCCGCCATGGCTGCCGTGTGGCATTTCATCCAGACACAGTCCCGATGCTGGCAGATGGAGCGTTTTTCAAAAAACACGGATTCGATATCCAATACGAACCCTGCTCTGCGGATCTTCTCCTTGAAGAAGGGGAAACTCGCGCGATTTGTGGTTTAAAAATCCTTTGCCTCCATGTGCCCGGCCATTGCCCAGGTAGCCTCTGTTTTTATTTTCCAGATCAGGGACTGCTTGTGGCGGGTGATGTTCTTTTTCGCGAAGGCGTGGGGCGCTGGGATCTGCCAGGCGGCGATGGGAAACTTCTTTTCGAAGGCATTCGAAAAAAAATCTTTCCCCTTGAGCCAACCACGCGCGTCTTGCCTGGGCATGGACCGGAAACGACCGTTGGTCATGAAGTAGAGTGCAACCCTTATTTCCAAGTCTCACTCTAGGCTCGACACCTTAAGTCTGATTCCGCTTTTATCATCTAAAACTGTTCCACCAACCCCACTCTATTCTATGCCCAGCTATAATTACGTCGCACTTGATGCCCGAGGCCAGGAAACAAACGGCATCATCGAAGCCGGATCCCAAGCCGAGGCCGTTGCTCAGATTAGGCAGGCGGGCTACTTCCCCAAGTCGATCACACAGGGAGGCAAGGCCGCCAAGCGCAAAGATGCAGCTCCTTCTGCATCGGTTTTCAAGAAGGACATCAAGATCAACCTGAACATTCCCTTTCTTGAAAAGAAGACAATCAAGGGACGGACTCTGATGATTTTTACGCGGCAGTTGGCGACGCTCATCGACGCTGGCCTGCCTCTCCTTCGCGGGCTGACGGTCCTTTCCAAGCAGGAGCCCGACCCCGTTCTTAAAAAAACCATCATTGGCATCGCCGATTCCGTTCAAGGCGGTGGGACATTTTCCGAAGCTTTGGCCAGCCACCCTCGCATTTTCAACAAGCTCTACATTAACATGGTCAAAGCTGGTGAGCTCGGTGGTGTTCTCGAGATCGTTCTGCTGCGTCTCGCCGAGTTCCAAGAGAAAGCGCAGAAGACCAAAAACAAAGTCGTTTCGGCTATGTTCTATCCGGTGATCGTTCTGGTCATCGCGATTGTCATCATGGCTTTCTTGCTGGTTTTTATAGTTCCCAAATTCGAAGCCATTTTTGCTGACATGCTAGGCGGGAAGCCGCTGCCCGGGTTGACTCAGTTTGTCATCGGAACCAGTAATTTCGTAAAAAACAACCTCTTGCTCATCGTTGGAGCTATCGCAGGACTCGCCGTGGTATACAAATTCGCTTCCCAAACACCGAAAGGCTCTGCCGTCATCGATGCCTTTCTTCTGCGTGCCCCGCTTTTCGGCGACCTCACCAAGAAAAGTGCGATCTCTCGTTTCTCCAGAACGCTTGGAACCCTCGTGACAAGCGGCGTCCCGATCCTCCAGGCCCTCAATATCACTCGCGAAACAGCAGGCAATGCAGTGATCGCCGGTGCTATTAACCGCGTGCATGACAGCGTGCGTGAGGGCGAGTCGATCGTGCAACCACTCGAAGCCAGTGGGATTTTTCCTCCTATGGTTGTTAGTATGATCGATGTTGGTGAGGAAACCGGGCAGCTGCCCGACATGCTTCTCAAGATCGCCGATGTCTACGACGATGAAGTGGATAGTGCCGTCGCAGGCCTCACTTCCATGCTTGAGCCGGTCATGATTGTTTTCTTGGCTGTCGTAGTTGGAACAATCGTGATCGCACTCTTCATGCCGCTCATCAGCATCATTACGGGACTCCAGGATCAGCAGTAGAACCAAATGGCTTCGCAAGCCCCCCCGCCTGCGGCGCAGGGCTTGCAAGTAACCGGTACGCTGATAATCTCTGTGGCTATGAAACTGACCCTCTGCGCCGCATCGTTGCTGGCGTTTGTGTCTCCGGCCTTTTCTCAGGAGCAGGAAGCCCGCTCGATGGACCTCTGGCAGATCATTCAATCTGGCGGCCCAGTCATGTATCCGCTTGGAGCTATCTCTGTTCTGGGGGTCATGTTAATCTTGTTTTATCTCATGACTTTGCACCGGGGTGCGGTGGTGAGTAACCGTTACATGCAGGCTGCGGATGCGCTCATTCGTAAAGGCGACTACCTCGGCCTCTTGGCTCTTTCAAACCGACACAACGAGGGCATTGCGAGCGTGATGGAACGGGCGCTAAATTTTCTCACAAAAAATCCAACATCATCCATGGCAGAGGTGCGGGAGATCGCTCAAGCCGAGGGTATGCGACTTGCCAGTCTTTGGAATCAACGCATCAGCTATCTTGCAGACATTGGCTCCATTGCTCCAATGCTCGGCCTCCTTGGCACAGTTCTGGGAATGATCACCTCCTTCACAGTCGTTGCAAACGATGTCGTTTCCTCCCGCCCCATGCTTCTCGCGGGCGGTGTTGCCGAGGCGCTCATTACAACGGCGGCGGGATTGTTGATAGGCATTCCTCTTATGGCTTCCTATGCGTTTTTTCGCGGTCGAGTGCAGGGAATGATTTCAGATCTCGAGGCGGCCTCCACAGTCCTGCTCGCCCACATCAGCGTGTCCAAATCGAACGATTAAAATGAATTTTCGCGGTTCCATTCAACCGGCCTCTCCGGGATTTCAGATTGCTCCGATGGTGGATATTGTTTTTCTCCTTCTCATCTTTTTCTTGGTCACTTGGAATTTCTCGAGGAACGAAACCGAGTTGGAGGTGAAGGTGCCAAAGGCCCGCGAAGGTAAGGAAACCCGGCGCGCGGTGGGTGAAGTCATTCTGAATATCAAATCCGACGGTACGGTCGTGATGAACCGCCGCAGTATGGATTCGGCAGCCCTGTTGGAAACTCTCACGAAAATCGTCTCCCTTTATCCTGACCAAGCTGTGATCCTCCGCGCGGACGAGAGCACGGATTACCGGTATGTCGTGGATGTGCTGGATGCCTGCCGCCGCGCGAACATCTGGAATGTTGCTTTTGCGACAAGCCGACAGCAATGAAGCAGGCGACGATTCTTACCCTTCTAAGCCTTGGTGCCATTTGCAATGCGCAGGAAGTTCGCCGTGCGTTGCCTGCGAACGCCCCTGAACTAGAGAACTATCAGAACCCATCCTGGATGGATCGCTTGCCGGATGGTCAACCTGTGGAAGTTCGCCGCGCGGAGTCGGTTAAGCCTCCCGCTCCCCCACAGGCAGCTCCTCCACCCACAGTGAGACTTTCTCCGGTCCCTGCCGCCTCGCACCCCTCTTTCACACCCACTGTTTTGAATGGCCAGCAAGACATTCGCATCGCGCCCGCAGGCGGTGCTGCTTCTCATGCGGACTCGGCTTTGGATCGCGCGAACAACCTTTACTCGCGCAAGCTCTACGATCTGGCTATTCCGGAGTATGAGGCTTTCCTCATTGCTGACTCCACCTCACCAGCCCGCGATGCGGCCTTCTTTCGTCTGGCCGAGTGCCACCGTATGGCTGGAAATGCCGGCGCCTCCCGTGCCGCTTACGAAAAGTTGCTCATGCAATTCCAGACCGGTGAGTTTGCTGCAGCAGGGGCCTACCGCCTCGGCGAAATTCTCGCTGCGGAAAACCTTCATCAGCCTGCCACCATCCAATTCGATCTTGCCGCCCGCGAAGCCAAGGAACCGGGTATTCGCCTGGCCGCAGGCTACTTCGCCGCACGAAGCTTCGATGCTCTCCAGCAAAATCAATCCGCCGAAGACCGCTACAAGGCTGTTCTGGCAACTGAGGGCGAGAATCCCTATCGTGAAAATGCCGCTCTTTCTCTCGCCGCGATTCAGTTGAAACAAGGAAAAAAGCAAGCAGCCCTTGAGACATGTGAGTTTCTTGCAAGCACTGCAGCATCCCCCGATGTCGCCTCCCGCTCCGCCTTGCAGGCCGCTCGACTCGCTGCCGAACTCGGCTCGACTCTCAAAGCCCTCCATCTTTTTGATAAGGTGGCCTCTGGCACACAGGATTCCGCGATGAAGGCCGAGGCGATCCTCGCCTCTCTTCGCCTCCGCTATGACTCCGGAGACTTTCGTGGCATCACCCAGATGGGCGAGGGGATTGAGAGGGATTTGCCCGCATCTGCGCGCCCCGACGCATTGGGAATCCTTGGTGCTGCTTGGAGGTGCACCGGAAATGAAGAAGAAGCCAAGCGCGTTTATGATCGCATCGTTTCTGAAAATCCAAGCACTGCATCCGCCGATGTCCGCTACCAGCGCCTGCTGAGCCTCTACGCAACGAAGGACCCCGCTCTCGTTGCTGAAGTGGACCGCTTTCTGGTCGGATCGACTGATCCGAAGCAAAGCGCCTCCGCAACTCTTCTCAAAGCCGAGGCGCTCTTCCAGAAACCCGACTACGCTGCGGCAGCCATAGCCTACGCGCCTCTTGTGGAAAATTCTTCCCTCAAGCCCGAACAGCGCTCCGCCTCTCTCTACAAGCTCGCTTGGGCGCTCGATGCCTCCGGTAACAGCGCGGGTGCCATTCGCGCCTACACGGCATTCGCCGAGAAATATCCCGGCGACAAACTCGCCGCCACTGCCGTCCTCCAGCGAGGCCTTGCCCGGCAAAAAGCCCAAAGCCACACCGAGGCACTCGCCGATTTCGAGGAGGTCATCACCCGTTTCCAATTCAGCAAGGAGGTCGAGATAGCCCTTCTTCAAAAAGCCCTCACACTGGGTCAACTCAAGAAATACCCCGAGATGGCAGCCGCTTTTCAAGAGTTGCTCAGGCGTTACCCGAACTCCGCCGCCGCAGCTCAGGCCCATTTCTGGCTGGGTTGGGCGGCCTTCGAAAACAAGGACTACCCGCAAGCTATCACCCTCCTCGACAAAGCCCGTCTTCTGGATTCCAAAAACTATGCAGACCGTGCCACGATCCGCATCCTGCTTGCTCAATACCAGCTCCAGGATCGCGCAGCTGCCGCCCGTGAAGCCGATGATTACAAGGGTGCAGTCATTCCAGCCGAGGTAGCCATCTGGCTCGCGCAGGGACATCTCGAGGATAAAAAATTCGCCAAGGCGGAGAAGTTGCTTTCGCCGCTAGTTCAAAATCCGACATCGGTCCCCCCGGATACCTGGATTTTGATTTCGGAGACCAAACTCGCACTGGCCAAGTATGACGAGGCATCTCAAGCCGCTGACAAGGCGATTGCCTCAACCCAGAATCCCCAAGCTCAGTCGCGGGCCCATCTTGCGAAGGCATTCGCCGAAATCGCCCTCAAGCGTCCCGCCTCCGCCCGGCAGGCAGTCGATCAGGCGTTGTTTCTTCAACCCGAAGGCAAGCTCAACGCGGAGGCCCGTCTAGCGTCTGGCGAGGTCTTCTTCCTCGAGCAGGACTACGAAAGCGCCGCACGCGCGTTCATGGCCGTCAGCATTCTTGTTGATGATCCCAAGCTCACGCCCAAGGCCTTGAGAAGAGCCGTCGATGCCTACCGCCGCGCTTTCAAGGACGCCGAGGCGGACAAAGCGATGAAGGAACTCGCCGAGCGTTTCCCTGGTTCCGCGTTGAGTGCGACTCCTTAACCGCTGTAGGTGCCGGTGGTGACGCCGATCTGGCTGGTGGCGTGCAGTTCACGGTGCAATGCGGCACCGCTTCGGCGAGCTGTCAGAAGCTCCTGATAGGCGGTCACAATGCCCGTAGTTTCTTCGGCCGATTCTTCCAGCAGTTCGACACGGAAGCGCCGTAGTCCGGCGGCATGGAAGGATTCATAGAAAGCCGCGCCCGTTTGTGCCGTGGCGTGGAATAGTGTGTTCCGGCAGCCTACATCGGCGCGGAGTGGATGTTCCATGCCCACGCGATCGCGCAGGTGGACACGGTGCTTTTCGCAGGGTCTGCCGCAGTCCGTGTAGTCTTTGCCCTTCGAGAGAAATGCGGCGAAGACGCAGTGCTCCATGTGAAACATCGGCATGTGGTGGTGCAGCGTAAGTTCAAACCAGTCCGGTGGTGCGTGACGCAGCATCGACAGAATCTGGACCGAGTTCAGATCGTGCGAGATGGTGAGGCGCTCCAGACCGTGTTTTTTAAAAACAAGCGCGCTCACAGGATTGGCCACATTCAACGAGAAATCTCCGATCAATCGCAGCGGACTTCCTGCAAAATGTGAAATCGCTCCGATATTGCGAATGAGAACGCCATCAGGCTTCGCATTGGCGATGAGTTTGAAAAACCCCTCCTCGCCGGCTTTCTGGATTCGTGGAGTCGCAAGAAGGATCTGCGCGCCGCCGTGCGCCCGCGCCATGGCAACGGCATCCTTGTAGCGGCGGATGTCCTCGTAATCGACGAGGATTTCCCGGATGCCCGCCCGGAGCGCGGCCTCAAGCTGATCCTCCGAGCGGACCATAACAGAGAGATGCGAGGCGGAGGATTTTGGCGCTTCAAAAGCCGGGAGAATTTCCTTCAAAGCCACCTTCGGCGCTGTGTCGCGCACTGTGCGGCTTACCTTCTCGACCAGCTCGCGGCGCATGCGGTTGATTTCCGAAATGGGCAGAATGACATCGCCTTCGATCCGCGACTCGAGCGAGCGGAGGCTAAATCTGGTTCCGCCGAGTTTTTCGAGTTGGGCCCTCAGAGCATCAGTCGTTAGTGGTCTTGTACGAGCACTCTGCAGGGGAATCCGGGATGAAATCAAAACATCGCCGCATTTGAGTATAAGGGATTCGCCGGCTTTTCCGCTGACGGTTAGATCGATTGGCGTGAGCCGCCGGGCATCTGTCTCCAGTCGGCCGCTGAAGCTGACACGCAATTCACGGTCCAAAGCCGGATCCGAGGTTTTCCAGACGCGGCTGCCAACTGGAATTTCATGGAAGCGTATCTTGCCCCTCTCGAAGAAAAGCCTGTTCCCCTGAACCTGAAAAACCCGCCCGCCTTGCTCGCGCTCGGTGTTTCCGCCGGTGTCAAAGACCACACCATCGCCGGGTTTGATGGCGACTGCGGTGGATTCCAATTCTACATGGTCCCGGAAGCTGGCTGCAATGTGGCCGATGAATGCGCCACGCTTTTTGCCAAAGCGTGCGCCGACGAGTTCCTGGTGATTGACTCCATGCATCCACCCACTGAAGAGCCCGCGGGAGAAGGTCATTTCAAGGCGATACCAGTCCTCTGGCGAGGCGCCTTCAAAAAGCCCCTCAAGCGCCGCGTCGATCGCTTTGCGGTAAACCGAGGTGACCGCTGCGACATATTCGGGAGATTTCAGGCGTCCCTCGATTTTAAAGGAGGCCACGCCCCGCTTGATGAGGGCCGGTATTTCATTCACTGCGGCTAGATCTTGAGGTGAGAGGAGGTAACGCTTGTCGCCGAGGTCGCGGAGGGCACCGTCCACCACGAGTTCGTAGGGCATGCGGCAGGCTTGCGCGCATTCCCCTCGATTCGCGCTCCGGCGTCCGAGAGCTTCGCTGGTGAGACATTGGCCCGAGTAGGCAACGCACAGCGCTCCGTGAACAAATGTCTCCAGCGGCACCGAGGGCGGGAACTTTTCCAATTCCCGCAGCGACAGCTCCCTCGCAAGAACGACCTGCTTTACGCCGAGCCCCTCGGCGAAGCGCACACCTTCGGGGGATGTAATAGTCATCTGCGTCGAGGCGTGGACGCGCAGGTCGGGAAACATGCGGCGTGAGATCTCTGCCAGGCCGATATCTTGGATGATCACGGCATCCACTGCCGCATCATGCAGGGCCTGGAGCTCGGCGATGGCGTCATCCAATTCATCCGTGAAGATGAGCACATTTAGTGTGACATAGGCTTTGACGCCGTGTGCATGCAGGAAGGAGGTGATAGCTGGAAGCTCATCCTCGCGGAAGTTGTCAGCCCGCATGCGGGCGTTGAAGCGGCTCAGGCCAAAGAAAACGGCATCGGCACCATTTGCCACAGCGGCACGCAAGCACTCCCAGTCACCTGCAGGTGCGAGGAGTTCGGGTTCGACTGGACGGATGCCCCTCAATGAGCTGGTGCCATGATGATTCGGACATCCGGATCTTCCTGGCGGTTGGTTATGTAAATGCCGGTTGGTTTGGTATTGATCAACTCGTAGCCAGTGAGGATGAACTCGGGGTAAAATTTGTCACTGGCCGGCTCATACACTGTATCGCCGCTGAACCGGCCGCTGAGACGGTATTCGTAATTGTTGTCCGCGCCGAGTTTTCCCGCCACGCGGTCGGGCGCCAGTTTGGCCTGCTCGTTCAACATGACCAGTTGAGCTGTCGTCCAAGGTTTGCCGGGTTCGCGCACCCAGCCCCACATTTTGTAGTCGCGCTTATACATGCGGCGTCCGATGAAGTAGTTGCCAGGCGCTTCAGCGCGGATAGCGGCATTCATACTCGCCCGTGCGGGAGCTTCACTATCGAGGGTCTGGCAGGCATTCTGAAAAATGGCGGTCGCCACCAGCGTGATAAGAAAGACTCGTTGGATCAGAGATTTCATAAAAATTATATGGCTGCTTGGGTGAGGTAGGGAGCGAGGGTCTGCCTGAGAGCCACATCCGACTCCGTAGAAACGCTCCCCCTGAAGGGAAGCAGCGTCCACTCCTCGATATGGGTGATTTCTCCCCCAGGCGGCACGGTTCTCAGCGGACTCAGGCTCTCGACTTCAAGCATGTCGCCATTAGTAAAGGCCTCGAAATTGCAGCCGCCGTCTGGGTAGGTCTCGCCTTCGATAAAGTCGAAGGATTTGATAAAAATGGAATCGTCCACGATGTAGGCGACCTGTTTTTCCCTGTGAGCGAGGCCGATCTTCGTAGGCGGGCGATCTGCTGCCTGGCGCAGGATGAAATATTCCCGCCCGATTCGCCAACGCGCATCGCTTAAGTCGGTGTAAGGCCAAAGAACCATCGTGCGGTTCGGCAGCAAATCCCTCGGATGTTCTCCAAGCGGCGGTTGGGGGATCACAGCGGTGCCTCCGGCTTTCATCACACTCAGCGCCCATGCTGAAAATTCGAGCGGTTTGGAGTCGGTATTTTTAGCCGTGTGCCGGACTCTCACTCTCGGGGAATCCGGCGAAATCGTTATCCCGAGTGTCTTTAAAATGCGCCCACCACTTTGTTGCTCGGCTTCAAAAACAACCTCCCCCGTGGTCGAATCCACCCGATGCCGGGGCGGTTGGTTGTCGATGTGGTAGGTTCGCTCCACATCCTCGGGAGCGATCCAGAAGCGGTGGCCTCCGCGAATCATCCACTCCGTCTCGCCCGTGCCGCCGAGTTGTTCATTGAAAGTCTTAAAAACATTCGTTCCGTCTTTTCTACGGAGGCTGATGATGCGTGGCCCCACATCGAGTGTGACAACGAGTTCGATCTGATTATTGGCTAGCCGCAG
>Ga0164293_10004561_pt1 | contig 11861 bp, 9 predicted proteins | sample GEODES118metaG_FD_111487 | JGI IMG/M metagenome (GOLD analysis project Ga0164293, IMG submission 111487) | Eutrophic lake water microbial communities from Lake Mendota, Wisconsin, USA - GEODES118 metaG | ecosystem: Environmental > Aquatic > Freshwater > Lake | place: USA: Lake Mendota, Wisconsin...
AACTCGCTCCAGCTCCAAGTCAGGTCTGGGGATAAACCAAATGACCTTCGAACCGCGAGTCCAAGTTTGAAACCTCAGCACGCCCTCACCCATGACGCCCGCCCCGTACTTTTTCGTGGGGCGGTTGTAGGGCGAATTTTTTGTGCAGCGGAATTCTTGTACGCCGATTTTTAGGAGAGCGATGATTGACTTGCGAGGCGAAGGGCCCAGCCACGCAACCGGCACTGGAGCCCCGAGTGACTGGAGCCCCGAGTGACTGGAGTGTTTGGGAACCAGCGGTTGCGCCGCTGGAATCAGCCCTTAGACATTCTGCCAATTCCGGTTCTGGGCACTTTTCAGAACGGCATCGCAAACCCGTTGAGTCTCCAACGCATCGCGGAAGGTTGGGCCTGCTGGCTTGCCATCTGCCAAGCCTTGCAAAAAGTCTGCCACCTGGTGAACAAAGCTGTGTTCGTAACCAATCTGAAGGCCCGGAACCCACCAATGATCCATGTAAGGATGCTCGCCACCGTTGTCGGTGACATGAATACTCCGCCAGCCGCGCACGATTCCGTCGTCGCGATGGTCGAAGTACTCGAGTCGATGCAAGTCGTGCAGGTCCCACCGCAGCGAGGCCTTCTCGCCGTTGATTTCCAACGTGTAGAGCGCCTTGTGACCACGTGCATAGCGCGTCGATTCAAAAAGCCCGAGCGAGCCGTTTTGAAAATGGCACAAGAAGGCGCAGGCATCGTCGATGCCGACCGGTTGCATCTTTCCGGTCGCCGTATGTGTCCGTTCCTTGATAAAGGTTTCGGTCATTGCCGAAACATCGGAAATGCTGCCGTTGAGCCAAAGCGCCGTGTCGATACAGTGAGCCAGCAGATCGCCAGTCACTCCCGAGCCTGCGGCAGCTGCATCCAATCGCCAAAGTCCATTGCCGCCCTGCGGAAGGTCGGTCGAGATGGTCCAGTCCTGGAGAAAGTTCGCGCGGTAGTGGAAGATTCGTCCGAGGCGACCTTCATCGATCAGTTTTTTGGCCAGCGTCACAGCCGGGACTCTGCGGTAGTTGTACCAGACGATGTTCGGCACGCCGGCTTGTTCGACGGCGGCCACCATTTCCTCGCCCTCGGCCGTATTCATCGAGAGCGGCTTCTCACAAAGAATCGCTTTGCCCGCCTTGGCCGCGGCAATTGAAATTTCCTTGTGCAGATTGTTGGGCACACAAATGTCGACCGCGTCGATGTCTTCGCGGGCAATCAGCTTGCGCCAATCGGTTTCAACCGATTCATAGCCCCAATTGTCGGCAAACGCGGTGATCGCCTCGACATTGCGGGCGCAGGCAGCCTTGAGCACCGGACGATAGTCCAGCTTGAAAAAGTGATTCACCTTGGCATAGGCGTTTGAGTGGGCCCGGCCCATGAAGCCGTAGCCAATCATTCCGATTCGCAATTCTTTTTGGGGCATCTGCTCTCAACTCCGGACAGGGCTTGTTCAAACCAAAGATTCTGAACAGGAACGCTGCCGATCGCAAGCAGCCGAGCTGAAATCGCCGGCGCGAGGCAACGCTCGGCAGGTCCGGGGCTCGGAACTTCGCTCGTTCAGGACTGCTTTCCAGCTGGTCGCCCGCGATGAGTACCAATCGCTCAAACGCGGCTCAAACTTATTTGGCCGGTGGGTTGCCCAGAATGCTGGTGCGGAGATCGGCGCGCTCACGATCGATTTGCTCGAGTGTTGCTCCGAGGCCAGTCAGGATCGCTTCGGTCATGGCCATCGCCATTTCGCTCTCGTCGGCGAATACTTCGCGGGCGCCGGCTTTGAGGTACTGGGGTCGCTCGCGCAGATAAGGAACGCGGACAAAGATTTTGAGCTCGGGATTCAACTCCCGGGCAGATTGCACGATATGCACTCCCCGTTCGGTTGATGAGGAGCTGAGAATCAACGTCTGGGCAGTCTTGATTCCTGCCTTGATTAACGTGTCGTGATGAGTCGCATCACCGTAGACGGCCGGCTGGCCGGCTGCCCTCAGATGCTGATAGGTATCGAGATTCATTTCCACGATAGTCGGAATGATCGAGTTTCGGCGGAGCAGATTCGACATGGTTTGCCCAACGGGGCCATAGCCGATCACGACCGCGTGATTCAATTTCTCACTAGCATCGTTTACCGGCTCCAGGGTCTGCGGCTGGAGCTGCCGCTCGCGACGCCCCAGCCAGGAGTTGGGATTGGCCAAGCACCAATCGCTCAGCGGGCGGGCCAAGCGATAAAGCAGTGGGTTCAGGGAAATCGAGATAATCGCCACAGCGATCACCGTGTTGACGACGTCTTCATTGAAAAGTCCCAAATTTGTCCCCACGCCGGCAAGCAGGAATGAGAATTCACCGATTTGGGCAAGGGCCAGGGCCAATCCAATACAGACTCGCAGCGGCAACTGGCGCCAGAGGCTACAGGCAAAGACAATCGATGGCGTGCCGATCAGGACGATGCCGAGAGTCCAAAGCACGAACCCAGGATGATGAAACAGGAAACGAGGATCGAGCAGAATACCCACCGAGACGAAAAACAACACGGCAAACGCGTCCCGCATGGGGAGGGCTTCAGTAGCCGCCCGCACGCTGAAGTCGCTGCGGGCGACGACCATTCCTGAAAGAAATGCCCCCAATGCCATGGAAACTCCGAACAGGTTGGCGGATAGAACTGCGATCCCAATTGCCAGGACCAGCACGGTCAAGGTAAACAGTTCGCGCGAGCGAGTTCGCGCCACATACTTGAGCAGACCAGGAATCAAGTTACCGCCGATGAATATCATCCCGGCAATCACGGCGGCGATTTTGAGCACCGCCAAACCGGCGATTTGAGTGATTTTCCACCAGCTCGCCGCCTCTTCCGCAAAGATTGAGGGCAGCAACACAAGTTCCACGACAGCGGCAATATCCTGCACGATCAGCCAGCCCAAGCCCACATGGCCAATCATCGTATGCAAGTGGTTCGCATCCGAGAGGACTCGGGTCAAGACGACCGTACTGGCGAAAGAGATGGTCAAGCCAAACAAAATTGCCGTTTGCGGACTCCAGCCGAAACCGAGCCCTGCGCTGGCTCCCAGCACGGTTGTCAGTGCCATCTGAATGAAAGCACTGGGCAGGACTTTATGGCGGACCTGGAGCAATTCTTTGATGTCGAACTGCAGGCCCACGCCGAACATCAAGAGCATCACGCCTATTTCGGCCAGCTGCTCCGCCAAATGTTCGTCGGCAACAAAGCCGGGGGTGTTGGGGCCGACCAAAACTCCGGCCAGCAAGTAACCGACCAGCGGCGAGATCCCCAGTCGCAGGGCGATGTAGCCCATCAGCAGCGCAGCGGCGAGGCTGCCGGCCAAAGTGGTCAGTAATTCCAGGTTCTCCATGGCAGGTCACATCAACAAGTCAAAAGGGAGAACCAACAAGGATGCTTTGAACCGAGGCTTCGGCCGCCAGCTGGGGCTGGGAAATGCAAACATGGGGATAACTCCACCCGGGCCGGTTTGTTGCCGAGCACACCGACCATCCTCGCCAGGCAAAGCCAGCAGCATTCAGCTCGAGGCTGCAAGCATACCAGCAAACGGAAATGGGTGCGGGGCTTATCTTCCCAGCCGCAGGTAGACATGAGCGACGGTGTTGGCGTCCCCATGCCCCATCTGCAGTTCAGCTTTGAGCAGGTCGCGAATCTCACCGTGCCTGGTGCGTCCGCTGGAGCGAATCAGATCATAGATCTGGTTAATGGATTTTCCGATGCGGTTTTGAATGCTGGTCAATTGGCTGGCGAGAGCCTTTTCAGCTGGGCTCATTCGATACTTCCTTGCATGACTTGACCGGGGTTTACGAACGGCCGCGTGCGATCACGGCCGGCCGATCATCATCTCGCGAATTTTCAATTTTGTCATCGCGAATATTGGCGGAGAAACATCAAACTGGCGAGGAAAACTTACCGTCCGCCGCCACCGGCGCCGCCATTCCCTCCAGCACCACCTCCGGCGCCACCTCCGGCGCCACCTCCGGCGCCACCGCGTCCGCCTCCCTTGCCCCCTCGACCGCCGCCTCCAGGGCTACCTGCGCTGCCAGCTTGTCCACCGGCACCGCCGGCACCGCCCGCACCGAAGCCAAACCCGCCACCGGCACCACCGCCTGCACCACCGCCTGCACCACCGCCTGCACCACCGCCGACTCCAAATCCACCTTGGCCACCAGCGGCGCCGAAGCCACCTCCCCCGGACCCTGCTGCCCCGCCGTTCATCATTTGCATCTGCTGGCTTATCACTTTTTGGGCAAGAGCGTCCATGCAGCCTGCCAGCTCGGTTTCATCCAGTTTTTTGTCGCCATCGGCGTCAAACTGCTGCAGCATTTGCTGGGCCCAGGCTTTGGCATCAAAGCCGGGAAGTCCTCCGCCGGCGAAGCCCCCAGCCTGGCCACCTGCAGCGGCAGCCCCACCAGCTTGCCCTCCCGCTCTGCCCCGACCGGCAGCACCGCGAGGACCCTTTCCAGCCGGCTTGCCCTCAACTCCGCCGGGTCCAGCTTTAGGGTTGTCTTTTGGATTCGCATCTTGAGCGAATGTCCCGGTGGCAAACGAGCCAATTGCCAAGGCCAATATCCAGACTGCTAATCGCATGGTTCATCCCTACAAATAAATTTTCGGTCCAGCAAAGAGTCAGGTGTCACCGACTTGCCAACATTAAGTCTCCGGGCTCCGTTTCGAGCTCTGGATCGATCTTAGGGGCCGACCAGTGGAAGAGCAAAGCAATTTGGAACTAGCCTTCAAGGCCAACGCAGCAGCTCAGCTTCTCTAGTTGATTGTGCCAGCCACTCCATTTAACCCGGTGCGGTCGCTGGCATCGTGGTTGTCGTTAGGCCGAAGGCAGGGGGGGCTGGATGTCAGTTTGAGCTGGCCCCGGTTTCTCAGTCCACTTGCGGCCGGAACGTGAAATGGGGGCCGCTTTTCGGGAGCTGTTTCCTTTTGGATTTTGCGGCATTTCCCGGGCCCTTTTGCCGGGCTCAAGTTCTGCACCCCTCAGGGCCGATAGCCAGCAGCGGGCAGAGTGGATATAATTCAACTTCTCCCGGCGACCGCAAGTCGCACTCCATTTGGACGGTTAGCTCAGTTGGTTAGAGCGCCACGTTGACATCGTGGAGGTCGCTTGTTCGAGTCAAGTACCGTCCACTCGACCAAACAAGACCCCGAAGTTTTTTCGGGGTTTTTTTGTTTCTGGACGTTCTGGAACTGGTAGTTGAGTGCTGGAAGTGTGCGCTCTTGAAGGGATGCAGTCGCCCCGCAAACGCCTGCCTGAGGCGAGTCGTTCTCAGCTTCTCCCCTCCCCCGAACGCCAATTGCCCAAGCCAGTCTCTGCTTGACTTGCGAGCCACACGTTTCGCCGTCGCCGGCCCATGATTCTGCACAGGCCTTTTCGCGCTCGATCCGACAGTTGGAAGCAAATACACCAGACATGTGGATTAAGCCACCAATAGCGGACGAATGGTCGAAGTTCCCCGGATTGTTTTTTTTTGCCGAAGATTAGGGAGATAACTCCTCGGCAGTTTCGGGGCAACGGAATGGTCCTAGTTTTTACCTGTTCGGTGTTTCTTAGCGCAGCGTTACTGTTCATGGTCCAGCCCATGATCGGCCGCTTGCTGTTGCCAGTGCTGGGAGGATCCCCGGCTGTCTGGAACACCTGTCTCGTCTTTTTTCAGGCAGTCTTGTTGGCCGGCTACCTGTATGCTCACTTTTCCATCAAGTGGCTCGGGCATCGAACCCAATCGGTCGTGCACCTGTTCCTGTTCGCCGCGACGCTGGGGTGGTTGGCTTGGCTGGGGTTGTCCAACGAAGGTTCGCCATTTGCCCTGCCGACCGAGCAACGCAATTTCGCTGGGAGTGCCTCCGACCCGACTTGGCCCCTGCTGCAATTGCTGGTCGGGTTAGTGGGCCTCCCTTTCTTTGTTGTCTCTGCGTCGGCTCCGCTGCTGCAGAGTTGGTTCTCAAAAACCGATCACCCCAACGCAGCCAATCCCTTCTTTCTCTATGCGTCGAGCAATCTCGGCAGCATGCTCTCATTGGCCGCCTATCCATTGGTGATGAACCGTTATCTCAGTCTTCCCGAACAGGGTCGCTACTGGACGTGGGGGCTTGGCCTGTTACTGTTGGGCTTTCTCGCCTGTGCCGCCTTGATGCGAGCGCGTTACTCGACGCCTCTTGTTTCGCAGTCCGCCGCCAGTGTCGGCGCGAAGCCAACCTGGGGGAATGTGGTCAGCTGGATCGCATTCGCCTTTGTGCCCTCCAGCTTGCTGACAGGTGAAACCACGTTCTTGGCGACTGAGGTGCTTTCGCATCCGTTGCTGTGGGTCGCGACTCTTGCCTTGTACTTGTTGACCTTCATTATCGTGTTTGCCGACAAGCCATGGATCTCGCACGAGCAAGCGGTGCGGTGGGCTCCCCTGTCCGCCTTGCTTTTGACAATCGTGGTCGCAGCCAAGAGCAATGAACCAACTTGGATGGTAATGGGCGTTCACCTCGCAGGTTTTTTTCTGCTGACGCTGGTGGCTCATGGGGAACTTGCCAAACGGCGACCGGCTGCCGAGTATTTGACCTCGTATTACCTGTGGATGTCGTTCGGTGGGGTCTTGGGAGGAGCATTTAATTCATTGCTCTCACCCGTGATCTTCAAACACCTGGGATTGCTCGAGTATCCGATCGGGCTGATTGCGGCGTTGCTCATTCTGGGGCTGGCCGGCGGGAATTTCCGAAAGCCATTTGATTGGGCATATGCCCTGGTTGTTGGCGGGATTGCGGTGAGCCTGTTGTGGTTCCTGCCGAGAGAAGAAGGCGTCAGGGCGAATTTGATTTACGGAGCCCCGGCGCTTCTGCTTCTGCCCGCCGTTAAGGAACTTCCCCGATTCGCCCTCGCCGCGAGCGCCCTGCTGCTGGTGGGCTGGTTCGACCCGGGGCTGAGCGGGAAGACGCTGTTTCTCGAAAGGAATTTCTATGGCGTCTTGCGGGTTACCTACGATCCCCAGCGGGACGCGAATCTGATCATTCATGGAAACACATTGCACAGCTTGCAGAGCAGACGGCCGGAGGAGGCGCTGCTGCCGACTGCCTACTATTATCCTGATGGACCGATGAGCGAAGTGTTTCAGGTTGCTCAAGCAAGAGGTTACAAGCAGATTTGCGTCGCCGGGTTGGGAGCGGGCGGCATTGCTTGTTACGCTTCGCCCGGCCAACACTGGACGTTTTACGAAATCGACCCGACGATGCAGAAGGTGGCCGAAGACCCGCAGTATTTCACCTTCATGCGCGATTGTTTTCCCGAGGGCGGCGCAACCTATGAGGTGAAATTGGGAGATGCCCGCCTCGAAATGGCCGCCGAGCCTGAAGGTAAGTTCGACCTCATTGTGCTGAACGCGTTCAGTTCCTCGTCGCCTCCGATGCATTTGCTGACCCGCGAAGCAGCAGAGGTTTATCTGGCAAAATTGGCGCCTGGAGGAATGTTGATTTACAACGCCTCGAACCGGCATCTCGCAATTGAGCCAGCCTTGGCAGCCATCGCGGCCGAGGAAGGACAACAATTCCGAAACGCCAAAGACTATGTGCGAACTGCCGAGGAAAAACGTCGCGGCAAGATGAGTTGTTCGTTCGTGATCATGGCCGCCAATGAAGAATTGCTCGCACCTTTCGGCAAGGAGCAGGGGTGGAACGGACCGCCCGCTGAGTTGCCCCGCGTCTGGACCGACCAGTATTCCGATATTCTCGGCTCGATGAAGTGGTAACGCCACACGAGAGCTTAGGGCCAGGTAGCTGTTGAGCCGCGGAAAGACCAGGGCCGCGCCGCCAGTCGCATTCTGATTCCGCCTTCCGCACCGAACCGGCAGCGTTCCCAGCTGGTTCCGCTTCGGCTTTCCCGCCGGCACAAGAGGCGGGAAGTCCTCGCCGCAATTCCCATCGCTGGTGAGGGCTGCTCGCAGATCTTTCCGCTTGCAACATTGCGCCGTGAGACCGTCTACAATCTAGGCTCACTGCTGCGCGGCGATTTTGTCTGTCGCGGTACGAAAGCGGAGCGAGCCTTGATTGCAAGTTCGCTCGATTGGTCTCAATGCAAGGTATTCCTACGCAAGGAAAAAGACGATGACGCAACCCCATCAGCCGCAACCCCATCAGCCCTCGCGGCGCGGTTTTATCAAAGCGACAGGTGCCGCACTTGCTGCTCCGTACGTGCTTACCTCTTCTGCCTTGGGTAATTCCACCCGCGCTCCGGCCAGCGAGCGGATCGTGATGGGTGGAATTGGCATCGGCAATATGGGCTCGGGCGATATGGGAGCCTTCCTCGGTCGTGGCGATGTGCAGTACGTCGCGGTTTGCGATGTCCGCACGGGCGTGCGTGACGGGGCCAAGAACCGGGTGAACGAACACTACCAGAACCAGGATTGCCAGGCTTACAACGATTTCCGTGAATTGCTGGCCCGAACTGACATCGACGCGGTTCACGTGGCCACACCGGATCACTGGCATGCGATTAACGTGATCGAAGCCTGCCGGCACGGCAAGGATGTCTACTGCCAGAAGCCTGAAACCCGGACTCTTCGTGAAGGGCCGCTGATGGTTGACGCTGCCCGACGTTACGCTCGGGTTGTCTCCGGCGGTAGCCAGCGTGTGCTGGAAGACTACCGCGGGATCGTGGATGCCTGCTGGAGCGGTTCCTTGGGCACCATCAAGTCGATCAATGTCAACGTTGGCCCCCTCTCCCAGCCCTGCTACCTCCCGGCTGAACCGGTACCTGCCGATATCGACTGGGAACTTTGGCTTGGTCCCGCACTTTGGGCTCCCTACAACAAAGCCCGCTGCGATGGCAACTTCTCAACCGGCGGCGGCAGCTGGCGTTCGTACATCGACTATTCCGGTGGTGGCATGACCGACTGGGGAGCCCATCACTTTGGTGGAGCAACGTTTGCGGTCGATGTCCGCGACCAGCAACCGGTAGAGGTTGTTTTCAACCAGGACTCGGAAGGGAACTACCTTTCGTACAAGTACGCCAGTGGCATGACGATCTACCACAACAAACCCAAGACCGACAATCTCAAGGTCGAAGGCACTGAGGGCGAAAAGAAAGAGCCCAAGCCAGTTCCGAGTTACAAGGGTGAAGGTGGGATTTATGGCGATTTCATTCACTGCGTCAAGACGCGTGAGAAGCCGTTCCGCGACATTGAGTACGCAGTCAATACGATCGTGCTCAGCCATCTTGGGATCATTGCCTACCAGCTGCAGCGCTCGTTGAAGTGGGATCCTGCCAAGCAGGAATTTGTCGGCGATGCTGAAGCGAATCGACTCCGCGATCGAGCTCGTCGCGAACCTTGGACACTGTAGCCGAATCGGTTGGCCAGTTGTCCTCCGGAACCTTACGCAAATCATCGAATCACTCAGGAAATTCTGGAATATGAACGCTGCAAAAATTGACGAGGCCTTTGAGGCATTGAAAACGTTTGACTGGGGCAATGACCGCGCCCCGCTCGCTCCGATTGAACAGGCGGCCGTAGCCGCCAAGGACGCCGCCGCCCAAGGTGAACTGGAGCAGAAGCTGCTTGCCGCCTTGGGAGGCAATCTGAACCGGGCGGGCAAGGATTTTGTCTGCCGGCTGCTGGTGCTTGTTGGCTCAGCCAAAACGGCGCCGGTCCTTGCCAAATGGCTCGGTTCGGCGGAAGACGCCCAACTCGCACGGTTCGCCCTGGAACGCATTCCCGGAAGCGAGGTCCGGCAGGTACTGACGGACGCGCTATCCAGCGTCAAGGGCGACCAACTCCTCGGCGTCATCAGCTCACTCGGTGCGCGGTTCGAGCCTGAATCGATTCCAGCCTTGGTTCGATTGCTGAGTGGCGGGGATGAGAAAGTCGCCGTCGCCGCAGCCAGCGCACTGGGAGATATTCGCGGTTCAGAGGCAGCCAAGGCATTGGCCGCAGCGAAGCCCGGGAGCGACGCAGTACGTTTGGCTGTCACCGATGCGCGGATGTCTTGTGCCGAAGGCCTGCTGGCCGCCGGAAAATCGGCAGAAGCCCTGTTGATTTACAAGTCGCTGACCGGAGACGAGCAGCCCAAGCACGTCAAGCTCGGGGCGACTCGCGGCGTGTTGGCCTGCGCCGGCAAGAAGTAGTTGTTGAGCGGTTCCGACTTGGACCGCGATGGGCTGAATTCGTTTTTCACCGGAGAGTGGTTGCCGTGAATCCTCGTGGAATGCTGCGCCCGAATTGGGCTGTTTTGCTTTTGGTCTTTGGATGTTTCCTGTCCATCACCACTGCCCAAGAGAGTCCTGACGCCAACGCCGATTTGCTCAAGCTGGTTGTCGAATTGCTGAACGATCCGGACAAGGAGATGCGAGCAGTCGGGCTGGAACAGGTTCGCACTGAATTGAAGGGTGAGGCTGCAACAAAGCAGCTGCTGGCGCTCCTGCCTCAATTGAACTCGAACGCCCAGGCGAGCCTGATTTCAGCACTTGGCGAACGCGGCGACGCAACCGCCAAGCCTGAGCTTTTAAAGCTGGTCAAGGACGACTCAGCAGCCGAGGGGATTCGTGCTGCGGCAATTCAGGCTGTGGCAGCGTTGGGGAGCGAGGCGGAAGCGGATTTGCTCGTGGGCCTGCTCACGGCGAAGTCCGAGGAGTTGAAAAAGGCTGCCCAGGCAAGCTTGGTCAAACTACCGGGTCCTGGCACGTCGAAAGTTCTCGCTGCCGCAATGAAGAAGCAGGGACTTCCACAGCAGATGTTGCTGATGGATGTGCTCGTCGCTCGCAAAGCGGGAGAGGCCGTGCCCGGGTTGTTGACCGTTGCAGTCAATGACAACGCGGAATTGAGGGGGGCCGCGGTGAAGGCACTCGGCCAGCTTGCTTCAGCCCAGGATCTGCCGGGATTGGTCGCAGCTGTTCTCAAGTCCGAGCCGGGCAAGGAACGCGAAGCAGCCGAGAAGGCCGTGATGTTTGTCTGCCAGCGAAGCGGCGGGCCTGATGAACGCTGCCAGCCATTAATCATAGCAATTGAAAAATTGTCGCCCGGCGAACAGCTGGCAATGCTTTCGACTCTGGGGCGAGTCGGTGGCAAGGGAGCACTGGAGCTGGTGGAGCAGCGAATCTCCAGCCGCGATGCGAAGGAGCACGAACTCGGCGTCAAGTCAGTCTGCAATTGGCCGGATGCCAGTGTCGCGGCAAGGCTGCTTAAGCTGTATGCCGCCGAAGCTCGGCCGGAGCTCAAAGCCGCGTTGCTGGCAGCCCTGATCCGGATTGCCCCCCTGCCCGACCAGCGGACGCCAGCCGAAAGGTTGGCTTTGCTGGAACAGGTCATGCAGCTGTGCAGCAAGGATGGTGAACGAAATCAGGTGCTGAAACGAGCGCCGGCAATTCGGACGATTGAGACTTTTCGATTCGTCGTTCCTTATTTGGACCAGCCCGCATTGGCGGCTCAGGCCCAAGAGGCAATTGTGGAGTTAGCCCATCACCGGAATTTGCGCGAGCCGAATAAGGATGAATTTGCCCGGATCCTCGACCGCGTGATGGCCGAGTCCAAAGATGAGATCGTTCGGGACAGGGCCCAGCGTTACAAGAACGGCCAGACTTGGGACCGTAAAAGCGTCGGGCGGTAAGGTCCTCAGTTTCGGTAATATGCGAAACAACTATTCCCGCGTTGATTTTCCACGGGCCGAAAGGCGAGCCTTGGTCATTCGCTCCCGCAATCCGCCTTGCGCGACGAATTCAGCCTCAAGTTTCCTGAGTTGTCGCTCAAGGAGGAAGGTTGCCTGATGGATAAGGCACAACGCGATGTTGGTAACGACCTCGGCCGGGCGAGTCACCGCAAACGGTTTGACTGATTCGAAATCAAAGTCGTTTC
>Ga0164293_10004562_pt1 | contig 11858 bp, 12 predicted proteins | sample GEODES118metaG_FD_111487 | JGI IMG/M metagenome (GOLD analysis project Ga0164293, IMG submission 111487) | Eutrophic lake water microbial communities from Lake Mendota, Wisconsin, USA - GEODES118 metaG | ecosystem: Environmental > Aquatic > Freshwater > Lake | place: USA: Lake Mendota...
CACCTCATGGGTGAGGGCTTCGAGCAGCGCCAGTTCGCCGCTGGCCTCGCGCCGCTCGCGGCTGCGGGCCGGGGAGGGCGCCACCACCGGTTGCAGGGTCACGCTGGGGGCCATCCCCGCCAGTCGTTGGGCCAGCAGGGGCCAAAAGCGCAGGGCCAGGGAGGGGTCATTGTGAAGAGGGCCCAGGTCCTGCAGGTGCTGTCGTAGGCGGCTCGCGCCGGTGGGGTCGTCTTGCTGCAGGCGCCGGTCGAGCAGGGAGAGGGTGTTGGAGAGCGACGGCGCATCGAAGCGCACCAGCAGCCGCCGTCCCTCCGCGGGACCATCGACGGCCAGGGCCACCTGCAGCCGGCCGGTGATCAGCACCAGCAGCGGATCGGTGCCGTCCTCCTCCCGCAGGGGCAGGCGCTGGAATCGTTCCGCCAACGCCCGGGCGCCTCGCGCTGGAGCTCCCTGGCCGCCTGGCAGCGCCGGGGTGGCGGCGGGCAAAAGGCTGTCGATCCCGGCCGGAGCCCACACCCAGCCCTCTAGTCGGTGCAGAAGGGCTGGTTCGTAGAGGGCCGGAAGGGGCGCGGCCAGCCATAGGCCGCTGCCGGCTGAGGCGGGGCCGAGCAGATCCTCTTGCAGGGTTGCCAGGGCGGCCCACCATTGGCGGCGCACGCTGTCCTCGTCGCCGCGGCCCGCGGGGGCTCCTTCGGCCAGGCCTCGCCGCAGCACGGCGAGGCTCACCACCGGCGTCGGCTCGGGCGGTTGCGTCGGGCCACCGAAGCCACCAGGCCCAGACCGAGGAAGTTCACGAGCATGGCGAAGCGCCCGTAGCTCAGCCAGGGCAGGGGGATGCCGGTGATGGGTCCGAGGCCGATGGTCATGAAGACGTTGACCACCACCTGAAACATCAGCATCGCACCGACGCCCACCACCACTAGGGACTCCACGTCGGAGGAGGCCCGCCCGGCGATCTGCAGAAGCCGGGCCATCAGCAAGGCGAAGGCCGCCACCACAACCACGCTGCCGACGAAGCCCAGCTCCTCCCCCAGGGCGCTGAAGATGAAATCGGTGTGCTGCTCGGGGATGAAGCGCAGCTTGGTGAGCTGCCCCTGCAGCAGCCCGGTGCCCCACCAGCCGCCCGAACCGATGCCGATCTGGCTCTGGATCAGGTGGTACCCGCCCCCGAGGGGATCCTGGGAGGGGTCGAGGAACATGGTCAGCCGCTCGCGCTGGTGCGGCCGCAGGCCGTGCTGCCAGAGCCAGGGGGTGGCGACGGCAAACAGCGCCTGCACCGCCAGCACGATTGTCAGGGCGGCCCGTTTCCAGGGCAGGGAGCGCCAGGCCAGCACGCCGGTGAGGGGGATCCAGGCCAGGAGCCCCCAGGCGAAGCTGCCCGCGAGGATGGCCGTGAGCAGGGGCGAGAGCAGCAGCACCAGCCAGGGCAGGGGCATGCCCGCCCAGAAGAGCATCGTCAGCAGTACCGCCCCGAACACCAGGGAGGTGCCCAGGTCGGGCTGCACGAACACCAGCAGCCAGGGCAGGCCGATCATCGCGGTGGGTCGCACCAGATCGACGGGCCGCTCCACCGGATGGCGGGCGAGCACCTCCGCCAGCAGCAGGATTGCCGCCAGCTTGGCGAACTCGGAGGGCTGCACGTAGAAGCCGCCGATGGCGATCCAGCTCTGGGCGCCGAGGGCGGAGGTGCCGATCAGGCGCACGGCGATCAGGCTGAGCACGGTGAGGCCGTAGATCGGCCAGCGCAGGCGCGTGATGCGCTCCACAGGCAGGCGGGCCAGGGCCAGGGCCAGCGCGAAGCCCACCGCCGCGGTGACCCAGTGCTGCCACCACACCGCATCGCTGGCCTGGCGCTGGGTGCTGGCGATCAACAGACCCGCCAGCAGGCTCAGGCCCAGCGGCACCCCCCAGAGAACCCCGTCGACGCGGTGCCAGAGGGGGGGGCGGCGGGCGCTGCCCCCGGCGCGGTAACCGCCGCGACGGGCGCTCAGGGCCATCGGCTCAGGCCAGGGCTGGGCGTAGGGCGCAGCTTTCGCTCAGGCGCGCGGCGAGGTCGGCGAAGGCGCGGGCGGTGAGGGAGTGGGGGGCGGCCTGCACCACCGGCACCCCGCCGTCGCCCCCTTCCACCACCGCCAGCTCCATCGGCAGCTGGGCCAAAAGGGGCACTTCCGCCTCCGCCGCCAGCTGGGCACCGCCGCCGTGGCCGAAGAGTTCGTAGCGCTTCTCGGGGGCGTCGGGGGGCACGAAGGCGCTCATGTTTTCCACCACGCCAAGCACGGGTACCCCCATCTGCAGGAACATCGCCAGGCCGCGGCGGGCGTCCTGCAGGGAGACCCGCTGGGGGGTGGTGACGATCAGTACCCCGGCCATCGGCACCGCCTGGGCCAGGCTGAGCTGGGCGTCGCCGGTGCCGGGGGGAAGGTCGACGATCAGGACGTCCCGCTCGCCCCAGTCCACCTGGTAGAGGAACTGGCGAATGATGCCGTTGAGCATCGGGCCGCGCCAGATCACCGGCTGGTTCTCCTCGATCAGCAGCCCCATCGACACCATCGCCAGGCCGCAGCACTCGATCGGGGACAGGATCTGATCGTTGCCGCTGCCGCGCACCTCGGGGGTGCGGTCGGCCACACCCAGCATGGTGGGCGCGTTGGGGCCGTAGATGTCGGCGTCGAGCAGGCCCACTCGCAGGCCCTGGGCGGCCAGGGCGCAGGCCAGATTCACGGCCACGGTGCTCTTGCCCACCCCCCCCTTACCGCTGCTCACGGCGATCACACGCCGCACGCCGGGGATGGGCTGGCGCTCGGGCACCTGGCCGTGGCCGCCGCTGCCGTGGCCGGCGCCGCCGATCGGACCGGCCGATGGTGGTGGTGTGGTGGGCTGGGCGAGTTCGATCTGCAGGTCATCGATGCCCGCGACGCTGAGGAGGGCCGCGCGCGCCTCGGCGGCGATGCGGTCGCGCTGGCTGGTGGCGAAGCCGGGCAGGGCGAGGCGGAACACGGCGCGGGAACCCTGAACCCGCACGGCGTCGATCCAGCCCAGCTCCAGCAGGCTGCGGCCGCTGCCGGCGTCGCAGAGCGGGGCGAGCGCCTGGCGGGCGGTGTCATCCGTGGCGACGGGAGGGGGGACCATGGGGTGAGGCACGACCTCAGCAAGACGCGGATCCTAGGCAGCGTGGCCTGGGGCGGCCGGGCCGTGACAGAGGCTCTCGAAGGGTTGTGCTGGCCCCCGCCGGGCTGGAAAGGTGGGCGGAGCCACCCCATGGATCGCCTCCGGAGCCCGCCATGTCTCAGCCCCCCGCCGATTCCCGCCGCCGGGCCCGCGAGCTGCTGATGGGGCTGCAGGAGTCCATCTGTGCCGGGTTGGAGCAGCTTGATGGTGAGGGGCGCTTCCAGGAGGAGAGCTGGGAGCGACCGGAGGGGGGCGGCGGCCGTTCGCGGGTGATGAAGGCCGGGCGGGTGTTCGAGCAGGGGGGTGTGAATTTCTCTGAGGTGGAGGGGGATCGCCTGCCTCCTTCGATCCTCAGCCAGCGGCCCGAGGCGGAGGGCCAGCGCTGGTTCGCCACGGGCACCTCGATGGTGCTGCACCCTCACAATCCCTATGTGCCCACGGTGCACCTCAACTACCGCTACTTCGAGGCGGGGCCGGTGTGGTGGTTCGGCGGTGGCGCCGATCTGACCCCCTATTACCCCTTCCTCGACGACGCCCGCCATTTCCACCGCACCCTTAAACAGGCTTGCGACAGCGTGGATCCCGCCTATTACACGGTGTTCAAACCGTGGTGCGATGAATATTTCTTCCTGCGCCATCGTGACGAAACACGCGGCGTGGGGGGCATCTTTTACGACTACCAAGATGAGGGCGGCACGCTCTATAAGGGTCAGGATCCCGGTGGGCCAGCCGCTGCCGTCAGCACCGCCCGCGGCCCGATCTCCCACGACTGGGAGAAGCTCTTTGCGCTGGCCACGGCCTGCGGCCATGCCTTTCTCCCCAGCTATGGGCCGATCGTGGAGCGCCGTCAGGAAACGCCCTGGGGCGAACGGGAGCGCCAGTTCCAGCTCTATCGCCGCGGCCGCTATGTGGAGTTCAACCTGGTGTTCGACCGGGGCACGATTTTCGGCCTCCAAACCAACGGCCGCACCGAGTCGATCCTGATGTCACTGCCGCCGCTGGTGCGTTGGGAGTACGGCTATCAGGTGGATCCAGGCAGCCGCGAGGGACTGCTCACCGAGGTGTTCACTCGTCCCCAGAACTGGCTTGAAGACCCCGCCCTCGAGGCCCGCTGCCAGCCGCACCAGGCTGTGGCGTAACGGTGGGGCGGCCAGCCACGCCGGCGGGTGCCCCAACGGGCCGGCCAAGTCCCCTCTCCAGGGCGTCGACCACGCGGCGGGCGATCCGCTGCACGGCGATCGGCCGAGTACGGGGATCGCGCAGCGCCGCTTCGAGGTAGCCCTCCAACTTGCCGATCTCCAGCAGGGCGATCCCCCGTCGAGGCCCGCCGAGGCCGTCGCGGAAGAACATCGGATAGCCCCCGAACTCCTGCGCCAGCTCCTCGTCGAGGCGGGTGAAGGAGGAGTGGAGGGGGGGGATCAGGCCGGAGCCCACGCCGGAAGGTCCCCAGGCGTCGAAATGGATCTCCATGGCGTAGCCACCGCCGGCCACGTGCTGGCGGCCCACCGTCCAGTTGGTGCCGGGGGCGTCTTCGTCGTGGATCGTGCGGAAGGGGGGGCGGTAGTACTGCATGCGCAGGCCCCGCCGCTGGCCTTCGGCCACCACCGCCTGGGCCACCACCATGTTCCAGTAGAGCTCGTCGCTGATGCCGGGGTACATCGGTGGCGCCCCGGCGGTCACTGCGGCGCCGCTGGTGCCGGAGCCCGAGATGTTCTGGGAGTCGGCGTGGCCGGCCAGCACCAGGATTGGGGTGGTGGCCGGCAGGTTGCGCGCACCGACCCAATCGCGGCCCAGGCGGCTGCGGGGGCCGGTGAGGGGATCGCTGGTGGCGCTGGCGGGGTAGGGGCTGACGCCGCGGCTGGCCTGCTGGGGGGCGCTGTTGGTGGCGGTGGCCGGCGCAGCCTGCTGGCTGCGGGCCGCTCCGATGGGGGCGATTGCGACGCCGCCCAGGAGGGTGGTCAGCAGGAGGGGGGCGAGGCGGCGGCGCATGGGGTGGGGCTGAGGTGGGGGGTCAGATCGGGGAGGTGAGCAGGGCGCCGTCGCTGGCGAGCTGCAGCTGGGGTCCGAGCTCGGTTTCGATGGCTATCAGCTCATCGCGGTGGGCGCGCAGCCGCAGGGTGCTGTCGGTGCTTCCGGGCTCGCTCATCAGGCGCAGCTCCAGGCTTTCGCTGCGGGCGGCCCGGCGCCGGTAGAGCCAGCCCGCCAGTGGCCCGGCCAGGACGAGCAGCAGGGGCCACCAGCCAAGGGTGGGCAGCAGCTGGCGCAGCACAAGGCCCAGGCAGGCTGCCCCGAGCCCCCCGAGGAGGGAGAGCAGCACCGAAAGCGGCAGGCTGGCGCTCACCTGGCCGCGGAAGCGCAGCACCTGGCGTTCGGGATCGCTGGCCTCGGTGTGCCAGCCCCGGGCGTTCAGCCAGGAGCTCAGGCCCTCGAGCACCTCCACCGGCGGCCGCGGCGAATGCACGTCTACCACCGTGGTGCGATCCTTGCTGGCCGCCCGCAGGAAGAACACCAGCCCGATCGCCAGCAACAGGGTGAGCAGCAGGGTGGAACCCAGGGTGGACATTGCGGGGGTGGGAGGGGATCGGGGGGCTGCATTCTCACCCATCCCAGCCGGGTCGGTGGGCCACGATGGCCTTAGCCCCTCCGCCCATTGCCTTCGCATGGCCCAGGCCTCCGCCAGCTCCTCCCTGCCTCCCCCGACCCGCTTCGCGGTGTTCGATGGCGACCTCGATGACGACTGGCTGAGCCGCTACAGCAGCGCCCGCGCCCTGGCGGTGGACACCGAGGCGATGGGGTTGATGCACGGCCGCGATCGCCTCTGCCTGGTGCAGCTCTGCGATGACCACGACCAGGTGGTGTGCATCCGCCTGGCCCGGGGGCAGGGGCAGGCGCCGCGCCTGCAGTCCCTGCTTGAGAATCCGGCGATCGAAAAGGTGTTCCACTTCGCCCGCTTCGATGTGGCCGCCCTGGCGGAAAACCTGGGCATCGCCGTCGCGCCCCTGTTCTGCACAAAGATCGCCAGTCGCCTGGCCCGCACCTACAGCCCCCGCCATGGGCTCAAGGAGGTGGTGGGCGAGCTGGTGGGCGTGGAGCTCGACAAGCAGGCCCAGAGCTCCGACTGGGGCCGGGTGGAGGAGCTCAGCGACGCCCAGCTGTCCTATGCCGCGGGCGATGTGCGCTATCTGCTGGCCGCCCGCGATCGCCTCGAGGCGATGCTGCGGCGGGAGGAGCGCTGGGAGCTGGCCCGCCGTTGCTTCGCCTGTGTGCCCGTGATCGCCGATCTCGACCGGCAGCGCTTCGGATCGATCTTTGAGCACTGAGCAGTGTGGGCCGGGGGCGCGGGACGGCGGGTGAGCGATCGGGAGAGCGATCAGGAGTGCGAGCGGACGCCGATCAGTCTTCTGTCATGAAGTTTTCGTCGCTGCTCAGCGCCCGCAGCATCGTGGTGAGCAGCGCGGGGTTGTCGACGCCCGAGGCCTCGGCTTCGGCCGCCATGCGTTCGGCCAGCGCGATGCGGGATGGGGTGTCGCGCAGCGACTCCTGCGCCGCGCGGATGTCCACACGGCGGCGGGCGGCCGCCAGGCTGATCCCCAGGCGGCTGGCCAGGCGGCCGCAGGCGGCGTTGTAGTCGCGGTCGGGGATGCCGGCCATCGGGGCGTGGCGTATGGGTTCCCATCATCCTTCCAGTAGGCGGGCCTCGATCAGCGCCGCCAGCCGTTCGCTGCCCCCCGGCGGGCCCATCCGTCGCCGACCGATTGCCCCCAGCCGCTCCCGCTCCTGTGGGTCCGCCAGCAGCAGCTCCAGAAGGTGGTGCAGCTCGGAGGCCCCGTGACAGGGGCGCACGGCGCCCCCCAGCAACCGGTTCTGGCGGCGGGCAAAGCCCGCCTGGAACTGGGGCCCTGGCCCGGGCAGGGAGAGGGCCGGCACGCCGAGGCCCACGAGCTGCTCAGAGGCGGTGCCTGCCGTCGCCAGTCCCACCTCCCCCCAGCTGGCCCAGGCGGCGAATCCTGCAGGCGCATGGAGCACCTCCAGAGATCCCCGCCGCCAGGCCGCCGCTGCGCCGCTTGCGGCCGGAACGGCTTGGGGGTGGAAGCCGGCCTCCGCCAGCGGCGTCGCCAGCTCCCCGACGGTGGGTCGGCTGCCGGTGGTGAGGAGCGCGGTGATGGGTTCCTGGGGCTCGGGCGGCAGGGCCGCCAGCAGACGGCGCAGGTTGCGCAGGGCCTCGGGCATGCGACTGCCGGGTAGCAGCAGCAGGCGCCGGCGACCCTGCAGCCAGGGAGGCAGGGGAGGGCAGGCCAAGCCATCCATCATCGGGTTGCCGGGGGCGAGGGCCTTCACGCCATGGCGTCGCAGCCCCCGGGCGGTGAGGGGGTCGCGAACCGCCACCAACCGGCAGCGACGGTTCGCCATCAAGCCCCACTCCCAGGGGTCCCATTCGCTGCCCTTGAGCCGGTGGTAGGCGTCGGCCAGGGGAGTGCCGCGCCATCCGGTCGGGGTAGCCGAGGCCCAGGTGTAGTCGCTCTTGGGGGTGCCGACAAAGCCGTAGGGGCCTCCGGCGGCCCAGGCCAGCAGGAGGGGCAGCAGATCCCCCACCGCCAGCACCGGATCGCCGCGGCGTCCCCAGCGACGCACCAACCGCGCCTGCCCCCAGCTCAGGGAGCCCAGGCCCGCCCCCAGATCGGCCAGCAGCCCCGCCAGGCTCTGGTTGCTGAAGCCTCCGCTAGGCAGTGTCAGCCGCGGCCCCACCCGCTGCAGCAGTCCCTGTCTCTCCGCCGCCGCGAAGGCGCTCCCCTCCCCCACCAGGGGCAGCACCGCCACGACCAGGGGTTCGCCCCCCGCCGCCGGCCAGGCCTGACGGCGACGTTGCAGGGCCTCGATCAGGCGCAGGGCGATCAGGTCCTCCCCGTGGCCGTTGCTCAGGACCAGCAGGCGGGAAGGCATGCCATGGCTGATACGATCCGATTCGGGGAGTTTGCTCCCCGGCTGGCGGCATGGCCAAGTGGTAAGGCAGAGGATTGCAAATCCTTTACCCCCAGTTCGAATCTGGGTGCCGCCTCTTCTCTTTTCGATCCGCCCACACCCGGCACGGGTTTCAACACCTTCCCTCGGGCGGGTGCGGGCTCGACCCCCGGATCGTCGCTACGCTGCGGCCAGCTCTCAAACCCGTGCGATGAAGGCCCTTCTCTCCGCCCTGCTGATCGGTTGGGGGATGCTGTTCGCCCCAGCCTCGTCCGCGTGCGAGAAGCACCTCGATGGCCACCAGAACAGCGGTGACACCCACGCCGAGGTGCAGAAGCGCTGAGGCCTCTGAAGGCCGCCGTTCAGGGCAGGATTCCGAACAGCAGGGAGAGGAGGGCGAAGCCTGCAACGCCTACAAGAGCAAGCAGTGAGGTGGAGGAAGTCATGGGGCCCCGATGGCAAGGGCCGGACCCTAAAGGAAATCTTTAGGAGTCATGGCTTTCTAGGCCCTCAGCCCTCCGATCTGTTATTGGTCGTAATCCTGCGGGGCTGCTGAGCCGTCAGAGATCGGCCTCGACCTCCCAGTCCTCACCGTCGTCGCCCCGCACGCGGCAGCTCAGCTTCTGACCCTCCAAGCGACAGCGCCCCTCAGCCCGTTGGGCCTGAAGCAGGGCCGAGCCGCCAGGGTCCTGGGGGATTGAGCTTCGGGCCATGACGCTCACCTGCAGGAGCAGTGGCCCCTCGGGCCGGCAGCGGAGCTGGCGGCAGCCCAGGGGGCGGCTTCCCGGTTCCAGAACCCCGGCGAACACCAGCTGCCCAGGGGAGCCGCCCCGCTGGAGTTCCGCCCCCAGCAGGCGCAGACTCAGCAGGCCAGGCAGTTGCTGGTCGAGGCGAAGCCCGCGGCAGCCCGCGGCAGCGGCGCCCGGCGGTTGCCGACGCTCCAGGCGGCACCGCTGAAGGGGCCGTTCCCAGCGCCCCACCCCCTCGAGCGCCCGCTCCGGCCCCCCACCGCCGCCGGCGGGCCGAGGGACGGCTGCGGCGGGGGCCAGCGCCAATACCAGCGCCAGGCCGCCGGCCGGGCTCAGTAGCCGGAATCGGCCACGCACATGCCAATGCAGGAAAGTCCGTTGCTGGCGGTGCGACCGCAGTGGCCGCAGAGCACCGGATCGGGGAAGGGGCTCGGGGCGGCGCTGACCCCGGAGTCGCTGACGTGCACCGGAGGGTCGGCGGCGCACGGGGATCCGGGGGAGGAGAGTTCGCTCACGGTATCCAGGGAGGGCGTCCAGGGTGGGGCCGGCCGGTTCGATCATGGCTCCACGCCCGCTGTGCCGTGACCGCCATGCCCGTACCCCCGGCCGCCTCCTCCCTGCCCCAGGCGGGCACCGTCCCCGGCATCGGGGTTGGCACCTGGGCCTGGGGCAACCGCTTCCTCTGGGGCTACGACCCCACCCAGGACGGCGAGCTGCGGGCCTGCTTCCACCGGGCCGTGGCGCTGGGCCTGAGGTTCTTCGACACCGCCGATTCCTATGGCACCGGCCGCCTGCAAGGGCGCAGTGAGGTTCTGCTCGGGGCCTTCTGCGCTGAGCTTGCCGAGCCGGAGCGCGCGGGTCTCTGCGTGGCCACCAAGTTGGCCCCCTTCCCCTGGCGCCTCGGGCGGCGGGGCTATGGGCGGGCCTTCCGTGCGTCGCGGGACCGGCTGCAGGGCAAGCTCGATTTGGTTCAGTTGCACTGGAGCACGGCCCGCTATGCCCCCTGGCAGGAGCTGCCCCTGCTCGATGGCCTGGCCGACCTGGTGGCGAGCGGCGAGGTGGCGGGTCTGGGGGTCTCGAACCTGGGGCCGCGACGCCTGCGCCGACTGCACGCCCACCTGGCGGAGCGCGGCGTGCCGCTGCGCAGTCTGCAGGTGCAGTTCTCGTTGCTGGCGGCTGACCCCCTGGAGCGTGGGGGTGTGGCGGAGGTCTGCCGGGAGCTGGGCATCGTCCTGATCGCCTACAGCCCGCTGGCGCTGGGCTTGCTGGCCCGGGGCCAGCGGGGATCCCCGCCAGCCCCCGCCGGGCCGCGCGGAGTGTTGTTCCGCCGGCTCTGGCCCCGCCTGCAGCCGCTGCTGGAGGGAATGCAGGCGATCGCTGCGGCCCGGGGGGCGGAGCCGGCGGCGGTGGCCCTCAATTGGTGCCGGTCCCATGGAGCCCTGCCGATTCCCGGACTGCGCCGGGTGAATCAGGCCGAGGCCGCCGCCGCCGCCCTGGGCTGGTGCCTGGAGGAGAACGAGCGCCAGGAGCTAGACCGGCTCAGCCTCCTGTGCGCGGAGGCGGGTGCCCGCATGCCGGCCAATCCCTTCCTGAGCGACTGAGGGGGCTCAGCCGGCCTTGGGGGCCGGGTCGCGTAGCGGATCAGGGGTGAGCACCACCGGCAGGGAGGCGGGCCGGGTCTCGGGGGTTTCTGGACCCTGCAGCAGGCGCAGCACCTGGGGATCCTCCGCCGGGGGTGTGCCGGCACCGCCGGGGTCACAGGCCGCCAGGGCCTCCTGAAGCAGCGAGTCGAAGGTGGCACCGGGCAGTCGGTGCCGGGCCAGCTCAAGGAAGGCGCGGGCCAGGGATTCTCCGGCGGCCGCCCGCAGGGCTGGGTTATCGCGCCGCAGCTCCTGCTCCTGGGCGATGGCGGAGAGGAAGCGTTCGGTGACGTCGCGCTTGGTGGTCGCGCGGATCAAGGTGTCCTGCTCGGTCTGGGTGAGCACCCCCTGGCGCTCGATCTCCTGGAGACGGCGGCTGAGACTCTCGTGGACCTCCCGCACCTCCTTGGCGATGTGGGTGAGCTGGCCATCGGAGAGTCGGGGCAGATCGGCCACGTACACCTTGCCGTGGTCACGCAGGGTCAGGAAGGTGGGGCGATGGCCGCCGCCCTGGCCGCCGCCACCGCCCTGGGAGCCGCCGCCGGAGACACCATCGCGGATCGGGCTGATGGGCTCGCGGGGCCGGGGCCGGGGCTGCAACGCCCGCTGGGGCGGCACTGGACCGGCGGAGCTGCGTCGACGGGTGATGCGGGACGAGGTCTCGAACATGGCGAACGGAGGAAACCGGAGCCGCGGTCGGGGCCGCCGGCGATTTCGGGGGGAGCACTACGGCGAACATACGAACCCCCCGGCGGGGCCGGCCAGTCGCGCCTCAGTACGGCAAGCCGGCCAGGGGTTTCCCTGGCAATGCGCCGGCCACCACCTGGCCCAGCTCCCAGGCCCGCAGCTCCAGGGCGCGGCTGATCGCCAGCGCTTCCTCCACCGCGTCAGCGGGGAGCACCAGGCAGAAGCCCACCCCGAGGTTGAAGGTGTTCCAGAGGTCCTCCTCCGGCACCTCTCCGGCCTCCTGAAGCCAGCGGAAGAGATCCGGGCGTTCCCAGCTGTGAGGATCGATGGCCGCGTGCAGCCCCTCCGGCAGGGCGCGGGGCAGGTTTTCCGGCAGGCCGCCGCCGGTGATGTGGGCCATGCCGTGCAGGGGAGCCCCGGCCTGGCGAAGCCGCCGGACCAACTCTCCGTAGAGGGTGGTGGGGGTGAGTAGCCGCTCGATCAGAGGGGGCTCCTCCGGGGCGAGTCGGGTATGGGCTGTGATCCCCTGGCTGGCGAGGATCCGCCGCACCAGGCTGAAGCCGTTGCTGTGCACCCCGCTGCTGGCGATCGCCACGATGCGGTCGCCGGCCCGCACCGCCTGGCCGTCGATGCGTTCGTCTTCTTCCACCACCGC
>Ga0164293_10004568_pt1 | contig 11850 bp, 9 predicted proteins | sample GEODES118metaG_FD_111487 | JGI IMG/M metagenome (GOLD analysis project Ga0164293, IMG submission 111487) | Eutrophic lake water microbial communities from Lake Mendota, Wisconsin, USA - GEODES118 metaG | ecosystem: Environmental > Aquatic > Freshwater > Lake | place: USA: Lake Mendota, Wisconsin...
ACCAGCTCGACAGACGCTCGCGCCGAAGGCTTACGCTCGCCAGAACCACTAAAAATAACGTCTTGCATGGATTCGCCACGCAATTCAGAGGCACGACTTTCGCCCATTACCCAGCGCACGGCATCAATAATGTTGGATTTACCGCAGCCGTTTGGTCCGACAACCCCGACTAGTTGGCTGGGGGTTGGGATAACGGTCGGATCAACAAAAGACTTAAATCCGGCAAGTTTGATCTGGGTCAGACGCACAATAGGAGCACAGTTTGGGATGGAATCCCTGAGATCATAACCGAGCTCGAGCGGAACGATTTGTTCAGGTATTATTCAGACAACCCACGATCGGATGGGTAAACTATATTTAGGATGCGACTCTTGAATCGAGGCTTCTACACCGTCATGGCAGCTCAAGCGCTGTCGTCGCTAGCGGATAACGCGCTCTTCATCGCCGCCATCGCGCTCATCCAGCAATTGGAGGGCCCTGACTGGATGGCTCCAATGATGAAGTGGTGGTTTGCTGCCTCTTACGTTGTGCTGGCCGCTTTCGTCGGCGCAATCTCTGACTCGTTCCCAAAGGGGCGGGTGATGTTCATGACCAATGCCATCAAGGTTAGTGGTTGCCTACTCATGTTTTCCTATGCCCTGCTTGGCCTCACCCAAGAGGGTCAGGTTTCTTTGGTGTGCGTGGCCTATGCCTTGGTCGGGATCGGTGCTGCCGCCTACTCGCCGGCCAAGTACGGCATCGTGACGGAAATGCTGCCCCCGTTGCAGCTAGTCAAAGGTAATAGCTGGATCGAAGGTCTTACCATTCTCTCGATCATCATGGGCACCGTGGTGGGCGGCGTCTTAGTCTCGCCTGGTGTATCGGGCTGGCTGTTGAAGCACCCGATCATTAATAGCCTAGTGCAAACCCCGGCCGAAGCCGCCATCCTGGTCATTGCTTTCATTTATATGGCTGCCGCACTCTGTAACCTGATGATTCCCAGCACGGGCATTGTCTACCCCAAACAGCAAAAGAACCCACTCAAACTTGCCAAAGCGTTTGCGGGCTATGTGCGCATTCTCTGGGCGGACAAACTTGGCCAAATATCACTGGGGGTGACGACTTTGTTTTGGGGGGCTGGCGCAACGCTTCAACTCATCGTCATCGAATGGGGTAGCGACCACCTCGGTTATCGACTAGATCAAGCTTCCATTCTGATGGGGGTCACTGCACTTGGAACGATCGGAGGCTCGATCTTGGCAGGGCGCGTGCCCTTGCGCAATGCACTGAGCGTCTTGCCGCTGGGTGTTGCCATGGGATTTGTGGTCATGCTCATGCCTTTTGTGGACCCGGCATGGACAATCAACGTCTTGGGGGTGGAGCTACCCTGGACAGCTTACATCCTGCTGATCTTGATTGGACTGACTTCCGGCTATTTCGTTGTGCCGATGAATGCGCTGTTACAGCACCGCGGCCACGTCTTGCTCTCGGCCGGACATTCGATCGCGGTACAAAACTTTAATGAGCAATTGAATATTCTGCTGATGGTGGCGGTTTACACCTTAATGCTCTGGCTAGATATGCCCATCAACGTCATCATTTGGATTTTTGGGCTCTTAGTATCAGCCCTGATGTTAGTGATGATGCGCTGGAACAAGCTCAACCAACAACGTGATCCTAATTTGCTAGATCAGATTGGCCAAGAGGGCCACGGCAAAGCGCTTTAAGCCGCTGCAAATCTTTCCACGCAGCGGCCTTTTCGCTTGGATGACTCAACAGGTATGAAGGGTTGTAGCTCACCACCAAGGGGATTGTTCGCCCCCCGACTTGAATGTTGTGCGTGCGCTCACGCAGCGTTTGCAGCGGCTCCTCACTGCCTAGCAGTGCCTGTGCCGCAAAGCGGCCTAGCGCCAGAATTGTGAAAGGTTGCTGCAGGGCGATTTCGCGCATCAAATAAGGCTGACAAGCCGCGACTTCCTCTGGACGAGGATTTCGATTTCCGGTCGGACGACATTTGATGATCGTCGTGACATAGGCATCATGACTGCGCCCACTTTGAATCGCCGCCAACATATTGTCTAGCAGCACGCCTGGGCGACCCACGAACGCCTGACCTTGTCGGTCATCTTGCTCGCCTGGCGCTTCACCGACCACCATAATGGCTGGCTGCGTCACGCCCTCGCCCATCACAGCTTGCTGCCTAGCTGAACACAGCCCACATGACGTGCAGGCTTGCACGGCCGCTTTCAATGCCGCCAGATCGCTTAAGGCCTCCACGCGCTCGGGCGATGGCGTTGCTTGATTAAGTGCTTTCGCAGCCACCGCGGTAGACGTGGGCTTCGTAGGTCGTATAGCAATAGGAGTTTGCTGCACGGACACACTGCCGGCTTGGGCAACCTGTGCGTTGCTCGCCGGCACCCAGGGTTTTTCAATACCCAACTCTGCAAGCCAGGCCAGCTGCAGAGAGGTCAGTGAAAGCGTTGCGGGGCGGGTATCGTTCATAAGATTAGAAAAATCTTGCACGCGAGCTCAAGACTGCTCGAAGGCTTTTTTTAGCACCAGCGCATCTTCGCGCTGGCCTCTACCTGCAGGATAGTAATCCCGACGGACGCCAATCTGAGAAAAACCTTGGTGCGCATAAAAATCAAGGGCTTGAATATTAGACGGGCGAACCTCCAGCAATAGGCCTTCGGCACCGTGCTGCCGAGCACTACGCGCCGCTTGGTCTAGCAGTTGCCGACCAAAGCCTTGGCCCTGACAAAAACGCGCCACCGCAATCACCAAAATATGTGCAAGATCGGGAGCGAGCATCGCGATACAAAACCCAACAAGCTCCCCATCCTTTCTCAACACCCAGGCGGAATAACCCGCAGCTAAGGCATCATCAAAGTTTTTTGAGGTCCATGGAAAAGACTGCACTGCCGCCTCAAGGGCGACAACCTCTGGCAAGTCAGCAGACACCATCGGTAATAGCGCGACCGCAGTCGGCGCACTCGCGCGCGGATTCCCGCCCAACCCTTCGGCACGTTCTGCCGTCGTAAAGGCCACCTTATCGCGTAAGTAGAACGGTGCAGCTTGCTCTGGTGGCACTGCCTCGCCTTGCTTGAAGGCACGCAACGCCAAAGGCGCTATCGCTTGTGCCTCTGGCCGAGCCGACAAATCATCCTCGGTCCAGTGCGCGGGCAAGCCCTCGCGAGTACCCGAGACACTCCAGCCCTCTCCTACTAAACAGACGCCAGGTGGCTCGGCCCCTGCAAGCGCTGACCGCTGCAACCAAAGCGCATGACGTTGCATGATGAAGAGAGGGGCATCTCGAGCAGCCATCAGCACAGGCGGTTGTAAAACGTTCAAGCCGTTCGCTGGGGTATCGCTATAAGCCGCAAAGTAAATCTCATCCATCCGTGCATCAAGTGCTGCTAAGACAAGCTGACCTGGATGTCTAGCGCTCGCTGAAGCCGCGACAGCAGTCAACGCACCAATCGGCACGACAGGCAAACCCAAGGCCAAACCAAGACCTTGCGCGACCCCACACGCTACACGTATTCCCGTGAAAGCACCCGGCCCCTGCCCAAAAGCGATGGCACTCAAGGCCTGTCGGGATACTGCACACTCTTGCAGCAACGCCTCGATGAGGGGCAACACATTCGCTGCGTGGCCCGAGGTGCCCTCCAGCGAACGCTGTGTCGTTGTGATCTGACCTTCGCGCTCGGACACAAGTGCCACCGTGCAAAGGGTGGTTGAGGTTTCGATCGCAAGAATGTGTGTCATGTCGCAATTGTAATGAAGCACATGCGAGCGAGTAGATTGCGCCGAAACATCTTGTAACAATTTCAGCGCGGGCATTTTGCAGTTGTAAAACCTTGTAAGCGCCGCACGCCAAAAGACGCTACCGCGGTTACATTTTCACTCATGAATACTTTATATGCTTCCCCTTCTCGCAAAATCCTGGTCGTTGACGATGACTCACGTCTGCGCGACCTGCTACGCCGCTACCTCACCGAACAAGGCTTTGTTGTCCAAACCGCTGAAAATGCTCGTGAAATGTCCAAAATTTGGTATCGAGAGCACATCGACCTATTGATTTTGGATCTGACGCTTCCTGGCGAAGACGGTCTCTCCGTCTGCCGGCGTCTGCGCGCCAACTACGACAGCACCCCCATCATCATGTTGACCGCGAAAGCTGAAGAAATCGATCGAATCATTGGTCTAGAAATGGGTGCGGACGACTATTTATCCAAGCCCTTCAATCCTCGAGAGCTTTTAGCCCGTATCAATGCCATCTTGCGTCGACGCACTACCGACGAGCATCCCGGTGCCCCTAGCCAAGAAAATGAGTCCATACACTTTGGACCTTATATCCTCAGCCTGTCGACACGCACCCTATCCCGAGGCGACACAGTCATCCCCATCACCACCGGGGAGTTCTCAGTCCTAAAGGTCTTTGCGCGTCACCCGCGCGTGCCTTTATCCAGAGACAAGCTCATGGAACTCGCACGCGGCAGAGACTATCGAGCCTACGACCGCAGCCTAGACGTTCAAATTTCGCGGTTGCGCAAAATACTGGAAAACAACCCTTCCAAACCAGCCTACATACAGACGGTCTGGGGTCTGGGCTACGTGTTTGTGCCAGACGGACGCTATTGAGCTGTGCGCCCGAAGGCTCAGGACTGACTTGGGGTATCTAGCGCCCTGAGTAAAACCACTGCGTTCGCGGCAATACCCTCTTGCCTGCCAAGGTGCCCGAGGCCTTCGTTGGTTTTTGCTTTGATGTTGACCTCTGCACAGGTGACGCAAAGATCAGCGGCGATATTGGCAACCATCGCCCCCGCATGCGGACTAATCTTCGGTTGCTGAGCGTGGATCGTGGCGTCGACATTAACTAGCGTCCAGCCCGCTTGCTGCACGAGCCGATACGCCTCTCTTAAGAGGACACGGCTGTTCGCGCCCTTAAAGGCCGGATCGGTGTCTGGAAATTGGCGACCAATATCCCCCAGACCGGCAGCCCCAAGCAAGGCATCGGTGATCGCATGCAACAGTGCATCCGCATCGGAATGGCCCTTTAAACCATGCGAATGTTCAATCGTGACGCCACCCAAAATTAACGGGCGTCCCTCAACCAAGGCATGCACATCAAAACCTTGTCCAATCCTAAATGCAAAAGGGCTCATAACCAGGACTCCACCCATTCAAAGTCATCGGGCCACGTGATCTTGCTGTTGCGACCAGATCCGGGGACCAGAAGTGGTGCATAGCCAGCAGCTTCCATCGCTTGGGCCTCATCCGTTGGCGGTTGCTCCGCTTTTTCTGCGCTCACCAATGAGCGCGCCAGCGCCGAGCGCAACAGACCCGCACGAAACATTTGCGGCGTTTGTGCAAGCCAGAGCCGCTCGCGAGTAACGGTCGTTTCAACTGCCGCGATTCCTGAAGGCATCGTCGCACTCGTGCGCGCGCGCTTTACCGTGTCTGGGACTGGCAGCGCGAGCAAGCCGCCCACACCATTCGGAAGGCAAGCATCGATGAGACGGCTCAAGGCTTCAACGGGCAGTCCAGGGCGTGCAGCATCATGCACAAGCACCCAATCCTGCGCAGCCAGCTGCGCGTCGCACAGCGCGTTATAGACGGTCTGGGCGCGTGTTTCACCCCCGCAGGGTACACACACCACCCGGGGCAAACCTTCAAGCACCTCAGCGGCTTGGTCATCGGCGGGTGCGACCGAGACGCGCACCTCATCAATACGCACCTCAGCCAGCAACGCTTGGACGGTGCGTCTAAGCATGGCTTGCCCCGCAAGCAGACGATACTGCTTCGGAATCGGGGCATCGTGCGCCCTGAGCGCGCGCGCGCCAACCCCTGCGGCAGGCACAAGGGCAATCAGGCGATCTTGGCGTTCTGAGGATTCTGTACGGGTCATAAGCGCTTGATTTTATAATTAAGTGTCTGACCGTGCCCACCTGGCGCGCGCGCCCCTTATCTGGCTGGTCCTGAATGTCTGTTGTAGCACCCTCTATTTCTGCCCTACTGACCGCCCTCAAACCTGGCCAGCGCTATACGCACCCTACCCCTCCAGGGTCCGGTGATGCTTGGTTACTCACAGAATTGGCGGCGGCAGCGGGCAAGCCGATTGTCGTGCTGACGGCCGAACCCCTCGAGTCACAGAGGCTCGCCGAAGAGATACCTATTTTTTCAAGCAAGCTGCGCGTACGCCCTCTGCCCGATTGGGAAACCTTGCCATACGATAGTTTTTCGCCACACCAAGACCTTATTTCAGAGCGGCTGCGCACGTTACACGCCCTTATGCTGGGGGAAGTGGATGTTCTAACGGTTCCGATTACTACTGCGCTCTATCGTCTAGCGCCCCCGAGCTTTTTGGCAGCCTATACGTTTTCCTTCAAGCAAAAAGACAAGCTCGATGAGTCTGCGTTACGCGAGCAGCTCATGCTGGCCAACTATGCCCACGTGTCACAAGTCACCGCACCTGGAGAGTTCTGCGTTCGCGGCAGCCTGATCGACTTATTCCCAATGGGCTCGGTCGTCCCGTATCGCATCGATTTGTTCGACGACGAGATCGAGTCGATTCGCGCTTTCGATATCGATACCCAACGAAGCCTCTACCCTGTGGGATCGGTACAACTTTTGCCGGGACGTGAGTTCCCGATGGACGAACCAGCGCGTAATCATTTTCGTGCACAGTTTCGCGAGGTGTTCGAGGGAGATCCCTCACGCGCACTGCCCTACAAGGACATCGGCAACGGCATTCCCTTCGCAGGAGTCGAGTACTACCTGCCCTTGTTTTTTGAACAAACCGCAACCCTCTTCGATTACCTCAAACGCGACACGCTTGTCGTGACCCTAGGTGACATCGATGACGCCATGCGTCGGTTTACCCAAGACACGGCGACGCGCTATAACTTTCTTAAGAGCGATCGCGAACGGCCGGTCCTCCCGCCAGACGCCCTGTTTCTGCAAGGCGAGGCGCTCTTTGAACACCTAAAGTCTTTTGCACGCTTGGCACTAACGACAGGCGATATTCATCCAGACTTCGCTCGCGCTCCGGACATCGGCGTATCGCGTCGGGCCGAAGATCCTCTGGCCAAGTTACGTGCTCTGCTGGATGGTGATGCGCAACAGCCATCACCCCAGTCAAAACGTATCGTGCTTTGTACAGATTCGCACGGAAGGCGCGAAACAATTGTGCAAATGCTTGCAGAGCATCGCATCGCCCCCGATGCGCAGACCGAATCCGTCGCCGAATTTCTAACGCAAGACTTGCACTTTGGTATCACCGTTGCACCGCTTACAACGGGTTTCACCCTTGCGCGCGAGGGATTGGTTTTCCTGACCGAGAGCGATCTCTACCCGGGGCACGGCACGATACGTCGCGGCAAACGCGCTCAAGAACGAGCCAGTGATGTGCAGGCAATGGTGCGTGACCTGTCAGAGCTGCGCGAAGGCGATCCCGTTGTGCATGCTCAACACGGCATCGGGCGCTACCACGGCCTCGTCAATCTTGACATGGGCGAAGGTGAAATGGAGTTCCTTCACCTTGAATATGCCAATCAAAGCACCCTCTATGTACCCGTTTCGCAACTACACGTCATTGCGCGCTACAGTGGTAGCGATCCCGAAACAGCACCGTTGCATCTACTGGGCTCCGGCCAATGGGATAAGGCTCGCCGCAAAGCCGCACAACAAGTGCGCGATACCGCTGCCGAACTACTTGATTTGTATGCCAAGCGTGCTGCACGCCAAGGCTTTGCCTTCAAACTACCACTGGGGGACTACGAACTCTTCTCTGAAGGATTCGGCTTTGAAGAGACAGCCGACCAGGCTGCTGCGATTCAATGCGTGCTTGCCGACATGACTTCTGGCAAACCGATGGATCGGCTAGTGTGTGGCGATGTCGGTTTCGGTAAAACAGAAGTGGCACTCCGTGCAGCGTTTTTATCCATCGCCAATGGCAAGCAGGTTGCCTTACTGTGCCCCACCACTCTGCTCGCCGAACAACACGCGCAAACGTTTTCCGATCGTTTCGCCGACTGGCCCGTCAAAGTTGTAGAGCTGTCGCGCTTTCGTTCAGCGAAAGAGATTAGCAGTGCGATCGATGGCATTCGGGATGGGACGATCGATATCGTCATCGGCACCCACAAAATCCTGTCAAAGGATGTCAATTTCAAGCGACTCGGTCTTGTCATTATCGACGAAGAACACCGCTTTGGCGTGCGTCAAAAGGAAGCACTCAAGGCCTTGCGTGCCGAAGTGGATGTGTTGACCTTAACTGCCACACCCATCCCTCGAACTCTCGGCATGTCGCTTGAAGGCATTCGAGACTTTTCCGTGATCGCCACCGCGCCACAAAAACGACTAGCAATCAAAACGTTTGTCCGCCGCGAAGACAACAGCACCATGCGCGAAGCGCTCTTGCGCGAACTCAAGCGTGGTGGGCAAGCCTACTTTTTACACAACGAAGTAGAGACAATCCATAATCGCCGGGCGCGACTAGAAGAGCTCGTGCCCGAAGCGCGTATTGTGGTGGCGCACGGACAAATGGGCGAGCGCGATCTTGAGCAGGTCATGAAAGGCTTCTATCAGAAGCGCTTCAACGTCCTACTATGCACCACCATTATTGAAACCGGCATCGATGTGCCTAGCGCCAACACCATCATCATTCATCGCGCAGACAAGTTTGGTCTGGCGCAGCTACATCAATTACGTGGTCGAGTCGGTCGCTCGCATCACCAGGCCTATGCTTATCTGATGACTCCAGGTGAGGACGCCATCACCAAGAACGCAAAAAAGCGTCTTGAAGCCATTCAGGCGATGGAAGAACTAGGCTCCGGTTTCTTCTTGGCGATGCACGATCTAGAAATCCGCGGAACGGGTGAGGTGCTTGGTGAATCTCAGTCCGGTAATATCCAAGAAATTGGCTTCTCGATGTACAACGACATGCTCAATGAGGCGGTCAGAGCCCTAAAAGCGGGCGTTGAACCGGATCTCGATGCCCCCTTCAGTGCAGGTTGCGAAGTGAACCTCCACGCGCCGGCCCTATTGCCTTCGGACTACTGCGCGGATGTACACGCACGTCTGTCGCTCTACAAGCGTCTGTCGAATGCTACCGAAGAAGACGGTTTGATCGCCATTCAAGAAGAGCTCATCGACCGTTTTGGCAAGCTACCTGAAGCAGGTCGCACCTTGATCTCCACCCACAAGCTACGCCTACTCGGTTTGCCCCTAGGCATTCAGAAAATTGATGCGAGCGAGTCCCAAATACTGCTGCACTTCAAGCAAAATACTATTGTTGACCCACTGCGACTCATTGAGCTGGTTCAAAAGCAAAAACATATTCGCTTTGCGGGACAAGATAAGTTACGTGTTGAGATAAAAGCCGCTGACGTGCAAGCGCGCTTTGAAGCAACCCGTACCGTGTTGCGCTCTTTGGTTTAACGATCCCTGTCTATTCAACTTCAATACTGCCCTGCCATGACTACTTACCATCTCGTCGTTCAGTCCCCCGCGCTCTCGACAGACCTGATCGAGCAAGCTGCCGCTATCGCAGAGGCCTCCGGGGTGCAGCGCATCGGCACGACTGCTGCGCGCCTACTCGCTGTGAGCGACAGCACGGACGCGCGGGCTGAAATCCTAGCGTGGGGCGAACGCAGCCTGGTCGATACGGCCTATGTTGTGGCTGGCAGCAGACTGAGTGACTGCAAAGTACTGGCAATGGATATGGACTCGACCCTCATCAATATTGAGTGTATTGATGAGATCGCGGCGTTTGGTGGCGTCAAGGAACAGGTCGCCTCGATTACCGAAGCTGCGATGCGCGGAGAAATCAAAGACTTTTCTGAAAGCCTGACACGACGCGTTGCGTTCTTGAAGGGTCTCTCTGCTGACGTCTTGCAGTCCGTTTATGAACAAAAGCTTCGTTTTAATCCCGGCGCAGAAAAACTCGTTGCCACAGCTAAACAAGCCGGCTTAAAAGTGTTGCTGGTTTCGGGTGGGTTTACTTTCTTTACAGAGAAGCTCAAAGCGCGTATCGGGCTAGATGCCGCCCATGCCAACGTGCTGGGTGCCGAGAACGGCCTCTTAACGGGACACGTTGTCGGCCGGATCCTAGACGCGCAAGGTAAGGCAGATACCTTGCGTGCGTTTGCGCAAGATTGCGGCGCAACGGCCAACCAAATCATTGCGATCGGGGATGGGGCCAACGACTTGAAAATGTTAGGGCTAGCTGGCTACTCGGTGGCCTATCGTGCCAAACCGGTGGTGCAGACCCAAGCTAAGTTTGCACTCAACGTATCAGGGCTTGATGGCGTCCTGAATTGGTTTGAAACCTAACGCCTGAGCAGGTAACGCAGTACAAAGCCGGGAAACGCCATCACCAAAAACAAGGTGAAGGTTGTCGCATAGAACTCCCATTTCTGCGTAAACGCATTACCAATCATGCGCTCGAGTGTCAGACCGACCAAACCAACCAACACATACAAAGTAAACAGCTCAACGACGCGCACGACAAAGGGCTTGGCGCCCTTGAGCGCGAACACGCCGAACACGCGTTCGTTTAAAAAGGGAAGATTGGCTGCCGCGAAAGCCAGCACAAGCAACAGCCAAATCGCGGCATTCTGATTCATCGCTATTTACCGCCCTGACCGTAAGAGACACACAATAGCGCGCTCAAAATGACAACGTTGCGCGCATCGCCTGCAAGCACAGAGCGATTAAACCACCAGGCAGCAAACCTAGACCCAGTACGAGCAAACCATTCACAAGCAAGAGTGCGCGCGGCACAAACGGCTTAGCGGGGGCCAATGTGGAATTCGCTGCAGGCTCATCAAAGTAGACAACTTTAATAATACGCAGGTAATAGAAGGCACCAATTAAGGAGAAGAACACGGCCACGACCGCGAGCCACAAACGGTCCGACTGCAACAGACCTTGCAGAATCAACAGCTTCGCATCAAAGCCGACCAGCGGTGGCAAGCCTGCCAGCGAGCACATCAAGATCAACATCATGGCTGCCAACCAGGGGCTGCGCCGGTTGAGGCCTTTGAGATCATCGATACTTTCGCATTCAAAGTCATCACGCGACAACAACATGATCAAGCCAAACGAGGCAAGCGTCGTCAAGACATAGGTCAGGACATAGAACAGGGCCGAGCCATAGGCAGACGTGTCCGCCTGGATATCCCCATCTAAGGAACCAGATGCCAAGCCGAGCAAAATAAACCCCATATGCGAAATCGTTGAATACGCCAACATTCGCTTGAAATTGGTTTGCATAATTGCGGTCAGGTTACCAATCGCAAGCGACAGCACTGCAAGGATTAGCAGCATCGGCTGCCAGTCTGCCGCAAGATCAACAAAACCAATCACCAGAATCCGCAGCGTAATCGCAAACGCCGCAAGCTTAGGCGCTGCAGCCAGTACGAGCGTAATCGCGGTGGGGGCCCCTTGATACACGTCGGGCACCCACATATGGAACGGCACAGCACCCAACTTAAACGCCAGGCCTGCAACGAGAAATACAACACCGAAGGTCAGAGGAAGATAGTCGACCTGACCAGAGTTCACGGTGTCGGCGATATTGCGCAGATCCAAGTTGCCAGTGGCCCCGTACATCATCGACATACCGTACAACATAAAACCTGAAGCAAGCGCGCCGAGGACAAAGTACTTCATTGCTGCTTCGGTTGACTCAGCATGGTCGCGACGAATCGCCACGAGCGCGTAGAGTGCAAGTGACATCAACTCAAGACCTAGGTAGATCGTCAGGAGATTACCTGCCGAAATCATGACCATCTGCCCGAGTAAGGCAAACAGCACGAGGACATAGAGCTCACCACCGCGCAACATGTCACGCGTCTGAATGTATTC
>Ga0164293_10004569_pt1 | contig 11848 bp, 8 predicted proteins | sample GEODES118metaG_FD_111487 | JGI IMG/M metagenome (GOLD analysis project Ga0164293, IMG submission 111487) | Eutrophic lake water microbial communities from Lake Mendota, Wisconsin, USA - GEODES118 metaG | ecosystem: Environmental > Aquatic > Freshwater > Lake | place: USA: Lake Mendota, Wisconsin...
CTGCTGCGCCAGGTGGAAAACATCTGGGATAGCCTTCACGATAGTTAATAAGTAGGCTTAGCAAATGCGCCCGATATCTGAACTTCAACGTCGGGTTGAGCCCTTTCAAGTAATCAGCGACTATGTTCCGGCCGGAGATCAGCCAGCTGCAATCGCTGAAATCACAAAACGTATTAATGCGGGGGAACGCGATGTTGTTCTCCTGGGTGCAACGGGAACAGGAAAGTCAGCTACAACGGCTTGGCTTATTGAACAGCTGCAACGTCCCACCTTGGTGCTTGCTCCCAATAAAACTTTGGCCGCCCAGTTAGCTAACGAGTTCCGCGAGCTACTACCCAATAATGCGGTCGAATACTTTGTCTCTTATTACGACTACTACCAACCTGAAGCTTATGTGCCACAAACCGACACCTTCATTGAAAAGGATTCAAGTGTCAATGAAGAAGTAGAGCGCCTACGGCACTCTGCGACTAACTCATTGTTAACTCGCCGAGATGTCATTGTGGTTGCAACGGTTTCATGTATCTATGGATTGGGCACGCCGCAGGAATATGTGGATCGAATGGTTCGCTTGCGTGTGGGTGAGGAAATCGAACGCAACGCTTTGCTTCGTAAGTTTGTGGATGTTCAGTACAAACGCAATGACATGGCTTTCGAGCGCGGTACTTTCCGTGTCCGTGGTGACACTATCGAAATCATTCCGATGTATGAAGAGTTAGCTATTCGTATCGAAATGTTTGGCGATGAGATCGAAAAGATTTCAACGCTGCACCCGCTAACTGGCGAGATTATTCGAGATGAAGAAGAGATCTTTGTCTTTCCGGCAACGCATTATGCAGCGGGACCCGAAACCATGAAGCGTGCAATCGGGGATATCCAAGATGAACTACAAGTTCAACTTAATCTTTTCGAAAAACAAGGAAAACTACTAGAAGCGCAACGACTGCGCATGCGAACAACATTTGATATCGAGATGATGGAGCAGATTGGATTCTGCAGTGGCATCGAAAATTACTCTCGGCACCTAGATGATCGCCCAGCAGGTTCTGCGCCACACTGTCTCTTGGATTATTTTCCGGAAGATTTCCTAGTTGTCATTGATGAAAGTCACGTCACAGTTCCACAGTTAGGAGCGATGTTCGAAGGCGACGCATCACGTAAGCGAACCTTGGTGGAGCACGGTTTCCGTCTACCAAGTGCGCTCGATAATCGACCGCTGAAGTTTCCAGAATTTGTGGAAAGAACTGGGCAAACAATCTATTTATCTGCGACTCCAGGAAAATATGAATTAGCTAAAGTCAATGATGATGTGGTCGAACAAGTTATTCGCCCAACTGGTTTGGTCGATCCTCAAATTGTTATAAAGCCAATCAAGGGCCAAATTGATGACCTGCTCAACGAAATCAACATTCGTGCCGCCAAAAATGAACGCGTTCTAGTCACCACCTTGACCAAGAAAATGTCTGAAGATCTAACTGATTATCTGCAAGAACGCGGCGTGAATGTTCGCTATCTGCATTCAGAGGTAGATACTTTGCGACGAGTTGAATTGCTTCGTGAACTTCGCACCGGCGATTACGATGTTCTAATCGGTATCAACTTGCTACGTGAAGGTTTGGATTTACCTGAGGTTTCTTTAGTTGCCATTTTGGATGCTGACAAAGAAGGATTCCTTCGCTCATCTACCTCTTTGATTCAAACTATTGGACGCGCAGCCCGTAACGTTTCGGGCGAGGTTCATATGTACGCGGACAGAATCACAGATTCGATGGCGAAAGCTATTGATGAGACCAACCGCCGTCGGGCAAAGCAGGTAGCGTACAACTTAGAACGAGGAGTAGATCCTCAACCGTTGCGCAAGAAGATTGCAGATATCACTGACCTGATTAATCGCGAAAGTGAAGACACTGAGGAACTTTTGTCCCATGAAAAAGGCGGAGGCAAGAAGGTCGCCTCATCGGCTGGAATTTATGACAAATCTTCGACTTCCTTGCCGCGCAAGGATCTGATCGCATTGATAGGCTCGCTCACCGATCAGATGCGCAACGCGGCATCTGAGCTTCAATTTGAGGTCGCTGCGCGATTGCGGGATGAAATCAAGATATTGAAGAAAGAGCTACGAATGATGGAAGAGGCCGGGGTTTGAGTATCGACAAGTTGGTTGTGCGCGGTGCACGCGAACATAACCTTAAAAATGTCTCCATCGAACTTCCGCGAGATTCGCTGGTCGTTTTCACGGGCCTATCGGGTTCCGGAAAGTCATCGCTAGCTTTTGACACAATTTTTGCCGAAGGTCAGCGCCGCTATGTTGAATCCCTATCAGCCTACGCCCGTCAGTTTCTGGGCCAAATGGACAAACCAGATGTTGATTTCATCGAAGGTCTTTCACCTGCCGTATCTATCGATCAGAAATCTACTAATCGAAATCCGCGTTCGACGGTTGGAACAATTACCGAAGTTTACGATTACTTACGTCTTTTGTTTGCTCGTGCAGGAACACCTCACTGTCCCAAGTGCGGCAAGGTAGTAACTCGCCAATCTCCGCAGCAAATTGTGGATCAAATTCTTGAGCTTCCAGCAACTACCAAGTTTCAGGTTTTGGCCCCGGTTGTTAGAGCTCGTAAAGGTGAATTTGTTGAACTTTTCAATGATCTGATCACGCAAGGTTATTCACGTGCACGCATCGATGGGGAAGTGGTTCAGCTCTCTGATGCGCCAAAGTTAAAGAAGCAAGAAAAGCACACCATCGAAGTTGTGATTGACCGTTTAACCGCTAAAGCTGAAAGCAAGACACGGTTAACGGACTCCATTGAAAACGCTTTGCGCTTGGCTTCAGGAATTGTCGTTCTGGATTTCGTAGACGCAAAAGGTGCGGACAAAGAGCGAACCTACAGCGAGCACTTGGCCTGCCATGACTGCGAACTATCCTTTGAAGAGTTAGAGCCACGCTCTTTCTCATTTAACTCACCTTTTGGTGCATGCGCCGAATGTTCTGGAATTGGAACCAAGAAAGAGGTCGATGAAGACCTCATCATTCCCGATGATTCGATTTCAATTAACGATGGAGCGATTGCGCCTTGGTCTGGCGGACAATCCTCTGATTACTTCCTGCGTTTACTAGAAGCACTTGCTAAAGATCTTCCTTTTTCTTTAGATACACCGTGGAAGAAGATTTCAGTCAAAGCCCGCGAAGCGATCTTGAATGGCTACGAGTATGAAATCAAGATGAAGTACAAGGGACGCTACGGTGCACGCAACTACACAACTGGCTTCGAAGGTGTTATTCCCTTTATTCATCGCAGACATGAAGAAACAGATAGCGATTACAGCCGTGATAAGTACGAGGCTTATATGCGTGAAATCGCTTGCGAAACCTGTAATGGTGCCCGCCTTAAGCCAGAAGTTCTTGCGGTAACTATTGGAAACAAGAACATCTCTGAAATTTGTGAACTTTCCATTGCAGATTGCGCAGTCTTTCTGAAGCAGATCAAGCTCAATAAGCGTGAAGCCCAGATCGCAGAGCGGGTTATGAAAGAAGTTAATGCCCGACTTGGCTTCTTATTAGATGTTGGTCTTGATTACTTGTCGTTGGCGCGTCCTGCTGGCTCTTTATCTGGCGGTGAAGCACAGCGCATTCGTTTAGCAACACAGATTGGTAGTGGGCTTGTTGGAGTTCTCTACGTTCTAGATGAGCCGTCTATCGGACTGCATCAACGTGATAACAAGCGCTTAATCGAAACTCTTACTCGTTTGCGCGACTTAGGAAACACGCTAATTGTCGTAGAACATGATGAAGAAACAATTCGAACCGCGGACTGGATTGTTGACATTGGTCCGGGTGCCGGAGAACACGGTGGAAAGGTTGTTGTTTCTGGTAGCTATGAAGAACTCATTGCTTCGAAAGAATCTATTACAGGTGCTTACTTATCAGGTCGTAGATCTATTGAGATCCCAAAGAAACGCCGGCCTGTGGATCCCAAGCGAAAGCTTGTAGTTAAAGGAGCTAAGGAAAACAACCTCAAGGATATTGAAGTCGAAGTACCGTTAGGAGTTTTTGTCTCTGTAACTGGTGTTTCTGGATCTGGTAAGTCCACATTAGTAAATGACATTCTCTACACAACTTTGGCTAACAAGTTGAACGGAGCGCGTTTGGTTCCGGGTCGACACAGAACTGTTACTGGCATCGAACTGCTAGATAAGGTGGTTCATGTTGATCAATCGCCAATTGGAAGAACTCCTCGTTCTAATCCAGCAACCTATACCGGAGTCTTTGACAAAATTCGCGCCCTATTTGCTGAAACAAGTGAAGCGAAAATTCGCGGTTATCAACAGGGCCGCTTCTCATTTAACGTAAAGGGTGGGCGCTGCGAGAACTGTTCCGGCGATGGAACTATCACTATCGAAATGAATTTCTTGCCAGATGTTTATGTGCCATGCGAAGTCTGTCATGGAGCGCGTTATAACCGCGAAACGCTTGAAGTTCACTATAAGAATAAGACGATTGCCGAAGTTCTCAATATGCCGATCGAAGAAGCCCATGGTTTCTTTGACTCTGTACCAGCTATTGCTCGATACCTAAAGACGCTCAACGATGTTGGTTTGGGCTACGTTCGACTAGGTCAATCTGCACCAACGCTTTCTGGCGGCGAAGCTCAACGTGTCAAGCTTGCAACTGAGCTACAGCGTCGATCAACGGGTCGCACGATTTATGTCTTGGATGAACCAACTACAGGCCTGCACTTTGAAGATGTGAATAAGTTGTTAACCGTTCTCAACCGTTTAGTAGATACCGGTAACACTGTCGTAGTTATCGAACACAACTTGGATGTCATTAAATGTTCGGACTGGGTCATCGATATGGGCCCTGAAGGCGGATTCCGCGGGGGATTGGTCGTTGCCGAAGGAACACCTGAAACTGTTGCTGCAGTTAAGGAAAGTTATACGGGGCAGTTCTTGGGTGAGATTTTGAAATCAAATAGAAAAGCGCCAGCGAAAAAGTAGCCTCATGGCAGATCCGCAAAGTTATCGGCCGACCAATATTCCAGAACATCCTGGGGTTTACCGTTTTTACAATAAACAGGACAAGGTCATTTACGTTGGTAAGGCTAAGAACCTCAAGAATCGATTAAGCAATTACTTTCAAGCAAATCTTGCGACTAAGACCCATCGCATGGTGCATGAAGCTGTCCGAGTTGATTGGACGATTGTGAGTACCGAACTTGAGGCGCTGGCATTAGAGTTTAGTTGGATCAAGCAATACCAACCCAAGTACAACGTGCAGTTCAAAGATGACAAGTCTTATCCATACCTAGCTTTGTCACTCGATGATGAGTACCCGATGATCTTCATAACTCGTAAAGACAAACGACCAGGACTTAAGTACTTTGGGCCATATACAAACGCTTGGGCACTTCGAAATACCTTTGAGGTTTTGCTTAAAGTGTTTCCAGTTCGATCTTGCTCTTCCGCAAATTTCACTCGAGCCCAGCGCAGCAAGCGTCAATGTTTATTAGGAGACATTGGTAAATGTGCAGCCCCATGTGTTGGGTGGATATCGCAAGAAGATCACAAACAACTAGCCGGTCGTCTTAATGAATTCATGGAATCGGGTATGGAAAACATCCTGCCTAAGCTCCATGAGGAGATGAATACAGCGGCGGCTAATGAGGAGTTTGAACGGGCGGCACGCTTGCGCGATCAAATCGAATCCTTTGAAAAAGCGCAAAAATCAACTGAAGGTAACTTTTCTGATGATTTGGACGGAGACTTCATTTCGATTTATCACGATGGTTTTCATGCCGCTGGATCGATTTTTTCGATGCAACGTGGATCGGTTAAAGGTTCCAGGTCGTGGATCGTAGATCAAGAGATGGTTCTAGAAGGTCAAGACGTACTAACCTCTCTGCTGTATTCAATATACGGAACAGGTGCAATCGCTGTCCCGCGCAATATCTACATCAACGCTGAACCAGTAGACAAAGAGCAGCTAGAACAATGGCTGGGCGAAATCGGATCAACCAAAGTTGAAATCAAGGTCCCACAGCGAGGCGAAAAAATTGAACTGCTCGACACCGTAAAGCGTAACGCCCAGTATTCCTTGATTCAGTACTTGAGCAAGCGAGCAACCGATGCTGCAGTAAGCGGCAAGGCGTTAACTGAGATTGAAGAGCATCTCAATCTGGGACGAACACCACTTCGAATCGAGTGCTTTGATATTTCAAATATTTCAGGCACATCTGTTGTCGCATCAATGGTGGTTTTCGAAGATGGCATGATCAAGAAGAGCGAATACCGCCGGTTCATCATTGATACCAGCGAGGGATTTGATGACACCCGTGCGATGCATCAAGTGATCACACGCCGATTAAAGCGGCTATTGGATGATCGTAAAGAAAACGAAGCAGAGGTGGCAGAACTCGGTGGCAAGCCAAGTAAGTTCGCCTATCCACCGCAGCTGATTGTGGTCGATGGTGGTCAGCCGCAAGTTAATGCCGCACAACGCGCTTTGGATGAATTAGGAATTAAAGATATCGCTCTGTGTGGATTAGCTAAGCGGCTTGAAGAAGTTTGGATGCCGGGGTCTAAGGATCCGCTAATTCTGCCGCGCAGCAGTGAAGGTTTGTATCTTTTACAACGTATCAGAGATGAAGCACATCGCTTTGCTATTACTTTCCACCGCTCACGACGGTCAAAGGTCATGTTGGAGTCAGTTTTGGATCAAATTCCACAACTAGGTTCAGCACGCAGAGCCTCATTGTTGGAGCGGTTCGGCTCTGTCGCGGCAATCAGAAAAGCAACGGTCGAAGACATTGCAGCAACGCCAGGTATTGGCTCAAAGATTGCTTCGATCATCGAATCTCACTTGTCTGCAATTGCCACAAAATCAATTAATACAGAAACAGGCGAGATAGTGGAGAACAAGTAATGGGTTTGGAGTTTTTTGAATTACCGGCGGAGGAGCAACAAAAATCCCTCACCTTTTTTGCTCAAGATTTACTGAAGGGCTACGGAATCGAAAGTGCTCAGGTTGCATGCATCAACTTTGAATTCAACGCAACATTTTCGGTTGAGACTGAAAATGGTTCTAAGTATGCCCTGCGAATAAACATTAACTCAACCAAAACAATTAAAAACTTGTTAGCTGAGATCGAATGGGTCCGACACCTCAACCGAACTTCTGGAATCAATACCCCCACACCAATTGCGACTTTAAAGGATGATTACATCGTGTCGGCAGTTCATCCTGATTCTGGTCAGAAGATGTATGCAGTGATGTATTCCTGGCTAGATGGAGAAGAGATTGGCGATGAGCCAACGATGGAACAGCTCCATGAGGTTGGGAAGGCCATTGCTGTTCTACACCAAGAGTCAGCAGATTTCACTTTGTCACCAGATTCTAAGTTGCCGACCTTCGAAGATTTTTTCTGGGGTACCGAGGATTTTCTTTTTTCTGATAAATCAACTCTCTCTGTTAATGATCGAAGCTTGATTCAAGAGGCCCACGATCTCATAATGGCATTCACTCGCGACATGTATGAGACATCTCCTATCCACATCATTCATGCAGATTTTCATGGCTGGAACTTGATGTGGCATGAAGGTCAATTATCAATCTTTGACTTTGATGATTGTGGATTTGGAATCCAAGCGCAAGATCTTGCGGTGGCCCTTTATTACTTGGATACACCCGAACAACATGAGGCTCTCTTGGCTGGCTACGCAAGCGTCAAGCCTCTTCCGACCTACTCAGAGAACGCGATGAAGGCGTTACTTTTGCAACGGCGTTTGCTGCTGCTTAACTATTTGTTTGAAACCAAGAATCAGGAGCATAAGGAGATGCTGCCGGCCTACCTGGAAAAGAGTCTTGAGCGTGTTTCAACCTTCTTGACAGATGTAAGAGGATAAGAGCATGAGCGGACAAGAGACTTTGATTCTCACGGGAATGTCGGGGGCCGGGCGATCAACTGTCGCCCATGCCTTAGAAGATTTGGGGTGGTATGTCGTCGACAATCTTCCACCGGCTCTGCTGCCTGCGCTGGTTAGTAAGGGAACAGGTCCACAAGGAAAAGAGTTGGCCGTTGTGGTGGACGTTCGTGGGGGAGAGTTCTTTGACGAACTCACAAACGCTCTGGAAGAGCTGGAGAAAAATAAGTCTGCCTATCGGTTGGTGTTTCTCGATGCCACAGATCAGGCGCTAGTCCAAAGATTTGAATCAACTAGACGTCCACATCCTTTGCAAGGTAAGGATCGGATCGTCGATGGAATCGCACGTGAACGCCAGAAGTTAGAAGAGATTAGATCGCAATCAGATGTTGCCATTGATACTTCAAACCTTAATGTCCATCAATTGGAAAAACGTATTGGTGAAATTTTTGGCGCAGGAAAGTTACAGGGAATTCGAGTTAACGTTTTGTCCTTTGGATATAAGTATGGAATCCCGGTGGACTCTGACTTAGTTCTTGATTGTCGGTTTATTCCTAACCCGCATTGGATTCCAGAACTGCGCCCTTTGACAGGACTTACCCCGCAAGTGAGCCAAAAAGTTTTAGGAAGTGATGGCGTCGAACAATTTATTCATGATTATGTCCAGTTAGTAAATTCAATGATGCAGGGCTATATGCGCGAGGGCAAGAAGTATGTAACCATCGCAGTTGGCTGTACTGGCGGAAAACACAGAAGTGTTGCAATTACAGAAGAAATTGCTAGGCAGCTCAACGATTTGAGTTCTGAAGTTTCAGCTCACCCAACTCATCGTGATGTAGGTCGTGAGTAATCTTGTCTAAAGTTGTTGCACTAGGTGGTGGGCATGGATTAGCCGCCACATTAACTGCATTGCGTCATATCACCGATCAATTAACCGCCATTGTTACCGTCGCCGACAATGGCGGATCCAGTGGCAGGTTGCGCGAAGAGTTTCCAATTTTTCCACCCGGTGATTTGCGAATGGCACTCGCTGCATTGTGTGCAGATGATGAATGGGGTCGTACGTGGGCACAGATCATGCAACACCGTTTCGTCAGCAATGGTGAATTAAATGGACATGCAATGGGTAATCTCTTGCTCGCATCAATGTGGAACGCGGGTGATGACCCTGTTGTTGCATTAGATCGCGTCGGTCAACTGTTGAAGGTAATTGGTCGCGTTCTTCCCATGGCTTCAGTTGCCTTAGATATTGAAGGAACATTTAATACATCCACCGGAAGAATTGTTGTCCGCGGACAAAAAGAAGTTGCAACTGCAAAAGGTCATATCGAATCACTGCGCATAATTCCTGAAGATCCTCCTGCAAGAAGTGAAGCGCTATATGCCATTGCACAAGCGGAATGGATCACTATGGGACCTGGCTCTTGGTTTTCCAGTGTGATCCCGCACTTATTAGTACCTGCCCAATTAGATGCACTACGCCAATCAAAAGCCCGTAAGGTCTTAATTCTCAATCTTGATGCAACATCTCATAGTCAAGGTGAAGAGTTCGCGGGTTCGACCCCGGAAGAGCATCTTGATTTTTTCCATCGATATGCCCCAGGTGTAAAGGTTGATTACTGCCTTGTTGACCACTCAGTTGTAAGGGATGAGACAGCTTTGAAGCGGGCAGCTTCAACCTTGGGTGGAGAGATTGTTGTGGCCGATATTCGTAAAGCACCGGGAAGCATCCATCATGATTCCCAAAAATTAGCTCTCCATTTGGGCCACATTCTCGCTCGGTAAATGGTTGGATTACCCCATGGCAATGACAGCATCAGTTAAGGACGAACTATCTCGTCTAGCAATTACCAAACCATGTTGTCGCAAAGCCGAGGTATCTGCTCTTCTTCGTTTTGCAGGCGGTTTACACATCGCGGCGGGAAAGATTGTTATTGAAGTAGAGCTAGACACCTCGCAGAGCGCACGTCGACTTCGCAAAGATATCGCCGATATTTATGGACATGATTCTGATCTGGCAGTGCTTTCATCAAGTGGATTGCGCAAAGGATCACGATATGTGGTTCGGGTGATAAATGAAGGCGATGCTCTTGCACGGCAAACAGGTTTGGTTGATTCAAATGGTCGACCAGTTCGTGGCCTTCCACCACAAGTTGTCTCGGCTGCAATTTGTGATTCAGAAGCAGCTTGGCGTGGAGCATTTATCGCCCACGGTTCTTTAACTGAACCAGGTCGCTCGTCTTCTCTAGAAATTACTTGCCCAGGACCTGAAGCTGCACTTGCATTAGTTGGTGCGGCTCGTCGATTGGGAATTGTTGCAAAGGCACGTGAAGTTCGTGGAGTTGATCGAGTTGTTATCCGTGATGGCGATGCAATCGGTGTTTTACTCACTCGACTTGGCGCTCATGAAAGCGTGATGGCTTGGGAAGAACGGCGGATGCGCCGAGAGGTCCGCGCCACCGCTAATCGCCTGGCTAACTTTGATGATGCAAATCTTCGACGTTCTGCCAGAGCAGCAGTTGCAGCGGCGGCGCGTGTGCAACGTGCTATGGAGATTCTTGGACCAACGATTCCTGATCACCTCAAAGAGGCGGGGGAGTTACGCATTAATCATGGACAGGCATCGCTGGAAGAGCTTGGTTCCTTGGCTGTTCCTCCTATGACTAAGGATGCAATCGCTGGCCGAATTAGACGTCTGCTTGCTATGGCCGATAAACGTGCTGCAGAGCTTGGAATTCCAGATACTGAGAGCGGCCTCTCGCCAGATTTGCTTAATTAGCCCGCAGATTCTTAAGAGTTCACGCATTCTTGACTGGTAAGGTTCTACCTAAGCCCCCAGTGTTGTGGCAGTTTTTCGAACCACCAGACGCTGGGCTTTTTCATGTGCCCCACTAGTAGCAAGGACACTTTCGTGATTAATGTCGGAATCAACGGTTTTGGACGCATCGGACGTAACTTCTTCCGCGCTTCACTTTCTAATCCAAACATCAATATTGTCGGAATCAACGACTTAACTCCCAATGAGACGCTTGCTCACCTTTTGAAGTATGACTCAATTTTGGGTCGCCTGGGTCTAGAGGTCACTTACACAGATGATTCAATCACTGTGGGCGGAAAAACAATCAAGGTTTTCTCAGAGCGCGATCCAGCTAACTTGCCATGGGCATCAGTTAAGGCAGATGTGGTTGTTGAATCAACAGGTATTTTCACAAAGGCTGCAGATGCGCAAAAGCACATTACAGCTGGTGCTAAGAAGGTCATCATCTCGGCTCCTGCAACTGATGAAGACATCACAATCGTTATGGGTGTCAACCACACTCAATATGACGGTGCAAAGCACAACATCATTTCAAATGCTTCATGTACAACAAACTGCCTTGCTCCAATGGCCAAGGTACTTCAGGATAATTGGGGAATTGTTAAGGGCTTAATGACAACAATTCACGCATACACAAATGACCAAGTAATTCTTGATTTCCCACACAAGGATCTTCGCCGTGCACGTGCAGCTGCAACCAACATGATTCCAACATCTACAGGTGCAGCAAAAGCGATTTCATTAGTTTTACCTGAACTCAAGGGCAAGCTAGATGGCTACGCAATGCGTGTTCCAGTTCCAACAGGATCTGCAACAGACTTGACCGTTGAACTTGCCAAGGAAGCAACCGCTGCTGAAATCAACGCAGCGATGAAGGCTGCTGCAAATGGTCCACTCAAGGGATTCCTTTCATACACTGAAGATCCAATTGTTTCTTCAGACATCGTGACCGATCCATCATCATGTATCTTCGATGCAGGTTTGACCAAGGTAATTGGTAACCAGGTCAAGATCGTTGGTTGGTATGACAACGAATGGGGTTACTCAAACCGTCTCGTTGACTTGATCGATTACGTTGGCAAAACTCTGTAATGCCAGATCTTTCAA
>Ga0164293_10004570_pt1 | contig 11847 bp, 10 predicted proteins | sample GEODES118metaG_FD_111487 | JGI IMG/M metagenome (GOLD analysis project Ga0164293, IMG submission 111487) | Eutrophic lake water microbial communities from Lake Mendota, Wisconsin, USA - GEODES118 metaG | ecosystem: Environmental > Aquatic > Freshwater > Lake | place: USA: Lake Mendota...
ATTTATATCCAACCTACAAGAACAGCTGAATTTATTTACTTAGATTTCAACATCTTACCTACAGGAGCAACATTCCCAGCGTAAGGATTAAATTAAATAATATTTATAATAAAGAATAAATAAACAAAACATGGCAGTATTAGATCCAAACGAAATATTTTTCACAGCGTTCGAACCGAAACAACAGAACCGTTTCATTTTATACATGGATGGAATTCCAGCGTATATTATTAAAGGAGTAAACGCAGTGACATTAACACAAGACACAGTTACTTTAAACCACATTAACGTTCAACGTTTTGTAAAAGGTAAAAGTAAATGGGGTACTATCCAAATGACATTATTTGACCCAATTACTCCTTCAGGAGCTCAGGCAGTAATGGAATGGGTACGTTTACATCACGAATCAGTAACTGGTAGAGATGGTTATAGTGATTTCTATAAGAAAGACTTAACATTAGACGTATTAGGACCAGTAGGTGATATCGTTTCAGAATGGATCATTAAAGGTGCTTTAATTACAGATGCAAATTTTGGTGATTACAATTGGGATACAGAGTCAACAGCTCAAAATATCACATTAACAGTACAACCAGATTATTGTATTTTAAATTTCTAAAAACCCCTCCCCCGAAATACAGGATTAAGATGGCTCGCCTTTTGGCGAGCTTCTTTTTTTCTCATATATTTATATATATAAACATAGTTATAAACAAATCAAATTTATGGAAGAAAACAAATACAAGTTCCCAACAGAAATAGTGGAACTACCATCAAAAGGCTTGCTATATTCTGAAGATAACCCGTTATCAAGCGGTAAAATCGAAATGAAATATATGACGGCGAAAGAAGAAGACATTTTAACTAACCAGAATTACATCAGACAAGGTACAGTTATTGATAAACTTTTACAATCTATGATTGTAAGTAAAATCAATTATGATGATTTATTAGTAGCTGATAAAGATGCTATTATGGTTTCAGCACGTATTTTAGGATATGGTAAAGATTATGTATTTACTTATAATGGTGAAGAAGTAACTGTAGATTTAACTACAATGAAAGAAAAATTGTTAGATGAATCTTTAGTTAAAACATCTAGAGTTAATGAATTTCACTTTACATTACCTCATTCAGGAAATGAAATTTCATTTAGATTACTTACTCATGGTGATGATAAAAAAATTGAACAAGAATTAGATGGTTTAAAGAAAATTGATCCTAAAGGTAACCCTGAATTATCAACTAGACTTAAACACATGATTCTATCAGTTAATGGTAATAGAGAGAAAAAAGATATTCGTGAATTTGTAGATAATGCATTTTTAGCTAGAGATTCTAGAGCATTTAGAGAATATGTTTCTAAATTAGCACCAGGTGTTGAATTAAAATTTAACTATGTTAGTGACGGTAACGTAGAGGAGGGCGTGACCTTACCAATAGGTCTTAACTTTTTTTGGCCTGACTCGGGAATATAGAAATAGTGTATTTTCTCAAATACATGAAATTATATTTCATGGTAATGGTGGTTATGACTGGTATACAGTATATAATATGCCAATTTGGTTAAGAAAATTTACATTTAATAAAATTAAAGAATGGTACGATAAACAACAATCGTCCGATCAAGATGATGTTGTAGAACAATCTATTAAAACTTTAAAATCAGCACAAACCGTAGCACCTATTAAACCACCAACATATATTACAAAGGCATCTAAAAAATAGGTGCCTTTAATATTTATTACATATAATACTATATGGCTAAAACTTTTGCAGACGTAGAAAAACAAATCAGAGACCTAGAGACTAAAATTCGCAAACTAGGTGGGCAAGGTTTTCCTGATTTAGATAAAGCTATTCTATCAATGAGTGGTAATTTAAAACAAGCTGAGGCTTTTGCTAGTCTTTTAGTTAATGAAGTTAGAGATTTAGAAAATGTATTTGAAAATATTTCTGATACTTTAAAAAATGTTATTGCTGATTTAGATAAATCTACTAAAACTACTACTCTTATGAATAGAAGTTTTAATAAATTAGAAAGTATCGCTTCTAAATTACTTACACATAGAAAAGATGAAGAAATATTAACTATTAAACAATTAACTAGTTTAGCTAAAAAAGCTCAATTAGAAGTAGATAGTTTAAGAAGAAGTAAAGAAAAAGCAGATAAAGAATTATTAACTTTAAATAAATCTTCTAAATATTATGAAACTCTTTCTAATTATAATAAAGAAATTACTGATGCTTTAGCTGATCAAGAATCTTATCTTTATAGAATAATAACACATAGTGCACAAGAAGTTAAAAATGAAAAAATAATACAACACACTCTTGGTTTAACTGGACAAATATTTAAAGGTATTGAAGGTTCATTAAAACATATTGGTGTTGAAAGTGAAGCTATTAAAGAGATTAGCAAAAATATGCGTACAGCTGCTAAATCTGGAAGTCAATTAGCAGTTGGTATAGCGGCAATTGAAGGTACATTTAAAGCAGCTAAAGAAGGTCTTAAAGATCCAGTTGTATATATGGGACTTTTAGTTAAAGGTTTTAAAACATTATATCATATTGGAGCAGAATTTAGTAAAGAAACATATGAAATAGCTAAAAATCAATTAGTTACTTCAAAAGAAGCTCATCATTCTGCTGAAGAAATTAAACATCTTGCTTTAAATTCAAAAGAAGCATTAGGTTATCAAAAGAATTTTGTAGAAGCTACTAATGCTTTAAATGATAGTTTTGGTACATCTGCTGATTTTACAGGTAAAACATTAGAAGATTTTACTAATTTAACTAAAAAATTAGGATTAACTAATGATGAAGCTGCTGCTTTTACTAGATTTTCTCAAATTACCGGTAAAACTCAAGAACAAATTGTTAACTCTATAGGTAAACAAAATAAAGGAGTAATATCTAATAGAAAAGTATTAACTGAAGTAGCTAAAGTAAATGGTCAATTATATGCCCAATATAAAGGCAGTCCTGATTTAATAGGAAAAGCAGTTATACAAACTCAAAAATTAGGTATAACGTTACAACAAGCGCAAGGTATAGCTAAAGGTTTACTTAATTTTGAATCATCAATATCAGCTGAATTAGAAGCTGAATTATTAACTGGTAAACAATTAAATCTTGAACAAGCTAGATATTTAGCATTACAAGGTGACTCTGCAGGAGCTGCTCAAGAAGTATTAAGACAAGTAGGTAGTTTAGCTGAATTCCAACGTTTAAATGTTATCCAACAAGAAGCACTTGCAAAAGCTGCAGGTATGGAAACAGATGAATTAGCAAATTCACTAATTAAACAAGAGCAATTAAAGCATATATTAGGTGATCAAACTTCAATATATCAAAAACAAATAAAAGAATTAAGAGATAAAGGAAAAATTGAACAAGCTGATGAGCTTGAAAAACAAATATTACAAGGTAAAACACTTGAAGTAGCTAAATTAAACTTAGACGCACAAACAAGAATATCAGCAGCTGGTGAAAAAATGAAAGATTCATTAAATTCTGTTATTGCTGGACCTTTAGGTACTATGGTAGAAATGGTAGCGAGTTTATTTGAAAAATTTGCTACATCAAGTTTTGGTAAATATGCATTAGCTGCTTTTGGAGCGGCCGGAGCAATAGCTGTAGGTGTAGGTGCTATCATAGCGTTAGGTAATACAATAAGAAATTTATTTCTTGGTAAACGAGGAGATTCAATTGCTAGACCTACTTATGTTCAAGAAGTAGGTCCTGGATCATCTCAATTTGCCGGAGGAAGTTTTTCAATGGGGAAAAAAATATTAAAAACACGTGGTGGACTTGGTAGATTTGCAAAAGGTGGAGCGGGAGCTTTAGCAGGTATGGGAATAGACGCATTATCAGGATACGCAGAAGATTCAGGTAATAAAGGATTAGCTACAGGTTTAAATATAGGAGGAGCAGCGTTAACTGGTGCTAGTATAGGTTCAATGATTGCTCCTGGTATAGGAACAGCAATTGGAGCTGCATTAGGCGCGGGATATGGATTATATGAATCTATGCAACCTAAAGGACCAGAATATGCAAACGGTGGTATTGTAATGAAAAAAACAACAAGAGCTACAGTAGGTGAAAAAGGTCCTGAAGCTATTATACCTTTAGATAAATTTTACGCTAAACTTGATGATTTAATAACAGCAACAAGAGAAGGTGGAAACGTAATTATGAGTTCTACAGCAATAGGTCATGTTGGAGCTATGAATACATTTTCAGTATAATTAAATAATATTAATATTTATAATAAACTTAAAACATAAAACAATGGGATTATTAGACAAACTTAAAATCGGAGGATCTGGATTTAGTAAATACGGAGTAGATACACCACCAGTAAATCCAGGAGCTACAAAACAATCAAAATTACATGCTTTTGGTAACTTACCAGGATATTCAATGGATGGTGCTTATAGATCAGAAGTAACAAACGCTTATGTTTCTTATGATGATGGATATAACAATGCATTACCTCAACCTTCACAACTAGATCTTAATAGTAGTGCTGCGTCTTTGAAATATAACGAAGCTAGACCAGAATAATGGCATTATTAAATATCCTTACTAACCCTAAAAATTTTAAATTTTATGGTGGTGCAGGGTATCCTACACCTTCTGGAAATGTTATAGGTGGCGTAAATGGCACTGATCCACTTTTAACTCTTAAGTATGGTAAAGATACACCAGGCGGAGGAGCAAGTAGACAACCATTTATAGTAACTCCAATTCCTGGAGCATCTGCTACATTTAATACTAACGGATTAGTTATAGCTCGTTCTGAAACAGATGCTGCTCGTTTATCTAAATTTTTCACTACCACACCAGGTGTATTGTTTATAGCTAAACAAAATGTTTTATCTCAAACAAACGTTAGAACACAAGCCGCTAATTTTCATGAACCTAAAATACAACCAAATAATGGTCCCTATTTACCTACTAATACAATAGCTCAAGTAGCAGGTTCAGCGGCTGGTTTTCATTTTTATAAACAAGGTTTATTACCTGATGGGTATTTTTCTCCTCAATATACTGATGTAATATCAGAAATTAAAGGAGGTCCTACAGGAGTTACAAACCGATTAATAGAGTTAACAAAAGATAAAATTATAAATTACTATAAAACAGGTAATGATAATACTAATATATTAACATACACAGGAGGCCCAGGTGCTTTTTTAGGTGTAGGTTCTACTAATATTCAATTTGCTAATAAAGGAGGCTCAGCTCCAATAGTTAATTTATATCAAAATACAGGAAATAAAAATTTACCAATATATAATTATTTAGTTACTACTTATAATGGATTAGGTTATTTAGCTGAATTAATAAATACAACTATTACTCCAACTAGTACTAGAGTAGAAGCACCAAGAGTAGCATCAACTAATAATCTTAGAAGTGCGTTTAATTATTCCCCATCACCTCAACAAGATTTTAGAGCAACATTAATAAATAATTTAACAGGAATTGTAAAAGATGGTGGAGTAGAAGAAAGTAGCATAATTTCAAAATCTCCAGACTATCAAACTGAAAATATTGAACAACGAGTAAAATTAGGTAATCCTGGTACTCGAGGGAATATTATTAATTATACAGTAGGTAAAATACCTTTTGGAACTACAGCTACTGTAGCTCCTGCTTTAGATAAAATCACAGCTAAAACATTATATCGTTCAGATAAAGTAGATCCTGTTGATACAAATGATTTAGTTAAATTTAGAATTGAAGCTATAGATAATAACGCTCCTAGATTTGGAGTATTCATGCATTTTAGAGCATTTTTAGATTCATTTAGTGATAGTTATAATGCTAATTGGACAGGAACTCAATATGTAGGTAGAGGTGAAAAATTTTATACATATGATAGTTTTGATAGAACAATAAATATGTCTTGGACTGTAGCGGCTCAATCAAAAGCAGAACTTATTCCAATGTATCAAAAATTAAATTATTTAGCTTCAAATTTAATGCCTGATTACAGTGGAGAAGGATACATGAGAGGTCCTTTAGTTAGGCTTACTGTAGGAGGATATTTATATTCCCAACCAGGATTTATAACTTCTTTAACTTATGATGTACCTCAAGAAGCAACTTGGGAAATAGGAATAAACACAGAAGGCGGAAGTGACAATTCAGTTAAAGAGTTACCACATATGATTAGAGTAACAGGATTTACATTTACTCCAATACATAATTTTGTTCCAAGAAAACAACAATTAACATTCCCACAAAATGGAATAGGTAATGTTCAAGGATTTGAAGATGAAAGATATATAGCGTTAGCAAACAGATCTAGTAATAATTATGATCCACCACCATCTTCTGATGTGACTAGAGCTTCAACATCACCATTAAAGCCAACACCAATAATTACACCACAAGCACCAGCTGATACAACAGTAAATCAACTTTTGCCAAGATAATAATAAATGAATAGATACGTTAACATACCTTTAACTAAAATAAACGGAAAAGTAGCTTACAAAACTGTTCGTTACCCTGAAATTCCTTTAACCTCAGATGACATATATGTTTATATTGAGCAAGGAGACCGTTTTGATGTGTTAGCAAATCAATTTTATCAAGATGCTTCATTATGGTGGATAATAGCAGCTGCTAATCCTCAAGTTACATTTGGTAGTTTAATAGTACCAGACGGAATACAATTAAGAATACCAGCATACCCAACAAGTGTAATAAACACATACAATATAATAAACAGTTAATATGAATGTATTAGGTGAAGGTTTTGATCCAAAGATTTTAGGACAAATAGACGCTCGTCAAAAAGTAGTAGCATCAGGTTATTTAAATAATAATCCTAGAACTCCTGAATTTATCACTTATGCTACTTCAGCTACATCTTATTTAAGATTAATGTCTTCTACTTTTATAGAAGATATACAAACACTTAATATTCCTTATATAAAAAGTTTAAATTTAACTGGTAATACTTTAGCTAAAGAAGCTATATTATTTGGTGGAGTACAAAGTTATCAAGGACCATTAAAAGGAGGAATATTAAATACTAATTCAACAGATCCTCTTAATAATTTTGCTTACGGGTGGGGTGGAACTCAATTTGGTTTAAGACCAATGCCCGGTATTATAAGTGCTAATATTAAAACAGAAAATATAGGTTCATTAAAAACTTCTACTATTAATATTAAAGCATATACTCAAGCTCAATTTGAAATTATAGATGCTTTATATTTACGTTTAGGTTTTTATGTGTTATTAGAATGGGGTCATACTCTTCACATTAATAATGAAGGAGAACCTGTTAAAGAAGTACCATCATTACAAAATGAATTTTTTAGTGACGGAGCATCAGTAGATGGATTATTAGCTTCAATTATACAAAAACGTTATTCTAGTTTTGGTAATTATGATGCTATATTAGGTAAAGTAGTTAATTTTGATTGGACCTTTGAAAAAGACGGAACCTATAGTATAACAGTAATTGTTAGAAGTATTGGAGATGTGATCGAAACTATCAGAGCTAATGTATTTACAGAACCAAAAGAAGTATCTAATATACCTTTACTTCAACAAGTTGATACAAACCCAGTTTACCAAAAAGAAAAAGCTTCACAAGAAGCCCGTCAATTTGGCTTATCTATTGCTCCATCTTTTGTTGTTGAACGTTTTAAAAGTAATATTCATTATCGTTTATATTCTCTTCAAGATTATTTAGATGGTCAAACTACATCATTAAATTTTGAATTTTCAGTACCTACTTATTTAAGTGATGGTAAATTACAAGATATAGCTAGAGTTATGTGGGGTGGGAGTAATAAAATTACTACATATTATATTCGTTTTGGAGCTTTACTTAGATTAATAACAGGAGAAGTAATCCCTACAGTATATAAAGGAAACGATAAATATAAATTAATTAATATTGATTATGATGCTAATACTAATGTGATAAATTATTTAGATGCTCAATTAAGTGCTGATCCTAGAAATATATTAATTAAAAAATCATTTAAAGAAGCTCAAGTCCGATCTGAAATATTACCATCATGTGAACCTTATGAATTTCCAATTGATAAAATTGGAACTTATGGTAACTTAATGAATGTATATATCAGTTATGATTATTTATTTGGTTTATTAGGTAGTAATAAAATTGTAGGTGATTCTAAAGTATCTTTAATTAGTTTTTTACAACAAATAGGTCAAACTATAAGTGGTGCTTTAGGTGGTATTAATAGTATTGTTCCTGTTATAGATGAAGATACAAACACTATTAGATTTATAGACCAAAATATTTTATATAAAAAAGAAGAAGTAATAAATTATTTTAATGGAGATATAAAATATACTCCAACAAAGAAAATCCCAACACAAAAAGGAGTATTTGATTTATTTGGATACAACCCATCAGGGTCAGCAGGTTCAGGTTCAGCTGGTTTTATTAAAGAATTTACTTTAAAAACAGAATTAACTCCTCAGTTTGCTAGTATGATTACTATAGCTGCTGCGGCGCGTTCAAAAGTAGTAGGAGAAGATGCAACGGCATTATCTAGATTAAATAAAGGATTAAAAACTAGTTTATTTGAAGAAATTAACGACGCTAATATATTACCCGATGATAATAATGTTTCATCTAAAGATGAACAATATAAAGATGCGGTTAAAGGATATATTAACTTTGTAAAAGCTATGGATATGAGTAGTCAAAAACAACCAACATGGATTGAATCAGAAGTTGATACTTATCCATCAGTTTTAAATTCTTTTATTAGATATACTCAACAATTAGCATCTGAAAATAATAACGCAGCTTCAACATCAACTGGCTTTATCCCTATTAATATGTCATTAACTATGACTGGTTTATCAGGTATGAAAATTTATCAAGAACTTACTGTTAATACAAGTTATTTACCTACTAATTATAGTAAAGAAATGACTTTTATAATTAAAGGAATAAACCATACTATTCAAAATAATGTATGGAGTACTACTGTTGAAACTTTATCACTTCCTAAAATCACAACCAAACCAGAGTTAGTACAAACAACAGTAAAACAAGTACTAAACACAGGAAATAACACATCTGAAACTATGACAAATGTTTATATTCCTACTTTAGATAGTGCTTTACCTAATATTGAATATGGAGTAAGATTATTAATGATAGCTCAAACTCAATTTGAAGGCTTTTTTCCAGGAACATTAAGTTACAGAACTAACAATCCAGGAAATATAGGTAATGTTGATGCTGGAGGTAAACGTTTCTTTCCTACTTTAGAAGCTGGTATTAAAGCTCAATATAAACATATTATTACTGTAATTAATGGTAGAGAAAGAAATTACCCATTAGGTAAAGTAGTATCACAGCCTAATCAACAATTCCCAAATAACTCAACTACTTATCCTGGTTTTAAATTTACTTATACTGGACAATTAGATCAATATTTAAAAATATATTCTACTGGAGCTCGACTTAATAATTCTTATGTAAACTTTATTATAGGATATTTTAAAAAACAAGGTGGTGTTATAATTACCCCACAAACTACATTATATGATATTTACCAAATAAAATCTAAACCTAAAGTAGGAGAAAAATCTACTATTAGAGGTATAAGTTTTGTAACTACAGGAACATTTTATACATCTTCAGATAGAAATAAAGAAAGTATAGGAGATATAAATAAAAAATTAGCAGGTATAAAATAAGATATGTATTTTCCACAATCACAAGTAACACCAAATTTATATACTAACGGAGGAGAATTTCAAATCACCGCTACAGGAGAAGTATACAAAGGTTATTACTTTGCAGTTTCAACAGGACAAAAATTTACAGGACGAAATCAAAATGATAGCCCTGTTTTAGAATTAACTCCAGCTGTAATTGAAACAAATGAAATATTTAACGTACAACTGCCAGAAGTGACAACATTAAGGAACATAGAATATAATAATGTAATACCTGTACCTTCTAAAATTATATATAAACCAATATATAATCCAAATGTTCCTACACAGCAAGATTATCAAATAGGAGAATACAGACGTTATTTCTGTATAAAAACTAATGAAATTATTTATATTGAAATAAATCAAAACACATTTGATAAATTAGTAGCTCAATCTCCTGACATACTTTGGTCATTATATCAACCATTTGATATTCCTTGGAATTTAACAGGTACTAAAGAACAAGTCGCAACAGTAAATCGTAACATAGTTTTATTAACTATGAAAAATTTATCATTACCTCAATTCGACGCTTACTTAAAATTCGACTTTACAAAGTATTACGTTTAAATTTGGCAATCTAATTTTTGTTTAGTATATTATAGTACAAAATAGGTTATGTATTATATTATTGAAACATTAGATCAACTAAAAGTCTTATACAATCTTAAGACACAAAAAGCATTTGTTGAGGTAATTCCATTCAATTCTAATGTTCATCCTGCCTTAAATAAAGTATCACTAGTCTATATTAGACCATTTGATGACACTAAAGGATATCTAATATGTGTCAATCACAGTGAAACACTACACATAAGCAAAAATCATGTTGAAAGTGTTTTAAAAGACATTCCAGAATTGTGGGTACGCAACAAGAAACAATTTTTATACTACTTTCAGATAAAAGCATGTTGCGATGTATCATTACTATCTCCTACGGATATACAACCCACTTTCACACACCAACACCTTTATCAACGTTTTCCATACAAGCAAGATATCAATCGTATAATACCGGTATCAAAACACTATGAACTGTGTGAAACCGTGTATAACCAAATAAAACCATTAATACCACACCATTTGCCCGAGTGGTTCGAATTTTATAATAATCGAGTTACTTTGGCTTTATTTGGGATTGAAAAAAACGGTATAACATTTAATAAACCAATATTTGAAAAATACTATGAAACAAATCAAGACTACTATTCAATTGATAGTTCTAAAATATTCACGCAATATAATATCTATACTACAACTCGCAGACCCGCTAATTCCTATAATGGTATTAACTTTGCAGCACTAAAAAAAGAAACGAGGTCAAGTTTTGTTCCAAGTAATGATATATTTGTAGAAATGGATATATCAGCTTATCACCCAACACTTGCTGCTCAATTAATTGGATACGATTTTGGAGACAAAGACATACACGCCTCGTTCGCCGAAATGTATGGTGTAGATTACAAAACAGCTAAAGAATTAACATTCAAACAACTATACGGAGGCGTATTTAAGGAATATGCACACTTAGAATATTTTAAGAAAATCCAAATGTTTATGGATGATGCTTGGGACACTTTACAATACGGAGGATATTATGATTGTCCTATATCTAAGTACAGATATCAGTTAAAGAACCTGGATAATATGAATCCAAACAAGTTGTTTAATTATATATTACAAAATATGGAAACATCTAACAATATGAATATATTGATGGATATACATAAGGTATTAAGGGGTAAAAATACAAAAATTGTACTTTACACTTATGATTCGTTTTTATTAGACTATGATAAAAATGAGAAAGATATTTTACTTAAAATTAGTGAAATTTTTACAAAATACAAATTACAAATTAAAACCAATACAGGAAATAGTTATGACTTTAAATAAAAACGGCGATATGTATAATTCGATAAATTATGACTTTCAACACATTTTTAATACATTCGACGTGAATAATAGGTTACTGTGCACCTTCATTGCTTTAGAGGGATTAGACGGGCTAATAAATGAGGTTTCTAAAACCTATGATATAATGTACAACAAGATTTTTGTTTTACATGTTCAAAATACAGGTGAGTATGTTATTACTTATAA
>Ga0164293_10004572_pt1 | contig 11843 bp, 18 predicted proteins | sample GEODES118metaG_FD_111487 | JGI IMG/M metagenome (GOLD analysis project Ga0164293, IMG submission 111487) | Eutrophic lake water microbial communities from Lake Mendota, Wisconsin, USA - GEODES118 metaG | ecosystem: Environmental > Aquatic > Freshwater > Lake | place: USA: Lake Mendota...
ATTAACAGTAAGAAGTCAGACCCAAAAGCTGGCCCGTCGGAAGCTTAAATCGAATCTTGGTCGAAGTCGCAATAGCGACCCAGATCCCGATGAGAGAGTGGCAGACGGCGGAAGATTTACTTACAGCGATCGAGATACTGGAGAGGCAGAATGGCAGACACTAAAGGCCGCGGCACTTATGCCATTACTGTCGATCCGTACGAGTTTAAGAATCTTTTGGGTTTACTTAGTTCATTCCCAGCCGAGTATCAGCAATTAGTCAGAGATCGCGCGCAGCCTATGTCTCAGCGATTAGCTGGCCAGCTTATGATGAGCGGACTGTCTGCTCCAGCTCCACAGACGAAGCTAGTAGTCCAGACGATCAAGTCTCCACGCGATCGTCTTATTCGCGTCGACATCGGCGGCCCTAAGAAGGTCGGTCGTCCTTATGGCGGAGAAACTTCTAAAAGCGGTAAAGGGAAAGTACGTCGACAAGCTGCTCCAGCTGGCGCGCTGCTCTGGGGAACAGAATACGGATCGCATGGCGGAGTCGACTCGATAGGTCGAACATTTACTAACAGATTTAAGACTCCTTACAATAAGCGCGGCTACTGGATCGCTCCAGCTGTCGACTTCTATGTCCCAGTCGTGGCCCGAGAGTATGCGCTCATGGTGCAACAGATCGCTAAAGAATTGAGGCTGGACTAATGGCTGGCATTCCTAAGATAAAAATTACTTTCGACGCGGACTTCGACGAATTAAAAAAGGGCGTAAAAGGCGCACAAAATGAAGTCGAAGGCTTCGGATCTAAAATGGGCGGCTTCGCTAAAAAGGCGGGAGCTGCGTTCGCCGTAGCTGGAGCGGCTGCGGCTGCTTATGCTGGCGTTCTTCTAGTCGATGGCGTTAAGTCTGCAATCGAAGACGAAGCAGCCCAAGCTAAACTCGCGACGACTTTAGAGAACGTTACTGGCGCAACAGAAAGCCAGATTAAAGCTGTCGAAGATTACATAACTCAGACGGCACTCGCTAACGGAATTACGGACGACGTTTTAAGGCCGTCGCTTGATCGACTAATTCGGTCGACTAAGGACGTTACTAAGGCGCAAGAACTCCAGACCCTAGCTCTCGACATCGCAGCGGGAACAGGTAAAGATCTTAAGACTGTATCCGAAGCTCTCGGTAAAGCGTACGACGGCAATCTAGGCGCGTTAAAGAAGCTTGGAGTCGGTATCGATGAGAGCATCATTAAGTCCAAGAACTTCGACGCGGCAGCCGCGGCATTAGCTAAAACTTTCGAGGGCCAAGCTTCTAAGCAAGCCGAGACCTTTCAGGGAAAGATGGCGCGTCTTACTGTTGCATTCGATGAAGCGAAAGAGACTGTAGGTTCTTACGTCCTAGATGCTCTTACTCCGCTTCTGTCTGGCTTCGTGGACAAGGGAATCCCAGCGATCCAAGGATTCGCCGATTCTTTAGGTAAAACACTCGGGCCAGCATTCGGCCAGATCTTTACAGTCATTCGCGACGACGTGCTACCGATCTTAACTTCTTGGTGGGAGTTCTTGTATAAAGAGATAATTCCGCAGATTCTTAAAATTGTCGGGCCAATTCTCGAAGGACTTAAAATCGCATTTGACAAGATTAAGAAGGCCGTCTCGGATAACTCCGAAGAGCTAGAGCCATTCTACGGATTCTTAGAAAAGATCTGGGACTTTACTAAAAAGTATTTAGTCCCACTTCTCGCTGGAGCATTTAAGACAGCACTCGAAGGACTTGGAACTCTGGTCGCTGGACTCGTTACAGCTTTCGGAAAGTTCGTCGGCTTATTAACTTCTATTTATAACGGCGCGAAGAAGGTTATCGATCTCATTAAAGATAATCCAGTTACCAGATTATTCGGAGCGAGTAACGCGTCTTTCGTCGGTGTTAGCGAAAGTCAAGGATTAGTCTTCGGCGGAGAAGACGGATCGGGTGGAATTATTAGCGGCGGCGGCGGTACGTTCGCGCCTAATGCTGGATCTTCTACTTTCACAGGCGCGCCGCTGTCTGCTTATTCTCCAGCTATGCAAGCGGCGATCCTACGTCGTGAAGAGCTAAAGGCCGAGACCGAAAGACTTAGAGCGCAGCGCGAAGAGAACGCAGCGACTCGGATAACCCTAAACATGGGCATCGTAGGAGATCCAGAACAGGCAGCTAGAACACTCATCGACGTAGTTAATAAATCCCAAGCGCGCGGCACTCTTGGCGCGGGAGCGTTCTTAATAGCATGAGCTTATGGACTCCAGTCTGGAGCGTTCTTATCGATGGAGTCGAGTATAAGAACATAACTCTGGCGAATCTTACGATCGAATCTGGCCGCCGCGACATCTATCAGCAAGCGGTAGCGGGCTACTGTAGTTTATCGATTCTTAACATCGACGACGATCCGATCACTGTAGAGATTAACTCTGGGATAACTGTCTTCGTGCAGAACTCCACAGCTACTCCAGTGGCAATCTTCGGCGGCAGTGTAAGCGACATTCTTACGACAGTCGAAAGATCGGGAACTGGCGGTCTAGTTCAGACTATTAGCATTACGGCACTTGGCGCGCTTTCACGTCTGCCTAAAGTTCTTACCGAAGGCGTACTTAGCAAGGACTTCGAGGGCGATCAGATCTTCGACGTACTCGATGGCATACTTTACGGAGCTTGGAATGAAGTTCCCGCAGCTCTGCACTGGGCAGATTATGACGCGACGACGACATGGGCTAACGCAGAGAACAGCGGCGTAGGGCAGATCGATCGCCCAGGCAATTACGAGCTAACCGATCGAAGCGCAGACGTTACAGATGCTTATTCTTTAGTCTCAGCTTTAGCCACTTCTGGACTCGGTTACATCTACGAAGACTCCGAAGGCCGCATCGGGTACGCCGATTCGACTAGGAGAAGCACTTATCTAGCTGCGAATGGTTACGTCGATCTTTCAGCTTTAGACGCTTATTCCAGCGGTCTACAAACATCGACTAGAGCTGGCGATGTCCGTAACGCTATTACGATTACTTATAAGAACGGCCAGCTAGTTACAGACGACGATCCCGCTTCTATTGCACTTTACGGATCGCTGGCGCAGAACATTCAGACTTCGCTAGAAAATGGCGCAGATGCTACGACACAAGCCGCGTTCTATCTAGCTCTTCGCGCTTACCCTAGAGCTAACTTCGAGTCGATTCGCTATCCACTGGGAAGCCCTAATGTCTCCGATGTAGAAAGAGATTCTCTTATCGGAGTCTTTATGGGAATGCCTGTAAACATTACGGACTTACCCGCGAACATGGGTCTAGCTTTCCAAGGCTTCGTCGAAGGCTGGAGATTCTCGGCTGGCTATAACTCTCTGGCTGTTGATCTTTACGTTACGCCGATCGCCTACTCACTCGACGCGTTCCGCTGGAATGACGTACCCGCTTCCGAAAGATGGAACACTCTTAGCCCTACACTTACTTGGTTAGAAGCGACAGTAGTCGCATAGAGAGGAAAACATGGCAACTACGACACCTAACTTCGGCTGGAGTGTTCCCACTTCGACCGACTTGGTAAAAGACGGCGCGACAGCTATCGAAACACTCGGCGATTCTATCGATGCTTCTTTAGTAGATCTTAAAGGCGGAACGACTGGACAAGTTCTAGCTAAGAACTCTAACTCGGACATGGACTTCGTATGGACAGCTGGCGGAGACATTACTGGAGTAACGGCTGGAACTGGAATCTCAGGCGGCGGAACTTCTGGCGATGTAACCGTTACTAACTCGATGGCTACAGCTCTTACGACGAAGGGCGACATCATCGTCGCAACTGGATCGGGAACTTTCGTCCGTCAGGGAGTCGGATCGAATGGAACTGTTCTTATGGCGGATTCAGCCGAAGCCGACGGCGTTAAGTGGGCTACTCCATCAAGCGGAGCAGTCGTACAAGTTAAGAGTGTTTTTTATAATACAAACACGACGACATCTTCGACATCTTACGTCGACACTGGATTAACTTTAAGCATTACTCCAACTAGTGCGAGTAATAAAGTTTTAGTCTTCGTGAGTGCGGCGTTTTATACCACTAAAAGCGGTTCTCAGACCTTGGGTAATAGTCGATTAGATCGCGGTGGAACTGTTCTTTACACAGATGCTGTTATGCCTTACATCGTTTACGGTGGCACTGGAACAAAAGAGGCAAACATGAGAGTAACGCAAGTTTATTTAGATTCTCCAGCAACAACTTCGGCCACTACTTACAAGCTCCAGATGGCAGCGGAAAGCGGTGGATCGATGCACGTTAACACTTACGGCGGCGGCTGTACCTTAACCCTTATGGAAGTGACACCATGACACACATCGAAATTGTAAAAGCCCTACAATCATTAAGAGCTGGCGCAGAATGGACTCTATCTGGCGATGATTATGCCAATTTAGTCTGGCTATCAGCTGGAAAAGCTCCAACACTTGCAGAGATAGAAGCAGAGATCGCAGCGATTCCAGGAAGAGAAGCAGCTGCTTTAGCTGCAAAAGAAGCCGAAAAGTCTGCTCTTCTAGCCAAGCTTGGAATTACCGAAGACGAAGCGAAGCTACTTCTGTCATGACCTACCCAATCGGAACAGCTGCGAAAGTCGTCGAGATTGCACTGGCGGAAGTCGGTACAGTCGAAGAAGGCGATAACTTAACCAAGTATGGAAAGTTTACTAAGGCCGACGGCTTACCTTGGTGCGGATCTTTCGTTAATTGGTGCTTCCATCAAGCGGGCGTAAAGCTTCCATCGATGGTCTCAACAGCTGCGGGAGCGCATAAGCTAAAAGAAGTAAATCGCTGGGTAGTGGCCGAGCCTAAGATCGGCGATCTTGCATTTATGGACTTTCCGCATGATGGAGTCGATCGTATCTCCCACATCGGAATCGTCGTAGGAGTCAAGTTTAAGACGGTTATCACGATCGAAGGAAACACTTCGGGAACTGGTGATCAGCGTAACGGCGGAATGGTCATGGTTAAAGAGCGAGAGTTCCTAAGCGGTAAAGAGATCGTAGGCTTCGGACGACCTAAGTTCGTCGCCTATGCTGGCGATTATCCGATCGTCGAAGTACCTACTCAATCGGCAGCGAAGCCGAAGATCAAGGAGAAGAAAGATGGAAAGCTTAAAAGCGTTACTCGCAAGCTGGGCGCGTAGCTTCGCAGCTGCGTCCCTTGCTGTTTACTTGGCGGGCGTTACAGATCCGAAGGCCATTCTTACAGCTGGCGCGGCCGCTGTTCTGCCTGTCGTTCTGCGCTGGCTTAATCCTAAAGACTCAGCTTTCGGGTTACAGGGGAAGTGACTCGGAGACTACTCGCGGGCGGTCTGGCCTTAGTCCTTTCGGCTGGGCTGTCTGCGTGTGGTTATCAGGGTTGGACTCGCTATGAATGCCAAGAATACGAGAACTGGTCGAAGCCAGAATGCCAAGAGCCACAGTGCGTCCCTACTGGAACGTGTACTAGCGACATCCTTGGAAAAGAAGCTCCACAGCCCAGCCCGTCGTCGTAGCCCAGAAGAAGTCCACGCAACTTTAATTCTTATCATCGGCTCGACTTTAGCGGCTGTCTTCTTGATCGTTACCCTTGGAATTACTTACGCTCTTATCTTCGTTACACAGCCGATCGGTAATCAAGCTCCGAACGATGCGGCCTTTATCGATCTACTAAAGACTCTTGCGATCTTCTTAACTGGATCGCTAGGCGGAGTTCTTGCGGGTAACGGACTAAAGTCCAAGCCGAAAACACCAATCGACACGCCGATAGATAAGCGGGAATCTTGACCTAGACGCGTTCTTGCTTCACTCTTTACATCGGGAGCGCGAACGTCGCTCCCAGTATCGGGAGCAAGTAATGAACGAATTATCGATTATCGTAATGATGCTAATAGCTGGGATCTTATGGGCAGCTATGAGCTATTCAGTCGGTTATAAAGAAGGCCAGCGCGAAGGCTTTAAGCGTGGTCGAGCTGTATCACGTCACGCAGCTAAGGACGTGCGCTAATGAGCTTCTTAGACAACTACGAAGACGTAGCGGCCAGAATTGCCCGCCTATGGTTAACACACCCTACAGCTAGAGTTCAGACGAACATCGTGGACTTTAACGCCGAGAAGGGTTACGTCCTTATCCAAGCCCAGATCTTCCGCGAGTACGAGGATCTAAACCCATCGGCTACCGATTACGCATTCGGTAACGTAGCGACTTATAACGTCAACATGAAGAAGTTCTTCGTCGAGGATACTGTCACATCGGCGATCGGTAGAGCGATCGGATTACTACTGGGAGCGGATAAGCGTCCGACTCGTCAGGACATGGAGAAGGTCGAAACAATTAGCGCGAAGGTAGCGAACTCAACGGCCGACGATTACGACCCTTGGACTCAGAAGTTCGGCGAAGTGCCAAGCTATAAGACGGCAGAAGAAGCCGAACAGAGCGGCATTCCCAGCTTTGGATCATCGATGGACGAGATCGCTAAACAGCTGGGCGGAGAGTTACTTACAGAAGCTCCACAGTGCAGCCATGGACATCGAATCTTTAAGACTGGAGAAGCTAAAACTGGGAAAGCTTGGGGCGGGTGGTTCTGCGTCGAGAAGACCAAGGCGACACAGTGTTCGCCGCTCTGGTATGTCTTAGCCAGCGATGGCAAGTGGAAGCCACAGGTCTAAAGATGAGCGACTTAAATCTAAAGAAGATTCACACATCGCCAGACGGCAAGATCTACAGCTTCAGCGGCTACGGCGGCGTAGAGAACTGTTCCGACTGTGACAGCTTTACGCAAGTAAACGAATACGACAGAGAAGACGGTCTAGTCGTCTTCTTCTGTAAAAAGTGCGAAGATCGGTTACATCTATGAGCGACTTAATCGAGATCATCTATCCGCAATCAATGACAGCCAAGCTTCTACAGAATGGCGAAGTTATAGCCGAGTATAAGATCGAACAGTGCGACAGCTGCGAGAAGCTAAAGAAGCTTGACGCTTTTGGTTATACCAAGGGCCAAGGCGGAGAGAAGTTAACTTGGCTCTGTGGAGACTGTAGATGAAAGTAAAGCCCACGATCGAAGATAAGGTCTTAGCTCACACTGTAGCTCTAGAACGAATCGCACAGGTCAACGGCCACCCAGACGCTTCTAGTCGATACGACAGACAGCTCGGTTTCCATGATTACGTCGCGCAAGTGGCCGAGTCAATAGTCGCCGAGATCTTGGTCGCTCGCTACCTTGGTTACACAGACTTCGATCCAAGGTCGTCACAGTTTAAGAAGACGGCAGATGTCGGAAGCTTCATCGAAGTAAAGTGGACACGTTACGAGACTGGTCAGCTCATAATCTGCGAAGGCGATCGCCAGACGGATGTAGCGATTCTCGTCGTAGGTACTTCTCCGAATTACAGACTAGCGGGCTGGATACCTGTAGCCATGGCCAAGCGGCCTAAATACAAGAACTCTAAGCAGCCTACTTGGTGGGTAGATCAAAAGAATCTACAGCCGATCGAGAATCTAAAAGGGAGTAACTATGGACAAGCTGCGCTTTAAGTGCCGAGTGTGCAAGAAGGACACCGAGCAGCTCATTCGTGTAATTACAGATAACCTTCCAGAGAATGTAAAGACGATCCAGTGCTGCGTCTGCTCGACTATGACGGTGGCACTAATTGGAGAAGCTAATGGCGACCTATGAATACAGATGCGAAGTGTGTAGTAAAGAGCTAGAAGTACAGCGGCCAATCGAGGACACACTGGCCAGAGATCCTTACTGTCCTAATTGCACTGTTCCCATGAAGCGCATTTACTCGTTAGGTGGAATCGTGTTTAAGGGTAACGGTTGGGGCGGTAAGCCATGAAGTTATCCACAGATGTTATCCACAGGCTGTGGGACACGCCCAAGATCACGCTCAGACTTGCGCGGTATTTGACAGCATCGCTACTATCTCTTCGCTTAAGGCGAGCCGCTGTAGCGGATAGCTCGCAAGAGCGAAAGATAGGTTTAGGGGCGGTCTATGCCATTACGGCATCGCTCTTAATAACGAGCATTCCAGTAGCAACAGCTACAAACTATTCAGTAGATCATCTAAAGCTCTACGCACATTCGAGGATTCTTGATTATAAAGAGTTCCAGTGTTTTAACAGAATCATAACTAAGGAATCTCGATGGTCTTACACAGCGAAGAATGGTAGTCACTTCGGACTAGGCCAGATGCGCTCTAAGCACTATAGAGATCTAGACCCTTATCGTCAGATAGACGCTACTCTTAAATACATTACGAATCGTTATGGTACGAGCTGCAAGGCTTGGGCATTCCATCAAGAACGGAACTATTACTAATGACTTTACACTCACAGCGCAAGAGCAACTCGACACAGTGGAAGAAGCTTCGGCTTCGGATACTTAATCGCGATGGCTGGATCTGCTTCTGGTGTGGCCAAGAGGCCAATACGTGCGACCATGTGATCCCAGTAGCCAGAGGCGGGTCAGATGACCCCGATAACTTAGTCGCAGCCTGTAAGCGATGTAACTTCTCACGCCAAGATAGGCTTCCAGAAGAGATGGATCTTGCGAAGAAAAAGGTGGGCGGTGTTTTTTTTGATGGGAGTTCCACCGCCACTCTCTCCCGCGGTCTTCTTTCACCACCAAACGACTCGATAAAGCATGAATAGCCACGCAGAGGACTCGAAAGGTACAGAGACGGCTCAAAAGGTCTCAGATCGGCTCACATCGGAAACCGAGAGAACTACAGGACTCTATCTAGGCTCTCCGACTCCCAGAATCCACTCTAAACTCTTAGATCTACCGACACGCGGCCAAGATCTAATCGATTTTGCCGAAAGCATCAAGCTCCCGCTCCTACCTTGGCAGCGATGGGTAGCTTTAGAGGCTCATCGCTATAAGCCCGATGGCCGCTGGGCGCATCCTTTAGTAACTGTCGTCGTAGCGCGCCAGAATGGTAAGACTACGCTCATGAAGGTAAGAGCTTTAGCGGGTCTGTTCTTATGGCATGACGGACTCCAGATCGGAACAGCTCATCGACTTACGACATCGCTGGAGACATTTCGAGACATCGTTAACATCATCGAAGAGAACGAACATCTGGCCAGACAAGTAAAGCGAATCCGCTGGGCGCATGGATCAGAAGAGATCGAGCTTAAATCCGAGTTCGGCGGCGGTCGGTACATGGTTAAAGCTGGCGGATCGGCTGCTCGCGGAATTAGTAAACCCGAGACCGTCTTCGTCGATGAAACTCGAGAACTTAAAGACGAATCGACGTGGGCTTCTCTGCGTTACACGATGATGGCCGCTAAATCGCCGCAGCTCTGGACGCTATCGAATGCGGGAGATCAGCATTCCATCGTCCTTAATCAACTGCGCGAGCGCGGAATGTCCGCAGCTAAAGGCGACGACATCGCTTACTATGAATGGTCATCGAACTATGACAAGATCGACGATTCGCCCGCGTTCTGGAAAGGCGCGGCGATGGCTAATCCAGCACTGGGTCACACGATCCACATCGATAACATTCGGGCCGTTCTTAACGATCCGCCAGATGTAGTAAAGACGGAAGTCTTATGTCGCTGGGTGGCCACGATCTCGGCAGCTATTCCAGCCGAAGAGTGGAATCAGTGTGGAGAAGAAGGCTTAGAGCTTGATCCAGAGAAGACGACTTGGCTAGGCATCGATGTAAGTCCTAATCGCCGAGATGCTGCTCTGGTGGCAGCTCAACAGATCGACGACGAAAGATTCTTCGTCAAGCTCTTACACACTTGGCATAACCCGATTAACTTGGACGATAAAGCGATCGCGAACGACATCGCTCCCTATGTAAAGCAGTATCCAGTCGAGACAGTGGCCTATTCTAAGAGAACGGCTTCGGCTATAGCTGCGCGGTTAGTTCCAGCGGGTATCCCGATCTCGGACATCGACGGCGCACTGTACGGACAAGCTTGCGACGAATTGTTAGGAGCGATCACATCGAAAAGATTACGACACGACCCGAAACAGACAGAACTCTCCAAGCAGATCTTATCAGCTGCGAGACTTCCATTCGGAGATGGTGGCTGGACTATCGGGCGGAGAGCTTCTCAGTCGACTGTCTGCGCGACGGTTGCGACTGCACTCGTCACGCATTACGCGACACGCCCGCCGATGGATCTTGACATCATGGTCGGATAGCGGTATCGCACTCTCGTAGAATTGCGCTATGGGATTATTCGATCTATTCGTTCCGAAGGTTAACGCTGCGTCTCCAGCTTCTATCAGCATCGACGCGGCGGAATCGCTTTACCCTGTAAATACTCTTAACTCTCTCGGCGGCTATTACTTCATGGGTAATCAAACCGCTACTCGTACGGAAGCGATGGGCGTTCCAGCTTTAGCTCGCGCGCGTAACATCATCTGCACGACTCTAGGATCTTTTGAGATGCACACTCGCAACATCGCAACAGGCGAAAGAGTGCAACAGCCGCGTGTTATCAATCAGCCAGATCCGCGAATCGCTGGCTCTGCGTTCTGGTCATGGTTAGCCGAAGACATTCTCTTCTATGGTTACGGCTATGCGCGTGTTATGCAACGCTACGCGGACACTGGTCGCATTCAGGCGATGGAAAGAATCGATCCAGTTCGTGTAACTGTTACGACTAACGCTAACGGAACAGAGATCGACGGTTATTCTGTCGATGGAATGGTTATAGATCCGAGCGAACTGGTCGTCTTTACTGGACTCGATGAAGGAATCTTAAATCGCGCTGGACGTACGATTCGCGCAGCTTCGGCGTTAGAGAAAACAGCTTACGACTTCGCGATAAATCCTAATCCGCAGACAATCTTAAAAAACTCTGGCGTAGCACTTCCGAAAGATCGCGTAGCTGCATTAGTCGCAGCATTTAAGAATCGCACGTCGAAAGCTGTAACATTCTTAAACGGCGACGTGTCTATCGAGACTGTCGGTTACGATCCGAAGAATCTCCAGCTTAACGAAGCTCGCGGATACCTGGCTTTAGAACTATGCAGAGCGGCCGGCCTACCCGCCTACTTCGCAAGTGCCGAACCTAATAGCTTTACTTACTCGAACGCCGTATCCGAAAGACGTTCTCTTATTGATTATTCGCTGCGTCCGCTTATGACAGCGATCGAGCAGCGTTTATCTTTATCGGACTTTACTCCCTTGGGCCAAGATGTGAAGTTCGATTTAGATGATTTCTTGCGTGGTAATCCAATGGAGCGCGCGCAAGTGTACGAGATACTAAATCGAATCGGTGCTATGTCGATCGATGAGATACGCGAAGAAGAGGATCTACTTCTATGAAAATCACTACACCAATGAACATAACAGCGGCAGATTCTAACTCGCGCACTATTAGCGGGCGCATCGTCGCATTCGAGGAAGCTGCGAACGCATCGACTGGAAAAGTCGTATTCGCAAAAGGTTCGATCGCTCCAGCTTCCGTAAAGTTAAACTTGGAACACGATCGCACTCGTCCAATCGGTAAAACTATGGACATGACACTAAACGAAGATTCGATCGATGCAGTGTTTAAGATTACAAACACTACAGCGGGAACGGACGCGCTTACCGAAGCGATGGACGGACTTCGCGATGGCTTCTCCATCGAGTTAGCAGTCGATGATTACATCATGCAGAAAGACGGCACTATGCGCGTCTTAGCTGGAGAATTAACTGGAGTCGCATTAGTAACAGAGCCAGCGGTACGTTCTGCTCGCGTAAGTGAAGTAGCGGCAACAGAAGGCGAAGAAGTCGCCGAAGAGATCTCCGATTCCACAGTGGAAGAGGAAGTAACACCAACAACAGAAGGAGACGAAGTGGACAACACCGTCACAAACGCGGAAACCGTCGAGACG
>Ga0164293_10004573_pt1 | contig 11842 bp, 14 predicted proteins | sample GEODES118metaG_FD_111487 | JGI IMG/M metagenome (GOLD analysis project Ga0164293, IMG submission 111487) | Eutrophic lake water microbial communities from Lake Mendota, Wisconsin, USA - GEODES118 metaG | ecosystem: Environmental > Aquatic > Freshwater > Lake | place: USA: Lake Mendota...
GGTCGCGGCGCTCGCGGAGTTGCAGGCGATGACGAGGGCCTTGACTCCATCGTCGACTAGGCGATCCATGATCTCGATCGCGAATTCGCGCACCTCGGCGAGCGGGCGGGGGCCATACGGGCCGCGAGCGGTGTCACCTACATAGAGGACAGGCTCGTGGGGCAGTTGATCGAGGATCGCACGGGCGACAGTGAGTCCACCGACCCCTGAGTCCATGATTCCCACGGGTGCATCAGCCATCACGGCCCCAGCCTACGGCGCGCGTCCCCCTCATCCCCCTCACGGTTCCCTAGTCTTCTAGTCGTCGGCCGACCGGCCGAGGAATGAAAAGTACTTCCCCGGAGGAGAGTCATGTCCGTAGAAATGAATATGCCCACGATGAAGCGTCCCGGTGGCGTCACCGTTGTCGGCTTCCTGATCATCCTTGCCGCCGTCTTCAACATCTTCATGGGCGTCTGGCTGTTCTTCGCAGCCTTCGGCGAAAACCCGGAGTGGACCGACGCATTCGGCAACACCCAGACCGTGAGCACCTTCTACCTGTGGTTCAACGGCGCCCTCATGATCTTCCTGGGCCTGATCTACTTCTGGCTCTCCAAGCTCACGTTCCTCGGCAGCGCCACGGCACACATGCTGATCTCACTGCTCGCAGTGCTGAACATCATCTTCGGCCTGTTCGCCCTCGGCCGCGGCGGCTTCATCAGCATCATCATCAACCTGATCATCCTGCTGATGATCAACACCGCATCAGCGAAGGCCTGGTTCACCCAGAACGTCTGATTCAGCCGGGCGTTGTTCCGAACCCAGGAACTAAGCCCACAGCTGGCCGTCGAGGGCATCCTCAGCATCATCGAGGGTGCCCTCATACGCGCCCGTAGACAGGTACTTCCACCCGCCATCGCACACGATGAATGCGATGTCTGCGGGGACACCGGCCTTCACGCACTTATTGGCCGTGCCAATTGCCGCCTGCAAGATCGCACCAGTCGAGACACCGGCGAAGATGCCCTCGACCTCGAGAAGTTCACGCATTCGCTTCACCGCATCACGCGGGCCCACGGAGAACCGCGAGGTTAGTAGATCGGCGTCATAGAGCTCGGGGATGAATCCCTCATCGATATTGCGCAGGCCGTACACGAGCTCTCCGTAGCGCGGCTCGGCCGCGATGATCTCGACATCAGGCTTGTGCTCGCGGAAGTAGCGACCCACGCCCATCAAGGTGCCGGTCGTGCCGAGCCCGGCAACGAAGTGAGTGATCGTCGGCAGATCTGCAAGCAGTTCGGGGCCGGTGCTGTCGTAATGCGCCTGGGCATTCGCGGGGTTGCCGTACTGGTAGAGCATCACCCAGTCGGGGTGCTCAGCCGCTAGGCCCTTGGCCACGCGCACGGCCTCATTGGATCCACCCGCCGCCGGTGAATAGATGATCTCGGCGCCCCACATGAGCAGCAACTGGGTGCGCTCCGACGAGGTGTTCTCGGGCATGACGCAGATGAGCTTGTAACCTCGCTGCTTGGCCACCATTGCGAGTGAGATTCCGGTGTTACCGGAGGTCGGTTCGAGCAAGGTGTCGCCTGGCTTGATGAGCCCGTCAGCTTCGGCCTGCGCGATCATGGCGAGCGCGGCGCGATCCTTAATGGAGCCAGTCGGATTGCGATCCTCGAGCTTGGCCCACAGGCGAACATCAGGTGACGGCGAGAGTCGCGGAAGCCCCACGAGCGGGGTGTGCCCGACGGAGTCGAGCAGTGAGTCGAAGCGCACCTCAGCCGCCGGCGACGGCCGGCAGGATCGTGATCGAGTCGTTGTCGCCAACAGGAGTCGAGAGCCCGTCGAGGAAGCGAACATCCTCGTCGTTCAGGTACACGTTGATGAAGCGGCGCAGGCCACTGTCATCGAGGAGGCGGTCGCCGATGCCCGGGTACGAGGCATCGAGGCTGGTGATGACGGCCTGAAGTGAGGCGCCCTCAGCGCTGACTGCCTTCTCGCCCCCGGTGAACGAGCGCAGGATCGTAGGGATACGAACCTCGACTGCCATGACTTCTCCGAACCTATGAGCGCCGCGAACCGCGACGTGCCCGAGAAAGGTTACGGAGGATAGGGACAAACCGCCAGTTTGAGGGTGTCACTTGCAAAGGGTTTGCAGAAGGCCCTTCCTCGACTGCCCTCGTGAGTCATCACGCGATGGTGACGGGTTCCTCGGTGACCTCGCCGTCGACGATTCGATACGAGCGGAACTCGTAGGGGCCATCCTCAGGGCCTGTCTCGCGGGTGGAGACCAATACGTAATGGGCCTCGGGCTCCCCCGCCAGCGAGATGTCGGTGCGTGAGGGATAGGCCTCGGTGTGGGTGTGGGAATGGTAGATCACGACCGGAATCTCGTCGTTGTCGTCCATCTCTCGGTAGAGCTTCAGGAGATCGACCGAGTCGAACTCATAGAAGGTGGGCGACCTGGCGGCATTGACCATCGGGATGAAACGGATGGGCTGATCCGTTCCGGCCGGCCCCGCGATGACTCCGCAAGCCTCATCGGGATGGTCGGCGCGGGCGTGGGCGACGACCGCGTCGACGAGCTCCTGGGAGATGGTCAGCATGGCCAGATCGTAGGGGACGGCTGGCACGCTGAGCCGAGACGCGGGGTTGGGTCGATTGAACCCTTATCTAGACCCCAGTTCTATAGTGCGGCGCCCTACGGCGATTCGCGGCTATTTGGACATGCGAAGAAGCGAAAACGGGTAGACACTGTCTCGACGCCTCGCGACTTCGGTCGCCCGACGCCACGACAAGGCGGATGGTCCGCCTTACCTGAGGAGGATTACGTGGAATCGGTTCTTGAGTTAACTAACACGCAGTACCAGACAGTGTTCAACGTTCTTTCTTTCGCCCTGGCATCGATGATCGCCACGGTCGTTTTCCTGCTGGCCGTTACCGGCCGGGTTCTGCCGCGCTACCGTCTCGCATTGGTCGTGTCGGCCATCGTGTGCGTGATCGCTGCCTACCACTACTTCCGGATCTTCAATTCCTTCACTGAGGCCTACGTCGCCACGGATGCAGGATCACCGGTCGCCGCAGCAGGTGCGGCAAGTTTCGTTCTGGTCGGCGGCGAGGGCTTCAACGAGGGCTACCGCTATGTCGACTGGCTGCTGACTGTTCCGCTGCTGCTCTTCGAAGCAATTGCGGTTCTGGCGCTTCCGCAGGCAGTGCGCAAGTCGCTGATGCTCAAGCTCATCCCCGCCTCGGCGCTGATGATCATCCTGGGCTACCCCGGCGAACTTGCCACCGACAACATGGCCAAGGGCATCTGGGGAGCACTCTCCACCATTCCGTTCCTCTACATCCTGTACGTGCTGTTCGTGGAGCTCTCGCGCGCTTCCAAGACTCAGCCGGTTCAGGTGGGCAAGGATCTCAATGGTCTGCGCTGGCTGCTTCTGGCCACGTGGGGCGTCTACCCGATCTCGTACATGTTCCCGATGTTCGGTCTCAACGGCGCGGATGCGTTCGTGTACCGCCAGGTGGGTTACTCGGTCGCCGACGTTCTCGCCAAGTGCCTCTTCGCACTGCTGATCTTCAAGATCGCACGCGAGAAGAGCTTCAACGACGATCCGGCATTTGCTGAGCAGGAGATCAAGGCAGCACCCTCCTCAGTCTGATCGCACATGAAAAGTGGTGGTGGCCCTCGGGCCACCACCACTTTTTATTTGTGCGGAAGCAGCAACTGCACGAGTGACTCCTGCAAGTAGGTGAGCCAGTCGTAGACGTGGAACATGCCGTGGCGCGGGTCATCCTCGGGCAGGTCTGCGAGCTCCTGGTGATTTTCCTCGGTGATGTCGATGCGCGTACCGATCGCCAGGCGTGCGTCGTTGAGGAAGCCCAGCCACGAGGGAATGTCGCCGGAGCCGAGGGTTACCTTCTCCCCCGACTTCGACAAGGTCTGCAGCACCGTGCGCGCATGGGCGAGTTTTGCCTCCTGCAGTGAGCGCTGAGTGAAGCGCCGAAAGTCCAGGGACGCCTCGGGATCATCGGGGTACGCATCAGGGAACAGTCGAGCCATGGCCGGGTCGTCCGGGAACTCGGCATCCATGTCGATGCCGACAATGGCGGCAAGCGGGTCAACGTGCTCACGGGGCTCGGGGATGACGAATTCGCACACCTGATCAGCGAGCTGCACGAGGAGGCCCTTTTCGACCTCGTCGACGCGCAGGATGACTCGGCCAGTGAGGGACTTGCTGAAGCCGCCCATCTCAGTCGTCCTTTTTCAGCGTTGCCCAGAGTCCGTAGCCGTGCATGGCCGCGACATCTCGTTCCATCTCCTCGCGAGTGCCGTTCGAGACGACTGCTCGCCCCTTCTCGTGGACATCGAGCATGAGGAGCTCAGCCTTGGCCCGGTCGTACTTGAAGTACTCCATGAACACGAAGGTCACATAGGACATCAAGTTGATCGGGTCATTCCAGACCAGCGTGATCCAAGGGCGATCGACATCGGCCACGGTCTCCGGCAGCGCGACATCCAGCTGAGAGCTCACGGGCCTACTTAACCCGAATGCGGAAGGGAGCGCTCGCCCCGGTTAAGAATCCGGCCTTGCCCACTGCGACCGCGCGGTAGGTATAGGAGCCCTTCTTGAGCACCTTCAACTGCACAATCGCGTTGCCGGAGGCATCGGCCTTGCTCGACCGCGCGTTGATCCATGCGCCGGCTTTCTGCATCTGGATCACGATCGACTGACCATCGAGGGCCGGTAGAGCGGTCACCGCAATCGGCACGACACTGCGCGCCTTGACCCTCTTCTTCGGCGACGACGTCACAGCGACCGCGGACGTGACGGTGATCGCTACCGGATCGCTGAGCTTCTCCGCGCGCCCCTCAGCGCCGGCGATGAATACCGCCCATTCGCCAGGGACCGTGGCTATCGGAGCGAAGGCCACTGCACCGTCGGCTCCTGTCGGAGCGGAGGAGACATCGACGAAGTCGGCAGCACCGGCTGCCTTGAATCTCAGGGTCGCGGCGATTCCGGCCAACGGGGCGCCGTTAGAGGAGACCGTGACAGTGATCGGGATGGCAGCGCCCGCGATCGCATTCGGGGGCGCATTCACGGTGACCGAGGTGTCCAGCGTGCCGAGGGAGTCCGCGTATCCACGGATCAGCGGCCACTGAGCGGGATCCTCGCCACCGACTGTCCAGTAGGCGGCGGCACTGATGCCGTAGGTGCCCACCAGCTGAGTGCGGACGAGAACGGCCTGCGGCCCGACGAACCACATGATGCGGCGTGCCGCGCACGTACCGCCACTCCAGTTCACGACCTTGTCGTACTCCACGTAGTTCTCCTGCGTGGCGTCATCCCACTTGATCTCGGTGGCCGGCACGTTGTTCGCTGCAAGAACCTTGGCGATATCGGCGTCATTGACAGCCGACTTTGAGGTCAATGCGCTGTAGGCCTTGGAATCCTGCGAGGAAGTCGGGCAGTTGCCGCTCAGCTGATACTTTCCGCTGGCACTCCTCTTCGTCCAACTGCGGCCGTAGTTGGGAACGCCGATCTGGAGCTTCGCAGGGTCCATCACCGTGACGGAGTACTGCACGATCGCGTTGACCCAGCTGATTGGCGCGATAGGGCCTGGACGGCTCACGCTGAAGTCATAGGCCATGATCCGAATGCGATCGACCGCGGGCGCGATGCCGGCCATGTCGTATACCCAGTAGCCGTTTTTGCCACCGCACTTATTCGAAGTACCGCAGGGGCCGGGAATCGTGACGATGAGCTTCTTTCCCTGTCCGCGCAGGGCGGCACCGAGTTCGGTGACAAAGGCTGTCCAGTTCGGCTGGGTTGCTGCCCAAGATGAACTGCCGTCGGTGAAGGCGAAGATCTCGTAGTCAAGATCGATGCCGTCGTATCCGTTGTTCACCACGAGCGAGACGATGTCCTGCACATGCGCGGTGCGCTTCACGGGATCGGCGAGAGTCTTGGCCATGACTCCCTTGCCCGAACCATCGGCGATGGACGGAATGACAGGAATGCCGGCGCCGCGCAGCGCATTTGTTGCCCACGCCGCGTTAGACGCGCCATTCGAGAAGTTCGGGTTCAGCGCGACACGCACGCCCTTGGAGCCAGCCGAGAGAGCGGAGTAGATGAAGGGCGATACTTCAGTGAAGAGATCGGCATTCGCCACGGCGCTGTTCACGCCTTGGGGATTGCCTGGTGTGGCCATCCAATAGGGAATCCAGCCGGTCACGATCTTCTTCGGCGCAGCCTGGGCCGCCGGAGCTACCGCCACGGTGAGAGCACCTGCGCACACGCTCAGACTGACAAGGGCGGTGAGAAGGCGACGCACGATGACACTCCAAACATCAGGGGGTAACTCCATTGTGCGTCATGACGCGCACTACCCCCTACACACCCATCAGGACGGCCTGTCGCATGATGGACTAATGCGCAGACTGATCCTTCCTCTCGTTCTTGCTGCTTCCTTCGTCGTTTCCCCTATCGCTGTCGCCCCCATGGCCCAAGCGGCCGATGCCGTCGATCCAGCGGCCTATGCCGCTGAGGACGCCCGTATCGCCACAGTGCTGGCCAAGAAACTCGGAAATCCACGACTGGGCCGCGATGTCGTCGTCAACGTCACGAATCTGACGGCAGGCACCACCGTGTTCAGCCAGGATCCGAATGCTCCACAGCGCCCGGCCTCAAACATGAAGGTCATCACGGCTGTCACCGCTCTGAGCCAACTTGGCCCTGATTACGCATTTCGCACGCAGGTACTGACCACAGCCGACCCCACTCAGATTTATCTCAAGGGCGGGGGTGATCCGATGCTCTCGACCAAGAGCCTGGAAAACCTGGCCGTCGATACCGCTGTGGGCCGCGACGTCACCGTGCCGATCACGGTGCACGTGGACGCCTCACTGTTTCCGGCACCCACGAACGCTCCGGGCTGGACTTCTGGCTACACGCCCTATGTCGTAGCGCCCGTGCGCGCGCTCGCGCGCTTGTACGACTACTCGAAGGACACGACTTCCAACGCGGCCGACGTCTACATCAAGAAGCTGAGGTCACTCGGCTTCACCGTGACCCGCGGCGAAGACGTCGTAACTCCTGCTGATGCAACCCTGGTTGCAGAGAATGCCAAGCACACCGTTGCCTCGGCCGTTCGCCTGATGCTGCTCGACTCCGAGAACAATGTCGCGGAAGCACTCTTTCGACAGGTGGCCGTCAAACGCGGTTTGCCGGCTGACTGGGCCGGAAGTAAGCAGGCAGCGGAGGATTCCCTGCGCGAACTGGGAGTCGACCCCGCCGGCCTGGCCATCTACGACGGCAGTGGGGTCTCGCGTCGAGATCGCCTCACCGCGAGTGCACTCACTCAGTTGATCGCGCTCACCACGGTCGGAGACCCGGCGCGATTCGCCGAGATGTATGCCGAGAGGTCAATGCCGGTGTCGGGTCAGACAGGCACTCTGAAGGCCGGTTATGGCCGATACGTGACCAAGGCCAGCAAGTGCGCAGTAGGCAAGGTCCGTGCGAAGACAGGCACCCTCTTCGACACGATCACGCTCTCCGGAGTGACCTCGAGTGACGATGGGGCGCAGCGCGCGTTCTCGATCATGGTGAACAAGCGGCCAGCGAAATACTCGAAGCTGGCGACCCGACAGGCTGTCGATGCGCTCGTGGCAACGATTACCGGTTGCCGCTAGCACTACCGCAGGGCTCGAGCGATCTCCGCGGCTGCGCGCGCGACTCGTGGCCCGACCTCTGCCTCGTTGAGATCGCGGAGTGACACGACGCCCACACTGCCTTCGAGGCCCGGAACTCCGATGATCGGCACGGCGATGCCGTAGCCGCCTTGCGTACCTTCGCTGGTGGCCACGATCCAGGCCGGGTCGAGCGGGCGACCCGCGGCTGTTCGCGCCGCGAGCACTGCACGGCCGGCCGCACCGGCTTCCAGTGGGTGACGAGCACCCATGCGGTACGCCACGTGCAGGTCTGAACGCGAGGGCTCGACAACAACTGCTGTGAGCGCCTCGGCACCGTCGACGATTGTCAGGTGTGCTGTAGCACCAACTGCATCGGCGAGCAGGCGCAGTGCAGGAAGGGCAACATCGCGCACGATCGGCTGTACCTGGCGACCCATGGTGAGCACCGCCAGGCCTAGTCGGCATTTGCCATCGGGTGAGCGGCGCAAGAAGGCGTGCTGCTCAAGGGTGACCACGAGGCGGTAGACCACCGTTCGGCCGATATCGAGCTGGGAGGCGAGTTCGGTGACCGTCAGCCCTTCAGGGGCGTCAGCAAGAGCTTCGAGCACGCGTAGGCCGCGGTCGAGGGTTTGCGAGGTCTCGGATGCCACGACATAAAAGTAGTGGCCTGCGTCGGAATCCGACGCAGGCCACTACCGAAGTGCGGAATTACTTGGCAGCACCCTTGATGATGAAGGCGCTGACGATCTCGAAGACACCGATGACGATCAGCCAGATGCCAACGATCCAGGCGAGCGCGACAACCGAGGTCGGAACGGTCAGGATCATCAGGCCGGCGATGATGATGACGATGCCGGCGAAGATGTTCCAGCCACGACCGGGCTGGCCCTTGCCCTCGATGCCGGCGAACAGCACCGACATGCCACGGAACAAGAAGCCGACGCCGATGAAGATCGCGAGGATCCATGCGGCGAGCAGGATGTTGTCATTGTGCGCCCAGGCGCGGAATGCGATGGCGCCCAGGATGAGCGAGAGCACGCCGGTGATGATGAACAGCGCGCGCATGCCACCCGAGAGGCCGTGCGCGAAGGCACGAACGATCGAGAAAACACCCGTGACGAGCAGCCAGATGGCGAACAAGATGGCGAGGATCGCGATGGCGTCCTCAGGCTGCATCACGCAGAAGATGCCGACGACGATGCTGATGATGCCGAAGAACAGGACGATCCACCAGTTACGTGCGATGGCATTGAGCGCACCAGCCTCAAGCTGTGCTTCAGAAGGACCGGCGTTTACCGATGCCATGGGTTGTACCTCCATGCGAGTGGGGTGCCGTATGCACCCGTGACGCCTCGACTTTAGGGGCGGAAGCGGGAAAACCCCTCGTACGACACCCCTCTAGCCCAGTACGCGTGCGAGGAATTCACGAGTTTCCTCGCGCTGCGGGGCACTGAAGATCACTTCGGGTGTCCCCTGCTCGAGGACAATCCCGTCTTTCAGGAAGCACACCTTGTCGGCTACCTCGCGTGCGAAGCCCATCTCGTGTGTAGCCATGAGAAGCGTGAGTCCGGACTCCTTGAGCTCGCGCACGGCCTCGAGTACTTCGCCCACAAGCAGTGGATCTAGGGCTGAGGTGATCTCGTCGAAGAGCATGAGTTCGGGTTCCATGGCCAGTGCGCGCACGATGGCCACTCGCTGGGCCTGTCCGCCCGACAGTCGGTCGGGGTACTCATCGGCTTTCGCTTCAAGGCCAAATCGCGCTAGCAGGGCACGCGCTGCATCGATGCTCTCCGCCTTGGAGCGACCAAGCACCTTGCGGGGCGCGAGAGCAACGTTGTCGAGCACGCTCATATGCGGGAAGAGGTTGTACGACTGGAAGACGATGCCGATGCGTCGGCGCGCAGCGTCCATATCGGTGTCGAACGAGGTGATGTCTAGTTCGCCATCGAGCACGATGCGACCGGCATCAACCATGACAAGGCCGTTGATGCAGCGCAGCAAGGTCGACTTGCCCGACCCCGATGCTCCGATGAGCACGACCGCCTGGTGATGACCGATCGTGAGATCGAGGCCCCGCAGCACCGGATGCCCCTCGAAGGACTTCCAGACTCCCGAAACGTCCAGCATCGACTCGCTCATACGCCACCTCCCGCGCGGCGACGGCGCGCTGATCGCTCCTGCACCCAGTCCGCGAAGCGACTCATGGGAATCGTGAGGGCAATGAAGATGAGGGCTGCACCGACGTAGGGCGTGTAGTTGAAGGATGACGACGTATCGATTTGAGCCTGTCGCAGGACCTCGATCGGGCCAAGTACGGCAACGAGTGCGGTGTCCTTCTGAAGGGAGATGAAGTCATTGAGCAGAGGCGGCACTACGTTGCGCACGGCCTGCGGAAGCACGACAAAGCGATTGGTCTGCCAGGTACTGAGGCCAAGTGATCGTGCGGCCATCTGCTGACTCGGGTGCACTGAGCCGATACCTGCGCGGAAGACCTCGGCAACATAGGCGCCGTACGAGAGCACTAGCGCAGTGGTGCCCCAGAAGATCGCACCGTTGGGAAAGCCGGCCAGGCGAAGTGCCGGTACACCGAAGCCGAGCAAGAAGATCACGAGGATCGTCGGTATCCCGCGAAAGATGTCGACATACAAGGTCGCGAGGACCCGCAACGGCAGGAAGATCGGCGACTTCAATGTTCGCGCAAGAGCGACCAGTAGGCCGACTATCAAGATCAGCGGCTCGGCGATCAAGAAGATGCGCACGTTGAGCATGAAGGCGTCGAGCAGGCCCGGGAATGTTTGGACGAACTCCTCGCCGTTGAAGAAGGTCTCCTGCACCACCGGCCAGCCGGGGGTCTGAGAGACGATCACCGAGATCACTACGACGAAGCCGATCAGGCTGCCCATGCCGATGAGGGCGTTGCGGCGGGCGCGCTGACGCACCAACGCCCGGCGCTGAGGGTCGACGTATGCGACCTCAGTGCCGGGCGTAGGAGCGTTCACGGGCGAAGACTATCGAGGGCCTTCGCCAGCGTTGGTGCTACTGCTTGATGTAGGGGGCGGACTCGCCTGCGAGCCACTGATCCTGAATCGCCTGCAGCTCACCGGATGCCTTGAGCTCACCGAGCACCTTGTTCACGCAGGTAACCAGCGGGTTGCCCTTGGCGAAGAGCAGGCCGAACTGTTCGCCGCCTTCCTGTGCTGCGAACTGGCCGACGATCTTGCTGTTCTCGATCTCTGCAGCGGTGATGTAGAAGGCCGTGGGCAGGTCGACGACGAGACCGTCGATCTGGCCGGCCTGCATCGCGCTCTTGGCATCGTTGGTGTCGTTGAAGATCTGTGCCTGGTTGGTGGGCATGACGACCTCGTCGATGAACTTCGCCGAGGTGGTACCGACCTGGGCGCCCAGGTTCGCCTTCTGCAGCTCGGCGATCGTGGTGGCACCAGCGATCGGGGAATCTGCGAGAGCGACAACGGCCTGATTCACCGTGTAGTAACCGTCAGAGAAGTCGACGACCTCCGCTCGCTCGGGCGTGATCGAGATCTGGTTGATGTCGAAGTCGAAGTTCTTGTCACCGGGGGCGTACGAAGAGTTGAACGGCACGACCTCCCACTTCACTTGATCCTTGGTGAAGCCGAGTCCTTCAGCGACTGCATAGGCGAGCGCGGACTCGAAGCCCAGACCGCTGGTCGGATCGCCGTTTTCCATGGCGGGGTCTTCAGTAACGAAGTAGGGCGGGTACGCGGGCGAGTCGGTTCCGATGGTCAGCTGGCCGCCGGTGATAGTGGTCAGGTTTGCGGGCGAGCACTCATCGGTCGCGGCAGCGGAGGCAGCGGTCGAGGCAGCCGCAGTCGAAGCAGCAGACGGGGTGGACTCCTGGCCGCAGGCGGCGAGCAGCAAGCTCGCGGCAGCGACGATCAGGACGGGGGCGAGCAGACGACGCGACATGACACTCCTTTTTTAGGGATCTTCTGGCCGAATCCTCTCAGATGCCGTTCCCCGCTCACTGGGTAGCGGCGCGCGGACGCATCCGGCCGGCTAGGCCAATCGCGACGACCGCAATGGCGGCCGAGGCCAGCCACAGGCCCGTGAAGGTCCCCGCGGTCGCCCCACCATGGGCTACGGCAACCGCGTAGCCGATCCCGAGCACCGCTACCCCCACCGAGAATCCGA
>Ga0164293_10004574_pt1 | contig 11840 bp, 7 predicted proteins | sample GEODES118metaG_FD_111487 | JGI IMG/M metagenome (GOLD analysis project Ga0164293, IMG submission 111487) | Eutrophic lake water microbial communities from Lake Mendota, Wisconsin, USA - GEODES118 metaG | ecosystem: Environmental > Aquatic > Freshwater > Lake | place: USA: Lake Mendota, Wisconsin...
CCGAATCGCAGTCAGTCCAGCCGTTGTCCATCGCGCCATGCGTTCGAGCGCGATGGAGCGTTCGTCGAGAAATGGTTGTGTTGCCGCGGCCTCCGTAGGAACGGTCGTCGCGTGTGAAGTGCCAAAATCTTGATCCATATGAAACACCTGATCCATGTCCATCTCCTCCTGCAACGAAATGACGCCTCGAGCACATCAATCCAATCGATGTGCTTCCGATGGCGCGATAGGGGTTCTGTCTGTATCGCCCAAAATGTGAGCGAAGTGCGCGGCGGCTTCCATGCGATTCAGCACGAGATTTCCACCACAACGACGCGTGAGTTCGCGAGCGATCGCATCGACGATCGCTTCCGTTGGATCGAACGCTTTCGTTGAATCCCGAAGCGGCGTAATCACAAGTTCACGCGCACAAATGGAAAGCGATGCGTTGGGATTTGCGATTCGTTCATCAATGGAACTCGGAGCTCCGTGCCTCGCCGCGGGCTGCGACGTAACGATCTTCGATGTCGAACCTGTCGACAGTCCGATCGGCGACGTCATGGTTTCTGGTGTTGAGACTTGAGGCATGCCGCTCTCCCGACCGCATGCGAAAGATCGCGCGGCTTCAAGCGTATGTTGGTCGCGGCATTTGCAAAGAACAGGCGGAAAGTTGCGCGCTTGAGTTCCAGTAAAAGAACAAATGTTGAAAAACATCAGGAAATCAAAGAGGGGAAAAGTCCCTACGGATGACGAAATGCAAAGCAAGGCAGCTTGACCTACCTTCGCATACATGGAGGAATCCGAAGACATCACGCCGAACAAATGCGGCGACTCGCTTGCGAAGAAGTGCTGCGCAGAGCGTGACGCGGAGGCGCGAGGGACGATTCGGTTCGCGAGGGGGGAACGGGTCAGCGACGTGCAGGTTGCGATCGGTCGCGCGCACCTCGATGAACTCATGCAAGCGGAACGATGCGAGGATGACCAGGAATTCCTTGCGATTGCGCTCCGCGTGATGTCCGAGCAGCTTGGTGCAAAGTCAGCAGTTGCGGTTCTTCGACCACCCTTTGATGCAGGCGCTTCGATTGTCGTGCCGTTTCAACTTGACGCGTCTCTCGCGGGGGCGTTTTTGAGCGATCTCACTGGCAATTGTGACTGCGCGATCGGTGATGTGCCAGTGCTCGTTCCTCTCGCGGAAGATCCGTGTATTGAGGGAACGCTGCTTTACGGACTCCTTGAACAAGCGGGCATTTCTGCCAGTCTTGTCTATCCGCTCATGAGGAATGAGCGTGAAGTCATCGGCTGGGCTCGCTTCCTCTTCGAGCGATCGAAGATGCCCCAGCTGATGGCCATTCTCGCAGGTCAATATGTGCTTTGCCGGATGATGTTGACCCTTGAGCGCATTTGGTTGATGCGGCATGCAGAGTCGACATCAGCGCAACTTCGTGCGGTTTTCAATGGCGCTCTCGATGCGATGTTGCTTGTCAATGATGAAGACACGGTGATTTCTGCGAATCCTGCGACGCATCGCATGTTTGGCTATGCGCATGGCAGCCTTGTTGGGATTGCTGTTTCGAGGTTGTTACCTGAGTTTGCGCGCGAAGAGTTTGCGCGAATGCGGCGATCCACCGATGGGTTTCTTCGAGAGGTTGAAGCGATTCGGCGTGATCGTTCTCGATTTCAAGGTGAGTGTTCCGTGAGTCGGATTGAGTTCGGTGCTGCGCGCGTTCTCGTGATCCGTGATGTCTCAGAGCGTCGGCTTGCGGAGAATCGATTGCGCGAAGCGGATCGCCTTGCGATGATCGGAACGCTCGCTGCGGGGCTTGGGCACGATATGAACAACGTGCTCTTTCCGATTCGTGCACACATCAACGCGTTGGAACAGCTCGGCCTGCGCGCGAGCGCGAATCGTCGACGTGCCCATATCGCGGAACTTCGAGGTGGTGTGTGCTATCTCCAGCACCTCGCCGATGCACTTCACTATCTCGCGATGGATCCTGAATCCGAAACGGATGAAACCGCCGCGACGGACATCGGGATCTGGTGGACACAGACAGGACCGTTGCTCTCCAAATCACTGCATCGCGCGGCGACGCTTGATGTCGTGCTCGAGCCTGAACTTCCTCCAATCGCTACTCCGCCGCATGCGTTGACTCGTGCGATGCTCAATCTGTTGGTCAACGCGCGCGAAGCGATGCCCGCAGCGCAACTCGCAGGAGATTGCGTCGTTCGCATCGAAGCCCGTCGAGGAGACATGCCTGAGCAAGTCGTGCTCGAAGTCCGTGACAACGGGGTTGGTATGAGTCCGGAGACACGGCGACGCGCACTTGAGTTGTTTTTCACGACGAAAACTCGCGGACTCGGAACGGGACTTGGTCTTCCGCTCGTTCGCGGCGTGATGGATCGCGCGGGCGGTTCGCTTGAGATTGACTCGGTACCGACCGAAGGAACCACGATTCGACTTTACTTTCCAGTGGCAAAGCATGCGCGCGATGGCGCGGCGCCTTTGGCTTTGCTGAAGGGGCTCGACGGTCGTACCGCGGCGATGGTCGGTGCAATGCTCGCGAGGCGTGGTGTTGAGGTTGTCACCGAGACATCCCCGTCTGATTGCGCGATCTGCGTTGTTGGTGCCGAGTCTGTCGACGCGCGCGTCTTGACACTTTGGGCGCGAGAGCGACCGGCTGAACAGATCGTCGTGGTCGGGCGACTGAAGTTCCCATCTCTTCCGTTTGAGGTGACGGCCGTACACGATCCGCGTGATCTTCATGCATTTGAAGCAGCGTTGGATCAGGCACTTGGAACAGTGCATGTTGAATCTTTGGTGCGTGAAGAGTCCTCTCCATGATGTCAACGAGTTTCACAAACACAAAATCGCGCACGGGCTCGTGGTCTGTTGCGACGAATCGAAAAGTCAGACGCGGTGGGTTCCGAATGAGCGTCTGAAGTGGGTGAGAAAAACAGAGTTCAAGAAAGGTCGGCTCAAATGCAAGGCTCCACAATCGCGGCACCGTCTTCACAAGCGGTCACTTTGGATCGAAACATCGATGAAACGTCTGGTTTACGGACGATCGCGCGTCGGCGCGCCGTCGATGCACCGCCATCACAGACACTTACGCGCGATACATCGAAGGCACCGGTGCGAGTGCTTTGCGTAGACGATCACGTTGTACTTGTTGAAGGTTTGAAAGCGCAGTTTGGTATCGACGGGCAACTCCGCTGCGTGGCAAGTCTCGAGAGTGCTGAGCATGTGATCGACGCGGTTGCCGAGCATCGTCCGGACGTCGTCGTCTTCGATATTGAAATGCCTGGGCCGGATGTCTTCGAAGTGGCCGATCGGCTCCACCATCTGCATCCCGAGGTCCGTTTCATCTTCCTCAGCGCGCACATTCGTGATGGATTCCTCGCGTCGGCGTATCGCTGCGGGGGAAGCGGCTATTTCGCAAAGGGCGACGATCTTGAGGAGATCGTCGAAGGTTTGAAGCGTGTGGCGCGTTGCGCGGAAGGCACATTCGTCATGGGTTCGAAGGTCCGCGCACGATGTCAGCCACCGAAAGTGCGCACCTCGCGGCAAGGAGCCGTTGGAGCACGACAGGTGGTGCAATCGGGGCCGCCCGCAACATTGCTCGATCTCTTGACCCAGCGCGAACTCGAAGTATTGCGACTCATCGGAAAGGGACTTTCGCGCGGTGAAATTGGTGAAGAACTCGCGCGCAGTCCAAAGACCGTGGATGGACATCAAGAGCGCATCATGAAGAAGTTGCGCGTTGAAACGCGTGCGGAGTTGATGCGCTTCGCGATCCGCGAAGGACTTGCGCAAGCGTAATGACGTCGAACACTTTGGCTGTTGAAGTTTCGCTGTCGATGGATGATTCGGAGACACGGTAGGGGGAAGTGTTGCGGCGGGATTCTGTCGCGATTCAACCGCGAGTGCTCGACAAAGAGTGCTCGCGGTTGTCTTTTTGCACGGTCTCTCTAGGCTCGCGCGATGGTTTGTGTTGCCATCGAACTCGAACGCGGCGACGCCGCAGAACGGAGAGAGAAATGTTGAGTTTGTTCGCCGGAGTTCTCGTGATGCCGTTGGGAACGCTCGTCTCCGCAGCGCCGTCGGTTGCCGCGGAGCATGTTGTTGGCGTAGCGGATTTGCGTGCCGCGACTGCTGCACAAGAAGCAACAAAGGAGTCGACGAAGGATCAAGCCACACGTGATCGAACTCAAGATCGCGGGCGTGAACACTCGAATACCAGCGAGGAAGACGCCACCGATCGCGCGGTGCAACATGTTCCGCGACATGACATCGGTCTGATCGACGACATTCCCGACGCGTGCTGGGAAGACCTTCGAAAGAAACGCGTGTACTTCGCACACGGACCTGTGGGGAAGGAACTGTTGGTCGGACTTCATGCAATCCTCGACGAACGTCCTTCGATGGACTTGAAAGTCATTGCATACGGGGAGGCGCCATCAAAGCCACAGGCAGGCAATACTGTTTCTCCGCCGCCATTCGGAACGCCTGCGATCGTGGAGGGGCCGACGGGAGCGGACGGTGACCCAATGTCGAAGATTGATCGATTCGTCGCGAAGCTTCGATCGAAGGAAGGTCAGAATGTCGATGTGGCAGTGCTCCTGCTTTCGGCCGAGGATTTCACGCGCGAGACCAACGTTGAGTCACTGCACCAGCATTACGTCGAGACGATGCGGTCGCTTTCGGGAGAACGACCCAACTTGCGCATTGTGCACAGCACAGTTCCATTGGCGGTACCCGACCACGGAGTGACGGCGCGCATGAAGAAGTTTGTGGGGCGCGGTGCAGACCAACTGAACGCTCAACGCGGGCGATTGAACGATCTGATTCGAGCAGAATTTGGCCGCGAGGCCATCTTCGATATCGCGCAGGCAGAGAGTGAGCGCATGGACGGGAAGTCATGCAGCGTGCTCGTTGGGAGTGTTCGTTGGCCCGCACTGACGCCTGAACACGCCGATGAACGCGGTCATCTCAATGACGAAGGGCGTATCGCCATCGCGCGTGAGTTCGCAACAGCGTTGGTTCGACCATGCGTCAAGGCACAGTTGCCGAAAGAGGCAGAAGTGACGGTGGTTCCCGGCACCGGCGGGAGTGATTGATTCCGCAAACGATTGCGAGAGCGCATGATTTGCGCTGTCAGCGAGCGAGTCGATATCGCTGACGCGTCGAGTTGAAATCGCAGCAACGTCATCCATCATCGCGCGCGGTGCGTGTTCAAATCGAGCATGCACCGCGTGTTTCTTTTCCAGCACGTCGAGCATGTTGGTACGTGTGGCATCGATGATGTGAGATCGCAGCACTGCGCAATCATCCCCGTCGATTGTTCGTGACGCGAGGTCTAGCGTCGTTGTCCGTCGTGATCACGGCGGTGTTGAACGCGGCTGACCCCGCCGAGTTGACATCGAGGGAACGTGGGTGCAGGAGATTTCAAGATGCGTAAGCGACCTGGTGTTTGGATGATCGCACTCGCGGTGTCTATCGCCGCACATGCGGGCGATCCCGCTCCGTTTACACAGTGGCGACCGATCGCAACGAGCCGTGACCTGATTCCTGGCTCCGATGTGTACTTCTCAAGTTTCAATCAGCCGTCCATCAATCACCACGGCGCCGTGGTTTTTCGGGCGCGCGGCCGCGGGCCAGGCGAGCCCACGCGCGGCGTCTTCATCCGGCGCATGGGTGCGCAAGGCCAGCCGATTGAAGTGATGGCGCTTCGTGGAACGACGGTTCCTGATCCCAACAACACGCTGACGCCACCCGAAGGCGGCGGCGGTGGAGAAGGTGAGGGTGCGGTTGCCGGGGCGCCTGAACCAGCGTTGACGAGTTTCAACGAGTTTCCCTCGATCCCGCGCATCGATGAAGGTTCCGAAGTGATCGCGACGCGTGGCGTTCACGGTCCGGTGTGGACCTATCCGCTCGAAGATGGCAGCGAAACACGGGTGGGAACCGCGGGAATCTATGTAACTCGACGCGGCGAGTTCTTTACGGCTTTCAGTTTGTTGGGAGCTGTGCTTGATCCGAAGACGGGCGAATCTGTGTTCCCACACTTTTCGGTGCCTGGGATGCCAGAGGGCACGCGCTTCGATCAGTTTCCAGGGTCACCCGCGATCGCAGATGGACGTTGGGTTTTGACGAAAGGCAACTTCACAGACCCAACGACATCAGCAGGGAAAACTGGCATTTACGCGCGGGATTTGGATGTGCTTTATGCGCCGCTCGTTCGAATCGCCTCATCAGACACCATCATCCCGGGTCAAGTCCCGCTCGCAGGAGGTGTGGCTGGAAAGGAACCGATTCGCTTCGGTTCAACGGCGCCGCCATCGGCGGCAGATGAATTGGTTGCGTTCCTCGGCGTCGACAACGAAGAGTCACCGACGCTCGGTGGCATTTATGTTGCACCCATCGCGAATGATCCTGAGTTGACTGCGATCGCTTCCATCGGAGATCAAGTGCCGGGCGAAGTCGATGGTGTTGGGTTCACGCGCCTCGGCGAAGCGCTGTCGTTCGATGGACGCTTCATCGCCTTCTGGGGAGGTTGGGGCGAAGCGGTGCGTGAAATCCATCTCTCATGCCCGACTGATGGAAACCCCGACATCATCGCGTGGTGCAACCAGCAACACCCACAGGGCTACATCGCAGAGGTTCCTGCGGAGCAAGGGGTTTTGTGCACGACCTCTCCAATGGTGTGACCACGATGGTCGCGCGTACCGGAACCGACAAGGGTGACTTCACCGACTTTGTGTTCTGGGGTTTCAGCGGCCGCGCGCCAGGTACGGGTGGCGGCGGTGAGGGCGGCGGTGAGGGTGGAGGCGAGGGCGTCGCGATTGAGGAAGAAGAAGGTGAACTCGCGCGCTGGCGAAGCGCAACGTTCATCGCGGTTGCGAACGACCGCGATCACGGTGGAACGGGCTCCGGTTACCGCGTTACATTCAAAGCACGTCGTGGCGAGATCGACGGGATTTTCTCGGCATTCGGTCCGTCTGATCCTGTTGTTGCGGAGCTAGTCTCCGTTGGATCGCCGGCGTCGATCATCGATGCGGGTGCTTCACCGGAATCCGTCGTCACCGCAGTGGCGATCGAGCGTGAAGCGATGCGCGATGGATGGATCGTGCTCGGCATTTCGACGGAGGATCCGAAGTCGAAGGAAGGCGCAGTGGGCATTTTCGCGCTTGGCCCGAACATCGCTGGAAATGATGCAAACGGCGACGGTCGGGGTGATGTTGTGTGGCATCAAGGCTCAAGCGGTCGGATGGCCGCGTGGACGATGAATGGTCTCGTGCGCGAATCGACTGGGATGCTCACGCGGGATGCTGTACCAGGCACCGATGCGCAAGCGCTTGGCGATCTTGACGGTGACCGTCGACTCGACATCGTGTGGCGTGATCAATCGACTGGCGCGTTTTCTGCGTGGTTTATGAATGGGTTTGCCGTTTCAGAGGCGACGAAACTCTCTGGTCCTATCGGCGCTCGATGGTCTCTCGTCGCGGTCGAAGACCTCAACGACGACGCGCGTGATGACCTCATCTTCCTGCACGGCGAAACGGGAGAGGTTCGTGCATGGATCATGGATGGCGCGACGCGACTCGAAACGGGCGTTGTTGGTCTTGCGTCGGATATGGAGTTCCTCGGTGCCGGTGATCTTGATGCAGACGGCGCAGCTGATCTCCTGTGGCGTGACGAGAGTGGCGCTGTGCACGTCTGGTTCATGCAGGGCCTCATCGTCCGAGTGGATTCGGTGGTCTCAACCGCCAATGCGATCAGTGCAAGTTGGAAGGTCGTCGCGGTCGCCGATCTTGATGGAGATCAGCGAGCGGACTTGGTGTGGCGTCACCAAACACGCGGCGACGTGGTCGGTTGGCTGATGGCAGGTGCGGTGCGGCGCGCTTCCGCCACGATCGCGGCAGGGATCGCGACGCGTTGGAACGTCGTCGACGCGTCCGACTTCAACGGCGATGGTCGCGGCGATCTCTTGTGGCGCGACTCGATCACCGGCGATGTTCACGGTTGGTTGATGTCAGGGCTGAGTCGTTCGGCGAGTGGCTTCATTCGGAATGCGTCGAAGGAGTGGCATAATGTGCCGTGAGAACTATTCCTTGCGAATGATTCCCTGCGAAAGATTCCTTGAGAGAGATTCCTTGAGAGAGATTCCTTGAGAGAGGGCGCGTGTAGAGCCGTTTCATCACGGCACGTGCGGTCGCTCTCGACGTGAATGCGCGCACGCTACAGACTTGATGCGGTGCCCGAAGTGCTGGGCATTCCTCGTTGCGGATACTCGGAGTAGTTTCGAGTATCCGCGCGTCTTTTGGTGTCTTCAGCGCGATTTGGCGCGAGAACTCTGTTGCGCCCTGTCTCCGAAGCGAAGCGGTTCTTTGGAACCGTACTTCGCGCCAATCCACGCAAGTTTCACGAAATGGGGCTCGTGTATACTTCGAACGCACATCGGGGTACTCGGGTTCCGCGCCGTGCTCGTTCACGTACGTAGGTGATCGAGTGGCTGAGCCCGTTACGACTTCGAGGTCAGCGCACGGGCTTCGCGCCGGTGCCTTCGTCAAGTTCGGTTTCAGTTTGTCTCGCCATGTCGTTCGAACTCCGCATTCCCCGAGCCATTGACGCGCTGCCGCGCGTGGTGAAACAGTGCGCGATGGGAGTGTGGGATGCGATGATTGCCGCGACAGCTGTGGTTGCGTCAGTGGCACTCCGACTTGAGTCGATCGATCCTTTCACGCAGTTGACACTTTTGCATGTCGCCTTGTTCGCGATCATCGTTCCACCGGTGTTTCGATGGTGCGGGCTTTATCGCGAGATTACGCGTTACATCGGTCCTCGGTACGCGTGGCTCCTCGCGCAGGGCACAATTCTTGCGAGTGTGCTGTTTGCGTTGACACTCTTCTTGAGTGCAGAGCGTGGCGCAGGTATGCCACGTTCCGCGATTCCGATTGCGGGCATGATCTTGTTCGGCGGTGCTGGTGCGATGCGGCTTGTGGTTCGACACGTTCTCACGAACGCCGCAAGCAAGCCTCGACGCGTTGCTATTTACGGCGCAGGCGACGTAGGCGCGGGGCTTGTGGCGGCACTCGATCAGGATCGCGCTTCGCACGTTGTCGCACTGCTTGACGACAACCCAGCCTTGGCTGGTCGCACCATTCGTGGCGTTCCGGTGTATGGCACTGAGTCGCTTGAGCGCGTCTTCGGTGAGCTTGGCGTGGAGTCGCTGTTGGTGGCGCTTGCGCCGAGTGCGCGCGAACGAAGGCGGAGTATTCTCGAGCGTGCCGCGGCGTTTGGTGTTCGTGTCCTCTCGGTTCCAACGATCGCGGAAATCGACGACGGCCGAGTGCGCGTCGATCAGCTTCGCGCCATCGCGATCGAAGATCTCTTAGGTCGCGCGTCGGTTCCGCCAAGTGTGGAGTTGCTTGCGAAAAACGTGCGTGGCAAGTGCGTGCTTGTCACCGGTGCTGGTGGATCAATCGGAAGCGAGTTGTGCCGACAGGTGCTGGCACTTGGTCCGCGCGAACTCGTGCTCGTCGACAACAGCGAGTTCAATCTCTTCCAAGTCGATGCGGAACTTGCGCGCTTGGCGCAAGTCTCCGCGCCCGGAAGTGCGCGGCCAACGATTCGTCGACACCTCGCGAGTGTGACCGACGCGGTGCGCATCGATCAGATCCTCGCACGGCATCGGCCCGAGACGATTTATCACGCGGCGGCGTACAAACATGTGCCGATCGTCGAAGACAATGAGCCTGAGGGCGCAGAAGTCAACGTGCTCGGCACGTATCGCGTCGCCGAGGCTGCGCTTCGTCATGGTGTGCGCGACTTTGTGCTTGTTTCGACCGACAAAGCCGTGCGCCCCACGAGCGTGATGGGCGCGACGAAGCGCCTCGCGGAGATCGTGCTGCAATCGATGCAGGAAGAGTTCGGACGTGGAGCGATTCGGTTCACGATGGTCCGCTTCGGCAATGTGCTCGCCTCAAGCGGAAGCGTTGTTCCGATCTTTGAGCGACAGATTGCGCAGGGTGGTCCCGTCACGGTGACGCATCCGGAAGTCACGCGTTACTTCATGACGATTCCGGAAGCAGTGCAACTGATTCTCCAAGCAGGCGCGCTCGGCGAAGGTGGCGAGGTGTTTGTCCTCGACATGGGCGAGCCGGTGCGCATCGATGATCTCGCGCGCAACATGATTCGACTCGCTGGTCGCACGGTGCGTGACGCAGGCCGCCCTGATGGCGATGTTGAGATCGTTTACACCGGACTGCGCCCGGGTGAGAAGATGTTTGAAGAACTTGTGATCGGCGCTGATCTCGAGGCGACGTCGCATCCCGCGATTCTTCGCGCGCGTGAGGGGTTTGATCGCTGGGCGCACGTCGAGCGGCAACTCTCGCGACTTGAGGCGGTTGTTTCACAGCACGATGCGAAGGGTGTGCGTGCGGTGCTTGCGCAGCCTGCGCGAGAGTACAGCCGCGTTGATCCGCCAGTCGCATGAGCGTGTGAGCGCGCGGTCGAGCGCGCGGTCGAGCGCGCGGACTGCGCGAGAAATCGCGCTTGCTTCTCACGCAGTTACAGGTGCATTGATTTGGGTGGTGCGCGGCTCGCGGCCCGCGCCGAGGAGTATGGCGGCGATCGCGAGCGTCACATAGAGCCCCGCGACCGCTGCGCTCGCGTAGGCGCCGCCTGATTGCGCGTAGATCGCGACGGGCAAGGCCGTCGCGGCGAACACCGCGAGATACGTCCCTGAAACGGCAAGATGCGGCCAACCGCGCCGAACGAGGCGTTGATAGGCGTGCGTTCGATGCGCGCGCGCAGGATGCTCGCGGCGCCAAACGCGAATAGCCAATGTCGTTGTCGTATCTGCGACGAACACCGCTGGAAGTGCGAGCGCGGCGAGCGGTGCGAGTCCGCGGCCCATCGCAAGCGCCACAAGCGTGAAGGCGATGAGAAGGCCGAGCGCGCCGCTTCCCGCATCGCCCATGAAAATCCGCCAGCGTGAGATGTTGACGATACCGAATGCACCAACGGCGGCCGCGCATGCCAACGCAAATGCACGGAGCGCTTCGCTGTCGGCACGAAGCGCCTCGCTGTCCGCGCGAAGCGCAGGTGTTTCACCACCGGGAAGGGCGCTCTCGAAGGGGAGAACCGCCGGGAGCAGCGCTGCAGCCGCAAGTATCGTCGCGCCTCCGAGCGCTGCGAGCCCGTCGATGCCATCGACAAAATTGACGAGGTTCACCATCCACGCACTCGCGACCGCAAGCAGCAACACGCCAGCGACGGGCACGATCGGATGCGCGGTGATTTCCGGCGGAAGCCACGCAGCACTTCCGAACGTGGCGGCGAAAACGGCCGCGGCCGAACCAGAGAGATGAAACGCAAGGCGCGTTGCGGCACCAACATGTCGGCGATCATCGATAAAGCCGATGAGTGCGATCGCAAGGAGTCCGGCAAACGTCGCCCACATCACCGGATGCAGTGCGCCGCGCGTGATGAGTAGGAGAAGCGCGAGCGCGCACGCCGCGACGAAGACAACGCCGCCGCCACGCGGCACGGGAACGTCGTGGGAACTGCGTTCGTTGGGATGGTCGAGCATCGCTGCTCGCACGAGTACGCGGCGGAAGACCAGCGTTCCAACAAGCGTGGCAACGAACGCGCCACCGATGAGTGCGGGATCAGGAATCGTCGCGGTCGACGCGATCGAGGCCATCGTGCACAGTGTGGTGGTCATGCGGCACGCTCCGAGGCGTGGTCGCGAGTCGCTTCGCGCACAAGCGCCGCGCCGAGTTCAGCGAGTGCGCGCTGCGCGGAAATGGGCGGATTCCATCCGGCGATCTCCGCGAGTGTTGCATCGGTGACTTCGGTC
>Ga0164293_10004575_pt1 | contig 11839 bp, 7 predicted proteins | sample GEODES118metaG_FD_111487 | JGI IMG/M metagenome (GOLD analysis project Ga0164293, IMG submission 111487) | Eutrophic lake water microbial communities from Lake Mendota, Wisconsin, USA - GEODES118 metaG | ecosystem: Environmental > Aquatic > Freshwater > Lake | place: USA: Lake Mendota, Wisconsin...
ATCACGCTGCACTTACCTGCCTTTGTGGTGGATCAAGGGCTCAATGCAGGCACGGGCGCGATCGCGATTGGCTTAATCGGGCTATTTAATGTTTTTGGTTCCTTTACTGCAGGCAAACTCGGCGGCATTTATAGTAAAAAGAATTTATTGGCTGTCATTTACGCCATGCGCTCGGTGGGTCTGATCTGGATTTTGCTGATGCCGACCACTCCCTTAGTGCTTTATGTGTTTGCCGCTTGGATGGGTATATTTTGGCTCGGAACCGTTCCACTGACGCAAGGCCTCATCGCGCAGATCTATGGTTTGCGGTTCGCAGCCACCTTGTCTGGCATGGTCTTTCTTGGACATCAACTCGGCAGCTTTATCGGAGTCTGGCTAGGGGGGCAAATACAGTCAACAACAGGTAGTTATGATCTGGTGTGGTGGATGGCGATTGCTTTGTCGCTGGTCGCAGCGGCTTTGTGTTTACCCGTGCGTGAAAAACCGATCGCGATCAAGTTGCCTGGGATGACGAGTCCCCAGACGACTTAAACCTTGTCGGGGCAAGCCACGAAACGATTCATTTTGGAGATCTGACCATGACGCAGCACGTGCAGCAGTCTCAGCCGTCCCAACTGGCGCAGCCCGCTCAGGTCAAGCCGCGTGTCTCAACATGGCTCAGGGTGACGCTCGGCGCAATGCTAGTGGTTGTGATGGTGGTGGGATTTATGGGGTATCTCACTCCGGCGATGCGGGTGAGTTGGGAGGCCGTGGCTTCCATGTGCGGCTTTTGATCGGGATCTATGATCAATCTCAATGCCTATCCTCGAGTTTCCTTTTCCGAGCTCTCGCAACGCGAGGCGGCTCAAACCACGGTCTTAACGGTCAATAACCGTCTAGCCAGACGCATCGTTCAAGATTTTGCGGTGCTCAGGCGAACGCAGACCACAGTGGGTGAAATCCCTTTGATCGTCCCGTGGTCAGGTTGGATTTCGCAGCAGCTTGTGCAGGCGAGCTTTCATGCATCGCTCAATACGCATGCCGTCCTTCTCGACGCCTTTGGTGCGCAGTTGTTATGGGGGCGGGTGATCGACGCGCTCGAAGCCGATGAACCGCTTCTTGATACGCAACAAGCAGCGATCGCTGCGCAACAGGCGGACAAACTGATCGACGAGTGGAGGATCGAGGTGGATCCGTGTTCGTCGACAGAAGAACACGCGCATTTTATGTTGTGGCGCGAACGCTATCACCAAGAACTTGAACGTTTGGAAGCTCTGGATCCAAATCTTGCGATTGAGCGGGTGATCGAGCATGTGCGCGAGGGGATTCCAGTCAGGCCGCAGTTGTTGCTCGCGGGGTTTTCTGAAATCACGCCAAGAATGTCGGAACTGCTTGAGGCCTTGAGCAAGCGTGGCGTATCCATTTCTCTCTTGGAATCAGACACGCCGATACAAGCGCAATTGACGCGCATGTTGCTCGATACTGCTCAAGAAGAATGGGTGGCCGCGGCACACTGGGCGCGCACCCAGTTGGAAAAAGATCCCGAGGGTCGCTATGCCATCGTCGCTGTCAGTCTTGAGGCCGAGGTTGCTTTTGCACGCAGAACTTTGATGCGTGTACTTCAGGGGCAGAGCAGCGATGTGTCCAAACCTTCTACGCGGCAATTTTCTTTCAACGTGGCGGTTGCAAGACCTTTATCGGAGTGGCAGGCTGTGCGCGCGGTGTTGGCCTGGCTGCGCACTTTTGTTTTATTTAAAGAACAACGCAAAGCTCGCGCGAGTGACCTCGGTGCGGCTTTATTGGCAGGCTATTGTGCTGGCGACTTATCTGAACTGGGAGAGAGAGCCAACGTCGACGCAGATTGGCGTCACAACCAAGTCGGCGAGATGGGTCTCGTGGCGTGGTCTAAAAAGATTGAGCGCCTTAACTCTCTATCTCCCGCATGGCAGCTGGCCTGGCAAGCTTGGGCTGCGTTGCCGCGCAAGGCGTCGCTGCGTTTTTGGTCGACGACTTTTCGTCAAACGCTATCAACCCTTGGCTTTCCTGGACGCGCTCACCAAAGCTCGACCGTTTATCAGGTGATTGAGGCACTCGATCAGCTCTTTGAACGCTTCGATGCTTTATCTCCGCTCTTACCTTCAGCTTCTGCGTCCGAGGCATTGAATATCCTGGCGCGTTTTGCGCGCAGTATTCCCTTTCAGCCGCAACGTGATCCGACCGCAAGACTCGATGTGCTGGGCATGTTGGAGGCCGAAGGTGGCCGTTGGGATGGCGTATGGATCTTGGGCCTGACCGATGAGGTATTTCCCGCGATTGCTAAACCTAATCCTTTTATTCCTTTGTCTGAGTTGCGCCGAGTCGGTGCGCCTCGGGCGACGCCAGAGCGCGAACGCGAGTGGGCGACGCACATGTATCGACAGCTATGCGCGCTCGCACCGACGGTTGTGATGAGCTCGGCCATGCATGAGGGTGAGCGCGGCTTGAGACCTTCGCCTTTGATTCAAAACATCGCCCTGAGCCTTGTCGACCAACAGTCCATGACCGAGAAAGCAGGTTGCGCGCCACTCGAGTCTCTCGAGGATAATCATGCTCCTATTTTACGGGCTGAGGAAAACGTCAAGGGTGGGATTGCTTTGCTAGAAACGCAGGCGCGAAACCCCTTGTGGGCATTTGTGCGCTATCGCTTAGGCGCCTATGGACTCCCAGCCTATTCGGATCTCGTGCCTGTATCGGCCCGTGGAATGTTTCTCCATGCGGTGATGGAGTTGGTTTGGTCGTCCTTTCGCAGTCAGTCTGAATGTCAACGTCTCACGGCCTCGGGTGAACTCCGTGAAAAACTTCAGGAATTCATTCACCTCGCTGCAGAGCAGGAACTGTCGGCCTTAAACCCTGCCTTGCGCGCGCTCGAAGAAAAGCGGGCCTTGGCGATTGTGACGGCTTGGTTAGTGCTCGAGTGTGAAAGAGAGTCCTTTGTGGCAGTGCAGGTTGAGGAAAAGCACGCGTTAACAGCCGCTGGTTTGACACTGAATGTCCGCCTGGATCGCATGGATCAGTTAGAGGACGGTAGTCGCGTCGTGATTGATTACAAAGGTGGATCAAGCCTTCCAAAAGTGCTCAACGACTGGCAACGTGAACGACCTGTGCAGCTGCAATTACCTGCCTATGCCGCCGTGCTGGATAAAGAAGGTGTATTGGACACCGTCGCAGGTTTGATGCTGGTCCATTTGCATTCGGGCGCACAGCCTCCCGTGGGTTTAGTGAGCCGAGATATTGGACTCGAGGGGCCGACGCCGTTTGATCAAGCAAAATATCCTGACCCAGATTGGTCCGCAGCGATTAATCGCCTCAAGGACGTGGTGCATGCTTTGGCCTCTGAGTTCACCTCAGGTGTGGCGAGTAATCAGTCTTGGTCACGTACGGATTTACAGTATTGCGATGTACCAGCGCTTCTGAGACGCTATGACGATGGGCAATCCTTATTTGAGGATGACGCTGAGACCACAGACTCGGTCGATCGCACGAGCGGAGACATGCATGGCAACTAAACAACCCAGCGATTGGGCTGTCAGAGAGCGCGCCACTGATCCGCAATGCTCTTTTCTTGTTCAGGCGCCAGCAGGTTCAGGAAAAACCGAGTTGCTCACGGATCGTATTCTTGCCTTGCTCGCGACCGTCGGGCGCCCTGAGGAAATTGTTGCGATCACCTTTACGCGCAAAGCGGCGGCTGAAATGCACGAACGTGTGTTGGAAAAACTTCGACGCGCTGAAAATCCCTTGCAACCTGAGAGTGCGCACGAGCTCAAAAGCTGGCGACTTGGCCGCGCCGCGCTCGAACGGGACCATAAGTTTGGGTGGGCGTTGCTGGAGCATCCCGCGCGCCTCTCCATTAGAACGATTGATGCGTTTTGCGCCTCGCTGGTGCGCAATATGCCTTGGCTTTCCTCTATGGGTGGGGTCCCCAATCTTGTCGACGATGCGCGGGTTCATTACCTCGAGGCTGCGCGTCAAACACTTGAGATGGTGGGTGAATCTGAGTCTGTCACGCGGTTGCTTGAGCATATGGATTTGGATGTGGCCCAAACTTGCGATGCACTTGCAAACATGTTGGCCCAGCGGGATCAGTGGTTGCCCTTGTTGCCGGATGGGGATGATCGTCATGTCTTGGAGGAGAACTTTCAAGACGCAGTCAGTCAGGATTTGGCGGGCCTGAGAGCCTTGATGCCTGTCGGCTGGGCTGAGCAGTTAGCGCCGCTTGCGCGCGCCGCTGCTGCCGTCCTATCGCAAGACAACCCCTCGCATGCCATGTTGGCTCTACAAGACTGGGGGGGCGAGGGTTTCGATACACAGGCATGTGAACTGCCACGTTGGAAGGCTCTCGCCGCTTTACTCTTAACAAGCTCGGGCGGTTTGCGTAAAACCGTCAATAAAAACCAAGGTTTTCTACCTCAAACAACCGAAAAAGAACGTGTCATTGAGTGGCTGCGAAGCCATGATTCACTTGAAACCCCTGCTTGGATCAAGCGTCTTTACGCAGTGGTCAACACCCCAGAGCCCGTGTTTACCGAAGAGCAGTGGGAGATTTTGCAAGCACAGCTCAGTTGTTTGCGGATCGCAGCGGCGCAGTTGATGTTGAGGTTTATGGAGGCTGGCGAGGTCGACTTTATTGAAATCGCCCGGAGAGCCGATCAGGCGCTGGGTCGCGCCGAAGAACCCACCGAGTTGTTGCTCAAGCTCGATCAAAATATCCGACATCTCTTGATCGACGAGTTTCAGGATACGAGTCAATCACAGATTTCCTTGATCGAAAAAATTACGACCGGCTGGCAGCAAGGCGATGGACGCACCTTGTTCTTGGTGGGCGATCCGATGCAGTCAATTTATCGTTTTCGTAAAGCCGACGTTGTGCTGTTTTTGCGTGTGCGCGACGAAGGCTTAGGGACGATCCGTCCTGAGTGTTTAACGCTGACGGATAACTTTCGATCTCAGCGTGGCATTGTTGAGTGGGTAAATGGGGCCTTTTCTTCGCTCTTTCCTCAACAAGACGATCCGTCCGCGGGCGCGATTGCCTACGCGCCTTCTACGGCCTTCAAAGACGCGACGATCTCACCTGCCGTACGATTTCACCCAGTCTGTCCTCAGTTGGGGCAACGCTCCGAAGACGTGGTGCTGGACTTGGTCAGAGAGGCTCTGACTGCCTTTCCCGACGCGGAGCATCCTGTCGCGATTTTGGTGCGCGCGCGCTCTCATCTCAAGGATGTCACGCAACTGCTGGCGCAAGGCGGCATTGCTTGCCGTGCGGTCGAGTTGGTGCCATTGCACTTGCGTGCCTACGTGGTCGATCTGGTGCAAATTATTCGCGCCTTGGCGCATCCCGGCGATCGTGCTGCCTGGCTGTCTGTCCTGCGTTCGCCTTATTGTGGTTTACGTTTGGAGAGTTTGCATCGTCTCTTTGGGATGGATCGAGAAGCGGCGATTCCGACGTTGCTTGAACGTGTGTTGCGCCCAAAAGGCTCGACGACAATGTCTCCCGCACAAACACTGCTTTCGCCAGATGAGTATCAACGCTTGTGTGCCGTGGCGCCCGTCATGCTGGGGGCTTTGGCGCAGGACGATCTTGCGCCGTTGGCCGCGCGTGTTGAGCGTGTCTGGCGCATGTTGGGAGGTGTGGCGCTCGCGCGGACCGCGACTGACTTGCAAGATGCCGAGAGTGTGTTTGCGCTGATTGAGAAAATCGCGCCTTATGGTGGTCTCGATGTGGATGTACTGGATGCCCGTCTCACGCGTTTATTTGCCTCTCCAGAGGCGGGCGAGCGTTCAGTTGAGGTGATGACCATGCACAAAGCGAAAGGCTTACAGTTTGAGTCCGTGATTTTATTTGGTCTGCATCATCCACCTGTGGCTGATCGCGCACCTTTAGTTCGCATCGAGCAAGTCGCGGATAAAGTCATGCTGGGGCCGATCAAGGCTCGGGCGACCGATGAGCAAGATGTAATTTCCAAATATCTTGCCCAGCGCGATAAACGACGCAGTGAGTTCGAAGTCGATCGCCTGTTGTACGTGGCGGCCACCCGCGCGAAACACAGCTTGCACCTCGTCGCAGAGTTGCAGCGCGACAACGAGACAGGGGCGCCCTTGGCGGCGCGCTCAGGGAGTTTACTCGCACGCCTGTTCCCTCACGTGCAGCTGCCTGAGCTTGCCGCCATGGTCGAAAAGATGTCCATTTCAGAACAACCCGTCCCCGCATTTTCGATGCCGCGTTTGACACGTCTCAAGGATCGGACCCCTCAAAAACGTCAAGCGCAAGAGCCTAGCAATCTCGCTTTCATTTGGCGGGCGCAATCGAGTTTCGAGCGTCTGACGGGTATTGTGGTGCATGGTTGGTTGGCGCAAATGGGCGAGCAAGGCTTGGCGAACTGGTCTGCTGAGCGAGTTGTGCAGCAACGCACTCGTATTGAACGACAGTTACAACAAATGGGGGTGGTAGGAGAGGAGGGGGCTGCGGCAGCCACCGAAGTCATTGACACGTTGGTTGCGATGCTCAATAGTGAGCGAGGCCGTTGGCTGCTGAATCAGTCTCAGGCGCGGCGCGAATGGGCTTTATTGGATGAAACCGGTCAGCTTTCTGTGCTGGACTATGCCCTGAAAGATGATAAAGGATGGCTGGTTGTCGATTACAAAACCGGGCGACCCGAGCCCACTGAAACCACGCAAGCCTTTGGTCAGCGGATGATGTTGCGCTATCAGTCTCAGTTGGAGCGGTATTGTGAAAAACTTTCCGCTTTTGATGGCGCTCCGGCGCGCGCGGCTTTGTATTTTCCTCGAGATCAGCTCTGGTTTGAATATGTTCCCGTGTAGTGAGGCAAGCCCTGCTAAAATCTAATTTGGCGGGCCCCTTCGCATGGTTCGGCGGTCAATCTGGTCAGGTCGGGAACGAAGCAGCCACAGCCGTGCAGAATTAGTGCCGAAGTCAGGCTCGCCTCTTTCATTTCCGTCTGTGGTCGGTAAAACTTATGAGCTATTTGGTTCTCGCGCGTAAATGGCGCCCTCGCTCGTTCGATACGCTGGTCGGTCAAGATCACGTTGTTCGTGCCCTGACGCACGCACTGACCACCCAGCGACTTCATCACGCCTGGCTGTTTACCGGCACACGAGGTGTGGGTAAAACAACGCTGTCACGCATTTTAGCGAAGTCGCTCAATTGTGAAACAGGCATCACGGCGACGCCTTGCGGCGTGTGTCAGGCTTGTACCGAAATCGACCAAGGACGGTTTGTCGACTACCTTGAGTTGGATGCCGCGTCTAATCGTGGCGTCGATGAAATGACCCAACTACTTGAGCAGGCGGTGTACTCCCCGAGTGCGGGTCGCTTCAAGGTCTATATGATCGACGAAGTTCACATGTTGTCGGGCCATGCGTTTAACGCGATGCTTAAAACGCTCGAAGAGCCGCCTGCTCACGTTAAATTCATTCTTGCGACGACCGACCCGCAGAAAATCCCTGTCACAGTGTTGTCACGCTGTTTACAGTTCAATTTAAAGCAAATGCCTGGCGAGGCGATTGTCGGTCACCTCGAAAACGTCCTTGGACAAGAGCGGATCCCCTTCGAAGTCCCCGCCTTGCGTCTGCTTGGTCAGGCGGCAGCGGGTTCGATGCGCGATGCCTTGTCGTTGACCGATCAGGCGATTGCTTACAGCGCCAGCAATCTGACCGAGGAGTCGGTGCGGGGAATGCTGGGCACCATTGATCAGCGGCATCTGGTTCGATTGTTGGATGCCTTGCAATCCGGTCAGGCATCTTCGGTACTCGAAATTGCCGACGAACTCGCGACGCGCGGTCTTTCCTATCGTGCGGCTCTGGCTGATTTGGCGGTGCTGTTGTCACGCATTGCGATTGCTCAGCGGGTCAGCGCAGCCGTTGACGAAGCTGATCCAGTCGTACTCGATATTCGCCGGTTCGCGACCTCTCTGCATCCGGATGTGGTTCAGTTGTTTTATACGGTCGCAGTCCATAGCCGTTCGGAGCTTGCGATCGCTCCAGACGAGTATGCAGGCTTTGTCATGGCGTGTTTGCGGATGCTCTCTCTGGGTGGGACCTCAGGCTTAGCGATGCCGGCTCCAGAGGCCCCGGGCCAAGTCGCCCCGACCACAGCTCCAACCAAAGCCGCAGCCCCAACCAAAGCCGCAGCCCCAGCCACAGCACCAGGTCCTTCAGCGACCCCAGTGCCCCCAAAGGTCGTGGTCTCCGCTCAGCCAACACCTCAACCGAAACCTGTGCCTGAGCCGATGCCTGAGCCAGCGCTCAATATTGCACTTGATGCGGCACCTGACGACGACTTCGATTTCCAGAGTTCTGACGAGCAAGACGAATACACACTGACTGCTGCGGACTTCGAAAAAATGCATGCGGCAGACGCGCAGGGGCTGAACCAAGTGTCCACCACTTCCCCCAGGGCTTCTGCCAGCATCGGCACCATCGTCTTGCCCGAACCATGGGCGGCCTTTGCCGCTAAGTTACCGCTTTCAGGCATGGCCGAGCAGCTGGCACGACAGTCCGAGTGTGTTGCGATCGCCAAGCAACAAATGACCTTGCGCGTCCCGAGTAAAGCCTTGTCAGAGGGTGTGCCGGTTGACCGCTTGCGTACCGTGCTAAATGATTATTTTGGTTTCGAGATCGAGTTGCTGTTTGAGATTGGTGCGGGCCAGGGCTCTTCTGCCCATGCGCTGGATCAAGTGGCTCAGCAGGCGCGTCAAGAAGCCGCAGAGGTTGCGATCGAGCAAGACCCTTTTGTACGAGCACTTATCCAGGATTTTGGTGCCAAGGTGGTCACCGGATCTATCAGACCCAGTCAACTCAATTAGGTTGTTCACCCGATTGACCCTTTAATTTTTTTCAGGAAATCCAATCATGATGAAAGGACAAATTGCCGGCCTGATGCGTCAGGCACAGCAGATGCAGGAAAACATGAAAAAAGCCCAGGACGCTTTGGCCGATATTGTGGTCGAAGGGGCTTCGGGTGGCGGATTGGTCAAGGTCACCATGACGTGTCGACATGATGTCAAGCGCGTGACGATTGATCCTAGCTTGCTTGCTGACGACAAAGATATGCTCGAGGACTTGGTCGCTGCGGCCTTTAACGATGCCTTGCGTAAGGCCGAGGCGACCTCATCAGAAAAAATGTCTTCAGTGACGGCGGGCATGCCTTTGCCACCCGGAATGAAACTGCCTTTCTAATTCATATGGAAAAAATCGGCACTGAACCACAACCGTTGCTCGCACTCGTGGAGGCGCTCAAACGCTTGCCGGGCGTGGGCGTCAGGACAGCGCGCCGTATGGCTTATCACCTGTTGCAGCATGATCTTCAAGCCGCCGAGCAGCTGGGACACGCACTGACCCAAGCGGTCGAGCGCTTGCAGCACTGTGAACAGTGCAATGGCTTTACCGAGGTACCTGTGTGTGCGACATGCGAGCACCCTGAGCGCGACGAGACTCTGCTTTGTATCGTCGAGACGCCTGCGGATCAAAATTCGATCGAGGCGACCCACGGTTACACCGGTTTGTATTATGTGTTGATGGGCAGCCTCGCGCCACTTGAGGGCAGAGGCCCCGATGAGCTTGATTTTGGTCGCGTCTTCAAAAGAGCGGGTAATGGCAAAGTGACTGAGGTCATTCTCGCGACCAACTTTACGGCCGAGGGTGAGACGACCGCGCATTACTTGTCAGAGTCCCTGCGCGCGCTCGGTATCAAGGTCACGCGTCTCGCACGCGGCGTTCCCGCAGGTAGCGAAATCGAGTATGTGGATGCCGGGACTGTGGCCTGGGCATTGATGGAACGTCGGCCTACCTAACTCACGGTTCTTTCTGCTTTAAATGCCAATCCCTCAGCGTTGCGCGTCAATCAACACGTCGAGTTTGCGCGCGTCGGCGACAAAAGCACGAATGCCTTCTGAGAGCTTTTCGCTCGCCATTGCGTCTTCATTCAACAGAAAACGGAAGTGTTGCTCACTGCAGGGCACCGCCTGTGGCTGACTGGCGCGCGCATTGTCAGGCGTGAGCGACGCGGTGAGGTCGTCCTGTGCTTGGCTCAGACTTGCTAAAAGTTCGGGACTGATCGTGAGTAAATCGCAGCCGGCCAAGGCCAAGATTTGACCTGTATTGCGAAAGCTCGCGCCCATGATTTCGGTCGTGATCCCAAAAAACTTGTAGTAGTTGTAAATGTTGGTGACTGACAGGACGCCGGGGTCGTTGCGGCCGCTGCTCGCGACCTCATTCCACGCATTGCCTTGCTGTTTTTTGTGCCAATCGTAGATGCGACCCACGAACGGGGAAATGAGCTGCACGCGGGCATCCGCGCACGCGACAGCCTGAGCAAGAGAGAACAATAGGGTCAAATTGCAGCGAATGCCTTCAGACTCGAGTACCCGGGCAGCCTGAATGCCCTCCCAAGTCGCCGCGATTTTGATCAGTACACGCTCTCGACCAAAGCCCTCGGCCTCATAAAGCGCCATAATTTGGCGAGCCCGATCAATGGTGGCGCGTGTATCAAAGGAAAGACGGGCATCAACCTCGGTGGATACGCGACCTGGCACAATATTAAGGATTTCTTTTCCAAACGCTACCAGCAAGTGATCCACCAGTGCCTCTTTAGAGGCCTTTGGGTGTGCCTTGACGCTGCGCTCCAGCATGGGGCGGTAAGCATCCTGCTGGACAGCCTTCAAAATGAGCGATGGATTGGTGGTCGCATCGGTGGGCTGATAGCGTTTCATACTCTCAAAGTCGCCCGTGTCTGCTACAACGGTAGTGTATTGACGTAAAGATTCGAGAAGGCTGGCCATCGGGTTATACTTCCAAGGTTTGCTTACAAGATTTGATGCCGGGGTTCATTGTGCTACCAAATATATTTACTGAGATAGAGCTTAAAAACCCAGGGTCTGGTGTTGAATCAACTGCCACTAAAACAACTGCCATTTTAGCCTTGGCTGATGGTACTGTGTTTCGAGGCATCTCGATCGGTGCTCCAGGGCATACCGTCGCCGAAGTGGTATTTAACACCGCCATGACAGGTTACCAAGAGATTTTGACGGATCCAAGCTATAGCGGCCAGATCGTCACGCTGACCTATCCTCACATCGGAAATACGGGTATCAACCTCGAAGACGTCGAGTCTACCAAGATTCATGCCGCAGGTTTGATTGTCCGCAACTGCCCCGCGCGACTGTCAAACTTTCGCTCGACCCAGTCCTTGCCGGACTACCTTAAATCACAGGGCATTGTCGCGATTGCCGAAATCGATACCCGCAAGCTCACACGCATTCTCCGCGAGGGTGGTGCACAAGGGGGTTGTATTTTTGTGGGCGATGATGCGAACCAAGCCCTCAAGCTTGCCAAAGCCTTCTCTGGTATGTCCGGTCAGGATTTGGCCAAGCTTGTTTCCGCTACTAAAAATGCCACTTGGACGGAGTCCACGTGGCAGCTGGGCGTTGGCTATGGCATCAATAATAGTCAGACTCCGCATGTCGTGGCCTATGACTTTGGCGTGAAATCCAATATTTTGCGCTTGCTCGCCGAACGAGGTTGTCGCATCACTGTAGTGCCTGCCCAAACAACCGCCGAGCAAGTGTTGGCCCTCAAGCCAGATGGTGTGTTCTTATCCAACGGCCCTGGTGATCCAGATCCTTGCGATTACGCCATTGCTGCGACCAAGGTTTTTCTAGAGCGCAAGTTGCCCACGTTCGGGATTTGTCTCGGACACCAGATCATGGGGTTGGCCCTCGGCGCCAAGACACTCAAGATGAAAACGGGCCATCATGGCTCCAATCATCCTGTGCAAGACTTGGCCACCGGACGCGTATTCATCACCGCC
>Ga0164293_10004576_pt1 | contig 11838 bp, 11 predicted proteins | sample GEODES118metaG_FD_111487 | JGI IMG/M metagenome (GOLD analysis project Ga0164293, IMG submission 111487) | Eutrophic lake water microbial communities from Lake Mendota, Wisconsin, USA - GEODES118 metaG | ecosystem: Environmental > Aquatic > Freshwater > Lake | place: USA: Lake Mendota...
CTCGCGGGTCAAGTTTGAAGGAGAGCTATTTATTTCAGCAAGCAGGCGGTCCAGCAGGCCCTTAGCGCCAGCTGTGGTTGTGCCATAAGCGCTATCGCGCAGCTCGTTTATCGCAACAGCGCCGGTCTCAGTCTGACTTACCAAGCTTCCTGAACCGATAACCGATAGCGGACTTGTATCGTGGTCCGAAGGCGGCCGCGAGCCTGAACGCGTGGCTCGTGAGCCCCGACCCAAGGACTGAGCTATTGCAGCCGCGTTGGCTTCGGCGCTCAGTAGCGCTTGCTGGTTTTCTAGGGGCTCATCGGTGCCTTCGGTGGGCGTGATAGGGGTTCGCCGATCAGAGATACGGAACTGGGTATCAGCTCGCTGTTCTTGCATTAAGGCAGTAAAGTGGTCTGCAGATACTTGCGCTGCTTGCTCATTCATTTGCCTGACTCTGGCGTGTAGCCTTTCTTTATCGGCAAAATAGGCTGCATCGGCGCGACGCTTGGCTTCGCGACGAGATTTATCGGAATCATCATCGATTTCTCTGGCAATCGATCTTCCCGCATTAATGCCATAGGTGTTGATGATTGTCATAAAACCTCCGTGTTATTGGCTGACTGTTGCGACTGGCTGTTGCGGATGACCGCTTGCTTCATATCCCTCGAATTGCAAAGGTAGTTTTTCCCGAGTGTAGTAATCGACGAGTTCTCTATTACTATCTACTGATCCTGCGGTCGGATCAATTAAGGAGAAAAAGATCCGATCTTGATCGGGGGGTAAGGCACGGATACTCAATGGGGTAAATCCAATTCGGCTCAAGGCTCTTGTCGAGCGATGGTTATCTTTGTAGGCTGAAGTCAGCATGATTGGCACCCCAATCGTCGCTGCATAGGCACAGGCCAAACGCCCGGCAGCCGTAGCAAATCCAGCACCCTGAAAGTCGACGCCTGTCCAAAAACAAAAAAATGCAGCATGCGCTGATACAGCTAAATTGATGAAACCAACGAAACCCCAATCAGCATGCATCACGGCAAAATTGACTCGCCCCAGCTCATCGGGCTGCGATTGAATCCAGCGACGAACTTCATCAAGCGTGTTTAATGCAGGTAACCCAGTCATGACGGCGATTTGGGGATCTCGATACTGTCGCCAGTAAGCCTCTGCATGGCTCTCATCCAGTGGCTCAAGCGTGATCGGTAATGACGGATGCCTTAAGGCGACCATCCAGCGTGTGTCACGAGCCGCGAAGCGCGGCGATATCCGTCGCTCAATTTCCAGAGCTAGCGCATTGCTGGGATCGAGCGTCAACGCTTCTGCAACTAAATTTTTGCCAAGCTCGAGATTGCCAGTTCTTGTCTCGCACCAGGCCAGATTGGCAAAATCGTCTGCATTATGCCCAGCCGCCTGGAGGCTACTTTGAAGTACAGTACGAGCGAGTCCCCATTGGTTACAGTGCATTGCGACCGTTGCTATCCGACGGTGCAATGATTCATTACCAGGATACATACGGTAATTCTCCCAGACCTGCTCCATAGCGCGTCGCCAAGCATCTCTGTCCACATCGATACGTTTACTCAGCCCCTGTACGATATGCCGATCAAGCATTGCAAATACGTCGGGGTCATAGCGTGACAATTGCAGCAGGTTCAGACGCGCTTCCAAACTGACCGATGAGCTGAGATTCTTACAGACCTCAACTAAATGATGAGCTGACGAAAATAATGCGGAATCAATGCAACGGGCTATTGCCTGCAAGCGCTTTTGCTGTGCATTTTTACTAAACAGATTTAACTGCAGGTTTAAAGAATTCAATACTGGAACATCAACAACTTCACCACCGCTCGCCCGTACCCAAGCAGCAAGCAACTGAAAATTGACTGGTAGCTTGTCGGACGCACGATAGGCATCGATGACTTGGGCGAATGAAAGCAGCCGCAGCCGCGTCTCACGCGAGTGACCATCACCGATCGATATTACAAGCGTATTTTGATTTGATATGTCGAGAATCTTGCCAATGATATTGAACGCAAAAGCAGAAAAAACAACCGGCGAACTATTGAGTTCGCACAGATAATGTTTCAGCATTGGGGACAAGCGCTCACCCCATTCGGCAGGATCGGCATTAGACCAAAGCTCTTGTTTCTCCGATTTCTGCTCACCCGATTTAGCAAACGAAAGGTTGGCCCGCAGCAGCTTGCCGTAATGAACGGCATATAACTCTTGTGGCAACTGAGACCAAGCGTCATGCGCTAACAAAACTGTCGCATTAGCCGGCTGGTAAGGCACATCATCGCCTAGCACATAAGGTCGGCTGTTGGGCGCGATTACATCCCAAAGAAGCTTACCGATTACTCCTGGTGGGACCGCACTGAACCGACATACAGAGTTGTAAGGATCAGATGATGGTACGACCGGCAGATACCGGAAACGCAGCTGATTCAATCCTTGGATTCGGCGATTGATCGCCGCACACAGCATAGTGCCGCTATCGCCGTTCCCTGGACAGAGATCAATGACATCTAGGGTGTGTGCGTCGTCAAATTCATCTCTTCGTATTAATTCACGCCAGTGGCGCACGATTAGTGCGGCTAACTGATCGGCAATCGCAGGGCCAAACACCCCTGGATACAAAGGTAATGTGGCTTGATCCGACGATTGTGTTACAGAGTGCGTTGAAGCCTGAGACGAAGCCTGATTCTGGGTTGGGCCAAAGTCACCAACAGACTGGTCACTGGAGTCTTGGCCTAAGGCTTGACCTGAGGCTTGACTGCCGACTCGAGTGGCGGCTTCATCTAATTTGGTTAAGCCCAGCTGATTCTGGTTGGATGGACTAGGAAACTGAGCCATGATGTTGAGTGAAGAAATTTACTGAGCTTGTGCTTCCACTTCGACGCCAGCGGACAGGATTTTTGGCGTAATCAAAAAGAGGCGCTCACGCTTCTCAATCTTGGTGGCTTTCTTTTTGAAAAATGCACCAAGTCCAGGCAGGTCACCAAGTCCAGGGACCTTGTCTGTCGCCCGAATATCAGACTCGGCATTGAAACCGCCGATCAGTAGACTTTCGCGAGCATTCATGACAGCCTGCGTACCAATGGTGCTGCGCCTGACGCGTGGCAGGGTCTGAGTGCTGGTATCTTGAATTGCGCCATCCTCGATATCCACAACTAGATGCACAGCCTGGCCATCATTCGTATCGATAATGTGTGGCGTCACTTTTAATGTGGTGCCAACTGAGATCGGCACCACAGAGGCAACACGCTCGCCAATCGATTGCACGTACAGCGTCTCTGAAAGATCGATGAGCGCACCTAGATTGTCCACCGTGAGAACGGATGGCCGCGATACAACCCGCGCACTACCTCTCCCCTCAAGTGCGCGCACCCTCGCCATCAGATAGCTCCCGGCGTTGGGTATAACCGTGGTGGGATTAACGTCACGACCAAAAATGATGGTGCCTGTGACATTATCCGGCGCAGTTTCCGGTCGACCGAAACCGCCAGCGACGGACCCTGCACGCGCACCCCAATCAATCCCAAGATCGGCCACATTGCTCGAATTGACATCGACGATAACGGCCTCGATCTCAATCAGCTTGGTCGGCACGTCGAGTAGTTTGATCAATTCTTCATACGCCGCCATGTGGGCAGGGATGTCCTTGACGATTAATGCATTCAAGCGGGAATCCGCTTGAATGACTGGCCGCAACATTTGGTTTTGCTGGCGTGCCCCGGATTGCTGACCTGAGCCGTTGGGCTGGTTCGCACCCCCACCGCTTCGAGTATCGTCGGTGGTCGAAGGAGCGACGGACTCACGGATCGGTGCGGCAATTGCCGCAAGCTGCGGTAAATTGGTGAGATTCGTCCCACCCGTGCCGCCCTGCCCGGTCACCAGATTTCGCAAGATGCTTGCTACGCCAGCCGTCGTGATCTGCTGATCTCGGTAGGAGATCACCCGATCATTGACCTGCGCATGCTTCAAACGGAACACGCGTATCTGTTGTGCAGGCTGCGGTAATGGCAACGTAGCAACCGCCCAAGCAACCAAGTCAACATAGGCGGGGGGGCCAGAAACCATGGCCACACCTCGATCCGGCAATTCTCCCCAGCCAAACTTTGAATCGACCACACCCAAGTCTGTCAGAGCCTTGCGGAACTCTTGCAGGCCAACTCCCTGCGGAGAAATCGAGCGAGTCGCTGTCTCGAAATTACGGCAAACATATAGTGTGCCGCTGTAATAAAACCATTGCAATCCGTGGGCGGCACCCAATTGATTTAAAAATTCGGATGGATTGGACGCATTAAATTTTCCGGTCAGCTTTTCCTTAAGTGCTGCTGCTGATTCGGAAATCACGACTTGAATACCAAACGAGCGCGCGAAAGACCGTAAAACATCTGACAATTCCTGTCGATCCGCTAGGTGAGTAAACTTGGCATCCGGCCAGGGTGGTGTCGCTGCATTCGAAGAAACATGCACCGAATAGCCCAACACCAGGTGCAATAAACATAAACAGAGATATCGGCTGAATCGCATCGTGATAATCGCTCAAACGAGCTTGAAAATCCTGCGCCAATCGGACAACGCGTTCACATAATTCTCAAGCGCAGATTCAACTTCGTTAACACTTGCATCTGAGGGAATCCGTAGCTGAATCACAATCGACAATCCATCCTCAGACAAAGCAGGAATATCCGAAAAATCCGGCAACCTAACCCATGATGCAAAAAGACATTCTTGAATCAGGTCGTCAGCAGCATCGACTTCTGCGGGCAATTCAATCACTCGACTCTCGAGAACCAAATCACCATGCGGTGCCGGCCGACAAAACACACGATAGCGACGATCAAAGACCAGAACCACAGCACCATCCACGCGCTCAATCTCACTTTGCATCCGATGCCGTGCCAAATAGCCCGCAAATCCATTATGAAGATGGCTATGCATGGGAGCCTCCGAACGATGTGGCACCAACGTATCGCCGCAATGCAATCAAAAACTCGGCAATCGGCTCAATCAACTCTGATGGGATGTATTGATCTATTTTCGCCAATTCAGTCAAAGAGCGCGCTAACTCAATGTTTTGCATGACCGGAATCCCGCACGAGCGCGCCATACGAACCATTTGATGTGCGACTTCATCCTTACCTTTCGCGACCACGACCGGCAATGGTGTGATCGCTTCGTCGTAATAGATTGCGACTGCAAGATGCGTAGGATTGGTGACAACAGCGCTAGACTTGCGCGTCTTCATCACCATTTCGCCCATCGCAATCTCTTTCGCCATACTTTTTCGATGGCTCTTAGTATGCGGATCACCCTCAAGCTGCTTATATTCCTGCTTGATCTCATCCATCGACATCATCAATTGCTTGATATGGTTGTATCGCTGAAAAACAAGATCAGCAAGCGCGATCGCAAAAAAAGCAAGAAATGAATACATCACTAGCTTCTTAAGTATCCCGGCGAATGTCACACCAAAAGCGACCAATCCATTGGCAGGGAGCAGAAGAAGAGTTTGTAAAGAGTCACGAAGCACCATCCAGATCAGAATGCTAAGAAAAACTACCTTCAAAACTGATTTTATAAATTCGACGACATTCTTCATGGAGAACATCTGCTTCAGGTTACTGACAGGGTCTAAGCGCTCACCTTTCGGTATAAGCGCTTTAAACGCCAACAGAACACCGGTCTGAATCATCTCTGCAAATACCGCAACCACAATCACAAGTAACAGAAAAGGTAACAAGATGATGACAGCAGCGCGTAAGAGATGATTAACTTCGATACGCAGCGCATCTCTAAATTCCAAACCATAAAGCTGGGCCGGAAATTCGATAATCTCGATGAATGACTGAATGATTCCCTGAGCGTCAAAAAGCATATAGCCAAACAGGGCACCAACAAGTAGCGCCTGCGTGAAATCCTTGCTCTTCGCAACCTGACCTTCTTCGCGCGCCTTGCGGATCTTGTGGTCCGTGGGCTTTTCTGTCTTTTCGGAGCTCATGGCACCGCCCCTGAAAACATCGCCTTCAGCAGACCGCTGACCGTCGCGGGAAAGCTAAGCATTTCGGTGGAGATGTAACCTAGTAAAGTCGCCGAATAAATCGCAAAAACATACATGGCGATCGCGCTCTTAATGGGCATTGCCATGAAGAAGACTTGTAATTGCGGAACAAACCGGCTAACGATAGCTAAGCCGATTTCAGCAAGAAACATCGCGAAGATGACTGGCGCACTGAAAAGAACTGCCAACATCACCAAGCGGTCTAGCTGGCCAAGCAGAAGCGCCGGCGTTTGGTCGCTGAATGAAGGCAAAAGTTTGAAAACTGGCCAAATTACGTAGCTGGCGTAGACCAGATCAAGCAGCATCAGGATACCCCCCGACATCAGTAGCAAAACAAGTGCTGCCTGTGAAAAAAGCTCGCCAAGTGGCGAGGTATCATGACCTGTCAATGGATTAATAGTGGCTGCAATACTGGCGCCACGCTGGTTGTCAACGAAAGCGCCCATCACATCAACTGCCCAAATTGGAATCGCCACTAAAAATCCAATCAAGAAACCTACCATTGCCTCTTTCGCCAAAATGGCGATCATTAATCCACCGTGCCGCAACTCGTTAAAGGATGTCTCTAAAAGCATTGGTACGAGGAAAACCGCAAATGTAGATGCCACACCGATCCTCAGCAATCCAGGTAATGCTTGGCGGTTGAACATTGGCAGCATTGAAAACATACCCAGCATTCGAGGTAAAGCATAAAAGCCTGCAAGCATGACCGTAGAGGGATATTCGATAAGGAAGGTCTCCATATCAACGGATCATGCTGGGAAAGCCGTCAAATAGCATCTGAGCGAAATAGAAAATTTCACCGCCGATCCACCGCGCTGTCAGATACAGCGTGATACCAACCGCAATCAATTTAATGCCAAAAGATAGGGTCTGCTCCTGAATCTGTGTCAGCGCCTGGATCAAGCTGAACAAGATACCGACGACAGAAGCGACAGCAATTGGTGGAAGCGATAGCCAGAGAACCAGCAACATCGCTTGGATCAAATTCGAACTTAGATCGTTAATATCCATAGGATGTTGAGGCTCTAATGAATGTAGGTACTGATCAGACCATGAATCAAACGAGACCAGCCATCGACCATCACAAATAGGAACAACTTCAACGGAAGCGAGATTGTGACTGGCGACACCATCATCATGCCCATTGCCATCAAGATATTGGAAACAACAAGATCGATTACGATGAAGGGTAAGAACAGCAAAAATCCAATTTCGAAAGCGGCAGTGAGTTCTGAGACAACAAATGCCGGCGTTACAATCAACAGGTCATTTTTGTTACTATCATTCGCTAAATCAGGTGGCCAAAGTTTTTTTGCTGTGGCAAGGAAAAAATCACGCTGTTGTGGTTTGCTATTCTTTACAAGAAAATCTCGAATGGGCTCACTAGATTTTCTCGCTACCTGCAACAAGGCCTTTACCGACATAGTTGGGTCTTTTTCCTCTGCCACAGATTGCATAACCCTATGCCCGATCGGTGCCATGATGTACGCCGATAACAAAATAGCTAGCGCATAAATAGCCATATTGGGCGGCGCTTGCTGCACGCCGAGCGCGTTTCTGACCAATGACAAAACAATCGAAATCTTCAGGAATGATGTGGTGGTAACCAATAACAATGGCAGCATTGCGAACAGGCCAAGCGCGAAGGCTAGTGCGACTGGATCTATGGTTCTCATGAGTTGCCGCGCTTGGAGTCGGGATCTGCTAAATCAATGGGATGATGATTGAATTGCCAAGATAGAAACGCCGATATTTCCATCGATTTCGACAAGCTCACCCTCCCCGATTTTTTTCCCATTTACTCGTATCGTCACCGCGCGCCGGGGTTCTCGTCCTAGCTCGAATATGTAGCCTGGCGCGACTGTTTTTAACTCTGCGAGTGTCACCATCCTCTCTCCAAGATCGAAATAAAGGCGAACAGGAATCTGCTCTAGCTCGCCATCACCTTGATCAAGTGGATGATCGTCATCCAGCGGCTCATTGAATTCGTCGATGTCGTCCATGATCTCTTCGATAAAATCGGTCACTTTGATACTTGATTGAAGTAATTCACCCCGAATGCCGAATCGGTTACCAAACCTAATAAAAATCTCTCGCTGATGTTGGTCGATCAGACATTCGTCCATCAAGATCACATCATTCAATCGTAGTTGCCGTAATGTCGGTAGCGCCACAGTGGTCCACCCGGCGCAAATCGTTACCGGAATTGGCAGACTCCCCCAGGAATCCGGCTGGTTGGAATACGTGGGCCATGCACGGACGGCATCAGCAAAAAACCCCAAAGCGAGATCGTCGATCCAGGCTTCGCACCGATACTCAGCCGTTCCATCTGAGAAAACTAGTAACCATCCTTTGAGTCTGCCCTCATTCTTTAAATGAAAGGATGGTATGGAAGACTCGTCACGCTCTTCTTCTGTCGAAACCAATCTAAAGCGCTTCCGAAAGCGTGACTCAATAAACTCCGATAATTCAATGAAGGCAGCATCGATCAGCAGGTTACGAACTTCCCCTGTCAGCGAGCCTGCGCTATCCGTTTGCAAGACACCACTTAGCGCCATAGCAACCAATGACGGCTCGATCCGTAGAATGATCTCCGCACCACCCCAATCCACCCTAGCCTGCTCGGAGTAAGCCAATTGTGGATGTTCGATTGGACTGATCTCCAGACGCCAGGGCTTAGAAAGCCAACTAAACGCCAGAGGCGGTCTTACCGTGCAGATCTTGTTGAAATAATGAACATGCTCGCGCTTAATCTGGCGCAGCAAAAGCGGATTGACCGATCGTATAGATCCCCCGCCTTGGAATATGTGACTTGTTGCGCTGTGGGCTACGGCGGCCGTCATCAACGCTGATCCCATTGCCAGGCTGCCGAGACCTCCGGTGTATTTTCAACGGCGCGGAATAATCTCATCCTGATCGGGGTATCGAGGTACTGACCTAATTCCAGTACGAGGTCCTCCACAATCCCTGTCAGTCGACTGAGTACAAATGGGTCGCTGATATGCAAATCAAAACTGATGCCAGAGATATGCCTTTCAACGGTTAACTCAGTGCTCGGTAAGAGATCCTGCGCTAGTCGCAGCTTGATTGACGTGGCAATTGGTGATGAAGCGCCCGCCACAGAGGCTGCCAGCTTAAGAATTCCGAAGGCTTGTGAGCGAAATTGGAATGACCGCCCGACATTGGCAGTCACTCCCCCGGCGCTATCCCCTTGAGCCAAAAAGAGATTCTCAGGTGCACTGGCGCCTGATACCTCACTTCCCATCAGACGCTTAAGTTTGAGCGTATCAGTCGAATTTGCCGTCCCAAAAGGCTCGCCCCACCCCCCAGAAATCGCGGACTGATCAGCAATTTCAAGAGCAATTGGTCCAAAATCAACAGATTGCGTTCGTCTTCGCATTATTGTCTGAGGTGGTTAATTTGACTGCTCTGGATTTCACGTACGAAGATTTTTCTCTATTCGGATTGAAAATTGAAACGAGCGCTAGCAGCCTCTTCCATTTCTAATTCCTCAAATTTTTCGATTGCAGCCTCATTTTCTTCAAGGACTGTATTTCGCAACTCATCAAATTTTTCACGCATCCGAACCGCATCGATATACATTTTATGGGCTTCTAGCTCACGTTCAGCACACTCTTTTCGGTTCAACTCAGCTGACTCCACTTCTTTTCTTAATTCAACTGATTTCTCTTTCATCATTTCAATATCGACTAATACATTTTCAATTTCCTTTAGAAATACAAGGCGTTGGCAAAGATCGTCATACATAGATTTCTCACGCCGCAAACTCTCCTCAGTAAATTCCTCAAGAGTAACCTTTGCTTTTTTCAACGCCTCGCTCGCCTCGGCGAGAATAAGTCTTGCCTTCTGCACGGCGCGCTCTGCCTGCTGCTCTCGAAAAATCTTTATCCGAAGTAAATCATTAATGACTTCCATCTATCGAAGTAGCTCTTGGTATCTGTAAATTAACGATAAAGCGACAAAATTAGTTGGAAAAAACAGACACCTTGTCGCTATGTAACGCACTAGTTGTAGGGGTTCCGTGCTTTCTTGCAACACCTCTCGTGGAAGTGAAATAGAAGACATTTCCCTGGGGAAATTGCGATTCTTTTCGTGGGCGGATTTAACAAAATCCAATTGGATAGAAGCGGACTATAGTGATTGTTATGTCCGCATTGGCGTGCGATCGTCACTCGATACAGGCAGTGACTGAATTTAGGAGAATTCGATAACTCGTGTACTGTAAGCCGAATATAGCCTCAGCCAATCGACGCACTCATCTGAGACAAGGTTTCTTCGAAGCTGATTCGCTCATCCGTTCGCTGGCGCAAAAAGGTACGAAGCTTTTCAATACGATCAATCGCTTGATCCGCTTTAGGGTCGGCGCCGCGTTTGTACTCACCGATCTTCACCAAAAGCTCAATCTCGTTGTACTTCGCCATCAATTCGCGAAATCGTCCTGCGATTTGCTTATGATCGTCGCTGGCAACCATATTCATAACGCGCGATACGGAGGCAAGAATATCAATCGCCGGATAATGGTTCGCAGAAGCTAGTTTCCTTGACAGAATAATATGACCGTCAAGAATAGAACGAGTCTCATCGGCGATCGGTTCTGTCATATCGTCACCTTCGACCAAAACCGTGTAAAGGGCGGTAATCGACCCCTTATGCCCCATGCCGACACGCTCCATCAAACGTGGCAGTGCCGCAAATACGCTCGGCGGGAAGCCTCTACGGGTTGGTGGTTCGCCCGCTGCCAGACCGATTTCTCGTAGCGCACGCGCAAAGCGCGTGACCGAATCCATCAAAAAGAGTACTCGTTTACCTTGATCACGGAAGTACTCGGCGATGGCGGTTGCCACATAGGCGGCCTTAGAGCGTTCCATTGACGACTTATCTGAGGTTGCGCACACAATGACTGAACGCGCCCGACCTTCTTCTCCTAGCTCATGCTCGAGAAATTCGCGGACCTCCCTGCCGCGCTCTCCGATTAGGGCAACTACTGTGACGTCAACATCAGCCCCCTTCACCAACATTGCCATTAGAGTGGATTTGCCACCGCCTGCCGCCGCAAATACACCAAGACGTTGCCCCTCACCGCAGGTAAGCAAACCATCCAACGCGCGAACACCCAAAGACAGCGGGTGCTTGATGATGCGGCGACGAAGTGGATCTGGCGCACCAGTAAGAACCGGGTAGTACCGAGTGACATGCAATGGGCCGCGGGTCGAGGTGTCAATCGGGTCGCCCATGCCATCGAGTACCCTACCGAGGAGGCAATTACCGACAGGTACGAGATGTACCTGGCCGGTCGGAACAACCTCGGTTTCCGATGAAATTCCCTGCATATCCCCCATAGGCATCAAGAGCGCCGACCCATGAGAGAAGCCAACCACCTCGGCTTTCATCCCAAGCTCCTCGCCGGGGTTACGAAGTAAACAAATCTCGCCGATTTTTACGGATGGAATAACCGCCCGAATGATGGTGCCTGTAACCTGAACAACGCGACCTTTTACTTGGGATATCTTAGCCCGCGCAAGCGCAGACTGAAGCATGTCAGTAATGTATTGAAAATGGTGAGGGCTAGGAGTCTCCTGCATCATCAAAATATCTTTAGATATAAGTTAAATTGAATTCGACAATCTACTTTCGCTATCAGCCAGCGTCTTTAGAATGTTTGTTGCTATGTCAGAGAAGAGATTAAACTTTTGGACTAAAGAGTTCAGAAATGACTGTTGTTCTGCAGTTCGCTGTGTCGCTCGACTAATAAGCTCAGTGTATTGACC
>Ga0164293_10004577_pt1 | contig 11838 bp, 14 predicted proteins | sample GEODES118metaG_FD_111487 | JGI IMG/M metagenome (GOLD analysis project Ga0164293, IMG submission 111487) | Eutrophic lake water microbial communities from Lake Mendota, Wisconsin, USA - GEODES118 metaG | ecosystem: Environmental > Aquatic > Freshwater > Lake | place: USA: Lake Mendota...
AGACAAATTGTCAATGTCGTCTTGGCAGTACTCTTCATAGTATTTCAATGTTTCAAGCCATGATAATGCCTGAAAAGTCCCATCAGTCTCATAAATGGACCAAAATTGATCTAGAACACCTTGTTTCAACTCTTGCATAGAATATTTAAGCAAATAGTCATTATATACATTTAGTATGAACGTTTTTGAAGTAGATGATATTATCTATGATGACCCAGTAGTACCCACAGGGCCTATTGATAACACACAAGGTGTATCCATCATTATACCACTCTATAATGGTATTGAGTTTCTGGACCAAGCTGTTTTGTCAGTAGTTAACCAAACCCACGAAAACTGGGAGCTTACTATTGGTGTCAATGGGTATCCTCCTGATTCTGAAGTAGAACAGGCTGCAAATGACATTAGAAATAAATACAAATACCATAAACACAAAATCATAGTCAGACATTACACCACAGAAGGAGCTCCACTAACTCTAAATGCACTGGCAAAGGATGCCAAGTATGAACTAGTGGCCTTCTTAGATGCGGATGATTATTGGGAGACTACGAAGCTAGAGAAGCAACTTCTTTATACAACCAATTATGATGTTATAGGGACACATTGTAGATATGTTGGCAATATGAACTTCTGCCCTAGCATCCCTTTGAATGATGTATCATCGCACGATATCTTCCATATTAACCCAATGCTACATTCTTCAATTCTTATCAAGAAAGAACTGGTACAATTTGAAGATCACTTTGTATATGATTATAACCTATGGTTCAAGCTCTTCTTTGAAAAGAAAAAGTTCTTCAATGTACCAGAAGTCTTGATGTTCCACAGAGTACATAACAGAAGTGCTTACAATAATACAAATCAAAATCATTTAGAAGAATTAAAAGCTAAATGGAAAAAAATATATGAAGATAGGAGCGAGCCATATGCGAGAGAGCCATAGGCGAGAGAGCCATAGGCCCTAATGTGTCCTGAAATAGTCGCTCCACAATTCTTTTAGTTCATTTACTTTATCATTGTTTTTAGGATTGAATGCACTTTCTTCGTGTATTCTATGATAGCACAAAACCTTATCAATATTATAGAACTTTCTTTTCAAATAATATAGTTTGAACCACATACTATAGTCATCTAATCCAGGTACAGGCCTAACATATTTTTCATCTTCCCATATAGCATCACGTTTATGGATAATAGCACTTGAGTTGATGACTGGATTGTAATCAAAAATATTATGAAACAATACAAAATCCCCAATAGGAATAGGAGGAGAACCAGATTTTTCTCCAAAGTATTCACATTTACCACCAACAACATCGAAAGAACTCAGATAAGGTACCTGTAGCTCAAGTTTTTCAGAAATCCAATAATCATCTACATCTAATATAGCAACATAGTCATATTTGCAATCTGTTATCATAGCATTCAAAGTCTTTGCTTTACCCTGCGTATCATAATGTTTCACAAGTATATCATATTTTTTTTCTGGATCTATTTTTTCTATGATACTCCTTGCTTGTGCTTCAATATCTGAATCATACCCATGACCGTTCAGACCAATGATTAACTGCCATGACTTATATGTTTGTTGCATAACAGAGCCTGTAGATTGCTCCAAATATTCAATTCCATTATAAAGTGGTATCAGTACGCTAACGCCGCTAACACATACTTCTGGTATTTCTGCAATAAAATTATCATCAGATACTTTGATACTACCTATATCATATACATTCATTTCTTGAATATTATGTGGATGTAATTTTTATATCATAAAAATGCTTATAAGGAAAGATTGAATAATATCTACTATATGTAATGTCAAAAATTAATGTATACGTCATCTATTCACCACATTTGGAAAATAGACAGAAATATATCAATAGCACCATTGATTTTTTGAAGAAGACAACAGAAAGTATTGGTTTTACATTTAACATTAATATCATTACAGAACCGTCAAAGGAGTTTATAGACAAAAATATTGAAACATTCAACAAACGTGTCAAATATGAAAAATATCCTGACAATACACAGGGTAATAGAGAATTCAATACTCACATTCAGCCACTCAACTCTTGCCAAATTTCGAACTATGAAAAGCATAGAGAAATATACAGACATATTAAGGATAAATCAGATGATGAATTTCATATGATTATAGAGGATGATGTTGTCATAGGACAAGAATATACCCATAATATCGAGCAATTATTTAAGAAGTTGCATGATAAAGCTTTTGATGACTGGGATATTCTTTTCACATGTTTGCCTTCACTAAAACAAGATGCAAAAATGCAATTAGTACCTGTGAAGGATGTCTTCAGTACATTAATGTGTAAGAGTTCTTATTTTGTCAAAGCATCACTTTGTAAGAGACTTTATGAATATACAGATACATTTAAGTTCACATTAAAAAATGCTCTGTCGCGTTTTTTCTATGAGAATGAAGATGTCAAAGCAGTATATTTGAATAAACATACATTTTTAGAAGCCTCCAAAATTGGTATTCTACCAACCACTGTCAACCCTAATAATTTCTTATTTCAGAACAATCATTATATACAATTATCAAATCTCTCCAATAGCCCCGAAATTACAGAAGATATAGTGAAAAACGCTGAGAAACTATATGAAGAATCAAAATCAATTGACAGTGCAGACATCCTGCATATTATGGGTATCATCTATTTTAAACACAAAAACTATGCAAACGCAAAACAGTTTATGACAAGTGCTATCAGCAATATGAAGAAAAATAATGGATATTTACAGCAGAACAGTGAACTGCTTAATAATTGCATCAATATTTATCAATACGAGCAAAGCATGTTGGAAGAATGCAAGAAGAGTGTCCCAAAGTATTCCTAGGCATCTTCAGGTGGTCTGAGGGCACCTTCAACATTATTAAGACGCTCTACGACATTATTTAGTTGGACTCCAAATTGTGCTAAAACATCTGTCATCTGAGTCAACTTCTCAAACAAGGCAGTAACATCTTGTGGTGATGCATACACAGACGGTAGAGCAGCCAAACTAGCATCATGTGCCTCTAACTTGCTATTGATTGCAGACAAATCTACCTCTGCGGCAGATGATGAACCACCATTACTGTTACTTAAAGCATTAATTCTACCTTCTAATTCATTTAATTTAGAGTATAAATTTGCAAAGACCATTTCCTATATTTGGCAAATATAATAATTTTTTATTTTTCAACCCAATCGCATATAAAAAAATGATTATATTCTTCTTTAGATAGAGGAACGGGAATGATTATACCAATCAGGTGTTTTACGTGTGGCAGGGTTATGGCAGATATATGCGATTACTATGAAAGAGAAAAGGCCAAATTAGAGGAGGATAAAAACATAGATCCTATGTATAAGAATTTTGAAAAGATACATACAAAGAAGATATTAGATGAACTGGGTCTGAAACGATATTGTTGTAGACGTAATTTAATAGCCAACAGAGATATGATGAATATTATCTAATGTAAGATATTATCTTACATACCAGTAAGGAGAAACCTGTATTCGAATGGGTGACAGTGAGTTTAATGTAGAAACTGTGGACGAATATATTGAAAAACGCATTGAAATGAAGCTAAATGACTTGCTACAAACATTACCAGATAAACCAGTACCACCTGAAGCACAGCGCGCCCAGCGAATCAATGATATGACTATATCTGAAATATACAAAAATACTCTACAGACATCTATTGATATTTTAAACGACATTAGTGATATGTATATGAATAATAATTATGTTGATAGTTCAAACTATATGACAATTATGATGCATATTTTTTTGAAGGAAAACAGGATAATATATGTAGGTATTATGCTTTGTATTATATCATTTATTTTGTATTTTATTGATGGAGCATCTGTATAGCATAAAAAATAATAACTTAATTACAAATAAGGAAATTATGATATACTTCAGCCAAAGTATACCAAATCATTATTACATTGTGCTTCTTGGTCTGATATTTTTTATTTTGAATAAATTAAATACACAGGTCCTTTTATCCCTTATTATAGTGATTGTTATAATATATTTTATTGTGTTGAGATATCAAGAAGAAGTTGTCTTACTGGAAACATCTGCAAATAATGCAAACAACAAAATTAAGAAAGAGGTTGCAGACATCGAACAGATTGATACCCGCATCTTTTATATTAAAGATGTCTCTAAAAAACTAAAATTCCTTATGAAGGAACCCGAACTCCTGAATATCTTACATAATATCCGATTTATCAAGAAATTTGACAAAAGTAGATACACAAATATCATCATTCATATGGATAAACTGATGAAGATATATATATACATGCTCGCAGACAGATATGATGTGAATACATATATGCCACTTTTCATAGATATGAAGACCAGTATAATGGAGATATTTTATTCATTGATATTTGTAGTACCGGAAAAATTCAAACACATCTATGGTTTTGACCCATATATTGAATTAGAAAAATCTCAGAATGCATTTCTGATAAAAGCAAATAAAATGATTAGTGTTGTGCGGAATTATAATACCATTGAGAAGCAAAATGTGTATTTTAGCTATAACAAATATGTTCCATATGAAAAAAATAAAGAGATGGTCTTGCCTTAAACAATAACTGATGTCAGACTATTATATGTAGTATCTATAGTGGAAACATTTGGCATTTTTTGATGATTCAAATTTAATCCCGATAAATCATGTATATCATTACTATATAATTTTCCATCTACATTCAGATTAGGCTTCCATTCATATTTTCCATCCCAATCAGATGCATTAAAAAGACCTCCTTTTATTTTTTTTGCTATTCTGCTATTATTAGTCTTAGTTGCATTAGCTGTCTTAGCTGCCTTAGCTGTCTTAGGTGCCTTAGGTGCCTTAGGTGCCTTAGGTGCCTTAGCTGTCTTAGCTGGATTAGCTGTCTTAGCTGGATTAGCAGTCTTAGGTGTCTTAGGTGCCTTATCTGCATTAGATGGCTTATCAGGCTTAGATGGCTTATCTGCCTTAGCAGTCTTAACTGGTTTAACAGGCTTAGATTGATTAGATGGCTTAGATGGCTTATCTGCCTTAGCAGTCTTAACTGGTTTAACAGGCTTAGATTGATTAGATGGCTTAGATGGCTTATCTGCCTTAGCTGTCTTAGATGGCTTATCAGGCTTAGATTGATTAGATGGCTTAGATGGCTTAGATGGCTTAGATGGCTTAGATGGCTTAACAGTCTTAGATTGATTAGCTGGCTTAACAGTCTTATATGATTTAGCTTGTTCTACTGCATTAGCTGCAAAAACTGTTCTTTCAGTTTGTTCTGAAGAATCCTTATATTTTTTGTAATATTTCGGTATAATAATAGAAAACGTCCTTACAATTGCAATAATCTTTCCTTGACCTTTCGGACAAGTCAGACAACCTCCTTGTATTTTACAATTACTACAACCTGCTTTATATCCACCTCTCAACGTGCTAAACTGACCATCATAATTGGCATCTGCAATACCTTCATTATGTAGCATTCTTACTGTTCCTGTATGTGTATGTAAATGTGTTACATCATAAGTTTCATCTGTAGTTCCTCCACCAGATTCTCCACCAGATTCTCCACCAGGTCCTCCACCAGATTCTCCACCAGATTCTCCACCAGGTTCTCCACCAGATTCTCCACCAGGTTCTGCACCAGGTTCTGCACCTCCTGAGCTATTATTAGCTAATGCATCAGATTCGTTTCTTTGTGCTTCTAATTCCCCTAGAGCTGTTTGCAAATCAACAGAACCCTCTTCAAAAAACCCTCCTCTTGTTTTTTTTATCATTGATTTTCTACTTAGATATGCATATAAAAATATGATATGTTAAGTAAAGTAAAAATGATTGAACTCAGTCTAGATACTCTGAAACAAATATCATATGATATCAATGAAGCTGATACAAACGATGATTATGACCTTAATGCAAAGTATGATATCAATATCCATGAACTAGAGGATATTATTTCAAACCACGTTGATGATTCTTATGTGGGTAATGGTATATATCATATTTTCCCATTATTAACAATGGGAATATTGTTATTCCATACATATGTATGTGTTCTGTATTACAAGCCATATGAACTGTTTCAATAGAGCATATTAATTTGTTTTTTTTATGTAAAGAAAGAATATTCTTATGAATACAATTTTGCCGTTTGGTATTTCAAGATTAAATACAGCATCTTCGAAGTTCGATATAGATAGTGGTTCTGTATTGATTGGTCTAGATACAGGTACGCAGCTATCGGATATAGACAATGTATTTATTGGTAATTCTGCTGGTTCCAAGAGCACAGTTGTATCTGAATCTGTTTTCCTTGGTATGTATGCAGGCCAAGAAATCCAGACAGGTAAAAAATCAATCATCATTGGCAATGACAAATCCACACAATATTTGAATAAAAATAATATAGTTTCCATTGGGTACAATGATATATCTGCTGAAACAGTGGGAATAGGTTCTAATATAATAAGCACAGGTAATTATAATGTTTTAGCTGGAAGAGATATAAATTCCAGCGGAGATACAGTATTTTCCTATGGCAAGACTATCAATACAAAGAACAGCCTCTATTTTTTCAACTCATTCATTCGTCATAATAATGATATATACATAGATGGTTTCAATAAAATAGGCCTGCTTGACATCAAGTCAAATACAAATTATTACAGTTCTAATCTTTTCCATATTTCATACGAGTTTAATCAAAGCATCATGTTTCCCAATACAATTTTCAGGAATGAAACGGATATCATATTTAAATTCATGCCAAAGGCAGGGAATATATTTAACTTCAATCTTAGTTTTTATGATGACAATCATAAGATATTGATTGATTTTGTGTTTAAAAACAATGCCATAGAGTATATAAATAACGAGACCGCATACGCAAATAAATACTCTTTCATACTCCCGTCAGCGACATATACATATGACAAATATAATACTATTCACATCATAAATAATGACAAGAATTATATGTCGTTATCCATTTACATTAACCCTATCTACAATGGTACATTCATTGTTAAAAATAAATCACAGAATATTTCTCAAGGCAAAATTGGCAATATCATAAATCCTGCTATAAAAGGGCTCAAGCTTACATACAGTCTTGGCAATCAATATAATGTAATTAATTCAAACTATCTATTTTCGTATCAGTATACACAGAAATATCAAGAAAAGACTTCCAATGTGACAATAGATTATGATGCATTCAATAATGCAGCAGTACCAATGACTTTCAAAGATTTCATCATATCTGTGAATCATGTATCTACGGATGCATACAATGCTGCCTATGGCAAGGATCTAAATATAAGGGGACTCAACAATATTTGTATAGGGAAATCACAGAATGTTGAAGGAGATAATTCTGTTATTATAGGCAACTATATATCAACAGGCAGCTTATTCAAAAGTTCTACAAACAGTATTATAGTAGGTAATAACAACTTCCTCAACAATTTTAACAAAGATGTTATCGTCATTGGTAACAGCAATTTTACTATGCCTTATTCTGAAGCAGAATATTATGAGTTTTTGGATAAGGAACCTTTCATTATTGGAAGCGGAATAGATGATATAACATATAACCTTAATATTTACAATACAATCTGCAAATATGAGGATGGCAAGAACAGTAATGAATTATTAATGACTGGTATGAAAGGCAAATATGACAATTTCTTGCCAGTTGCAATAGGGTTCTCATGTAATACAGATGTACCTATAAAGCATATTTACAAAGCCTATGAAGTATCCAATGTTTATACTGTCACAGAAACTGTGGAGGAACCATATACATACTACATAGATGAAATTCTTTATACAGATACCAGAACATATGAGGTACAGAAAGCTCAATTAGATGTATTTGTGGATAATCCCAAGGTGCTTTCTGATGATAAATATGCTCTCTATGTGAAGCATGGTATTTATTCTGATACACTATCGTTGTATAATGCATCAAATTATAATACGAAACTATATAAGGCTGAAACATCAAAACAAAATACTCATTATGTACTACCAGAAACACCAGACCAGGCAAACGATAGCATCAATGATATCATGTTTCTATCATATAGCAAAATTGGCGATAGTACCAATATACTTTATTGGAATACTATAAGACAGGCTTTCTTAAATGCAGATATTCATGTGAATAGTATAACTTCTTTGAATTTCATTGGAGTAGGTAGCAACTTAAGAGGTGTTAACCTAGATGATAGAAATACATCAATGCTGGCAGAAGGCACAAACCTATATTTTACACCAGAGAGGGCAGGCACTATATCACATGCTTCCAATGTGAAAGCTATGAATTATACATTAGAAACATCAAACCTAATTTCTCATAGAATTACTAGGTTGTCTACAGATGAAATAACAGAGGGGTCAACAAACCTCTATTATACTGGTGAAAGATTTGATGAAAGACTAATGACAAAGACATTGGACTATATTCACAACGGAACTAGTAATAAATATATAACAAATGATATTTATACCAATAGTCTCCTTATAACAGGTACACTCACAGTAGGGAAAATCCAGGTCCTTGGCGTTGATTTCCAGAACAGCGGGCAGCAAATAGAGTTTGCGACAAAAAACGAAGTAAATGAGCTAAAACAGAGAGTAGATAATCTATCCATTCTTGTGAACTCTTTGGTTGCCCGAGTGTCTGCATTGGAGGCTTAGTCAAACCTAAGTAAGCATTTTGTTTTTATGATATCCTGTGTATGAGTGATGGGTTGTTTATTTTTGTTCGAATTATTGTCAATCATCTTCATATAGATATCATCATAGTTGTCAAGGGCAAAATCGATTACATTATTGTTGAAAATCCAGCGGAAAAAATTGAGCTGCCCTACGGTAGTCTCTATATGTTCCTTAGTTTCCATATGAATGAAAAAAGTAATTCTATAATGTCTGCGAAAGGAGTCAAAATTAAACTTACTGTATGACTTTAACTGAGCTCTGTAATCCTGATATAAATTTACATGCCTGATACTGCCTTCAATATTGTCAGGGAGTTCATTGTATATTCTTTTGTTCTCATCAATCCAATAATAAATATTATGTGTCTTGGCGTAATGTGTTACAAGCCATTCTATGATACGCAAGGATAATTTATGCTTCCCTTCAATAATATCTTTTAAGATATATTTATACTTTTCATTTTTATTGTAAAATTCTGTTAATGACGTCAATAATAGACATTGTCCTAAGTCATTCATAGTTATTTGATAAAATGTTATATTCCTTAAGTACTTGTGCGTCATGAACTTGGGTTCTATAACGAGAAGAAAAATAATTTGAATCTAGTCTTTAATAAGCTGGACTGCTTCCAATTTCAAGGGTATTCTGACGAATATCTGGCTCAATTGTGCTAATCATCCATGGTCCTACTGGAGTCTGAGGATTGGGGATTTCAGAGCGAAGCTGCAAGTTAGCATTTCTCATAGATTGACCGACAGTATTTACACCAATGTGATAGCCTGCTGTCAGGTAATTTTGGTCGTGAATATCCCCTGTACCAGCAGGATTGAGTTGGGCCCATTTAGACTCAGAAGCATCCTTGGGAAGTAGGTCTTTTGCATTCAATCGATCTCTTGGGAAACATGCCTGGGCGTTCGCGCTTTGTGAGACTTCGGCAGACATAGAAGAGGTTTCCAAACCACTCGGGTATGGGGCGTTTTCAAAGTGTTCTTTGACCTTGTTATCATTAGAAAACTTTTGCTTATTTTGAGAACTTGTGGCTAATGGAGCATAGGCTTCTTCGCCATTTGGATTGCTTCCTCCAAACTGACCTATTCCAGAACTAATATCATTGAGATTGACAGTCTTATTGGCATTTGTTGCAACAGACCCTCCTGATGTAGGCATAACCTCTTGTGGGGGATTATCCATTGGTTCTAAATATGCACTACACTTTGAATTGTATGTTAGCAGTAGTAACAATGAAAGCAGCAATAGTATGACAATTGAAAATGAAACAACTACTGGCGTATTATTAGTACCCATTTTGTATTATACTTACTATCTCTATCTATTATTGACAACAGATAATATTCTAAAGAAAATTATTTTTATCAGGATTTTATTTTATCTTCTTGGTTTAGAATATTTTCGTTTATATGTTTTAATTGTTGCTCCCATACTTTGCCAGAACTTATCTGCAGCTTTTGAAACTCAACCTCTATACTTCTATAGCTTGCTAACAACATATCTATTGTTTCTTGCAATTTGCGTACTCTATCATCTGTCTTCAATTTAAGTTTCTTCATATTTTCTTGTAGCTTATCTTCCACGTCTACTTTGACATAACCACAGCTGTATACTGCCTCATTTTGGGTATCTGTCACGTCAATGGATTTGATAATCCATTTATGGTTAGCATTTTCTTTGTAAAAATACAGACCTACATGTTGTATCTCACAATTTATGATACATTTTTTGAGATTTTTGATATCTTTGATATCCTCAATAATATTCTCAAAACTACTGACAACCTTATTATTCAGTACATACTTTGTCAGATGATTATAAGAAACAATAACATCAATAGTATGTGTTTGAGTACAATATGTTTTTTTATATAATTCGTGAACTTCTTCTTTTGATAATGACTTATTGAACCATGCAGGAGACTGTTTTGAGACTGTGTTAATTGTATCTTCGTCAAACTCCATGATGTTTTTTATGAAATCATCATTTATGCTGTTAGGGATATATATAGATACTAAATAACCCTTATTATCTATAAATTTATGGATAGACTTGATTTTAACATCAGATAAAAAATATTTGACGGGGGTTTGCAGTGATGATACATATTTGTTGTTCTTTTTGGAAGGCTGTGTAAATATGAAAGACATTGTCAAAAATAATAATCTTTTATTCTGCTATAAAGTAAGATATAGCTATAATAAATGACAACGCAGGAAAATCAAGAAAATGAAGACACTACTTCTCTCGTTCATATTCTCATTGATTTCATCAAAGATGAATTACTGAAGTCTGACATTCGCAGTGAAATTGTGGGACCATTGCTTATGTATTTATTATACTATATAATCCCCTTTGTAATAACTATCATTTTACTGAACTTTGTATTAACACTACTCGCTGTTTTTATTGTTTTTTATATCTGCAAATAAAAATTATTTTATACTTATTATTATAGAACAAGAATTAATGGATTTAAATGCTGGCGGAGCAAGAAAAGCTAGGAAAACAACTCAAAGAAAGAGATCCAAATCACCTGTAAGAGCAGTGAAGAAGGGTCCTGCAAAGCCTAAAAAGGTCTCTATAGGCTTAAAAGGAAGTAAGAAGGGAGGTATTGATTTGACACCTTTCCTTACATCATTATTACTTTTAGGTTCACGAATGGCATTTGATAAGAGAAATCCCAGCAAGGCATTCTCACGTCTTTTGCGTTCTGCTAAGAAGGTTAAGAATGCCAGTAAGGACCGCAAGGGTCGCAAGGGTCGTAGAACATATGGTGGATCTGCAGAAGAATTAGAACAAAACATTTTAGAAACCTTCAACAATGCTGAATCTGAACCCCCTGCTGAACCCCCTGGTGATGGTATGGAAGGAGGAGGCAGAAAGGGTCGTGCAATGAAACGCAAGGCACCAAAGACTTCGAGAAGCAAGTCTCCTAAGACACGAAGGGCTGCTTCTCCCAAGCCTCGTAAGCCCAAGTCTTCTGCAAAGGGAGGTGCTAAAAAGCCTAAGGCCAAGACACCCAAGGCACCCAAGGCAACCAAGGC